>Ga0214468_1000176_pt1 | contig 19984 bp, 16 predicted proteins | sample RVTome_9_FD_187334 | JGI IMG/M metagenome (GOLD analysis project Ga0214468, IMG submission 187334) | Soil microbial communities from uranium-contaminated site in the Upper Colorado River Basin, Wyoming, United States - RVT155D38 HiSeq ...
AGTCGGCAGAGGAGCTCGCCGAGATCACGCTGGATCTGCTGCGCCGCGACGGCCTGCGCGAGGACGTGTACATTCGGCCGCTGATCTACAAGAGCTCCGAGACGATCGGCGTTCGGCTCCACAACCTGGACGCCGATGTCACGATCTTCGGCATCCCATTCGGCCAGTACATCGACACGGAGGGCGGCATCAGCGCCCAGGTGAGCAGCTGGCGCCGGACCGATGACAACGCCATTCCGGCGCGCGGCAAGATCTGCGGCGCCTACGTGAACAGTGCCCTGGCCAAGAGCGAGGCGCAGCTCAACGGCTTCGACGAGGCCATCGTCCTGACCTCGGACGGCCACGTCAGCGAGGGCAGCGCCGAGAACCTGTTCATCGTCAAGGACGGCGTGCTGATCACGCCGCCGGTCACCGACAACATCCTCGAGGGCATCACCCGCCGTCGCCTCATCGAGATGGCCGCCGCCGAGTTCGACCTGACCGTGCTGGAGCGCTCGATCGATCGGACCGAGCTGTACACCGCGGACGAGGTGTTCCTGTGCGGCACCGGCGCCCAGATCAGCAGCGTGACGTCGATCGACCATCGGCCGATCGGCACCGGGAAGCCGGGCGTCATCACCCGTGATCTCTCGCGCACGTACTTCGACGCGGTCCGTGGCAAGCTGCCTGCATACCGGGGCTGGCTGACCCCCGTCTACTGAGACACGCGGCGCGGCGGACCGGCATCGTCGCCCCCGGCCGCGCGGCCGGTGAGCGACGCTGAATGAGCAAGAGCGACAACGAATCCTACCGCTGGCTCGGCCGGCTCCTCGAGATGGTGCCCGGCCTGATCTCGTGGGCGATCCTCATCCTGCCGCTGTGGCTGAGCTTCAGCTACCCCTGGCTCGTCGCGTACTTCGTGCTCAGCTTCGACTTCTACTGGCTCTGCCGCGCCCTCTGGTTCAGCGGTGCCGTGATCGTGGCCTATCGGCGCATCCGACGCGTGCTCTCCGTCGACTGGACCGAGCGGCTGGCCGCCCTCGCCGATCCCGCGGCCCGGATCGCGCAGCTGGAAGAAGCCCTGGCGACCGGACGGCCGATGTCTGAGACGCTGGGGATCGTTGCCGGCGGTCCCTCGATCAACGCGGATCGACGCCATCTCCGTCGGGAGCTCAACGACCTGCGTGAGGTCGCAGCCGGGGATCCGGTCCCGTCGGCCGATGAGCTCATCCACCTGGCGCTCATCCCGACCTACACCGAGTCGCTCGAGAAGCTGCGCCACACGGTGCAAGCCCTGGCCGAGGCATCGTGGCCGCGCGAGCGCAAGATCTGCGCGATCATCACCCGCGAGACCGACGAGGGCGGGCGCGCCAACGTCGCCACCCTGCGCGAGGAGTTCAGCGACGCGTTCGCCGAGTTCATCCACATCCTCGATCCGCTGGAGCCGGGGATCGTGGTCGGCAAGTCGAGCGCGATGGCGTGGGGCGGGCGCTACCTGTATCGGCTCCTGGTTCGCGAACGGGGGATGGATCCGCGCCGCATCCTGGTCACCGACCTCGACGCCGACTACCGTGTCCATCCCCAGTACTTCGCCTACCTCGCCTGGGTGCACCTGACCGATCCGAACCGCGAGACCCAGCTCTACCAGCCGATCCCGTACTTCCACAACAACTTGTGGGAGGCTCCCTTCCTCCAGCGCCTGTTCGCCGCCGTCCTCACCCAGCTGCAGATGTGGCGCAGCGTGCTGCCGGAGAAGCTGCAGAGCTTCGGCTCGTACTCGACCACGCTGCACCTCGTCCACGACGTCGGCTACTGGGCGACCGACGCCATCCCCGAGGACAGCCGGTTCTACTGGAAGAGCTACTTCCGCTACGGGGACCGGTTCCGGGCCGTGCCGCTCTTCATCCCGATCTACGGGGACGCGGTCCGCGCGCGCGGCTACTGGCGCAGCATGGCCGAGCAGTACCTCCAGGCGCGCCGCTGGGCGTGGGGCGTGACCGATATTCCCTACGTCATCCAGAATGCCATTCGCCACCGGGAGATCTCGTTGTGGTCGCGCTTCTGGCGGATCGCCAACCTGTTCGGTGAGCACATCAACTGGGCCATCGCACCCTTCGTGATCATGTTCGGCGCGACCGTTCCGCTGCTCATCAACCCGGCCTTCGCCGAGACGACGCTCGGGCAGAATCTGCCCCTGTTCGCGAGCGTGATGCTGACCATCGCGCTGATCGGCCTGTTCGTGCTCGTCATCGTCGAGCACCGGATCGTCCCGCCCCGGCCTGCGCACTGGGGGCCGATGCAGCGCATCGCCAGCTACGTCCAGTGGCTCGGGCTGCCGTTCGTCGGCATCTTCTTCAGCAACCTGCCCGCCCTGGACGCGCAGACGCGGCTCCTCACCGGCCGGTACCTCGAGTACCGGGTCACCGAGAAGGCCTGACCGATGTCCTCGGACGTGCCGCCGATCGCCCGCATCCGGCTGGCGCGCAGCCCGGTCCGGCTGTTCGCCTTGCCGGCGCTGCTCGTGCTCGTGGCCGTCGGGCTGGTCGTCCTCGCCATTCCCGGGCCACTGCGCCAGGGCGAGGTGGGGTGGTCCGCGGCACTGGCCGGCGCCGGTCTGGTGGCCCTCGTCGCCATCGCGGTGGCCGTTCGACTCCTGAGCATCCGACTCGACGTCGAGGAGGCGGCGGTCCGCCTCCGCTGGCTCGGCGGGTCGCGAAGCTACCCCCTGGCGCCGGGCCCCGTGACTCGGGTGCGGCTGCGAGGCGAAAACGCGTCCCGCCTGCGCGCGCGCTCGCGATGGCTCGGCTGGGGGCTCGGGCGCGCCCGGCTGCGTGGCGAAGAGGACGTCGAGGTCGTGCGTCTCGCGGCTACGGCGACGGTCATCCTGGTGCCCACCGAGCGCGGCCGGCTGGCGATCGCCGCCTCGTCGGAAGAGGCACTCATCGATGCGCTGTCCCGGGCCGCGCGCGCCCGACAGCGGCTCGAGCAGCTCGCCGCCGAGGCTCCCATCGTCACCGACGTTGACGCGGTGGGAGCCGCTCCGGCCGAGGAAGAACCACGGCCCGTGCCTGAGCCCGATCGTGAGCCGGAGCCCCATGCACTCACCGGAATCGAGCGGGCGCTCCTCGAGGAGCGGCTGGCTCGGGAGCGCGAAGAGGCCGAGGCCGCCGCCATGGCACTGCCGGTGCCCGCGGAATCGGAGCCGGAGCAGGTCGAGGCACCGCCAGCGGCGGACGAGGAGGCAGCGACCGTTCCCGCCCGTCGCCGGTGGTGGCGGCCCGGCGCCCGCGGCGTCACTCGCCTCGGACCGCCGCGCCCCTCCGTGGCCTTCGTGTTCGTCCCCCTCCTCGGCGCGGGAATCGTGTGGGGTGCCGCCACGGCGCTCGGCCGGCAGCCGGACCCGACGTCCGATCTCGGCCGCCTCACGGCGCTCGCGCTCGTGCTAGCGGGTCCGGGGACGTCTGTCGGGGCGGTCATGGCCCGCGCCTGGTGGCCGCGTATCGTCGGCGTCGTGGTCACGTCGGGGCTCGCGGCGTCGGTCTTCGTCGGGCGGGCCCTGTTCGGCGGCTGAGCGGTCCTACCGACTGCTTGGCCGGGGCCACGGTCCGTCCGCCGGCCGGATTGACAGGCCATCGATCCGCTGCGACGATCGGGCGAATCCGAAGACCGGCGACGACGGAGCCACGACGGCCGTCGAACCGCGCCACGAGCGAGCCTGGACAGTGTGAGCAGGCGGTGACGACGACGGACGCCATCCCTCCCGAGCCGGAGGCGCCAAGCGGCCGATGCCGTGGGTAACCCCTCCCGGCGGCCCCCGATACGGGCGACGCAATGAGTGGGTCGACCGCGCGGAGCGCGCATCGGCCAATCGCGGGTGGTACCGCGGGAGCTGGCTCCCGTCCCGGAGATCGGGATCGGGAGTTTTCGCATATCTGGAGCACGAATCGAGTTGTTCAAGCCGGTATCCACCAAGCTGGACGTCCCCGCACTGGAGCGGGACGTCATCGCGCGCTGGACGGAGCGCGACACGATGGCGCGCTACCTGGCGCGGAACGCGGATGCGGAGAAGCGCTTCAGCTTCATCGATGGGCCGATCACCGCGAACAACCCGATGGGCGTGCACCACGCCTGGGGCCGCACGTACAAGGACCTCTTCCAGCGCTACCACACCATGCTGGGCGAGCGGCAGCGCTACCAGAACGGCTTCGACTGCCAGGGGCTCTGGATCGAGGTCGAGGTCGAACGCCAGCTCGGGTTCAACAACAAGCGCCAGATCGAGGAGTTCGGGATCGACCGCTTCGTCGAGCTCTGCAAGGAGCGGGTGGCGAAGTTCGCCGGCATCCAGACCGAGCAGTCGAAGCGTCTCGGCTACTGGATGGACTGGGACAACAGCTACTACACGAACTCCGACGAGAACAACTACACGATCTGGGCCTTCCTGGCTGAGTGCCAGCGCCGCGAGTTGCTGTACCGCGGCCACGACGTGATGCCGTGGTGCCCGCGCTGTGGGACGGGCATCAGCAACATGGAGGCGGCGGAAGGCTACGCGGAGGCGAAGCACCTCTCGGTCACCATCCGGCTGCCGATCACGACTCCGGGCCACGACGGCGAGGACCTGCTCATCTGGACCACCACCCCGTGGACGCTGTCGAGCAACGTCTCGGCGGCCGTGCACCCGTCGCTGACCTACCAGTTGGTGCAGGCCGCAAGCGGACGGAGATGGTGGGTGAGCGCCGGATCGCGAGCCCGCGTGGCCCGCGACGCCGAGGTGGTGGGGGAGGCGCGCGGCGCCGATCTCGTCGGACTGACCTATGCCGGGCCGTTCGACGATCTCCCCATCGCCGCGGACGTGGAGCACCGCGTGATCGAGTGGATGGAGGTCTCCGACGCGGAGGGGACCGGCATCGTGCACATCGCCCCGGGATGCGGCCAGGAGGACTTCGCCCTGTCGAAGCTCCACGGCCTGGCAGTCCTCGATCCGATCGACGAGTTCGGCATTTTCCGCGAGGGCTACGGATGGCAGACCGGCCGCTACGCCGGCGCGGTCGAGAATCCGGCCCAGGACCTCGCGCGCGACGTAGTGGCCGATCTCGACCGCAAGGGCCTGTTGGTGGCAAAGGAGACGTACGCGCACTCCTATCCCCACTGCTGGCGCTGTGGCACGCAGCTGATCTTCCGGCTGGTCGACGAGTGGTTCATCGCCATGGATCCGCTGCGGGAACCCATCAGCGAGGCGACGCGCAGCGCGCGCTGGCTGCCCGAGGGCATCGGCCTCATGGAGCGCGAGCTCGACTGGCTGCGAAACATGGGCGACTGGATGATCAGCAAGAAGCGCTACTACGGCCTGGCGCTGCCGATCTGGGAATGCACCGCGTGCGACGGCTGGGAGGTCATCGGCTCGAAGGACGAGCTCCGGGAGCGTGCGGTGGCCGGCTGGGGCGAGTTCGAGGGCCATACCCCGCATCGGCCGTGGGTCGACGCGGTCGAGATCGACTGCCGAGCCTGCGGGGCGCGAGCGAAGCGCACCACCGACGTCGGCAACCCGTGGCTGGATGCCGGCATCGTGGCGCTCTCGACGCTGAAGTGGAACACCGACCGCGACTACTGGCGCGAGTGGTACCCCGCGGACTGGATCAGCGAGTCGTTCCCGGGCCAGTTCCGCAACTGGTTCTACGCCCTGCTGACGGAGTCGACGGTGATGACCGGCACCGCGCCGATGCGGACGCTGTTCGCCTATGCCCTCCTCCTCGACGAGCACGGCGAGGAGATGCACAAGAGCAAGGGCAACTCGATCCCGTTCGACGAGGCGGCCGAGCACATCGGCGCCGATGTCATGCGCTGGATGTACGCATCGGCCAACCCCGCGTCGAACCTCCGGTTCGGCTACGGACCCGGTCACGAGGTCGTGCGTCGCTTCTTCCTGCCCCTGTGGAATACGTACGGCTTCCTCGTCACCTACGCGCGCCTTGACGGATGGACCCCCGACCAGGCCGATGGCGTGGAGACGGCGCGCACGCTGCTCGATCGGTGGATCCTGTCGCGGCTCGACGCACTGGTCGAGGAGGTGGGTGGCGCCCTCGATGAGTACGACGCGCAGCGGGCGACGCGCGCCATCGAGGCCCATGTCGACGACCTGTCGAACTGGTACGTGCGTCGCAACCGCCGGCGGTTCTGGAAGGGCGAGCTGGACGCCGACAAGCGCGCGGCCCACGCGACGCTGCACGAGGTGCTCACCACCCTCACCCGCCTGCTGGCGCCGATGATCCCGCACGTCGCAGACGCGATCTGGGACAACCTGGTCGCCGCGGTGGACCACGGTGCCCCGGACAGCGTGCACCTGGCCGGATTCCCCACGACGGTGGATGGCCGGCGCGACCCGGCCGTCGAGGAGGCGGTGGACCTGGCACGCCGGACGGTGGCGCTGGGGCGGACGGCGCGGGCCACATCGGGCGTGCGCACCCGACAGCCGCTGCGGACGCTCAGCGTGAAGCTGCCCGGAGGTGCGACCGCGCTCAGCTCCGACGCCGCGATCGCCGGCGAGCTCACCGAGCAGGTGCTCGAGGAGCTCAACGTGCGGAGCATGGAGCTCATCCCGGGTGAGTCGGAGATGGTCGAGCGCACGCTCTACCCGCTCCTGCCGGTGATCGGACCGCGCCACGGCAAGGCGGTCGGTGCGGTGATGGCCGGCGCGCGCAGCGGCGCGTGGGAGCTGCACGAGGACGGCACCGTCTCGGTCGGCGACGTCACGCTCCAGCCCGACGAGTTCGAGCTCACCGCCCGTGGGCGACCCGGTCACGAGGTCGCCGAGGACGGCGACCTGCTGGTGGCGCTCGACACGAGCATCGACGACGAGCTGGCGGCGGAGGGACTGGCGCGCGAGGTCGCGCATCGGCTCCAGGCGATGCGCAAGGCGGCCGGCCTCGAGATCAGCGATCGGATCGTGTTCGCGATCGGCGCCTCAGCCGAGGCTGCTGCGCAGCTCGACGCGCACCTGCAATGGCTCCTCGAGGAGCTCCTGGCGACCGAAGGCTCGGCGAGCCTGGAGGTCGACATGCCCGACGCCGTCGCTCGAGAGTCGCTCACGCTCGAGGGCGAGGTGATCGAGCTGGCCCTTCGCCGAGCTCCGACCGCCTCGGTCGGCTAGAGTGGAGCGCATGGAGGCAGGCATCGAGCGAGGCGAATCGTCGACGCGCTCCGTCGTGCTGTTGCTCGGCACGGCGGGGCTCATCTATGCCGCGGACCAGGTGACCAAGGCGCTCGTCGTCGCCAACCTCGAGTACGGCGAGCGGGTCCCGATCATCGGTGACACCGTCCAGCTCTGGTACCTCCGCAACACCGGTGCCGCCTTCAGCATCCTGCCGGGGGCCGTATGGCTCTTCATCCCGATCACGATCGTCGCGCTCGGCATGGTCGTCTACTTCCACCGCCAGTTTCGCCACCGCGCAGCGTGGATCCACGTCATCCTCGGCGCGATCCTGGCCGGGTCGCTCGGCAACCTCACCGATCGGGTCCGCTGGGGGTACGTCGTCGACTTTGTGAGCGTCGGGATCGGCGACCTCCGCTGGCCGGCCTTCAACGTCGCCGACCCGGCGGTGGTGGGCGGGATCATCCTCCTGGTCATCTACCTCACGTTCTTCGCCGACGGGGCGCGCTCGCAGGACGAGCCCGCCGCATGACGCCGGTGGTCGATCGGATCGTCGAGGCCCCAGCGCCGGCCGGCCGATTCGATGTAGCGGTCGCCGCCGTCGCGGAGATCAGCCGAGCCCATGCCCAGCGACTCATCGGTGACGGTCGTGCGCTGGTCGACGGCGAACGGCGCCGCGCGAGCGATCGGCTCATCGGCGGCGAGACCCTCCGCGTCGAGCTCAGCGCCCCGCCCGACGAGTCGCTCGAGCCGGAGTCGATCCCGCTGTCGGTCGCCTACGAGGATGCCGACATGCTCATCGTCGACAAGCCGGCGGGGCTGGTCGTGCACCCGTCTGCGGGTCATGGCAGCGGCACGCTGGTGAATGCCCTCCTCGGCCGGGCGCGCGACCGTGGCGAGCCGCTCGGGTCGATCGCCGGCGTCGGCCGGCCGGGGATCGTGCACCGTCTCGACAAGGAGACGAGCGGGCTCATCGTCGTGGCCAAGACCGATCTCGCCCAGGCGGCACTCATGCGCCAGTTCGGCGATCGCTCGATCGAGAAGGAGTACCTGGCCCTCGTCCGGGGCGCGATGCCCGCCCCGCGCGGGCGGATCGAGGCGCCGATCGGCCGCGACCCGCGTGATCGGCAGCGGATGTCGGTCGTCGCCGGCGGCCGCGACTCGGTGACCGAGTACGAGCAGCTCGCCGAGGGCGGTGGCTACGCGCTCGTTTCGCTGCGGCCGCTCACCGGGCGCACGCACCAGATTCGCGCGCACCTCGCCTACCTGGGACTGCCGATCGCGGGGGACCTGCGCTACGGCGGGGGCGAGGGCCCCGGGGGCCTTCGGCGCCAGTTCCTGCACGCGGCGCGGCTCGGCCTCGTCCGTCCGGCTGATGGGGCACGGCTCCGCGCCTGGAGCCCGCTGCCACGCGATCTCGCGGCGTGCCTCGAGGCCTCGGGCGTGGCGCCCGCGCCCGGTCGCCTCCCCGATTCGGTGGGATTCGACGTGGAGGCCGCGTGACCGATCCCGCCAAGCGGATGACCTTCCCGAACCCGATGCTGGTGGTCGTTTCGGGCCCGTCGGGAGTCGGAAAGAGCACCATCGTCGCGGAGCTGGCGCGCCGCCGCCCGCAGGTCGTCCCGATCGTCACCGCGACCACCCGGGAGCGCCGCGAGGGCGAGATCGACGGCGTCCATTACCACTTCCTGGGTGAGGACGAATTCGAGGCGCTCATCGCGCGCGACGGACTTCTGGAACATGCCAACAACCACGGCCACTGGTACGGCACGCCCGTCGACCAGGTGCGCGGCATCCTCGCCGCGGGCCGCGACGCGATCCTCACCATCAGCCCGGAAGGGGCCCGCAACGTGCGCCGCCTCGTCCCCGACGCCCTGCTGGTGTTCGTCATGCCGCCGACCCTGGAGGACCTCGCCGAGCGCCTCCGCAGCCGCGGGTCCGAGTCGGAGGCGAGCATCGCTCGGCGACGCCGCGACGCGGAGCGCTGGATGGCCGAGGCCGACGACTACGACTACGTGGTGGTGAACGAGACCGACCGTCCGGAGGAGGCGGCGGCGCGGATCTGGGAGATCATCCAGGCCGAGGCGCGCCGCGATCCACCCCGCCGCCCGCAGATCTGACGCCGGACCGATGACCGGGGAGCCGCGTCGCGTGCGGGTCGCGGTCGAGGCGCTCGCCGATCGGCCGGAGCGAACCTTCACCTACCTCCTGCCCCCGGCACTCGGCGAGGCGCGTCCCGGCGCGCTCGTCCTCGTCCCGTACGGGCGCCGATTGGCGCTCGGCTATGTCATGCCGGGCGCGGACGACGACGCGTCCGGTGAGCTGCGCGAGATCGAGGCGATCGTGTCCGAGCCGATGCTGACGCCGGATCTGCTCGAGCTGGCCGAGGCGATCGCCGCCTACTACCGCGCGCCGATCGGGACGACCCTGGCGGCGATGCTCCCGCCGGGCCTCGAGTCGCGCCTGGTGCGGCGCTGGTCAGTCGTCCGCCCCGATGACCTGCCGCCAGCGGTACTCGCGCTGGCCGACGCCGACGGGTGGATCGCGGACGCGGCGCTCCAGCGGCACGCCCCCAGGCGGGGTCGAACAGCATGGGTCGATCGATTGCGACGCAATGGCGTCATTCGCGCCGACTGGTCGCTGCGGCCCCCGGAGGTCGCCGAGCGGCGCGTCCGGGTACTGCGGGCGGTCCCCGGAGACGCGGAGCCGCCGCGTCGGGCACCGGTGCAGCGCGCGCTGCTCGAGGCGCTCGGCGACGGCGAGCGGACGATGGCCGAGCTCGCCGAGGCGCTCGGCGCCGACCCATCATCCCTCCTCGCCCCGGCCCGCCGGCTCGTCGCGCTCGGCCGCGCCGAGCTCGACTGGCGCAGCGTGGAGCGCGATCCGCTGGCGCACCGCGCGACACGCGAGGACCTGCGCCACGCCCTGGCCGCCGAGCAACAGGACGCGCTCGACGCGATCGCGGCGCTGGCCCCGGGCGGGGAGCTGCTGCTCGAGGGAGTGGCCGCGTCGGGCAAGACCGACGTCTACCTCGCGGCGGTGCGGGAGACGATCGACGCGGGACGCTCCGCGATCGTGCTGGTGCCGGAGATGAGCCTCGTTCCGCAGCTCGCGGATCGGCTGCGCGCGGCGGTGGGCGATGAGCTCGCCGTCCTCCACTCGGGGCTGTCGGCGGGGGAGCGGCATGACGGGTGGTGGCGGATCCTGCGCGGTGAGGCGCGCGTCGTCATCGGGACCCGCACCGCCGCCTTCGCGCCACTGGCGGACATCGGCCTCATCGTCGTCGACGAGGAGCACGACGGGGGCTACAAGGCCGATCGAACGCCCCGCTACGACGCCCGCTGGGTCGCGCGCCGGCGAGCAGGAATCAGCGGTGCGCGCGTCGTGCTCGGCAGCGCGACGCCCGATCTCGTCAGCGTGGCCCGCGCCCGTGGCGGACACGCCGAGCGGGCACGCCTTGCCGAGCGGCGCGTCGGGGGCACGCCGGCGATCGAGGTCGCCGACCTTCGCGCGGAGCTCTCCGGGGGCAACCGGTCGATCTTCTCCGCACCGCTGGGCGAGGCGCTCGACGCGCTCCGGCGAGGGGCCGAGCAGGCGGTCCTGCTCATCAACCGCCGCGGCGCCGCGACCTTCATCCTGTGCCGCGACTGCGGCGAGAGCCTGCGATGCCCGGACTGCGACCTGCCCTTCGTCTATCACCTCGACGGCGGGACGCTGCGCTGCCACCACTGCGGCCGGACGGCCCCACCGCCCGAGCGCTGCCCGACGTGCAAGAGCCCCAGGATCCGCTACTTCGGTGCCGGCACGCAGCGGGTCGAGGCGGAGCTCCGCGCCCGATGGCCGGCCCTGAGCGTCGGCCGGCTCGACTCCGATACCGTAGCGGCCCGTCGCGGCTTCGAGGCGGTCTACGACGACTTCGCCCAGGGGCGGATCGACGTGCTGGTGGGCACGCAGCTGGCGGCCAAGGGCCTCGACCTGCCGTCCGTGACGCTGTCCGCGGTCATCGCCGCAGACGTCACGCTCAATCTCCCCGACTACCGCGCCGCGGAGCGCACCTTCCAGCTCCTGGCCCAGGTCGCCGGGCGAGCGGGTCGCGGCCCGCTTCCCGGCCGCGTCGTCATCCAGACCTACGCCCCCGGCCATTACGCCGTGAAGGCGGCGGCGGCCCTGGACGTCGACGGGTTCGCGGACGAGGAGCTGTTCCGGCGCCGGCTGCTGGGGTACCCGCCGTTCAGCGTCCTGGCCCGGCTGCTCATCGCCGATGCGGATCGCGCCCGCGCAGAGTCGCGTGGGCGTGAGGCAGCAGCGGCAGTGACTGCGCCGGACATCGAGGTCCTGGGACCGCTCCCGTCGTACATCGCCCGACGCGCCGGGCGCCATCGGTTCCAGGTGGTCGTGCGCGCGCCGGACGCCGCTGCGCGGGCTTCGGCGCTCGAGCGGGTGCCGCCCGGCGTGGCGATCGATGTCGACCCGGAGTCGCTGCTCTGATCGGTACAATGCACCCCGCCATGGCCATCCGACCCATCCTGACGGCAGAAGCGCCGATCCTCCGCCAGCGCACAAAGAAGGTGTCGACCTTCGATGCGAGCCTCCATCGGCTCCTCGACGACATGCTCGTCACCATGCGTGACGCGCCCGGCGTCGGCCTGGCCGCCAACCAGATCGGGGTACCGCTCCAGGTGGCGGTGATCGAGGTGGACGACACGATCACCGAGCTCGTCAACCCGCAGATCGTGAAGGGTTCCGGCGAACAGCTCGACTGGGAGGGCTGTCTGTCGATCCCGGGCTTCGTCGCAGAGGTGACGCGGGACGCCCGAGTCACCGTCAAGGCACGCGACCGCCACGGCAGGGAGTTCCGGGTCAAGGGCGAGGAACTGTTCGCCCGCGCCCTCCAGCACGAGATCGACCATCTCAACGGCGCCCTGTACATCGACCGTCTCGACTCGCTCGAGGAGCTCGTGCGGGTCAGCGAGGAGCCTGTCGAGGTCGAGGAAGAAGCGGCCGCCGGAATCTAGTGGGACGCCTCGGACGCATTGCCTTTCTCGGCACGGGCGCCTTCGGCGTCCCGCTGCTGGCCCGCGTCGCCGAGCTGGCGAATGAGCTGCTGGTCGTCAGCCAGCCCGACCGGCCCGCGGGACGCCGGCTTCAGCTGCGCGCAACGCCGGTCTGCGCGTGGGCGCGCGAGCACGGGTTCCGGACTTACACGCCGGGACGACTGCGATCCGATGACTCGCGAGCGGCCCTCCGCGACTACGCCCCCGATGGCCTGATCCTCGTGGCGTACGGCCAGATGGTGCCCCAGGACCTGCTCGACCTCGGGTCGCGCCCGCCGCTGAACGTTCATCCGTCCCTCCTGCCCCGGCATCGGGGCGCCGCACCGGTCGCGGGGACCCTCCTGGCCGGCGACGCGGAGGGCGGCGTGACGCTGATGGTGATGACCGCGGAGCTGGATGCCGGGCCCGTCGTCGAACGCTGGCCGGTGCCGCTCACCGGACACGAAACAACCCCCGAGCTCGAGGCGACGCTGGCGGACCTTGCGGCACAGGTCGTGCCGCCGGCACTCGAACGCTGGGCGGACGGCAACACGCCGATGGAGCCACAGGACGAGAGCCTTGCCACCCACGTACGGCCCTTCACGCGCGCCGACGGATGGATCGACTGGCGGCGTCCGGCGGTCGAGATCGATCGGCAGGTCCGGGCCCTCCAACCGTGGCCGGGCGCGTGGACGACGCTGGATGATCGACGCATCCACATCCGACGCGCGCAGGCGGTCGCCGGCGTGGACGACGTGCCGATCGCCGCACTCCTGCCCGGCGAGGTGCCCCGCGTCGCGTGCGGCGTCGGCGCCCTGGCGCTGGAGGTCGTGCAGCCGGAGGGACGCCCGACCATGCCGGCCGACGCGTGGCGGCGCGGCCTGGCACGCGAGCACGTCATGCTCGGCGCCGGACGGCCGGAGGGCGTCTCGGCCTGATCGTCAGCCGGCGGTGGTGGCCGCCGGCTCGCCCGGAAGGTGCAGGAGGTCGCGGACGCTCCAGACGCCGTCGATCCCTTCCACCTCCGACACGATCCGCGCCTTCAGCGCCTCGTCGGGCACCTCTCCGCGCAGCACGACGATGCCGCGCTCGACGTTGATGTTCAGGTCGCCCTTCGGCACCGCGTCGTCGCGGAAGACGATGCTCTGCACACGGTCGGTGAGCGTCGCGTCGTCGATCGGGCGCGCCGAGGTGGTCTGACCGGCGCGGATGGCGGAGACCCGGCCATCCACGGCGCTACGGACCTGCGCGACGGCCTGCTCGCCGTTGCGCGCGACGCGCCGAACGGTCGCCGCGCCCTGGTCGGCGAGGCGGGCGCGTCGCGCCCGGCCGCGTGCAGGATCGAAGAGGAAGCTGGCCACGGCACCGCCGGCGGCGCCGAGCAGGCCGGCGAGCGCGACGGCGCCGAAGCCGGGCCGCTGATTGCCGCGCGCGGCGAGGCGCCCGCGATCGCGGGCAGTGTCGGCCGTGGCGGCGGCCGAGTCGATGAATCGATCAAGGATGCGCATGGTGGTGCTCTCGTGCGTGGGTCTACGCCACGCTCCTCGCACGACGCGTGCCGGGATGCGTGAACGGCGCACACGGGCGCCCAGGCGAAGCTCCTCAGCGTGCCTGTCTCGGCAGGCTGCGGGAAGGCCGTCGCGCCCTCGGATATACTCGGCGAAGCCCTCTCGGAGGTGGGCAGATCAAGCATGTTCTTCGACCCGCTCTACATCGTCGTCCTCGTCGTCACCATCGGCATCACCGGGTGGGCCGCGTGGCGTGTCCGCTCGACCTACTCGAAGTGGTCGAAGGTCGACTCCGGCATCTCCATGGATGCCTTCGACTTCGCCCGCCGCCTGCTCGACCGCCAGGGCCTCTCGCACGTCCGGATCGAGCCGACCCCCGGCCAGCTCACCGATCACTACGACCCGCGCGGGAAGATCCTGCGCGTGTCGACCCAGGTCGCGGACAAGACCGCCCTCGGCGGCGGGGGATCGCCGCGTCTGTCGGTGGCCGCCGCGGCGGTGATCGCTCACGAGGTCGGCCACGCCCTTCAGCACCAGCAGAACGACCCGATGATGACCCTGCGCCAGGCCATCGTGCCGGCCGCCCAGTTCGGCTCGAGCATCGCGCCCTGGCTCATCATTGCCGGCTTCTGGCTCCAGCTCACGGGCCTGGCCATCGTCGGCCTCATCGGCTTCGGGGCGGCCGTCCTGTTCACCTTCGCCACCCTGCCGGTCGAGATCGGGGCTTCGGGAAAGGCGCTCGCCTTCGTCAACGGCCTCGGCATGGCCGGGGAGCGCCAGGACGGCGCTCGCGCGGTCCTCAAGGCCGCCGCCTGGACCTATGTTGCCGGCGCGCTGACGGCCCTGCTGACGTTCCTGTACTACGTCTTCCTCATCTTCGGGCGACGTGACTGACCTTCCCGCCGCCGGGCCGCGTCCGGCGATCAGCGAGATCGATCCCGCAACGCTCGCCGCGTGGCTCCAGGCCCGCGGCGAGCCCGCGTATCGGCTGGAGCAGGTGCTCGCCGGCGCTCACCGCGCCGACGTCGCCTCCTTCGCCGATCTCAGCGATCTGCCGAAGGCGCTGCGATCCGCACTGGCGGATGCCTTCCGGTTCAGCACGATCGTCGACAGCCATGTCATCGGCGCCGACGGGGGCATGACGGCCAAGGCGGTCCACGAGCTGGGCGACGGCCAGCGCATCGAATCGGTTCTCATGCGGTATGCCGCGCGCGGCGCCTCGTCCGAGCGGACCACGATCTGCATCAGCTCGCAGGCCGGCTGCGCGGTCGCTTGTCCGTTCTGCGCCACCGGCCAGGCGGGGTTCGGGCGCCAGCTGACCGCCGGCGAGATCGTGGACCAGGTGCTGCACTGGCACCGACCGCCGTGGACGGCCCTCGGCGAGGATGGCCTCGGCCATTACAACATCGTGTTCATGGGGATGGGGGAGCCGCTCAACAACACCGATCGCGTGTTCGAGGCAGTCCGGCTCCTCAACGATCCGCAGCGGCTCGGGATTGGCGCCCGACACATCACGGTCTCCACCTCGGGCGTGGTTCCGGGGATGGACCGCATGGTCGACGAGCTGCCGCAGGTGAACCTGGCGATCAGCCTGCATGCCGCGACCGATCCGCTGCGCGACGAGCTGGTCCCGATCAACCGGAAGTGGCCGGTGCGCGAGGTGGTGGCCGCCGGCCGGCGGTTCGCGGCCCGTACCGGGCGGCGCGTGAGCCTCGAATACGTGATGATCGACGGCGTGAACGACACCGACGAGCAGGCGCACGGCCTCGTCGAGCTCGGGCGCGGCTGGCGCACGCACGTGAACCTCATCCCGCTCAACCCGACTCCCGGGTCCCGCTGGAGCGGCACCCCCGCGATGGCGATCGAGCGCTTCGTCGGGATCCTCCGCGCGGGCGGGCTGACGGCGACCGTGCGCGACACTCGTGGGCGCGAGATCGATGCCGCCTGCGGCCAGCTCCACGCCCAGCTCGCCGGGCGCTCGCTGCGGGAGGCGCGCGCCGCCCGTGAGGCCGCCAGCGGAGCGCCCGCATGAGCCACGAGCCACACATCTCGGCGAGCATCCTCAATGCCGACTTCGCGCGGCTCGGCGACGAGGTGGAACGGGCCGATGCCGGCGGTGTCGACTCGATCCACCTCGACGTCATGGACGGCCACTTCGTCGACAACCTGACCATGGGCCCGGTGGTGGTCGGGGCGGTCCGACCGGCCACCGCGCTGCCGTTCCACACGCACCTGATGATCAGCAACCCGCTGGCCTCTGCCGACCGGTTCGCGGAGGCGGGGAGCGATCTCATCATCTTCCACGTCGAGGCCGATGACGATCCGGAGGCCGTCATCGGGGCGATCGAACGCGCCGGGAAGCGCCCGGGGATCGCCCTTAACCCGGCGACGGCCGGCGAGGCGGTCCACCCATACCTCGATCGGATCGACCTGCTGCTGGTCATGACCGTCCATCCGGGATGGGGCGGGCAGTCGTTCATCGCCGGCGTGCTGCCGAAGATGCGTGCCCTCCGCGACGAGATTGACCGTCGGCAGCTGCCGGTCCGGATCGGCGTCGACGGGGGCGTCAACCTCGATACCATCGCTGACGCGCACGCGGCCGGCGGCGAGATTCTCGTCACCGGGAGCGCCCTGTACGGCGCCGATGGCGACCTCACCCCGACGGTGGCCGCGTTGCGGGCCGCCGCGACCAGCTGAGCCACTGAGCCAAACCCGAAAGGACCACGAGCTGCCCGCACGCCGCCTGACTCCCCCGATCACCGTTCTCCTCGGCGCTCTTCTGCTCCTCGCCGCGTGCGGTGAGGACGGCCCGCAGCTGCCCTTCGTGCCGACGCCGGGGCCGACGCCCGAACAGCCACGCGAGCTCGCCGTGACCGTGGTGACCCGCGACACCGATGCGCCAATCGAGGGGGCGCGCGTTCTCGTCGACGGCAGCGAGTCCTCCACCGCGGCTGATGGGACGGCCACGGTCACCGCCATGCGCGGCGCGAGCGTCACGGTCGAGGCCGCCGGGCACGACCCCGAGGAGGCGACGATTCCGGACGCGGGCGACCTCGCCGTCGACCTCCGCTCGAACGTCCTCGCGGGAACGGTGACGGACCAGGAAGGCGCCCCCGTGGCAGGGGCGCGCATCTTCGTGGACGGAGCGGAGACGATGGCGGTCAGCGATGACGACGGCACCTATGAGCTGACCGGCGTACCGGAGACGGGAACGCTCATCGTCAAGATGCCCGGCTATCGGCTGGTGGAGCTGGCGCTCGGCGATCCGGTCGCGGGTGACATCGCGCTGGAGCCGTTCGAGGCCCGGGCGCTCTATGCCCCGGCGGCCGTCTTCGAGGCCCCGGGCCGCCTGGACGCGATGCTCGCCCTCCTCGACCGGACGGAGGCGAATGCCCTGGTCATCGACGTGAAGGAGACGGACGGGCGCCTCTTCTACGCCACCGACCTCGAGCCCGCAGCCGAGGTCGGCGCCGTGCGGGAGACGCCGATCTTCGACCTCGAGGAGCTCCTTCCGATGCTGAAGGAGCGAGGGATCTACACGATCGCCCGGATGGTGGTCATGAAGGACAACACCACGGCCGCCGCGCGACCGGAACTGGCCGTCATGAACACCGCGACCGGCGAGCCGTGGCGCGACAACATCGGTGGCGCGTGGCTCGATCCATCGGCCCCCGGCGTCGCCGAGTACATCGCGGCGATCGCGGGCGACCTGGCCGACAAGGGCTTCGACGAGGTGCAGCTCGACTACATCCGGTTCTTCAGCGACGGCCCGTACGCGGTGGCCGATACGAACCTGCCGAATACGCAGTCGTTCCGCCTGCCCGCCATCCAGCGCGTCCTGCGGATCGTGAGCGAGGAGCTCGACACCACGCGAGCCTTCCTCGGCGCCGACGTCTTCCCGATCAGCTTCATCGTCCCGGACGACCAGGGCATCGGCCAGCGGCCGGAGGTGATCATGCCGTACGTCGACTACTTCTGCCCGATGCTCTACCCGTCGCACTTCGGGCCCGGCGTCTTCGGCTTCGAGGTGCCGAACAACTTCCCGTACGAGGTGGTCGACCGCTCGCTCGAGATCATGAACGGCCAGGCGGAAGGCCTCCCGGTCGTGATCCGCCCCTGGATCCAGGACTTCGGCTACGGGACCTTCCCGCCCTACACCGCTGACCAGGTGCGCGCACAGATGAGCGCCGCCGCCGACCGGGAGGCGGTGGGCTGGATGATCTGGAACGCACGCGCCACGTTCACCGAGCCGGCGCTCGGTCCGCCGCGCGAAGGGGAGGACGCCGGGCCGGTGACGTCGATCGAGCCTGCGCCATCGTCGAGTCCCGACCCGAGCACGACGCCCTCGGCGTCACCCTGACCGATGCGACTCGTCGTCCAGCGCGTGACGCGCGCATCGGTCCGGGCGGGGGAGGATCTGCTCGGTCAGATCGGGCCGGGTGCCGTGGTGCTCGCCGGCATCGGCTCCGACGACACGTCCGAGGTCGTCGACCGGATGGCGGACAAGCTCATCGGCCTCCGCTACTTCGAGGATGACGCCGGGCGGACGAACGTCGCGATCGCCGATGCCGGTGGCGCGCTCCTGGTGGTGAGCCAATTCACGCTGTACGCCGACCTGCGCCGCGGCAGGCGTCCCGGATTCACCGATGCGGCCACGCCGGACCTGGCGGTGCCGTTGCTCGATCGGTTTGTCGAGCGCCTGCGGGCCGCGCTCCCGGTCGAGACCGGTCGCTTCGGGGCGGAGATGACCGTTGAGCTGCTGAACGATGGCCCGTTCACCCTCGTGCTCGACTCGGCGCGCGACCTGGGATAGCGCCGCGCCCGCGGGGCAGCGCCGACTCGCCATTTGTCGCTTCTCACATCGATGGGCGCCGCCTCACCCGCCGCAGGGCCCGATCGCGAGCTGCAGGAGCTCCAGGGGCCCGTCAGAACCGGCAGGTGGCGACTCGACCGTGGAGCTTGACGCCTATCGCCGTCTGGACAGGCCCATGGTGGCCCGGGCCGGGACCCTCGGCGATCGGCGAGGACATGACGACGCCCGCGTCGACGGACGCGGGCGTATCGGTCGCCGAGTCAGATGTGGAAGGTCAGACCTTCTGGGCGGTGCGGCGGCAGCGGCTGCAGGCCTTGACCTTGGTGGCCTTGCCGTCGGTGACGACGGTCATCGGCTGAAGGTTTGGCAGCCATCGGCGCAGCGCGCGCTTGCGGTTCATCCCGACCGACTGGGGGTTCCAGCCGGTGATCGGGCGCTTGCCGCAGATGTCGCAGACGCGGGCCATGGTTGATTCGCTCTCCGGATCACATGAAAAACCGGCGCCCACCGCGCCGGAGCGACCGTGATCCTAGCACGCTAGGATCGGCCCATGCAATCGAGCCGGCGGTTGGATCCTGCCGATCTCGACCGACCGGTGCGCCAGGTCCTCCCCGAGCTCGCCCGCGGGACGGCGGCCCTGGCCCGGCTCGGGATCGCCACTCCGCGCCAGGCGCTGTGGTACCTCCCGTTCCGCTACGACGACTTCAGCGACCTGCGCCCGCTGCGGTCGCTCATCCCGGACGAGAAGCAGTCGGCGCGCGTGCGGGTGGACGCGGTACGCATCGAGCCGGGCTTCGGACGGCGGCCGCAGCGTGTGATCGCCCAGCTCAGCGACGATGCGGGCGGCAGCGCCGAGGCGATCTGGTTCGGCCGTCGCTACGTCGAGCGCCGGCTACAGGCCGGGGACGAGATCATCGTGTCCGGCAAGGTGACGCAGCGAGGCTGGCGCAACCAGTTCACGTCGCCGGAGTTCAGCCCGGTCGGTCACGAGTCGGTACACACCGCCCGCGTCGTCCCGGTCTATCGTCTCAGCGGGGGCGTGACCCAGAAGCGGCTCCGCGAACTGCTCGCCCGGGTCCTCGAGGCATCGCTGTCCGCGGTCGAGGACCCGCTGGCCGATGCGGAGCGCGGCGATCTCCCATACCTCGCCGACGCCCTGCGGGCGGCGCACTTTCCCGAGGACGCCGGAGACATCGCGCCCGCCCTCGATCGCCTCGCGTTCGACGAGCTGCTGGCGCTGCAGCTCACCCTCGCGCAGGCACGGCGGGCCAGGGATGAGCTGGCCGCACCGCGGATCGAGGTCGCCCCGGATGCCAGCGCCGAGATCATCGCGGCCCTGCCGTTCCGGCTCACCGGTGACCAGGCCGGCGCCGTCGAGGCGATCGCCGTCGACCTCGCCTCCGAGCGCCCGATGCGGCGCCTCCTCCAGGGTGACGTGGGGAGCGGGAAGACGGCGGTTGCCGCCGTCGCGCTGGCGTGCGCCGTGCGCGCCGGTTGGCAGGCCGTG
>Ga0214468_1000177_pt1 | contig 19961 bp, 16 predicted proteins | sample RVTome_9_FD_187334 | JGI IMG/M metagenome (GOLD analysis project Ga0214468, IMG submission 187334) | Soil microbial communities from uranium-contaminated site in the Upper Colorado River Basin, Wyoming, United States - RVT155D38 HiSeq ...
TTCGACGGCCGCCGCCACGCAGCCGGGGCTGTTCGACACCTGATCAGACCGCCCCGTGGACGCCAGCTGAGTTGGCGCAACTGCGATCGGATCTGCCCGCATGCGGGACCGTGCGCCGCCGCGCCGGTCAGCCTGGCACCGCGATCACCGACCGCGTCGCCCGCGAGACCATGCCAGCGCCCGATGGGAGTACCGCCAATCTGACTGGCACCGGGCACGTCCGCGCCGAAATGACGTCGAGGTCCGTTCGCGCGGAGTAGATTGCCCACGGCACCAGCGCCCAACAGTGGTGTCGGGCGTTCGGGTGCACACGAGCGGAGGGTGCCCGAGTGGCGGTAGATTCAGCCGAAGTACCCCGGAGCGATGACGCGCGTCCGGCGTCGAGCGGTGGGCTCGACGGTTTCTTCAAGCTCGCGGAGCGGGGGACCAGCGTCGGGACGGAGGTTCGAGCCGGCATCACCACCTTCCTGGTGATGGCTTACATCATCTTCCTGAACCCGGCGATCCTGTCGAACATGTTCCCGGCCGATTCGGCAGAGCAGGCGGCATTCGTTCCCGCGGCGTCCGCCGCGACCGCGCTGCTGGCGGGCGTCCTGACGATCGCCATGGGCCTCGTCTCCAACTACCCGATCGCGCTGGCCGCCGGCCTCGGGATCAACGCGATCGTGGCGTTCGGCCTCGTCCTGGGCGTCGGACTGACGCCGGCGGGCGCGATGGGCGTCATCGTTCTCGAGGGCCTCATCGTCCTGGTTCTCGTCCTCGTCGGCCTGCGTGAGGCGATCATGAACGCGGTGCCACTCGCACTGAAACGTGCGATCGGCGTCGGCATCGGCCTCTTCATCCTGTTCATCGGCTTCGTGGATGCCGGCCTCATCGGCCCGGGCACGCCGGTCGTCCAGTTCATTTTCCCGGTGACACCCGGGGCCTGGATCGCGGTGCTCGGCCTGCTGCTGACGATCGTGCTCTTCACGCTGCGGATCCGCGCGGCGCTCCTCATCAGCATCATCGTGATGTCGGTGGTGGCGTTCATCTTCGGCATCACCTCGGTGCCGGAGAACCTGAGCCTGGTGCCCGACTTCTCGACCCTCGGGGCGTTCGACGTGACCGAGGTCTGGGAGATCGGCCTGCTGGCGGCGGCGCTGACGGTGTTCGCGATCATGCTCACCGACTTCTTCGACACCATGGGGACGGCCACCGCCATCACCGAGCAGGCCGGCCTGACGACGCCGGACGGCCAGGTGCCGGGCATCGGCCGCGTGCTCCTCGTCGACTCGCTCGGCGCGGCGGCCGGCGGTGCGGCCGGCATCAGCTCGAACACGAGCTACATCGAGAGTGCTGCCGGCGTCGCCGAGGGTGGCCGGACCGGCCTCACCGCGGTGGTGACCGGCATCCTCTTCCTGTTGGCGGTGTTCGTGACGCCGCTCGCGCCGATGGTGCCGTTCGTTGCCACCGGCCCCGTGCTTATCGTGGTCGGGTACCTGATGGCCACTCTGATCAAGGACATCGACTTCAACGACGTGGAGGAGGGCTTCCCGGCCCTGCTCGGCATCGTGCTCATGCCGTTGACCTACAACATCACGGTCGGCATCGGCGCCGCCTTCGTGACGTGGGTCCTCATCAAGGTCGTGCGCGGGAAGCTCGGCGAGATCCATCCGCTGATGTGGGTGGTGGCGATCGCGTTCCTGATCTACTTCGCCCAGAGCTGGCTCAACACCGTCCTCTAGGCGGTCCGCCGATCGACCGATGGCGCCCGGCCGGGCACTCCGGCCGGGCGCTACGCTGTCCGCCGGATGGAAGCGCCACGACTCCGGGTCGACGACTTCGACTACGAGCTGCCCGCCGAGGCGATCGCGCAGACGCCGACCGAGCCGCGCGATGCGTCCCGGCTGCTCGTCCTGGACCGCGCGACCGGTGCGGTGACCCATGCACGCTTCCGTGACATCGGCCGATGGTTGGCCTCGGACGACCTGCTGGTGGTCAACGACTCGCGCGTCATCCCGGCGCGGCTGCGAGGCACGCGCCCCGGCGGCGGCGCGGCGGAGCTTCTCGTGCTGCGCCCGCTCGATGACGGCAGCGGGCGCTGGGAGGCGCTCGTGCGCCCGTCTCGCCGCCTGTCCGCCGGAGCTCCCGTCACCCTGCGATCCGGGGATCGCGTGGAGGTTGGGGAGCGGCTCGGCGACGGGTCGCGAGCCGTCCGCTTCGAGCGAGACGCGCACGCGGTGATGGCCGCGGCGGGCGAGATGCCCCTGCCCCCGTACATTCGCGACCGCTCGGCGCCCGACGAGCGCTATCAGACGGTCTACGCCCGCCCACCCGGGTCGGCCGCCGCGCCCACGGCCGGCCTGCACTTCACGCCGGAGCTCCTCGCCTCGCTGGAGGCCGACGGCATCCGGCGCGCGACCGTGACCCTGCACGTGGGCCTCGATACGTTCCGCCCGCTGGAGGGCGAATACGTGGACGAGCACGTCATCCACCGCGAGTGGTACGAGATTCCCGCGACGGCGCGCGAGGCACTGGCCCATGCGCGGCGGGTGGTTGCCGTGGGCACCACCGTCGTTCGCGTCCTGGAGACCGCCGCCCGAACCGCCGCCGCCGACGGCTGGACCGACCTGTACATCACGCCGCCATACCGGTTCGAGGCCGCGGATGCGTTGATCACGAACTTCCACCTGCCGCGCAGCTCGCTGCTGCTGCTGGTGACCGCGTTCGTCCAGGCGGGGATGGGGGAGGGGGATGCAATGGCCGCACGTGATCGGCTGCTGGATGCCTACCGCACCGCGGTCGCGACCGGCTATCGGTTCTTCAGCTTCGGCGATGCGATGCTGATCGTCTAGGAACCGGCCGCCGGCTACTCCTGGTCGTCGGACCGGGTCGGGATCTCGGCACGCTCGCCCTCGTCGAGCTCCAGGACCTCCTCGCCGTCGCCGATCCTGAGCGGGGTCGCGGTAGCGGCGGTCGCGGCCTCGGCGGCGTCGTCCGATGCACCGTCGTCAGCGGCCGTGCCGGACGCGGCGCTCTCTTCGGCATGGGCTTCGGCCTCCTCGTCGGCCGCGGACTGGGAGGCGGGCGGGAGGGGGCGAGGGCCACCGGGATGTGCACCAGGAACCTCGGACGAGACCCGGCCGGCCGGCACGCCGAATGGCTCGGCCATCACCGCGCACACGCGCGCCAGGTCGCACAGGGCCTGGCCCAGGTCAGGTGACTCGGTGGCGGCCTCGAAATGCGGATGGTGGAGCCGGAACGACCAGCGCGTGCGGTGCTCGCGCGCCCAGAGACGGAAGGTATCGGCGCGCAGCTCGACGCCGCGCAGGACCTGCCACGGGTACATCAGCATCGCCAGGCGGTAGCGGGCCGAGGAGCCGAAGGGGGCGTATCGGTGGTCGAGCAGGCCGACCTCGGTCGCCACCATGACGCGGCGCTCGTCGCCCTCGGTGCCCGCCTCCAGGGCATAGACGGCCAAGTCCTCGACGCCGAGGCTCTCGAGCTCCAGCGCGATCCATTCCTTCACTTCGTCGTTCAGGAACGGCATTCGCGGCCATTCGGTCAGTCGCACGCGACGGTCACCTCTCCGTAGTGCACCAGTAGCCTATCCTCTCCGGCGGTGTCAACGCGGGCAACGATCACACATTCCTTCGAGCCGACGCCGGTCGGGCGCGCCCGGCTGGGGCGCATTCTCACACCTCACGGCCAGATTGACACCCCGCAGTTCATGCCGGTCGGCACGCAGGCCACCGTCAAGGCGCTGACCCCGGGCGATCTGCGCGCGGCCGGCGCGCAGATGATCCTGGGTAACACGTACCACCTGAGCCTCCGTCCGACGGCCGAGCGGATCGCCCGACTCGGCGGGCTCCATCGGTTCATGGGCTGGGATGGGCCGATCCTCACCGACTCGGGTGGGTTCCAGGTCTTCAGCCTGGCCGATCGGGCGCGGCTGGACGACGATGGCGTGTCATTCTCGTCCCATCTCGATGGGTCGGAGCATCGGCTCACGCCGGAACGCGCGATGGAGATCCAGGCGCTCCTCGGGTCCGACGTGGCGATGGCCTTCGACCAGCTGGTGGATCCGGGACTGCCGCGCGCCGAGGTCGCGGATGCGATGGAGCGGACGCACCGATGGGCCGAGCGCTCCCTGGCTGCCCGCGGCCGCCCGGACCAGGCGGTGTTCGGGATCGTGCAGGGTGGCGTCGACCCGGAGCTGCGGCGCCGGTCGGCGGCGGCGATCGCCCGGCTGCCGTTCGACGGGATCGCGATCGGCGGCCTGTCGGTGGGGGAGTCGAAGGCCGAGATGGCCGCGTCTCTCGCGGTGGTGGCCGAGGCCCTCGGCAACGATCCGCGGCCGCGCTACCTGATGGGTGTCGGCTCACCGATCGACTTCTTCGCCGCCGTCGAGCACGGCGTGGACCTGTTCGACTGCGTGCTCCCGACCCGCGTGGCGCGCACGGGACAGGTCTGGACCGATGCCGGCCGGCTGAACCTGCGCAACGCCGCACTCCGGGACGACCCCGGACCGCTGGACCCCGAGTGCGGCTGCGAGGCGTGCCGCAACCACTCACGGGCATATCTCGCACACCTGTTCCGGGCGGAGGAGCTCCTCGCCTACCGCCTGGCCACGATCCACAACGTGACCTGGACGCTGGAGCTCATGCGCCGCCTGCGCGCCGCGCTGGCCGACGGTTCGTTCGACGATCTGCGGGATCGGGTGACTGCCGCGTTCGCCCGCCAGGCTCCCACCGGCTGACCGCCGATGGGCCGACGCCGATGGATCGGGCACGTGGGCGCATGAACTGCCATTCGCGCGCCGTCAGGCCGATAGATCGGGCACCGGGGCGCCTGAAGGCACTGGAATGGTCCTCTGTGCGCGGCTGTGCCGATAGATCGGGCAAAGCGCCGCGCCAACGCCCCCTCGTGCGCTTCAGTGCCCGATAGATCGGGCACTGCGCCAGACTGCGGCCGCTGCCAGCACGTATGACGGCGTATGACAAGGGTGTAGAATGCGATCGCGTCGCACGAGCTGTCACGACGCGAAGCGTAGAATCGCCATATCGCATCGGCGCCGGTAAGCGCCGGATAAGTGTCCGGTAAGGGGCCTCGTCGCATGATCGGCGTCGCTCGACCGGCTCACACATTCGGAGGTTCGAGCGATGGCAAAGGGTCGAGATCGGCCGCGCAAGGAGCCCAAGCGCAAGGCCAAGGAGAAGGCTCCGAAGAACCAGCCCGGCACGGCCGGGACCGTCGTACCGAGCTATCAGGCGCCGACGCGCCCGGTCGAGGTCATCAAGCCCAAGCGCAAGGAACGCGAGCCCCAGGAACCGGACCCTCAGGACGAGGGATGAGCTGACGCCACCGGGGGCAAGGAATGGAACGAGGAGCGAACCCCAGATGGAAGCACCGGTGGCTGTGAGCCAGAGCCCGGCGGCGAAGAACGGCAACGGCGAGCGAGGCCGTGCCGTCGACGCCGCGATCCTCCAGATCGAGAAGCAGTTCGGACGCGGCGCGATCATGCGTCTCGGTGACCGCGAGGCGCAGAACGTGCCCGCGGTCTCGACCGGGTCGGTCGCGCTCGACCTCGCGCTCGGCGTGGGCGGTGTCCCGCGCGGGCGGATCACCGAGATCTACGGTCCCGAGTCGAGCGGCAAGACGACCCTCTGCTACCACGTGGCCGCCAACGCGCAGCGCGCCGGCGGGGTGGTTGCCTTCATCGACGCGGAGCACGCGCTCGATCCGGGCTATGCGAAGAACGTTGGGGTGGACGTCGACGAGCTCCTCGTCAGCCAGCCGGACACCGGCGAGCAGGCGTTGGAAATCGCGGAGACCCTCATTCGATCCGGCGGAGTGGACGTGGTGATCGTCGACTCGGTCGCCGCGCTCGTGCCGCGGGCCGAGATCGAGGGCGACATGGGCGACGCGTTCGTCGGCCTCCAGGCACGCCTGATGAGCCAGGCCTTGCGCAAGCTCACCGGCGCCATCAACCGCAGCCAGACCGCGCTGATCTTCACCAACCAGCTGCGGGAGAAGATCGGGGTCATGTTCGGGAGCCCCGAGACGACGCCGGGCGGGCGCGCGCTGAAGTTCTACGCCAGCGTCCGGATGGACATCCGGCGCATCGAGACGCTCAAGACCGGGACCGATGCGGTCGGCTCCCGCACTCGCGTGAAGGTGGTGAAGAACAAGGTGGCCTCGCCGTTCCGCGTGGCCGAGTTCGACATCATGTACAACGAGGGCATCAGCGTCGAGGGCGGACTGCTGGACGTTGGGATCGCCGCCGGCATCCTGTCGAAGACCGGCGCCTGGTTTAACTATGGGGACGTTCGCCTCGGACAGGGACGCGAGAACGCCCGGGAGTTCCTGAAGCAGAACCCGGAGATCGCCGAGAAGATCGACGGTGAGATTCGCGGCAAGGTCGCGAGCATCGAGGTCGGCGTCGAGGGCATCAGCGAGGCCGAGTAGCCACCCGCTCGTGACCGATCGTCCAACGGGGCGTCGCCGGGGCGGCGCGAAGTCGCCCCGCGAGCCCCTTCCGCCGATGGAGGTCGCGGCCCGCTTTCTGGCGACGCGGCCGCGCACGCGATGGGAGGTCGAGCGACGCCTCCGGCGCGCCGGCACCGAGGAGTCGGAGATTCCTGCGGCCCTCGAACGGCTCGCCGAGCTCGGCTACCTCGACGATGCTGCCTTCGCCCGTTGGTGGGGAGAGCAGCGTGATCGGCACAGCCCTCGTGGCAGGCGGATGATCGAGGCGGAGCTCCGGCAGCGTGGCGTGCCGCGCGAGGTCATCGAGGCATACCGCGAGGAGCACGCGGAGCCGGAGCGGTCGCCGGAGGATGTCGGCCTTCCCGGCGACGAGGCCGAGCGCGCCCGTGAGGCGCTGGCGAAGCACCTGCGGGGTCGGCCGATGCCGAGCGAGCCGCGGGCGATCCAGCGCATCGGGATGTACCTCATGCGCCGGGGCTTCGACGCCGAGGTCGTGCGATCGACGCTGCGCGCCGCCAGTCCCGACAGGGCGGCCGACGAGGCCGCCGATGACGCATGAGGTGGCGGGCGGCGGCGATCGGCTAGGCTGGTCGCATGCGATACGCGCTCATGACCGAGCCCCAGCAGGGGCTCTCGTACGACGAGGTGCTCGCCCTGGCGCGCACCGCCGAGGCGTCGGGCTTCGAAGCGTTCTTCCGCTCCGACCACTACGCCAGCTTCCCCGGCGAATCCGGCCTCACGACGACTGACGCCTGGTCGACGCTCGCCGGCATCGCCCGCGAGACGACGACGATCCGTCTCGGCACCCTCGTGTCCCCGGTCACCTTCCGCATCCCGGGCAACCTGGCGAAGGTCATTCAGACCGTCGACGACATGGCCGATGGACGGATCGAAGCGGGCTTCGGCGCCGGATGGAACGCCGCCGAGCACGCCCAGCTGGGCATCGGGTTTCCATCACTCCGCGAGCGCTACGACATGCTCGAGGAGCAGATGGCGATCATCCATGGCCTCTGGACGGAGCCCGACGGATGGTCGTTCGACGGGGAGCACTGGCAGGTGCGGGATTCGCGCCGCCACGGCGAGGTGGCACGCGGCGATCGCCGACACCCGCACATCATCTTCGGTGGTGAGGGCCACCGGCGGCTCGCGTCGCTCGTGGCGCGCTTCGGCGACGAGTTCAACCTCATGTCGGCAGCACCGGACATGGTGCCGAACGCCTACGGCCGCATCCGGGAGGCGTGCCGGTCGGAGGGGCGGGATCCCGACGAGATCGTGTACTCGGCCATGACCGGCGTGCTCGTGGCGGAGACCGAGGACGATCTCCGGGCGCGCGTCGCCGATCTCCTCGCCGTGCTCGGCAAGGCCGATGCCGACGGCGAGGCATGGTTGGCCGAGCGTCGTGGCCGATGGGTGATGGGCACTCCGGACGAGGCGCTCGAGCGGGCACGAGCGCTCGGGGACGAGGGCGTACAGCGGATCATGCTCCAGGACTTCCTGCCGCGCGACCTGGACCACGTACGGCTCATGGGACGCATCTTCTCGAGTGGGACCTAGCTCCCGGCGTCGGCGTTCGCGGCCTTGCGCTACACTCGGTCGTGGGTCTGCCGCTCGCGGCGGCGGCCGATAGCTGATCAACCGATGCGTCCGCGCCGCGGATGCGAGTTCGCCCGCCCAGGGCTCCGCAGCATGAGGAGCCGACATGTCCGAGATCGTCGTCATCGCGGTGGCCGCCGGGGCCCTCGCCATCGGAATCGCCATCGGCTTCGTGGTGCGCCGGCTGGTCGCCACGAACGCCGTGAAGCACGCGGAGCAGTACTCGGAGCGCCTGATCGCGGAGGCGCGTGCCAAGCAGAAGGAGATCGTCCTCGAAGGGAAGGACGAAGCGCTCCACCTGCGTCGCGCCGCCGAAGAAGAAGGGCGCGAGCAGCGCGCCACCCTCCAGCGCTCCGAGCGCCGACTCCTGGACCGGGAGGAGGCGCTCGATCGTAAGATCTCCGCCCTCGAGGAGCGAGAGGCCGCCTTCCTCAGCCGCCAGGCCGAGCTCGACCAGGAGCGCGCGCGCCTGTCGGAGCTCAAGCAGCAGCAGGTCGCCGAGCTCGAGCGCGTCAGTGGCTTCACGGCCGCCGAGGCGCGGCAGTCGCTCATCGGCCAGATCGTCGACGAGGCCCAGGCCGAGGCGCAGCATCGGGTGCGCGAGATCGAGCGTCATGCCCAGGAGGAGGGTGACGATCGCGCCCGGCGGATCCTCACCACCGTCATGCAGCGCATCGCCGCCGATCACACCTCCGAGGCGACGATCACCGTCGTCAACCTGCCGAACGAGGAGATGAAGGGCCGCATCATCGGCCGAGAGGGACGGAACATCCGGGCCCTCGAGCAGGCCACCGGCGTCGACCTCATCATCGATGACACCCCGGAGGCGGTCGTTCTGTCCGGCTTCGACCCCGTGCGACGCGAGGTTGCCCGCCTGGCGCTGACCAAGCTCATCAGCGACGGTCGCATCCACCCCGGCCGGATCGAGGAGACGGTGGCCAAGTGCCGCCAGGAGATCGAGGTCGTCATGCGCCAGGCCGGAGAGCAGGCCGCCTACGACGCCGGCGTGCCGGGACTCCATCCGGAGCTGATCAAGCTGCTCGGGCGACTGAAGTACCGCACCAGCTACGGCCAGAACGTGCTCGACCACTGCATCGAGACCGCACGGCTGTCCGGCCTCCTGGCGGCCGAGATCGGCGCCAACATCGGCGAGTCCAAGAAGGGTGGACTGCTCCACGACATCGGCAAGGCGGTCGACCACGAGGTGGAGGGCCCGCACGCCGCCATCGGCGCAGATATCGCCGGCCGCTATGGCGTGAATCCGATCGTGTGCAACGCCATCGCCGCCCATCACCAGGAGGTGGAGCAGGAGAGCGTCGAGGCCACCGTCGTGCAGATCGCGGACGCGATCAGCGCCTCGCGTCCGGGTGCCCGCGGCGAGACGCTCGACAACTACGTGAAGCGGCTCGAGGACCTCCAGCAGATCGCGCTGAGCTTCCCGGGCGTGGAGCGCTGCTTCGCCATCCAGGCCGGTCGCGAGATCCGGATCCTGGTGCGACCGGAGGACGTCGACGACCTCGCCTCGAACCGCCTGGCGCGCGACGTGGTGAAGAAGATCGAGGAGCAGCTCCAGTACCCCGGCCAGATCAAGGTCACCGTCATCCGGGAGACGCGCTCGGTCGACTACGCCCGGTGACCGACCTTCGCATCTGCGTCGTCGGCGACATCATCGGCAAGCCGGGACGCGTGGCGGTCATGCAGTCGCTGCCGGACCTGCGCCACGAGCTGGACCTCGACGTCGTCATCGCCAACGGCGAGAACCTGGCAGCCGGTGCCGGGCTCACCCCGAGCCTCTCGGAGGAGCTGCTGGGCGGGGGGATCGACGTCATCACCAGCGGCAACCACATCTGGGACAAACGCGAGATCTACGACTACCTCGACACCGACCGTCCCGTGCTGCGCCCCATCAACTATCCCGACGAGGCGCCGGGGCGCGGCTGGCTGATCCATCACACCGATGACGGTGACGAGGTGGCGGTCATGAACGCCATGGGCCGCGTGTTCATGAACCAGCTCGACTCACCCTTCATCAAGCTCGACGAGCTGCTCGACGGCGCCGCCGATCCGCTGCCGCCGATCCGGATCCTGGACTTCCACTGCGAGATCACCTCGGAGAAGAACGCGATGGGCTGGTACCTCGACGGACGGGTGAGCGCGGTGGTGGGCACCCACACCCACGTGCCGACCGCCGATGCCCGGGTGCTGCCGAGAGGCACGGCCTACATCAGCGACATCGGCATGACCGGGCCCCGCGATTCGATCATTGGCTTCTCGCTCGAGACGGTGCTCCCTCGCTTCACGCGCCACCTGCCGACTCGATTCGCCGTCGCCGACGGCCCGGTCTCATTCAACGCAGTGGTCATCAGCGTCGATCGCGCCACGGGGCGTGCGTCCTCGATCCAGCAGGTCCAGCGCCTGATCGAGGTGTAGGGGTGGGGTCGCGCGAGCGGCCCGCGCCGCCGCTCATCGGCGTGGTCGGGCCGACCGCGTCCGGAAAGACCGATCTCGCGCTGGCCCTCGCTCGGGAGATGCCCATCGAGATCCTGGTCGCCGACTCGCGCCAGGTGTATCGCGGCATGGACGTCGGCACTGCCAAGCCGGATGCGCGCGCTCGAGACGCGGTGCCCCACCATCTGCTCGATCTGGCGGACCCAGACGAGCCGTACACCGTCGCGCAGTGGGTACAAGCCGCACGGGAGGTCATCCCGGGGATTGCCGCGCGCGGCGGGCTCCCGACCCTCGTCGGGGGGACCGGCCTGTACGTGAGCGCCCTCGTCGACGGGCACGACTACGAGTCGCAGGGGTGGTCGCCCGAGGTCCGGGCGCAGCTGACCGAGCGCCTCGCCGCGGAGGGCCTCGACGTGCTCGCCGCCGAGCTGGCCTCCCGCGATCCGAAGCATGCCGCCACCATCGACCTGCGCAACCCGCGGCGGGTGCTCCGGGCACTCGAACGGACACTGGCCGGTGGGGGGACCGAAGCGCTGCGCGCGACCGCGTATCCCGGGCGCGTGGCGCTGATCGGGCTCAGTCGACCGCGCGACGTGCTGTATCGCCGCATCGACGAGCGCGCGCGCCGGCTGTTCGAGGGCGATGGCCTGCCGGACGAGGTGTCGGCCCTGATCGCCCGTGGCTTCGGGCCCGGTCTGCAACCGATGACGGGGCATGGCTACCAGGAAGCGGCGCGTCTCCTGGCGGGGGAGTGGTCGATCGAAGAGGCGATCGCGATGACGGCGCGCCGCACCCGGCAGTACGCGAAGCGTCAGCTCACCTGGTTCCGGCGCGACGCGCGCATCCTGTGGATCCAGGCCGGCGACCGCCCAGCCGACGATCGGCGGATCATCGACGAGGCGTCGCGCCTGCTGCGCGCCGCGCTCAGCTAGCGACCGGCAGCCCCAGCGACTCTCGCCAGGCGGACATCGCGGCCACGGGCATCACTTCGGCCACGGGGATGACCTGCAGGAGCGCCCCCGGCCGGCCGAGATGGTACCCCTGGCCGGCTTCGATCCCGAGCTCGACCAGTTGCGCCACCTGCGATTGGTGCTCGATCCCCTCCGCGATGACGAGGGCATCCATCCGCGAGGCGAGTGCCACGACGGAGCTCAGCACCGCGCTCGACGGCCCGCCGCCGGCGCTGCTCTGGACGAGGCCGAGGTCCACCTTGAGAACGTCGAAGCTGATCTCCGACAGGAGCCGGAGGCCGGAGTTGCCGGCGCCGATGTCGTCGGCGGCGACCCGCACGCCGGCGCGTCGCAGGACGTCGAGTCGTTCGCGCACGCGGGCCACGTCGTGGATCGGCTGCTGCTCGGTGAGCTCGATGACGAGCCGATGCGGAGCGAAGCCGTGACGAGCGAGGATCGCGAGCAGGCCGGCGCTGCTGAAGTCGAGCGCCTCGATGGTCGGCGGCGACACGTTCAGGCTGAGGAACTGGTCGGCTGGCAGCTCATCGGCGCCGGCGATGATCGCCTCGATGCAGGCAAGGTCGAGCGCACCCAGCCGGCCGCCCGCCACAGCTGCGGCGAAGAGCGCGGCCGGATCGGCGAACGGTGCCGGGGGCACGGGGCGAATGAGGCCCTCGACGCCAATGACGACGCCGCTGGCGAGCGCCACGATGGGCTGGTACACCGGCCGCAGCTGGCCGCGGGCGATGACCTCCGCGATGGCCGCCGACGCGGTTCCGGGCTGGGCCTGCTCGGCGCTCGGGTCGACCGCCGGGTCGTACGCGACGATATCGGTGCGGCCACCGCGCTTGGCGGCGTACAGCGCCGAGTCGGCCTGCGAGTAGAGCCGCGCGCGGCTGTCGGCGAACGCGGGCACGCTGGACAGCCCAGCCGAGAAGGAGACCGGCTCGAGATCGTCGAGCCGCAGGGCTGGCTGCAGCGCCTGCGCCAGGATTCGGCGGGCGACGATGCGCGCGCCCTCGAGGTCGGTTTGCGGCAGGAGGACGGCGAACTCGTCACCGCCGATGCGATAGGCCCGGTCGGCGCGCCGAACGGCCGCGTTGAGCAACTGTCCGAATCCGCGCAGGGTGCGGTCGCCGCCGGCGTGGCCCTTCGTGTCGTTGACCGACTTGAACTCGTCCAGGTCGATCAGCATCAGCGAGAGGGGCACGCCGTAGCGCAGGGATGCCTCGACCTGCCGGTCGAGCTCCTCGTGAAAGGCGCGATGGTTGCCCAGGTTGGTGAGGGGATCGCGCAGAGCGTCGGCCCGGGCCGCCTCGTAGCGCTCCTGCAGATCGGCCTGGGTGGCGACGAGCGGCGCGATCGTGCGTCCCAGCGCACCGGCGGCGACCGCCAGTGCCGCGCCGGCTCCGATGACGATGGCGAGGGCCGCATCGGCCTGCAGCATGGTGGTCGCGGCCTGGTATGCGAGCGCGAAGGCGCCGACCGCGGCGACGACCCCGGTCAGCAGGCGTCGGGTGATCACCCCGGTGGTGGGGATGCGCATGAGCCCGCCGGCGGCCTCTCGATCCACGCCGGTCCTCCCGTGTGATGCCCCCGTCAGGTCTTGTGGGGAACGGTATGGCAGATGGCGGGCGGGTGAGCAGCAGGACCTTCGTACCGGTAGGCCGATCGCGACGTCCGCACCGGATCGGCTACCATTGAATGGAACGGATGTCCGAACGCGCACGCATGATCGACCTCACCACCCCGGACGAGCGCGCCTTCCTCATCGGCCTCGACGACTCGGATGATCGTGGCTGGCCGGTGGAGCGCTCCCTGGCGGAGCTCGCTGCCCTGGCCGAAACGGCCGGGGCGACCGTCGTGGGCAGCGCCTTCCAGCGCCGGCCCGAGGCGGATCCGGTGTGGTACTTCGGGAAGGGCCGGGCGGCCGAGCTCGTCGACGAGAAGGCGGCCCACGACTTCAACCTGCTCATCGTCGACGACGAGCTGGATCCGAAGCAGCAGCGCAGCCTCGAGAAGCTGCTCGACTGCAAGGTGCTCGATCGCTCGGCACTGATCATCGACATCTTCGCGCGTCACGCCACGACCAAGGAGGGGCGACTCCAGGTGGAGCTGGCCGCACTCGAGTATCACCTGCCGCGCCTCACCCGCCTCTGGACCCACCTCTCGCGGACGGGCGGTGGGATCGGCACCCGCGGACCGGGCGAGAGCCAGCTGGAGACCGACCGCCGGCTGATCCGCGACAAGATCAAGAAGGTGCGCGCGGAGCTGGACAACGTGAAGCGCCACCGTGCCACCACGGCGCGTCAGCGAGACCGGCACGAGGTGGCGAGCGTCGCCCTCGTCGGCTACACCAATGCCGGCAAGAGCACGTTGCTCAACGCCCTGGCCGATAGCGACGTCTACGCCGCCGACATGCTGTTCGCCACGCTCGATCCGACGAGCCGCCAGGTGCACCTGCCTACCGGTCAGCATGTCGTCGTGACCGATACGGTCGGGTTCATCAACAAGCTCCCGCACGATCTCGTCGACGCCTTCCGCGCCACGCTCGAGGAGGTGCGGCGCGCCGACCTGCTCCTGGAGGTGGTGGACGCCGCCGACCCGGACTTCGTCGGCCAGCAGGCCGCCGTGCAGGCCGTGCTCGACGAGCTCGGCGCGGGGGACAAGCCGCGGATCACCGCGTTCAACAAGATTGACCGGCTCCCTCACGACGACGGCGGCTCACCGCCATCGAGCGAGCATGCCGTCTTCGTCAGCGCGACCACCGGCGCCGGCCTCGACCTGCTGCGAACGCGGATCGGCGAGACCCTGCGCCGCGAGATGGTGGCGGTCGACGCCATCGTTCCGTACGAGCGCGGCGAGCTCGTGGCCCGGGCGCGGACGTCGGGGGACGTCGAAGAGGCCTACGAGGAGGGCGGCGTGCGCGTGAGCGGCCACCTGCCGCCCTCGATCGCCTCCGAGCTGACGGCGGCCGGCCGCCGCGGGCGCCCAGCCGCGCGCGGCTGACTCGTAGCGGTGCCTCGCCGACCCGACCTTCGCAGTGAGCTGCTCGCGATGACCGATCGTGAGCTCGAGGCCGCCGAGCGCCTGTTCGCCGCCACGGATGCCGACGCCGCCCTCGAGCGCGAGCTCTCGCGACGACTGGCCGGGCCGTCGATGCCACTCATCGCGGCCATTGCCGACTGGCCCGAGGCGCCTGTCGAGGCCGCGGCGCTGCTCGAGGTCAACGCGGCGAACGTGGAGCGCCTGGGCGAGATCGTCGAGGAGATCGGATGGCCCGGCCTGCGCCAGGTCGGGGCCGATGGGGCCGACGCGGCCTGGATGCTGGGCCAGCACGCGGATCGGTCGAACGACCTCCGCCGCGGCTGGCTGGAGCCGCTGGCTGCCGCGGTCCAGGCCGGTGACGCCGATCCGCGCCACCTGGCGACCATGGCGGACCGGACCCAGGTCGTCGCCGGGGAGCCCCAGCAGTACGGCACGATCGTGATGCTCGCCGAGGATGGCGAGGTCGAGTTCCCGGTCCCGGTGGCCGATGCCGGCCGCCTCGACGAGCGCCGGCGCGGCCTCGGCCTGCCGTCCCTCGAGGCCGAGGCGCCCTACCTGGCCGACGGTGATCTCGTCCCGTACGGGCCGGATCGCGGCGACGTGCCGGTCAACCAGTGGCCGATGGCGATGGAAGGCCACCTGTCCGTGGAGGCTGCCCTCGAGGCCGGAGTGCGGCCCGTGCACCGGATCTGGGCCTCGCGTCCCGGCGATCGGCGTCTGGGCCGCCTGCGCGCCCTGGCGCGGGAGCGTGGCGTGCTCATCGAACAGGTCGAGGCGGAGCTCATCGACGAGCTAGCTCGTGGCCGCACGCACGGCGGCATGGTCGGCTTGGTCGGAAGCCGGGACGAGCCGAGCGTGGCGCAGCTGCTGGCCGAGGTGGGGGAGCGGTCCCTGATCGTCATGCTCGACGGCATCGAGGATCCCTTCAACTTCGGTCAGGCGGTACGCGCCCTGTACGCCGCCGGGGTGGACGGACTCGTGGTCCGGCGCAGCTGGGAGACCGCGGCCGGGACGATCACGCGCGCCTCGGCCGGGGCCACCGAGCTGATGCCGACGGCATGGACGTCGAGCGCCGAGGAAGCCGCCGCAGTCTGCCGGGGGGCCGGCATGCGCGTCGCCTGCGCGGTGGCCGAGGAAACGGCTGTGTCCCTGTCGGACGCCGATCTCACCGGAGGCATGTTCCTGCTGATCGGTGGCGAGCGACGCGGGGTGACGCGATCATTCGTCGAGCAGGCCGATCAGCGGATTCGGATCGCGTACGGTCGGGAACAAGCGCCGGAGCTGGGAGCCGCCACGTCGGCGGCGATCATCGCCTTCGAGGCGCTGCGGCAGCGCGGGGCGCGGAGGGCCTAGAAGACCCGGTGGCCGGCGAGCCGGTCGATCGACGGCGCGCCATCCGTGGCGCGACGCGCCGCGGAGCGACGGCCGATGCGGTCACGGATGGTCAGCCCGACGATCATGTAGAGGGCCGCGACGACCACGAGGACGCCATAGCCCGCCGCCAGGGCGCCGATGCCGTCACCGATAGCGGTGCCACCGACCATGGTGAGGCTGCCGAAGGCCAGGCCCGCGAGTGCGATCGACCACATGACTCGTTGCATGCGAACAGCCTATCCATGCCACTGCACCGGGCCGATAGGACCATCGGAGCTGATTCGATAGGAAGATGAGGCGTCGCGCTGGCCGGCGCGCTACTCAGTCCACGCCTGACTGGCGCTTCCCCAAATGTATGTTATGTGATGTAGAGCTGCATCCGCCGATACTGGCTGAGTAGCTCCCCGCACAAGACCGGATCGCCTACTTGCGAATCGCCGCCAGGATGGCCTGCACCACCCGGTCGCTCACGCTCCGGGTGCCGCCCACGATGACGACGCGGTTCGGGCTGAGTCGCTTGAGCTCGTCGGCGACGCTGCTCGGCAGGCTCGTTGGCGCCACCAGGAGCACCGGCGCGCGCTGACGCGCGGCAATCGGCGCCGCGGCGAGCGCGTCCGGGAAGCTCGCACCGGTGGCGATGTAGACGACCTCCGCGGTGCCGGCGCGATGATTGGCGACGCTGACGGCCACGGACGTGGCGTAACGATCGGTGCCGGACTGCCGCACGACGGATCCCGAATAGTTTCTGAGCCCAGCCAGCACCGCGTTGCTGATCACCGAGCTGCCACCGGCGACCACGATGCGGCCCGGCGCGAGGCGCCTGAGCTCCTTTGCCGTCGCGGCCGGGATCTCGTTCGACTCGACCAGCAGCACCGGACCGTTGAGCATGCCGGCAGCCGGCCCGCCGGCCAGGGCATCCGGGAAGTTGCGGCCTGTGGCGATGTAGACCACCGGCACGCGCGTCCCGAAGGTTGCGGCGCTGATGGCGGCTGCCGTCGCATAGCGATCCGTACCGGACTGGCGCGTCACGGAACCGGCGTATGCACGGAGGGCGCTGAGGACCGAGCTGGAGACGACGGACGAACCGCCCGCCACGATGATGCGGGCCGGGCGGAGTCGCTTGAGCTCGGCCACGGTGGCCGACGGCAGGCGCGTCGTCTCGGTCAGGAGCACCGGGCCGCCCAGCCTGGCCGCCGCCGGGCCGGCCGCCAGGGCGTCGGCAAAGCCGCGTCCCGTCGAGATGTAGACCACCGGCACCTTCGGGGCGTAGGTCGCCGCGCTCAACGCCGCCGCGCTCGCGTACCGATCGGCCCCTGACCGCCGTGTGGCGCTGGCGGTGGCCACGGTGAAGCGTGCCCGCCAGGCGGTGAGCCGCTTTCCGCTCGTGCTGGCGATGGCGCTCAGCAGGTCGAGCTGGTACGTACGGTCATGGCGCAGCTGCGCCGATGGGCGGAAGGTCGCGGTCCGGCTCGCGGCATCGTAGGAGACCGCGCCGCCGACCCGAAGGCCGGTCGTCGTATCGCGCAGCACCATGCTGTCGCTCGACACCCCGACGACCGCCACGTTGAACGCGACCCTCGGTGCCACGCTGTACGACACGCCGGTCGCTCCGTCGATCGGTGAGGACGAGGTCACGGTCGGTGCTTCCGGTGCCGGCGTCGGCGACGGGCTGGCGGAGGGAGCGGGACTCGCCGATGGGCCGGGGGTGGCCGATGGCGCCGGCGTCCCGGACGGTGCCGGCGTGGGCGTCGCGGTCGGAGGTGCCGTCTCGCCCGGCTTCGACAGGCTGACGGTTGCGCCCGTGGCATCGGCGGTGACCGTGGTGATCGTCCACTCCGAGACGGGATCGGTGACGCTCCGACCGGTCACGAGCGCCGCATCGGCGAAGGTGGTGGTCGCGGGAGTGGTGTCGACCAGCTTCGTCTGTGTGCGCGCGGTGTCCGGCCCGATCCGGATCGTCACGCCGGTGGTCACGTTCGACGAGGCGCTGAAGGACTCGAACAGCCCGAACGTCTGCCGTGCCTCGAGGTATAGGTACGTGCCGTCGCCGCGCGCCAGGCGCACGATCTTCGGCGCGCTGCTGTCCACGTGGCTGGCGACGCCGATGTCGTAGGTGCCGGCGGTCGTGACCGTCAGCTGGTCGCTGGTTGTCAGGAACCCGACCTGGCGTCGGTGATAGTGGTTGAAGTGAACCTGCCCCCCACCCATGCGATCGAACGGGTCACCGTATTCGCTGGTCGTGCAGCTGGTGCTGATCGGCACCCGCACCCCGCCCTGGGTGCAGGTCAGCGCCTGCGCGTGATGCGCGCCGAGGTTATGGCCCAGCTCATGAGCGGCGGTCGTCCAGCTGATCGTGTTGTTCAGGGCGGAGTACGTGCCCGGCACGTACGCGATGCCGGCCCAGCCACAGACCGATTGCCCCGGCCAGATCGCCATGACGTTGGTGTAGTTCGACAGGTTGACACCCTCGGCCGCGGCGGCGTCCCGCGCGGCCCGGTGCCAGGTGCTCCATGCGCAGCTCGAGCGATCGACGTCGATGGTGTAGTAGCCGAAGACGTCGCCGGTGACCGCCGTGCCGCCATAGCTCTGCTCGGCGAAGTAGCTGCGCACGCTCTTCGTCGGCGCCTCGGCGAAGAAGGTCGTGGTCACCTGTGCGGGCGTCCACGGAGTCCGCGTATCGCCGACGAAGTTGACCAGCAGCACGGCGACCTTCCGCGTGCTGCTCGCCGGCGTGGTCGTGGGCTCGGCGGCGACCTCGAGGGTCGTGACGCCACCCTCGGCAGCCTCGTAGAAGGAGCCGGCGTCCCGGCCGCGCACACTGACCCTGCTGCCGGCGGGCGGCAATGCCGCGGTCGGGCTCACCCGGAGCTCGACGAGGCGGCCGTTGTCCAGCTCGAGCGCCGCGTACTCCCGCTGCGAGCCGTCGACGCCCGGGATCTCGCTGATGATGTGCTGGAGGGTGCCCTCGACCACGTCGTGCGGCGAGGCGGCACCCGCCGGCGGCCCGGCAGCGAACACGAGGAGGATGGAGAGCAGGAGGGCGATGAGGCGGTGCATGTCGGCGCTGGGATCTCTCGAGTGACGGGATGGCGGGCGTCACTCGATGCTGGAATCGCGACTGGCCTGCACCAATAGCCCACCCGGTCATCTCATGGGACTGGTGCGACGTCACCGCACCACCGGGGACCCATCCGATGGCCACCGCTCCCCCACCTCGCCCGCGGCGGGGCAATGGCTCAGCGCGCCGCCAGGGCGGCGGCTGCCGCGACCTCGTCGCGGATGGCGACCAGGCCACCCAGCACGACCAGGCGCTCGGGCCGGATGCGGTCGAGCTGCGCCGCAGTGGGCGCCGGCAGCCGGTCGGGTGCGACGAGCAGGAGCGGAACGTCCAGCACGGCCGCCGCCGGACCGCCGGCGAGGGCATCGGGATAGGCGGTGCCGGTCGCCAGAAACGTCGACGCCCGTCCCGGGGCGAAGGTGCCCGCGACGGCTGCCGCCGTCCCGTAGCGGTCCGCTCCGGCGATGCGCGTCACCGTCCCCGTGGTGTACCTCCGTAGCTGCGTGACGACCGCCTCCGAGACCGCGGCCGTGCCTCCGAGGACGACGATTCGTCCGGGTGCCAGGCGTGCCAGCTCGTTCGTGGTGGCGCCGGGCGCCCCGGAGAAGTGCGTGAGCAGCAGCGGGCTCGAGGTTCGGGCCGCCAGCGGGATGGCGGCGAGAGCGTCGGGATAGTTCGCCCCGGTGGCGACATACGCCACCGGAACGCCGCGCGGGAAGGTTGCCGCCGAGATCGCCGCGGCGGTCGCGTAGCGGTCCACGCCCGCCAGGCGAGTGACGCCGCCGGCCGAATAGGCTGCGAGCTGGCTCGCTACGGTCGCCGAGATGGCCGCGGTCCCGCCGAGCACCACGATGCGCTGCGGCTTCAGCCGCGTGAGCTCGGCCGCCGTGGCTGCGGGCAGCGAGCCGCGTTGGGTCAGCAGAATCGGAGCGTCCAGCGCGGCCGCTGCCGCACCGCCGGCCAGCGCATCGGGGTAGTTCGCACCCGTGGCGACGTACGCCACGCCGACACCGGACGTGAAC
>Ga0214468_1000179_pt1 | contig 19840 bp, 13 predicted proteins | sample RVTome_9_FD_187334 | JGI IMG/M metagenome (GOLD analysis project Ga0214468, IMG submission 187334) | Soil microbial communities from uranium-contaminated site in the Upper Colorado River Basin, Wyoming, United States - RVT155D38 HiSeq ...
CGAGAAGATGTTGCACGAGACCCAGCGCACGTCGGCGCCGAGGTCGGCGAGGGTCTCGATCAGGACGGCGGTCTGCACGGTCATGTGGAGGCTGCCCATCACCCGGGCCGCGGCGAGCGGCAGCTCGGCGGCCGGCGTGTCGGCGTAGCGGGCGCGCATCGCCATCAGCCCCGGCATCTCGTGCTCGGCGAGGCGGATCTCCTTGCGGCCGGCCTCGGCGAGCGCGAGGTCCTTGACCTTGAACGGCTCGCGGCCGGCCCGGCGGGCGGCCTCGAAGGGGTGGAGGGCGGATCCTGCGGCGGTCGCGGTCGGTCGGTCCATCGTGGCGGTGGTCATTCGGGGGATCTCCTGAGGGTCTTGGTTGGCGGTGAAAAAAAGATCGAGGAAAGAGAAGCTCGGGTCAGGCGACGGCGGTGTCGGCCTCCGCTCTCGTGGCGCGGACGGAGGCGGCCCTCGGCAGAGCGGCGGTGGCCGCGAAAAGCCCGGGGCCGAGCGCGTCCGGGTCGGCCGGGAGCGGGGTGAAGCGGGTCCGCTCGAAGCCGGCGGCGGCGAGCCAGCCCTCGACCCGGCCGCGCTCGAAGCCGAGCCACTGATGGCCCATCTCGCGGCGGTAGCGCGCCCGGTCGTGGGCGGTCATGTCGACGACCAGCAGGCGCCCGCCGGGGCGGAGTGCCCGGGCCGCCTCGGCGAGCGCCGCGGCGGGGTCGGGCAGGTGGTGGAGGACGAGGACGAGGACCGCGGCGTCGAGCTCGCCGTCGGCCACCGGCAGCTCCTCCAGCGTGCCGCGCCGCAGCTCGACGTTGCCGAGGCCCTCGAGCCGGCGCTCCGCGGCGGCTAGCATCTCCGGCGAGTCGTCGACGGCGACGACCCGGCCGACGAAGCCGCCCAGCACCTGCGAGGAGCGGCCGGTGCCGCAGCCGAGGTCGCCGACGGTCCACTCCGGGTCGAGCAGGCCGAGCAGCGGCAGGAGCTCCGCCCGCTCGCCGAAGAGCTCCTCGCGCAGCCGGTCCCACTCGCCGGCGGTCGAGGCGAAGAACTCCTGCGAGCGGGCGCGCCGGGCACGCAGCACGGCGGCCAGCCGGTGGCGGTCCTGGCGCGCCGCCGGCAGCTCGGCGACGTCGGCGCGGACGATCGGCCAGAGCTCGGCGGCCGGCGGGTCGAGCTCGCGCAGCCGGTAGAGCCGGCTCGTCCCCTCCCGCCACGCCGTCAGCCAGCCGCCGTCTGCGAGGACCTTGAGGTGCCGGCTGACGGTCGACTGCGGCTGCTGCAGCACGCTGCACAGCTCGGAGACCGACAGCGCCTGCTCCTCGAGCGCGAGCAGCAGGCGGGCGCGGGTCGGGTCGGAGAGCGCGGCCAGGCGGTCGAAGACCGGCTGCGGGGTCGTGGGGTCGGCGGGGGGCACGGTCGAAGATCGAAGGCTCGGTGAAGAGCGGTGGAGTCGATACGCGGTGGCGCGGAAGCCGGGTCGCATTCATCCCAACATCCGGATGGAGTGTTGCATTCCGGGAGGACGCCTGTCAAGTCGCCGGCGGGGCGCGGTACGATGAGCGCCTCATGGTCCCGGCCCGGGAGGCGCTCGAGCGGCTGCGCGAGGGGAACCGGCGGTTCGTCGCCGGCGAGCGGAGTCACGCCCTGCCGAGCCGCGCCGAGCGGGCCGAGCTCGCCGACGGCCAGGCGCCGTTCGCCATCGTCCTCGGCTGCTCGGACTCGCGGGTGCCGGCCGAGCTCGTCTTCGACCAGGGGCTCGGCGACCTCTTCGTCATCCGGGTCGCCGGCAACGTGGTGGCGCCGTCGCAGGTCGGCAGCGTCGAGTTCGCGGCGGCGAAGTTCGGCACCCGGCTGGTGGTCGTCCTCGGGCACACGCGATGCGGGGCGATCCTCGCCACCCTCGACGAGCTCGCGCAGCCGTCGGAGAGCCGCTCGCCCAACCTGCGGGCGATCGTCGACCGCGTCCGCCCCTCGGTCGAGACGCTCCTCGGCACCGAGCTCCGGCACGACCGCGACGCCCTGGTCGCGCAGGCGATCCGGGCCAACGTCCGCGCCTCGGTCGACCACCTGCGGCACGGCTCGCAGATCCTCGAGCGGCTGATCGACGAGGACGGCCTCCTCGTCGTCGGCGCCGAGTACTCGCTGGAGACCGGGGCGGTCACCTTCTTCGACGGGAGCTGAGCGTCGGCTCGACGGGCTCCGGGCGGCACCCTCTTTGCTTTCCCTGAGCCCCGGACCCGTCCGCCGATGACCCTCTCGCTCGAAACCGACCAGCTCCGGCGGTACAAGGACGTCGCGCGCCTGCTGTTCAAGTACGGCCGCTCCGACCTCGCCGACTGGGCGCGCCACGACCCGATCCTCGCCGACGCCGAGGCGCTGCCCGCCGAGGCCGCGGCCGAGGGGGAGGAGCTCGCCGACGACCTCGAGGCGATGGGGCCGACCTTCATCAAGCTCGGCCAGGTGCTGTCGACCCGCTCGGACCTCCTGCCGCCGCCCTACCTCGAGGCCCTCTCCCGGCTTCAGGACCGGGTCGAGCCGTTCGCCTACGAGGAGGTCGAGCGGATCGTCTCCGAGGAGCTCGGCGTGCGGCTGTCGAAAGCGTTCTCGCGCTTCGACGCCGAGCCGCTCGCCTCCGCCTCGCTGGGACAGGTCCACCGCGCGGCGCTGCGCGACGGGCGGGAGGTGGCGGTCAAGGTGCAGCGGCCGGGGATCCGGGCGCAGATCGCCGGCGACCTCGAGGCGCTCGAACGGATCGCCGACCTGCTCGACCGCCACACCGAGGCGGGCCGCACCTTCGGCTTCGAGCAGATGGTCGAGGAGTTCCGCAAGAGCCTGCTCGAGGAGCTCGACTACCGGCGCGAGGCGCACAACCTGCGCACCGTCGGCGCCAACCTCGAGCGCTTCGACCGTCTCGTCGTGCCGCGCCCGGTGGCCGACTACTCGAGCTCCCGGGTGCTGACCATGGAGTTCGTCGCCGGCGGCAAGCTCGACGAGATATCGCCGCTGGTGCGGCTCGAGCTCGATGGGGCGGCGCTCGCCGACCAGCTCTTCGAGGCCTACCTGTCGCAGATCCTCGTCGACGGCCTGTTCCACGCCGATCCGCACCCGGGCAACCTGCTGCTCACCCCCGACCGGCGGCTGGCGCTGCTCGACCTCGGCATGGTCGGCCACGTCGCGCCTCACCTCCAGGAGAGCCTGCTCAAGCTGCTCCTCGCGGTGGCCGAGGGGAAGGGTGACGACGCGGCGGACCTCCTGCTCGCGTTCGGCGAGCGGCTCGAGCGCTCCGACGACACGCGCTTCCGCCGCGAGGTCGCCGACCTGGTGATGCGCCACCGCGAGACGACCGTCGAGCGGATCGAGGTCGGCCGGGTGGTGCTCGAGATGGCGCGGGTCGCGGCGACCGCCGGGGTCCGGGTGCCGCCCGAGATGACGCTGCTCGGCAAGGCGCTGCTCAACCTCGACCACGTCGGCCGCGCCCTGGCGCCCGAGCTCGACCCGAACGCCGCGATCCGCCGCCACGCGGGCGACATCTTCTCCCGGCGGATGACCCGCTCGCTGTCGCCGGCGAGCCTGTTCTCGAGCCTGATGGAGGCCAAGGAGTTCGCCGAGGCGCTGCCCGGGCGGATCAACAAGATCCTGACCACCCTGGCGAACAACGACCTCCGGTTGCGCGTCGACGCGGTCGACGAGATCGAGCTGGTCAAGGCGTTCCAGAAGGTGGCGAACCGGATCACCGTCGGGCTGGTGCTCGCGGCCCTGATCGTCGGCGCCGCGCTGATGATGAGCGTCCCTACCGAGTTCACCCTCGCCGGCTACCCCGGCTTCGCGATGATCTGCTTCCTCGCCGCGGCGGCCGGCGGCGTGGCGCTGGTCTGGGACATCCTGATGCACGACCGGCGCAGCCGGGCCGGCCGGGACCGGCGGCCGCGATAGCCTTCTGCAGCGGTCTCGGAAGAGGCGTAGGATCGCGGGCGGACCCAAGACCCTCCCGGAGATCCCGATGCCACGCCCCTCGCCCTGCCGCTCCCTGCTCGCCGTCCTCGCCCTCCTCCTCGTCGGCCTGCCGCTCGCCGCTCCGGCCGCCGGCGCCGACGAGGTCGCCCCCAACCCGCTCTGCGACACCGAGCCCGGGCTGCTCTGCCTGCTCGGCGGCCGCTTCGAGGCGCGGGTCGACTGGAAGGACCAGCACCACGACCGCGAGGGCGCGGGGGTCGCCGAGAAGCTGACCGACCGCTCCGGCACCTTCTGGTTCTTCCACCCCGACAACGTCGAGATGATCGTCAAGGTGCTCGACGGCCGGCCGGTCAACGGCGACTTCTGGGTGTTCGTCGGCGCGATGACCGACGTCGAGTTCTTCCTCGTCGTCCGCGACCGGGAGACCGGCTTCGAGCGCACCTACCACAACCCGCCCGGCCGCATCCTCGGCATCGCCGACACCGACTTCTCGTCCGGCACCGACGGGGCGCTGTGCGGCACGATCGTCGGCATCGGCTGCGACACGGGCTTCTTCTGCGATCTCCAGGCGGCGCAGTGCGGCGGGGCCGACCTCGGCGGCGTCTGCACGCCGATCCCGGGCGGTTGCCCGACGGTGTTCGACCCGGTCTGCGGCTGCGACGGGCGGACGTACGGCAACGACTGCGAGCGGCGGATGGCCGGCGTCCAGCTCGACCACGAGGGCGCCTGCGACGAAGGCCCGACCAGCCTGCAGCTCGCCGTCGGCGAGAGCCGGCCGGCCGGCGGGCTGACGGTCAGCTTGCTCGCGGTGGAGAACGACTCCCGCTGCCCGGTCGACGTGACCTGCGTCTGGCAGGGGGACGCGACGGCGAGGGTGCGCGCCCAGGGCCCGGGGACCGACCAGACGTTCGACCTTCACCTGACCCTCGCGCCCAGGTCGCGGGTCGTCGGCGGCTTCCGGGTCACCTTCGAGGCCCTCGAGCCGGAACCGCGGGACGGGGTGACGATCCCCCAGTCGGCCTACCGCGCGACCTTCCTCGTCGAGCCCGACTAGCCGAAGGCGGCTGCGGCGGCCCGTCAGCCGAGCCGGCGGGCGAGGGGGGCGAGGAAGCCGAGGGCGTGCTCGAGGCCGCCCGGGCGGTTGCGGGCGAGCCAGAGCGCGCTCCGGCGGGCGACCAGGGCGGCGAGCTCGGCGGCGAGCCGCGCACGGTCGGCCGGCGGCAGCGACTCGACCGGCGTTCCCCGCCCGGCGTCGAGCCTTGCGATGCCGAGCCGGCAGGCGAAGGCCGCGGCGTCGGCCGCCCAGCCGATCTCCGCCGCGGTCCGGCCGGGCTCGGGCTCGGCGACCCGCGCGACGGCGGCGAGGCCGGCGACCCGCTCGAGGTGGTCGAGCGCCGCGGCGAGGCCTTCGCGGGTCAGCGTCTTCGAGCGGTACTCGTCCATCCGGCGCTCGGGCTTGAGCAGCAGGTAGAACAGCGCCGTCCCGTTCAAGTTGTTGCCGCCGGCGACGAGGTAGGTGTCGCCGAGCTCGGCGACCGCGCGGCCGGCCGCGGCCGCCGGGTCGCGGAAGACGCGGGCGTCGAGCACCCGCGGCAGCGCCTCCCGGGCGAGCGGGGCGTCGGCGTTCCAGGCGGCGGCCGCGCCGGCCGCGAACCCGGGCCAGGAGACCGGCAGCGGCTGGAGGTGACCGTAGTCCCCCCAGTCGGTCAACAGGTAGCCGAGGGCGCCGGCGGCGCGGGCGGCGCCCGCCGCCTCGGCGCAGTTGTCGACGGCATTCGTCGTCCGCCCGGTCAGGCTGGCCCACGAGCTCGTCCCCGGGCAGACGTAGAGGTCGAGCCCGGCATCGGCGAAGCGTGCCAGCCGCTCCTCCCAGGCGTGGCCCGCCTCGTAGCCCCACTCGAGCGCGATCGCGTCGCCCGGCAGCTCGGGGACGATCGCCGGCTCCTCGTGGACGATGTCCCCCCAGAACATCATCCGCCGCCCGCGCTCGCCGACCAGCCGGTGGACCGCCCGCAGGTAGTCGAGGTAGACGCGGTGGCGGCCGCGCGCGGCGCACGCCGCGGCCGACCGGCAACGGCCGAGGTCGAAGCTCTCGTCGAGCCCGACGTTGAACCGCGGGCTCTCGAAGCAGGGGAGGAGCTGGTCGTAGAGGTCGGCGAGGAGCGCCAGGCTCCCCGGGTCGACGGCGCACAGGCTGAACGGCTCGGGGACCAGCGAGAAAGGGTGGTCGATCCCCTCCGGGCACTCGGCGAGCGGCCGGTAGGCGTCGTGGACCAGCCAGCGGTGGAAGTGGCCGAAGCTGTTCTGGTTCGGCACCAGCTCGACGCCGCGGAGGCGGCAGAAGCGGTCGAGCTCGCCGACCTCGTCGGGGGTCAGCGGGTCGGCGTCGCGCCAGACGACCTCGTGGCCGCGGTAGGCGAAGCTGTGCTCGGTGTAGAGCTGGAGCTGGTTGACCTTCCAGCCGGCGAGGCGGTCGACGAGGGCGAAGAGCGTGTCCATCCGCGGCACCTTGTCGCGGGCGACGTCGAGCATCACCCCGCGCTCGCGGAGGTCGGGCGAGTCCTCGACCTCGAGGGCCGGGACCGCCGTGCCGCCCGGGTCGGGCACGGTGGCGGACTCGAGCCACTGGAGGAGGGTGGACACGGCGTGCGAGAGCCCCGGCGAGTCGGCCGCCTCGGCTTCGACGCCGGCCGCGCCGACGCGCAGCCGGTAGCCCTCGGGCGGCAGCCCGGCGCCCGCGGCGACCCGCAGCCGGACGGCGGCCGCGCCCGCGGTGCCGTCGTCGCGCCGGGCGGCGATCCCGGCGGCCCGCAGCGCCTCGACCGCCCGGGCGGCGGCGCGCTCGGCGAGCGGGCCGTCGCCGTCGGCGCGGACCGTCGTCTCGTCCCCCGGCCGCCACGGCCCGCCCGCCGCCTCCGCTCGCCGCGGCCGCGGCAGGAGCAGCTCGAGGGTGTTGGAGGGCCTGCTCATCGCCGCTTCCCCCCGGGCGCCTCGTCGACCACGTCGTCGTCGACCACGACGTAGTCGGCCTCGACCGCGTCGCCCCGCCCGGTCTCCATCCGGCGGCCGCCGGTGCCACCGGCCCCGCTCCCCACGACCACCAGCCGGCCGGTCACCCGCCGCCCGATCCACCGCGCGGCCCGCCGCCGGACGGCCGGCACCATGAGCAGGAAACCGGCGGCGTCGGTCAGCAGCCCCGGCGTCAAGAGGACCGCCCCGGCGACGAGCACGAGCAGGCCCTCGACGATCTCCCGGTGCGGCGGCCGGCCGGCGGCGAGGGCGGCGCGGAACCGTCTCCACGCCGCCAGCCCCTGGCGGCGGGCCAGCGCCGCGCCGAGGATACCGGTGACGACGACCAGCGCCACGGTCGGCAGCAGCCCGACCCGCTCGCCGATCCACACCAGGAGCGCGAGCTCGAGGAGCGGGACGAGGACGAACAGGAGGGCCAGGCGGGCGAGCATGGGCGCCCAATCTCCCCCGCCCCCCGGGCGCCGTCAAGCCCCGGCCCGGCTGCGCGGCTGCTAGGCTGCTCGCAGCTCGCCGCATTTCCCCCGGATCTTCTCGGAGGAGCCCATGGCTCGCACTCCCCTGGTCGCGGTCGTAGCGCTGGTGGCCGCCTCCACCGCCTCCGCCGGGGCCGCTGTGCCCGCTCCCCGCGCCGCCGCCTCCGCGGCCGAGGCGGTGGCCGCGGCCCGCGCCTGGCGCGACGCGCACGCGGCGGAGATGCTCGCCGACTTCGCCCGCCTCCTCGCGCTGCCCAACGTGGCGAGCGACCGCGAGGGGATCCGGGCCAACGCCCGGGCGATCGCCGGCGAGCTCGAGCGGCGGGGGTTCGCGGTCGAGGTCGCGCCGCCGCCCGGCGAGCCCGAGGCGCCGCCCGTCGTCTTCGGGGAGCTCCCGGCGGACGCCCCCGGCGGCGCCGAGCGCACCGTCGTCCTCTACGCCCACTACGACGGGCAGCCGGTCGAGGCGGAGCGGTGGACGAACCCGCCGTGGCAGCCGGCGCTCTACACCCGCGCGATCGAGGCGGGCGGCGAGCGGCGGCCGCTGCCCGGGCCCGGCGAGCCGGTCGACCCCGCCTGGCGCCTCTACGCCCGGTCGGCCGGCGACGACAAGGCGCCGATCCAGGCACTGCTCGCCGCGCTCGACGCCCTGGCCGCGGCGGGGCTGGGACGGCGGGTCGACGTCAAGGTGCTCCTCGACGGCGAGGAGGAGGCGGGCTCGCCGCACCTCGCCGCCCAGGTCGAGCGGCTCGGCGGCCGACTGGCCGCCGACGGCTGGCTGTTCCTCGACGGGCCGGTCCACCAGAGCGGCCGGCCGCAGCTCTTCTTCGGCGTCCGCGGCATCGCCGGCCTCGACCTCACCGTCTACGGCGCGAACCGGCACCTCCACAGCGGCCACTACGGCAACTGGGCACCGAACCCGATCCTCGAGCTCGCACGCCTCCTCGCCGGGATGAAGGGAGAGGACGGCCGCGTGCGGGTCGCCGGCTTCTACGACACCGTCGCGCCTCTCGGCGAGGCGGAGCGGCGGGCGCTGGCCGCGATCGAGCGCGAGCTGCCCGGCTTCGACGACGAGTTGCGGCGCGAGCTCGGTCTGGCGGCGAGCGAGGCCGGCGACGCGCCCTACGCCGAGCGGATCGCCCTCCCCTCGCTCAACGTCCGCGGCTTCGTCGGCGCCAGCGTCGGCGACACCGCCAGGAACGTCATCCCGCCCTCGGCCACCGCCTCGCTCGACGTCCGCCTCGTCGCCGGCAACGATCCCGAGGCGATGCTCGACCGGATCGAGGAGCACGTTCGCGCCCAGGGCTACCACCTCGTCCGCGACGAGCCGACCGCCGCCGAGCGGCTGGGCCACCCGAAGCTCGTCCACGCCGTCCGCCGGCCGGGCTACCGCGCGGTGCGCACGCCGATGGAAGGCCCGTTCGCGGTGTGGGCGGCCGCGGCGGCCGAGGCCGCGGCGGGGGCGCTCGTCGAGAGCGGCGGGAGCGCGGCGGTCCTCCGGCTGCCCACCCTCGGCGGCTCGCTCCCCCTCCACGTCATCGCCGACCGCCTCGCCGCCCCGATCGTCGGCGTGCCGATCGCCAACCACGACGACAACCAGCACGCCCCGGACGAGAACCTCCGCCTGGCCAACCTCTTCTACGGCGTCGACCTGCTCGCCGCGCTCCTCGCCGCGCCCGCGCCGCGCTGAGGGATCTTCCCTCCCGCTCCTGAGGCGAACCCCTCATCGCCTGCGTGCGAGGCGGCGGCTACGTTTCCGGGGAAGCGTCTCTGCGCGAGCGCAGCCTCGTCCCCGCTGCGACGACCGGCACGGACGGCGACCCCGGGGGCGACGCCGGCTCGGCACCGAACCCGGGAGGTCAGCATGCGTCAGGTCCTCGGCACCGCGTCTCTTCTCCTCGCCGTCGCGGTCGTCTCCCCCTCCGCCCTCGCCGTCCTCCCGCCGGACGGCTCGTCTCCGGCGAGCGGGCTCGAGCTCCGGCACCCCGCCCTGGCGGTCGCCGCGAGCTACTCCCCGATCGACGCGCTCGACCCGGCGCTCGCCGCCGGTTTGGCGACGGACCTCCAGGCGCTCGGCGTCGACCCGGCGAACGCCCTGTACGACGAGAGCTCGGGCCGCTGGGTGACCCTCGTGCTGTCGCGGCCGCTCCTCCCCGGCCCCGGCGCCGGCAACCGCCTGGAGTGGGACGGCCCCGCGCCTGGGGACGACGCCGCGCTGGCCGCGGCGGCCCGGGACGCTTTCCTCCGCTATCTCGACGACCGCCGGCTCCAGCTCGGCGTCGACCGCGCCGAGGTCGAGGGCGACCTGCGGGTCACGGTCCACGACGGCGGCCGGCTGGTCCAGCTCGCGGCCGGGCGGCGCGTCGACGGGCTGGCGGTCCGCGACACCTACCTGACCGCGGTCGTCAACAGCGGCAACCTGGTCCTCTTCGGGGTCCGCAACTGGGCCGACGTCACGGTCCCGACGTTCCCGTCGCTGTCGGCGGAGCAGGCCCTGGGCACGCTGCGCGCCCACCTCGGGGCGCTGGCGATCAACCGCCAGTGGCGCAAGCCCCACCTGGCGATCGTGCCGTTCGCCGAGGAGCCCGCCGGCGGGCTGGCGGGCGGCGGCATCGGCCACCGGCTCGCCTGGGTCCTCTCCCCGGGCTTCGCCGGCGACCACGGCTCCTGGGAGGCGCTGGTCGACGCGCACGGCGGCGAGCTGCTGTCCTTCGAGGACACGAACCACTACGCGACGGTCCGCCGGGTGGTCGGCGGCGTCCTGCCGATCACCAACGACGAGATCTCGCCAGAGGGCCAGGAGCAGCCGGGCTGGCCGATGCCCTTCTGCGACGTCACCGACGCGGCCGGCAACGCCTTCGTCACCGACAGCGGCGGCAACACCCCGGTCTGCCTCGACGGGGACATCACGACCCATCTCGACAGCCGGTTCGTGCGGATGCTCGACCAGTGCGAGCCGACCGGCGCCACGACCTCGGTGAGCAGCAACGTCGCGCTCGGCGAGGAGGACATCGACCTCGGCTTCGCGCCTCCCTTCGGCACCGACTGCACGCCCTCGACCCACCCCGCCCTCGGCAACACCCGGGCCTCGCGGTCGGGCTTCTACGAGGTCAACCGGATCATGGAGCAGGCGCGCGGTCAGCTCCCGGACAACCTGTGGCTCCAGGATCAGCTCACCGCGAACATGAACATCCCCGACGTCTGCAATGCCTTCTGGAACGGCTCGACGATCAACTTCTACCGCTCCAGCGGGGCGTGCTCGAACACCGGCGAGATCGCCGGCATCTTCGACCACGAGTGGGGCCACGGGATGGACAACTTCGACGCGACCGGCTTCATCGCCCGGCCCGGCAGCGAGGGGATCGCCGACGCCTACATGACGCTCCGGCTCAACACCTCGTGCGTGGGGAAGAACTTCTCCGCGGCGCTCGGCTGCAACGGGCCGACCGGCGGCCACGGCGACCCGTGCATCAACGACTGCGACGGCGTGCGCGACGTCGACTACCACAACCGCGCCTCGGGCCAGCCGCACGACATCACCTTCGCCTTCTCGAACTGCGGCTCGCAGCCGGTCGTCTGCGACGGCGCGGTCCACTGCGAGGGGTCGCTGGTCTCGGAGATGATCTGGGACCTCGCGAAGCGCGACCTGCGCTGCCAGGGCCCCGGCTGGGTGGACGACGGGCCGCCGTTCGACGGCCCGGTAGCCGGCGGCGCGTGCGCGGGCGGCGCCGCCCCGACGATCGACCCCGACACCGCCCTCGAGCTGGCGACCCGGCTGACCTATCAGGGCGGCGGCCTCGCCGGCCGCTGGTTCGAGTGCCGCGTCGGCGGCACCGCCGGGTGCATCGCCGACGGCGCCTACCTCAACTACCTGGCCGCAGACGACGACAACGGCGACCTCTCCGACGGCACGCCGCACATGACGGCGATCTTCGCCGCCTTCGACCGCCACGACCTCGCCTGCCACGCGATGCCGGCGGCGGTCGTCGACTCGGGCTGCGCGAACGCGCCGACCCAGGCGCCCGTCGTCTCCGCGACCGCCCTCGACAGGGCGGCGCGTCTCGAGTGGGCGCCGGTGCCGAACGCCCTCGCCTACGAGGTGTTCCAGACCGAGGGCCTGTTCGGCTGCGACTTCGGCAAGACCCGGATCGGCACGGTCGACGCGGCGCTGTGCGGTGCGACCTGCGAGTTCGTCGCCGAGGGGCTCCAGAACGGATTCGAGTACTACTTCAAGGTGCTCCCGGTCGGCAGCTCGAGCGGCTCGGCCGCCACGTGCACCGGCCCGATGAGCGCCCAGTGCGCGACGGTGACCCCGGCGCCAGGGCCGAACCTGGGCGTCGACCCGGCGACCGCCGCGTTCGCCATGCTCACCGGCGACGGCGACATCTTCCTCGACAACTGCGAGCAGGCGCGGGTGACCTTCGACGTCTTCAACACCGGCGCCGGGAACCTGACGAACGTCCGCATCGTCGACGTCCGGCCGGTCGAGCTGCCCGGCTTCACCGTCGACACCGCGATGCCCGCCCCGGTCGCCGCGAGCCTGCCGGCCTGCGCCAGCGCCGAGGGAGCGTTCGAGGTCACCGCCGCCGGCCTCTCCTTCCAGGACTCCTTCGCCTTCCAGGTCGAGCTGACCAGCGACGAGCTGGCGGCGCAGGGGATCACCCGGACCTTCGTCGTCGGCTTCGAGGGCCTCGGCGAGGGCGACTTCCAGCTCCGCAGCTCCCAGGTCTTCGACTTCGAGACCGGCCTCGAGAGCTGGGTCGTCGAGCGCGGGACGTTCGAGCGCACCGACGACCCGCCGGGCGCGGGCAACCCGGGCGGCGCCGGGGGGAGCGCCTTCCTCGTCGCCTCGTCCTCGGAGCTTCCGGGGCAGTGCGACAAGATCCGCTCGCCGCTCCTCCGGCTCACCGCGACCTCGACCCTGTCGCTCCAGAACCAGTGGGACGTCGAGGGCGACGGCGGCACCGGCACCTGGTACGACCGCGGGAACGTGCGGATCGCCGACTTCGCGACCGGCGCGGAGACCGTGGTCGTGCCGGACGGCGGCGCGCACCCCTACAACGTGCCCGACGGCGCCGCGAACGGAACCTGCGACACGACCGGACAGCCCGGCTGGGCCAGCACGTCGGCGGGCTTCGGCACCCCCGCCGGCTGGGGCGACGCGACCTGGAGCCCCGCCGCGCTCGGCTCCGGCGCGATCGCCGGCGACGTGGTCCGCGTCGGGATCAACTACGGCACCGACCCCGGCGCCCACCTGACCGGCCTGTGGTTCGACCGGGTGGCGCTCACCGACTTCGAGCTCCACGTGCCCGACGCGCAGGTCTGCGAGGTGAACCTCGCGCCCGACGCGGCGGACGACGTCGCGGCCACCTCGATCGACGTGCCGGTGGTGATCGCGGTCCTCGCCAACGACGAGGATCCCGAGGGCGACCCGATCGCCGTCACCGCCGTCCAGTCGCCGACCGACCAGGGCGGCACCGCGGCCGACAACGGCGACGGCACGGTGACCTACACCCCGCCCGCCGGCTTCGAGAGCCCGCCGGCCGATACCTTCACCTACGAGATCACCGACGGGCAGGGGCACTTCGACACCGCCACGGTGACCGTCACCGTCTCCTTCGCGAACAACCCGCCGAGCGCGGCCGACGACGCGGCGACGACGACCCAGGACGTCGCGGCGGAGATCGACGTCCTCGCCAACGACTCGGACCTCGACGGGCACCCGCTCACGATCACCGCCGTCCAGTCGCCGACCGACCAGGGCGGCACCGCCACGGTCGACGACCGCGGCACCCCTTCCGACCCGAGCGACGACGTCGTCGACTACGTCCCGCCGTCCGGCTTCTTCAGCGGCCCGCCCGACACCTTCACCTACGAGATCACCGACGGCTTCGACATCGCCCAGGCCACGGTCTCGGTGACCGTCGAGCCGGCCTGCCCGCCCGAGCCGACCGGCGGCTTCGCGGACGACGTCGAGTCGGTGGTGGCTGGCTACGTCGTCGAGTTCACCCGCGAGCCGACGTGGATGCGGCTGTCGCCCGACCCGACGGCGACGAGCGGCTCGACGACCTGGTTCGCCACCGACGACCAGCCGGGCAACCCGTCGCTGACCCCGATCGACAGCCAGCTGCAGCTCCCGGCGCTCGACCTCTCCTCCGAGAGCCGGATGAGCTTCCGGCACAACTTCGACTTTGCCCGCTTCCCGGCGTCCACGCTCGAGACCGCGTACCAGAGCGGCGGCGTGCTCGAGATCTCGGCCGACGGCGGGGTGAGCTGGCGCGACCTCGGCGGCTACGCGACCGAGGGTGGCTACAACGGCGTCGTCGACGCCGACGCGTCGGCGAACGGCAACCCGATCCGCGGACGCCCCGCCTGGGTCGGCACGAGCTCGCCGACGGCGGGCGACCCGCGGATCGGTCTCAACGGCCGCACCCAGCCGATGCTTCCCGCCGAGGTCGACCTCGGGGCGGCGATCCAGGCCGAGTTCGCGACGACCGAGCTGCCCGGCGCGCTGGTCCGATTCCGCCTCGGCGGTACGTTCCAGGCGCTCCTCGGCGGCGTCCAGGGGACCGGCTGGGGGATCGACGACCTCGCGGTCGGCGGCCTCCTCGAGCAGGGGGAGTGCAACCGGGCGCCGGTGGCCGCCGACGACGAGGCGACGACGCAGAAGAAGACGCCGGTGACGATCGCGGTCCTCGCCAACGACCTCGATCCCGACGGCGACCCGCTGACGGTCGCCTCGGTCACCGACCCGCCGCGGGGCGCGGCCGCGATCGAGCCCGACGGCTCGGTCACCTACACGCCGGACAAGGGCTTCAAGGGGACCGACGGCTTCGGCTACACGGTCTGCGACCGGCCGGCCGGCGATCCCGACCGCCTGTGCGACGTGGCGACGGTGACCGTGACGGTCGAGAAGCCGGGCGTCGGCAAGGGCCGGGGCGACGACGACGACTTCGACGACGACGGCCGGCGGGACGACGCCGACGGCGACGACGACGGCGACGGGGTGCCGGACGGCGAGGACCCGGACGACGACGACGACGGCACGCCGGACGCCGAGGACCCGGACGACGACGACGACGGGGTCACCGACGACTTCGACAGCGAGTCGGCCCTCGAGGAGCAGCGCCAGCAGTTCGGCTTCGCCGAGCCCGGCGTCCCGAGCGAGGAGACGCTGACCGCCGACGGCGTGACCCTCCTGCTGCTCGCCGCCGCCGAGGGCCCGGGCGCCGAGGCGATCGCGATCGAGATCGTCGATCCCGCGGGGAGCGTCGTGGCGCGGTCGGTCGCGGTCCCCGGACTGTCGGTCGCGACCGCGGTGCCTCTCGCCCAGGGGACCTATACTGTGCGCACCCTCAACACGGGCTCGGAGCCGGTCCACAGAGGGCTCACGCTGATCCGCCGGCAGCTCTGGCCGTAGCGGCCCGGACGCCGCCGGTCCTCCTCGCGCGGGCCGGCGGCGCACCCCCGGGGCCTGCCGCGGCGGTCTCGCGGCGCGCCGGTCTGTAACCTCCGCGCCCCCTCGACGCTCTGTACCGGGCGAAAGGAGGACGTACCGAATGAACGGAACCATCGACAAGGTCTACTGGCCGCTCCGGCTCACCTACGGGCTCGTCCCGCTGCTCGCCGGGCTCGACAAGTTCGTCGGCCTGCTCGCCGACTGGGAGAGCTACCTCGCCCCGTGGGTGGCCGATCTCCTGCCCGTCTCCCCGGGGACCTTCATGGCGATCGTCGGGATCATCGAGATCGTCGCCGGCCTCGCCGTGCTCACCCGTTGGACCCGCCTCGGCGCCTACGTCGTCGCCGCCTGGTTGGTGCTCATCGCGCTCCAGCTCGTCACCGCGGGGATCTACGACGTCGCGGTCCGCGACCTGGTGATGGCGGTCGGCGCGTGGACCCTGGCCAAGGTGGCCGAGGCGCGGGAGACCGCCCCGGCGGCGTCCGGCGCGTCCACCCGGCCGGCGACGGCGTGAACGGACCCGCGGGCGGCCCGCGGGCGGCCGAGGGCCCAGGGCCGTCGCCGCCGGCGGCGCCCGCCCCCGGACCCGCCGACGCGGACCTCGTCGCCGCCGCGCTTGCCGGCGACGCGCGCGCCTTCGAGGGGCTGATGCGGCGATACAACCAGCGGCTCTACCGGCTCGCGCGCTCGATCGTCGGCGAGCCGGCCGAGGCCGAGGACGTGGTCCAGGAGACCTTCGTCCGCGCCTGGACTCGTCTTGCGACCTGGGAGGGCCGGGCGAGCTTCTCGACCTGGCTCTGCAAGGTCGCCGTCCACGAGGCGCTCGCCCGCGCCCGGAAGAGCCGCCGCTTCGCCGCCCTGCCCGACCTCGAGAGGGCCGCCGCCTCGACCGGGCCGCCGCGCCCCGCCCGGGACCCCGAGCGCGACGCCGCGAGCGGCGAGCTCCGCCGTGCGATCGAGGCCGCCGTCGACGGGCTCCCCGAGAGCCTGCGTGCGGTCTTCGCCCTGCGCGAGGTCGAGGGGCTGTCGACCGCCGAGACCGCCGAGGCGCTCGGGCTGTCGGTGCCGAACGTCAAGGTCCGGCTCCACCGCGCCCGCGCCGCCCTGCGGTCCGACCTCGAGCGGCGGATGGGCGCCGAGCTCCGACACGTCTGGGCGTTCGCGGGCGCGCGCTGCGACCGGCTCGTCGAGTCGGTGCTGGCGCGGATCGGGGAGGACCGGCCGCCCGGCTGAAGCGCTGGCCGGTCCCCGGCCGACCGCTCGGGTCGGCCGCCCGGGTCGCGGAGGCGAAAACGACGCGCGAAAGACGGCGGACAGCGCGGCCCGCCGCATATACTCCCGCGGAGTGTCCGATCCCATCGAGGCTTTCCACTGGCGTGACGGGGTCCTGCACGCCGACGACGTCCCCCTCCCCGCGATCGCCGACGCGGTCGGGACCCCGACCTACGTCTACTCGGCGCCGGCGATCCGCGCCGCCTACCGGCGGCTCGAGGCGGCGTTCGCACCGCTCGGGGCGCGCCTCCACTACGCGGTCAAGGCGAGCCCGAACCTCTCGATCTGCCGGTTGCTGCGGACCCTGGGGGCGGGAATGGACGTGGTCTCGGGCGGCGAGCTCGAGCGCGCGTGGCTCGCCGGGATGCCGATGTCCGACGTCGTCTTCGCCGGGGTCGGCAAGAGCGAGGGGGAGATCCGTGCCGCCCTCGACGGCCGGTTCAGTCCGCTGCGCGGCGGCGCGGCCGCCCGCCTCGGCGCGTCCGACCCGGCCGGGCGCGGGCCGGTCGGCCTGCTCAACGCGGAGTCGGAGAGCGAGCTCGCGGCGATCGACGCGGTCGGCAGCGAGCTCGGCGTGCGGGCGCGGGCCTGCCTGCGGGTCAACCCGAACGTCGATCCGCACACCCACGAGTACACGACCACCGGCAAGACCGAGAACAAGTTCGGCATCGACGCCGACCGCGTCGTCGCGCTGTTCGACGCCTGGCGCGACCGGCCGGGGGTCGAGCTCGTCGGGCTCCACGTCCACATCGGCTCGCCGGTGCCCAGGGTCGAGCCCTACCTCCAGACGATCGAGGTCCTCGGCGTCCTGCTCGACGACCTCGCCGCCCGCGGCCACCGGCTCGAGGTGCTCGACCTCGGCGGCGGATGGCCGGTCCCGTACGCCGAGGGCGAGGTACCCCCGATCGAGGCCTACGCCGAGCGGATCGTGCCGCTCCTCGCCCCGCGGGTCGAGCGCGGCCTGCGGGTGCTGCTCGAGCCGGGGCGGTCGATCCTCGCCGCGGCCGGGGTGCTGCTCACCCGGGTCGAGCACGTCAAGCGCGGCCGCGTCAAGACCTTCGTCATCTGCGACGCCGGGATGCAGACCCTGATCCGGCCGTCGCTCTACCGCGCCTTCCACTTCCTCTGGCCGGTGCGCTGGGAAGGGCCGGAGCCGGCGCGGGTCGAGACCCCGGACCTCGAGGGGCTCGCCCCCTGCGACGTCGTCGGGCCGATCTGCGAGACCGGCGACTTCTTCGCCCGCGGCCGGCCGCTCCCCCGGATCGAGCGCCGCGACCTCCTGGCGGTGTTCTCGGCCGGCGCCTACGGCATGTCGATGGCCTCGAACTACAACGACCACGGTCGGCCGGCGGAGGTCCTCGTGGACGGCGAGCGGGCGTTCTCGATCAACCGTCGCCAGTCGCTCGCGGCGGTCCTCGAGACCGAGCGCGAGGCGGTCGAGCTTCCGCTCGCCGCAGAGCCCAGGCTCGCGGAGCGGGACCTGCCGTTCGGGGGACCGGCGAGCCCGGCGGCCGAGCCGGAGCCCGGTGAACGGAACGCCGCTCCGGATGCCGCCGACGAGGACGCGGACGAACGGCCGGCGAAGGCGGCGAGCGGCTCGCGGGGGTGAGGCGCACGAGGCGGGCCTCCGCGGCGCAGCGGGCCGGGGTCCTCGCGCTCCTGCTCCCGGCGCTCGCCTGCGCCGCACTTCCGTCGGAGCGGTCCGCGGCCGGTGGGCCCGGGAGGACCTCGACGATGCGCGAGTCCCCGTCCGACGGGCCGGTGCGCGAGATCCTCGCCTCCCACCCCGGCCTCGCGGCGGTCGTCGAGCGGGCGGACGAGCACCGGCTCCAGGTCGTCGTCGGGCTCGTCGAGGAGAGTGCCGGCGGGCGGCCGGTCCTCGTCCAGCACGGCTTCCGGCTCGGCGCCGAGTACTTCTACCCGGCGAGCACGGTCAAGCTGTTCGCCGCCGTCGCCGCCTTCGAACGGCTCGCGGAGCTGCGCCGGGAGACCGGGCTGCCGATCGATCTCGACACCCCGCTGGTCTCCCACCCGCTCTTCGCCGGCGAGGAGCTCGAGGACGCCGACCCGTCGAACCTCGCCGGCGGGCGGATCACCGTGCGCCACGAGGTGCGGAAGATCTTCCTCGTCTCCGACAACCGGGCGTTCAACCGTCTCTACGAGCTCGTCGGGCAGGACCGGCTCGCGGCCTCGCTCGACCGGGCCGGGATCGCGGGCGCCCGGATCGTCCACCGGCTCGACGAGTCGCGCTCGCAGGCCGACAACCGGCGCTTCCCGCGGATCGACTTCGCGGGTGACGGCTTCCGCCACACCCTGCCCGAGCGCACCTCGCCGCCGCTCCCGCCGGCTCCGCCGCTCCCCGGCCTCCACGCCGGCCGCGCCCACCTCGCCGGCGGCGAGCCGGTCCCCGAGCCGTTCGACTTCACGGCCAAGAACCGCTTCCCGCTCGCCGAGCTCCAGCGCGGCCTGTGCATGGTGGTGCGCCCCGACGTCGACTGCGGCGGCCCGGGGTTCGCGCTGTCCGACGCCGACCGTGCGGTTCTCCTCGAAGCCATGCGCCAGCTCCCGCGCGAGTCGGCGAACCCGCTCTACGACCCCGAGGAGTACCCGGACGCCTACGTCAAGTTCGTCCTCCCCGGCCTGCGCCGCGTCGTGCCCGCCGGCCGCCTCGAGGTCTACGACAAGACCGGCCAGGCCTACGGCTTCACCACCGAGAACGCCTACGTCGTCGACCGCGGGGGCGCCGATGGCGACGGGGGCCGTCCGTTCTTCCTCGCCGCCACCCTCTACACCAACGCCGACGGCGTCCTCAACGACGACCGCTACGAGTACACGGAGATCGCCTTTCCTTTCCTCGCCGACCTCGGCGAAGCGGCCGCCCGGCGGCTCTGGGGCGCGCCGGACTACTCCCGCGCGGAGGGGGGCGGGGTCCCCGATCCGCTGCGGTAGAAGCGGATCTCGACCTTCTCGAGCGTGGCCAGGCCCTCCTCGATCGCCTGATCGACCGTGGGCAGAAAGGCCTCGATCTTCTCGCGCGTGTCGACCACCTCGACGACGATGGGCAGATCGGTTGACAGCCGGAGGATCTTGGCGGTGTGGATGCGGCTGTGGGCGCCGAAGCCTTCGAGCCCGCGGAGCACCGTGGCGCCGGCGAGCCCCTGCTCCCGAGCCTTCCGGACGATCCACTCGTAGAGGGGCATGCCCTCGTGCTTGTCGGACTCGCCGAGGAAGATGCGCAGCAGGTGGCCCTCTCCAGGAAGCATCATGGCGGGCTCACCAGGCTCGCGCCAGAACGTAGCCGAGCCAGACCGCGGCGAGGCCGGCGCCGACGTGGAGGGCGATGTTGGCGAGGGCCCCGAAGGTCTCGGCGTCGCGCGCCAGGGCGAGGGTCTCGTAACCGAAGGTCGAGAACGTGGTGAAACTGCCGAGACAGCCGATGAGGAGGAAGAGACGAGCCTCCGGACTGAAGAGCTGGCGGATGTCGGCCAGACCCGCCAGCAGGCCGATGAGCAAGCAGCCGGCGACGTTGACCGCGAGTGTGCCCCAGGGAAAATGCGCCGCCGGGAGGAGGCGGTGCACCCAGCCGCCGAGAAGGTAGCGGCCGATCGCGCCGATGAAGCCGCCGCCCCCGACCCACAGGAGCTGGCGCACGACGTCATCCTGG
>Ga0214468_1000180_pt1 | contig 19735 bp, 18 predicted proteins | sample RVTome_9_FD_187334 | JGI IMG/M metagenome (GOLD analysis project Ga0214468, IMG submission 187334) | Soil microbial communities from uranium-contaminated site in the Upper Colorado River Basin, Wyoming, United States - RVT155D38 HiSeq ...
CCGGCCGGTCCCGGAGACGATCGCGTCGTCGTGCCCCGACGCCGGCACCGCTTCCGAGGCGCTGCTCGCGTACACCGTCAGCGAGCCGGCGGACCGCCACTCGGTCCCGTCGAGCCGGTAGGCCCACGCCTCGACCGCCGTCTCGCCGGCCACCGCCGACCGCCCCTGGGCGACCCGCTGGAGGACCACCCACGGCGTCCCCCCCCCGTCGTACGTCGTGTGGGCCGTCGCCGTCCGCGGGACGAGGAGCGGCTCGCCGAGCGGCGCCCAGGCGCCGCCCTCCCAGCGCACCGCCTGCAGGCACGAGCGGCCGCACTCGGTCAGCGCGAAGACCGGTCCGGGGCCGAACGAGCCGGCGAAGGGCCGCACCTCGGGCGCCGGGTGGTAGTGCGCGCTCTCCCGCCGCTCGCTGCCGGGCGCCTCGTCGGTGCGCGGCGCGGCCTCGACGATCCACGCGCCGCGGCCGACGCTTTCGGTCGCGAGCAGGATCCGGCCCTCCGAGGTGTCGACGCCGAGGATGGCGAACGGAGTCCGGTCGTCGCAGACGAAGGTCGCCGCGGCGGGTCGGTCGGCGAGGGTACCGGGCCCGCCCAGTGCGAGGAGGACTCCGGCGACAAGGGCGCCGGTCCGGAATGCGTGTTGTCTCAATTGTCCCTACCTGTCTCTCTGCCTTTCAAATACAGAGGAAAGAACAGCCTGGTCCAATAGCTCCGGAGATTTTCCAAGCGCGCCCCTTCACGCGCGAAGACCTGGATCACCGGCACTCCTACCAGAGGATATGCCTTCCACTTGACTTTGAATCGATATTGACCGTAGCTGAGGCTCGGTGCGAGGTTGAAGAAACTGATGTTCCGGCGTCTGGCGCTTTCCAGGGAAGCCGATACCAGCGCATCGCTTGCGTACGGTGTGCCGTCCGTCATTATGAAGCTACCGATCCCGACGTCTCGAAAAGCATGCCGCCATATGGAGAAACCACAGAGGCGGCTGCCCTCGTAGATGTTGATCATCTCGGCCTGTCGCAAGGCGGCTAAGGGCCACAGACTCACAGCATACTCCATGAGGTTGAGATTGCTTTCGAGATCTTCCGACCATCGTGATGCGAGAAAGTGTTCTAGAAGACGGAGGTGGTGGGCCGAGAAGCCCCTTTCGCGATCGACGACGGTGCGGAGTCCCTCTCGTCGTCGAGCCTGTTTGAACGCTCGAATGTTCCGGAAGGAGTAGTCGTCGAGAGTAAGAAAGAGGTCCGCGAGAAGGCGCGAGCTCGATTCCATGCAGGAAACCAACTCCTTATCAGGTAAGGACTCCATCCGCCAGGGTCCGACCAGAGCGAGGGCCTCGAAGGGTTGGACGTCGGTCATGAGGGATCTCGCCGCCAGCTCGTAGCTGTCCGGGCCCGGGACCTCATCGCGAAGCGGGTATCCGCAGAGAGTCACGACACGACCGTCATGGTAACATAGCAGCCCGTTCAACAATGTCGGCTCGCCGAGGAGGATCTTGAGGCTCGCCGCGTCGTGTAGGTAGGTCAGGCCGTGGCGCCAAAGACGGTTCTCTTGAGAGCGGGAGAGCATAGCGGATTCAAGGAGGATTTCGATGTTCGAGCACTCTACGCTAGGACGAGTTTTGGCCAGCTTGCTCGTAGGCGCGGCTGCGGCGCCCGCAATGGGACTCGCCGTGCTTTGTTTCACGGGGACGACGATCCCGAGATTCGAGATCCCGGACGGCGCCCCCGACTACACCGCTCTGGCGGTAGCTATCACGGGTGTAGTCGCTCTGCTGTTGGGTTTCGCGATTGAGGCAGCAGGGCACCTCCTGATTGACGAGAAAGTGCTGGAGGGGCCGGATATCGTCACCTGCCTCGTACAAAGAGACAAGGAAATCCTGGAAGACCGCCTGGGAGAGCTTGACCACGGGCATCTGTCGGGGTTGTTCTGGAAGTTGGCGCCGTCTCATGTCTTCGCCTATCGAGATGAGCAGTGGACTTACTACGAGGCCTACCGAAACTTTGCCATAGTAGCTCTACTCTATCTCGTCTTTGGTTCTCACTACCTTTGCTTCACCGAGGGTAGCATCCTCGGCGCTGCCGGGGTTATCGTGATCGCTGGTGTAGCGGTATTCGTCTTCCTGAGAACCGCCTACAAGGCGCAGGAATTCTACTATCAAGTGGCAGGGCGATTTCTCGTGGCCGCGACGGACCCGGACAAACCCTCGGCTGCGGAGACGCAGTCCGCTCCGGCAATCGGCTGATCGACAGGCTCGCGCTGTTGGATTACTCGCGCGGGCACGCCGGCTACGCGGGCTCCCGCGGGAACATCGGAGAGGACGACCGAGCCGGCGCCGATCACCGCGTCGTCGCCGACCGTGATGCCGCCGAGGACCGCGGCGCCGGCGCCGACCGTCACCCGGTCCCCGAGGCGCGGGCAGGCGAGCTCGTCGAAGCGCACCTCGCCGAGGGTCACGCCGTGGAGCAGGGTGCAGTCCTCGCCGATCACCGTCTCGCCGCCGACGACGAGGCCGATGCCGTGGGCGACGATGCAGCCGCCGCCGATGTCGGCCCGGGGCAGGATGTCGACCCCGCAGGCGCCGATCGCCCAGCGGCGGAAGACCGCGGGCAGCACCGGCACCCGCCGGCGGGCGAGGGCGTGGGCGGCGCGGTGGGCGGCGATCGCCTGGAAGCCCGAGTCGAAGAGGACGGCGTCGAGGAGCGCGGTCCAGAGCCCTCGCCCCTTGACCGCGCGCAGGCGGGCGAAGTCGCGGGCCAGCCGCGAGGAACGGCGCCCGGCCGCGGTCCGCCGGTCGGTGCGCCGGTCGGCCGCCGCCTCGGTCACGATCCCGCCTCCCGCCGGCGCAGGGCCGAGAGCACCCCGAGCCGCGGCAGACGGCTCCAGGCCGGGTAGAGGCCGGCCGCCTTGAGCCAGAGCTCGAAGCGGCCCTCGCCGGGGCCGACGATCATCCGCGGCAGCGCCCACGGGTCGCCCGCCGCCGCACCGTCGTGGCCGTGGATCGCCACGGCCGCCGAGTAGCCGGCCGAGCGCACCGCCTCGCGCGCCGCCCCCGACAGCCGGCCGTACGGGTAGCAGAAGGTCTCGACCGGCCGGCCGATCTCGGCCGACAGGCGCTCGCGGCTCGCGGCCGCCTCGCGGGCCGCCTCGCCGGCCGGCAACGCGGAGAGGTCGGCGTGCGTCGCGCCGTGGGAGCCGACCTCGATCCCCGCCCCGGCGAGGTCGGCGAGCTCGGCCGCGGTCAGCAGCTCCTCCCGACGCTCGCCGGCGCCGGCGTCCCAGGAGTTCGTGCCGCCGAGCGCGCCGGAGACGGCGAACACCGTGGCGGTCATCCCGCGGCGGACGAGCTCGGGGAGCGCGCGCTCGCGGAAGCACCGGCAGCCGTCGTCGAAGGTCAGCACCACCGACCGGCGCGGCAGCGGTGCGCCGGCGTGCCAGCGGCGGGCGGCCTCGGCGAGTGTGAACGTCGCGAACCCCCAGCCGGCGAGCAGGTCGAGCTGCGCCGCGAAGCCTTCCGGGGTGAGGTAGGAGCCGGGGTGACGGGCGGGCGGGTCGAGCGGCGTCGGCTCGACGTGGTGGTACATCAGGACCGGGGTGGTCGCCCGCGGCGCGGTCATGCGGCGACCTCGCGGAGGAGACGCTCCCAGCGGTCGACGGTGGCGGCGAGCGGGAAGGCCTCGGCGCGGCGGCGGGGGATCTCGCCCCAGGCGCGGCCGAGCGCCTCGCCGAGGGCGGCGGCGTAGGCATCCGTGTCCTCGACGTCGCAGAGGAGGCCGGCCTCGCCGATCACCTCGCGGCGCACCGCGTCGTCCGGCGCGACGCAGGGGAGGCCGCAGGCCAACGCCTCGAGGTAGCCGAGACCGAACGACTCGGTACGCGAGGGCAGGGTGAAGACGTCGGCGGCGGCGTAGGCGGCGGGCATGTCGGCGCGCGGCACGGTCCGGCGGAGGTAGCGGCCGGGGCCGAGCCGCTCTCCGGCCCGCCGGTCGACCTCGCCGGCGCGCGGCCCGTCGCCGAGGACCAGCAGGCTCGCCGCCGTGCCCCGGTCGCCGAGCCGGGCGACGGCCTCGACCGCGAGCTCGGCCCGCTTGTGCTCGTCGAGCGCGCCGGCGACGGCGACGACCGGCCCGGGGAGACCGGTCGGCAGCGGCGCCTCTCCCGGACGGAACCGGTCGAGGTCGACGCCGTGGGGGATGACCGCGACCCGGGCGCGTGGCGCGAGCCGGCCGAGGCTCTCCGCCGCCGCGCGCGTGAAGGCGACCACCCGGTCGGGGCGCTGGCGGGCGAAGGCGCCCTCCCACTTCGGGTCGGCCCCGTGGGCGACGTCGACGAACGCCGTCCCCCGCAGTCTCCGCAACAGGCGGGCGAGCCACGCCCCGACGAGTCCCCCTTCCATGACCACCACATCGTATCCGCCTCGCCAGAGCGCCGGGAAGGCGGACAGCGCCGCCGTCGCCCACTCGACGTTCATCGGGTCGAGGAACAGGGTGTCGAGCGCCTTCCTGCCGAGCCGGTTCGCGGCGTAGGCGCGCGCCAGCCACCGCGTGTCCCGGGCCAGCGCCCGCACCCGCCGGTGGGGCACGGGCGCCTCGCCGCGGCAGAAGAGCTCGACCGCGAAGCCGCGGGCGGCGAGCTCGCCGGCGATCTCGACGACGAAGGCCTCGGCGCCGCGTCCGACGACGCCCACGCCGGGCATGACGAAGGCGACCTTCACGCCGCGCCTCCGGCGAAGAAGCGGCGGAAGGGCCGCTGGAAGCGGAGAGCGAGCAGCCCCACCGCGGCGGCGGCGGCGGCGAGCGAGGCGGCGAACCGCGGCCACCCCTCCTCGGGCAGGAGGACCGCGACGAGGAGGAACGGGACCATCGGCGCGAGGTAGACGAGCAGGAGGTCGCCGGCGAGCCGCCGGAAGTCCGCCCCGAGGATGCGCCAGATCCGCCAGGCCATCAGCACGTTGCCGACGAGCAGGAAGTCGGCGACGGCGAGCCCCATCGCCCCGTGCCGGCTCGACAGCCAGGTGCCGAAGCCGACCAGGCTGGCGAAGTTGAGGGCGACGATCAAGAGCCACGCCCGGTCCTCGTTGCGCACCTTGAGCAGCTCGCCGCCGAGGCGGCTGAACGGGTCGACGAAGGGGAGGAAGCACAGCACGCGGAGCAGCGGCACCGCCGGCCCCCACTGCGGCCCGAGGATGCCGACGAGGACCGTCTCGGCGTTGAAGAACAGGAAGTAGGCGGCGATCGACTCGAAGCCGAGGATGGTCAGGGTGCCGATCCGGTAGGCGGCCGACGAGCGGGCCGGGTCGTCGCGGTACTCGACGAGCGCCGGGTAGAGCACCCGCTGGATCGCCGGCACGAGCACCGTCTGCATCCGCAGGCCCCAGAGCCGCGCCTTGCCGTACTGCGCCACCATCACCGTGGAGACGAACGGGCCGACGACGTAGCGCTCTAGGTAGGGGAGCGTGGTGGCGAAGAAGGCGACCGCGAACAGGTAGCGGCTGCGGCCGAGCAGGTCGGGCAGCACGCGCCGGTCGAAGACGAGCGGCATCTTCCCCCACGCCCGCCGCCAGAGCAGCGCGGTCAGCAGCGCCTGGCTGACCAGCTCGCCGGCGACGAACGACCACACCCCGAAGCCGGCGAGGGCGAGGCCGATCGACACCACCGCCAGGGTCAGCCCGCGGAGGATCTCGGGGACGACCAGCCGGCCGACCTCGAGCCGGCGCTCGAACCACACCTGGGGCGCCACCGCGAGCCCGTGGAGCAGCAGCCACGGGGCGAGAGCCGCGACCACCGGAGGGAGCTCCGGGTCGAGCGCCGAGAACAGCGGCGAGCCGGCGACCAGCGCCACGGTCAGCAGGCTGCCGGCGGCCGCCTGCCAGGCGAGCACGGTGCCGAACGGACCGCGCTCGTCGCGCACCAGCTGGTAGGGGAGGCCCAGGTCGCGGACGATCGAGGCGATCCACACCGCGGCCAGGGCGTAGTCGAAGAGGCCGTGGTCCTCGGCGAGGATCAGCCGCGCCAGGGTGAGGTCGGTGACCAGCCGGATGACGACGCGGCCGAGCTGGCTGCCGTAGGCCGCTACGGTCGACGAGAGGAACCGCGACTCGGTGCTCGCCGGCGTCGCGGCGGCCAGGCCGTCGGCCGGTCGAGGCTCGCTCGGGTCGCGCGGGCCCTCGCCGGTCACCGGACCTCCCGCGGCCAGGTCTCGAGGACGGCGCGGTACCAGGCGCGCTTGAAGGCGATCACTCCCGGCAGGGCCCGGAGGGCGTCGCGCAGGACGCGGTGCCGCGCGTAGATGGCGAGCGCCGAGGTCACCGACTTGAGCGGCGCGGCCCAGGACAGGCGGCTCCGGCTCGTCCACGTCGGGCCGGTGCCGATCGCCGCGGGATGGCGGCGCCGGAAGTCGTGGACGTTGCGGCCGTACCAGGCGGCGTGGGCGAGGAGCGACTCGCGGCTGTCGCGGACCGCCGCGTGCTCGACGACCGCCCTGGGCACGAACGCGGTGGCCAGCCCCGCCGCCCGCGCCCGCAGCACCCAGTCGAGGTCCTCGCTCGTCGTCAGCCCCTCGTCGAACGGGCCGACCCGCTCCCACGCCTCGCGGGTGCAGGCGAGGTTCAGACTGCCGAGGGGGCCGGCCGTGCTCTCCTCGGCGGGCCGGTCGACGAGGAGCTCGTGGAATGAGGCGACGTTGTCGGCGAGCGCCCAGACGCTGCCGGTACGCGGGAAGGTCACCGCCCCGCCGGCGACCGGGGAGCGGTCGAGCGCCGCCGCGAGGCGGCGAAGCCAGCTCTCGCGCGGCGCGCAGTCGGCGTCGGTGAAGACAAACCGTCCGCCCCGGGCGACGCGGACCCCGAGGTTACGGGCCGCGGCCGGGCTCGGCCGGCGGTCCGGCGACTCGACGAGGCGGACGGAACCGTCCCGCGGCACCAGGCCGGGCTCGTCGCGCCCGGCGACGATCACCTCGACCGCGGGGCCGGGCGCGCCCTGCGCGGCGAGCGCGGCGAGCGTCCGCCCGATCCAGGGCGAGTCGAGGTTCGGGACGACGACGCTGAGGTCGATCCCGAGCCCTTCCGGCCCGCTCAGCGGTGCGAGTTCCGCTCGATCAGCCGGCCCCACTGGCGGGTGCCCAGCGCCCGGACGTTGGCGATCCGCTCCTCGGCGAGGGCGTCGGCGGCGTCGGCGGTGGTGATCTCCGCCTGCTCGGCGATCTCGAACACCCGCATCATGTTGAGGTAGATCGACCGCGTCATCCGCAGGGCGCGCTCCTGGTTGTATTCGCCGGTCAGCTCGTTGTAGACGTTGATCAGGCCACCGGCGTTGATCACGAAGTCGGGGGCGTAGAGGATGCCGCGGTCGGCGAGCTCCCGGGCGTGGCGCTCCTCGGCGAGCTGGTTGTTCGCCGCCCCGGCGACCACCTCGCAGCGCAGCCGCGGGATCGTGTCGTCGTTGAGCACCGCGCCGAGCGCGCAGGGGGCGAAGATGTCGCACTCGACGTCGTAGATCTCGTCGATCGGGACGATCTCGACGCCGTGCTCGTCGCGCGCCTGGGCGGTCGCCTCCTCGTCGATGTCGCAGCCGAACAGCTTGACCCCCTCCTCGGCGAGGTAGGAGGCGAGCCACATCCCGACGCTGCCCAGCCCCTGGACGGCGACCGCCTTGCCGGCGAGGTCGACGTCGCCGTTCTTGCGCCGGGCGGCCGCCTTCATCCCCTGGAGCGTGCCGAAGGCGGTCACCGGGGAGGGGTCGCCGCTGCCGCCGTGGGATGGCGAGATGCCGGTCACCCAGCGGGTCTCGGTGAGGATGATCTCGCAGTCCTCGACGTCGATGCCGACGTCCTCGGCGGTGATGTACAGGCCGCCGAGCGACTCGACGTACTGGCCGAACGAGCGGAACAGCGCCTCGCTCTTGTCGGTCTTCGGGTCGCCGACGATGACCGCCTTGCCGCCGCCGAGGTTGAGACCGGCCGCCGCCGCCTTGTAGGTCATCCCGCGGGACAGGCGCAGCACGTCGCGCATCGCGTCCTCGAACGACTTGTAGGGCCACATCCGCACGCCGCCCAGGGCCGGGCCGAGAGTCGTCGAGTGGACCGCGATGATCGCCTGGAGGCCCACCTCCGGGTTGCTGCACACGAGCACCCGCTCGTGGCCCATCTCGGCGAGCTCTGCGAACATCTCCATCGGCTGTCCCTTTCTCCCTGGCCGACTCTTCCGAGGCTGTGCCGCCCGCGCGGGCGCCTCCCGGGCGGCGGTCTTCGCCCGCGGGCCGCTGCGGGCGGCGCGGTGCGTGGTCTGGAGTCGATGCTGGTTCCGCGGCCGGCTTCGCGTCCCGCGTGGGGCGAGGACGGACCGAGCGAGTCTACCCGCTCGGGCCGGGGGCGGCAAATGACGCCCGCGCCGCCGGCGGGCGCCGGCGGGGGAGGGCGGAGGGGGCGGGGACGATAGGATCGCCGGCGAGGAGGCGACATGGCGCGACGACCCGACCCGATCCCCGACCGCCCCCCGGTCTCGGCGATCGTCACCACCTACAACGAGGAGCGCAACATCGGCGCCTGCATCGAGTCGCTGCTGTGGTGCGACGAGATCTTCGTCGTCGACTCCTTCTCGACGGACAGGACGCCCGAGATCGCCGAGAGCTACGAGCCGGTGCGGTTCGTCCAGCGCACCTACTTCGGCTCCGCGTCGCAGAAGAACTGGGCGATGGACCAGGTGGCCCACGACTGGATCCTGATCTTCGACGCCGACGAGCGCTGCACGCCGAAGCTCCAGCGCGAGATCGAGCGGCTGCTCGCGCGCGGCCCCGAGCACGACGCCTACACGATCGAGCGCAACGTCTGGTTCCTCGGCGAGCGGATCCGCTTCTCCGGCTGGCAGCACGACCGGGTCGTGCGGCTGGTGCGCAAGGGGACGGCGCGCTACCCGAACCGCCGCGTCCACGCCGACATGACGACCCTCGGTCCCGCCCCGGTCCTGCGCAGCGCCATGGAGCACTACATGGCCGACACCCTCGACGAGTACATCCCGCGCATCCTCAAGTACAGCTTCTGGGGCGCGGCCCAGGGGTGGCGCGACGGCCGGAGCTCGGGGGCCGTCGAGGTGTGGGGGCGCTCGGCCTGGCGCTTCGTCCGCACCTACTTCGTCCAGCTCGGGGTGCTCGACGGCATGCGCGGCCTCGTCTTCTGCATGCTGCAGGCGTTCGGCACCTACATGAAGTGGTCGCTCCTGTGGAGCTGGCGCGAGAACGCCAAGCGCGGCATCCAACCCGACCTGCCGGTCTTCGACGACGACGAGGCGGTCTGGCGCGATCTCGACGAGGCCGAGGCCGCGGCGGCTGCCGACGCGGCGGCCGCGGGGGCGTCTCCGGCCTCTGCGGAAGCCGCCCCGGCGGCCGAGGGCGCGGCCGCCGACCCTGCAGTCGTGGAGGAGGCCGCTCAGCCCTCGGGCTCGACCGTGCCGATGTAGGGCAGGGTGCGGTGGCGGTCGGCGTAGTCGAGCCCGTAGCCCACCACCCAGGAGTCGGGGATGTCGAAGCCGAGGTAGTCCACCGGCACGTCGACCTCGGCGCGGCCCGGCTTGCGGACCAGCGCGCAGGCGGCGAGCGAGGCCGGCTCGCGGGCCCGGAAGATGCGCAGCAGGTAGTCGAGGGTCCACCCGGTGTCGACGATGTCCTCGACCACCAGCACGTGCCGCCCGCGCAGCGTCGCCCGCACGTCGAGCACCAGCCGCACCTCGCCGGCCGTCGCCCCGTCCTCGTAGCTGGAGACGGCGATGAAGTCGACCGCGCAGGGCACCGTCAGCCGGCGCGAGAGGTCGGCGAGGAAGATGAACGCGCCGCGCAGCACGCCGACGAGCAGCAGCTCCGAGCCGTCGGCGAGCCGCTCCCGGTAGTCGCGCGAGATCCGCGCCGCGAGCTCCTCGACCCGATCGCCGATCGCCTCCTCGGAGATCAGCTCCGGCGGGTGGGCCGCGCCCGGTCGGCTCACGCCCGCCGCCCCGCCCCCGCGGCGCCCGCCGTCGGCTCCTTCGGCATCAGGATCCAGAGCAGGATGTACAGCGGGATGCCGGCGAAGGCGGGCAGGGCGCCGAGGATGAGGTAGAGGATCCGCACCTTGGTCGGGCTCCACCCGAGCCAGGTGGCGATCCCCCCGCACACCCCGCCGAGGACCTTGTACCTGCGCGACCGGTAGAGAGGCATGGCCGGAGGCTATCGCAGGGCGGCCGGGCCGGCCAGCGGGTAGGATCGTCCGCGATGTCTCTGGCCGAGGCCCTCCGTGACGCCGCCGGATCGCTCCCCGCCGTGAAGCTCGCCGTCCTCTTCGGCTCGACGGTCCGCGGGCAGGAGTGGGCCGAGAGCGACGTCGACGTCGGCGTGCTGCTCGAGCCGAGCACCGTCGTGACGCGGCGCGACGCAGAGGTGGCCCTCGGCCGGATGGTCTCCCGCGAGGCCGGCCGCGCGGTCGACCTCGTCGACCTGGAGACCGCCCCGCCCCTCCTCAGGCTCCGTGTGGCGCAGCACGGCCGGCTGCTCGTCGAACGCGATCCCGGGACCTGGGTCCGATTCAAGGCGAAGGCGATGAGGGACTGGTACGACTGGGCGCCGTACGCTCGCCGTCTCCACCGCGCCGCCATCGAGCGGCTGCGGAGAAAGGTCGCCGATGGTTGACGCCGAGGTCGTCGAGCGGAAAGTCGAGCGCGCCGCCACCTACCTCGACAGGGTCGAGCGACTCTTTGCCGCCCAGCCGCCGGTCCCGGAGAGCGATCGCGACCTCGCGTCGTTCTACCTGCTGCTCGCCATCCAGGAGTGCGTCGACCTGGCGACCCACTGGATCGCCGACGCCGGATGGCTCGCTCCGGACGAGACCGCTGCGGTCTTCGACGTCCTCGCCGACAACGGCGCGATCGATCGCGGGCTCGCCGCCGCGATGCGCGGCGCCGTCGGCCTGCGCCATCGGATCGCCCACGGGTACGCCACCGTGGATCACCAGCGGGTGATCGACGAGGCGAAGACCGGACTTCCGTCGTTGCGGCAGTTCCTCTCGACGGTTGCGGCGGAGGCTCGGTGACGCAGTATCCCGCCGCTCGGTACTGCCTGGCAGGCCTCGGTCTCCTCATCGCCGCCTGCTCGGCCTCTCCGCCGCCGGCAGTGCTGGAGCCCGTTCCCGAGCCGCCGGCCGAGGTGGCCCCGGCGGAACCGCCGGCCCCGCTCGCGGTCGAGGTCGCCGAGGCGTGGGTGAGCGAGGCGCGGCCGGAGGAGGGGATCGCCGCACTCGCGGTCTGGCCGGGCGGTGGCGACCGCGCCTGGGTGATCGCCGCCGCGGCGGCGACCGACCGGCTCCTCGTCCTCGACGCGGGGACGGGGGAGATCTTGACCGAGCACGGAGCCACCGGCGAGATCGCGGGACGGTTCCGCCGGCCCGCCGGCCTCGCGGTGGTCGCGGACCTGCTGCTCGTCGCCGAGGCCGAAGGCGGGCGGGTCCAGGCGCTTCGGCTGCCCGGGCTCTCGACCGCCGGCTTCCTCGGCGCGGGGACGTTGCGCGCCCCCGGCGTCCTCGCCGCGGTGGCGGCCGGCTCCGGCTACGAGGTCTGGATAGGCGATGATGGCGAGGAGGACGGCCGCGGTGAGATCGTCCACCTCCTCTTCACGCTCGACGGCGACTCGCTCCGCGGCGAGGTCGGCGCCCCGGTCGCGGCGGCGCGTACCGGCGGCGACACCCTCGCCCAGCTCGCGGCCCTCGTCGCCGATCCCGCCCGTGGCAGGCTCCTCGTCGCCGAGCGGATGAGCGGCGGCGGCCTGTGGGTCCTCGACGCCGACGGCCGCTTCGCCGGCCGCGCGGCGGAGGGCCTCGCCGGCGACCCGCCCGGCCTCGCGCTCTTCCCGTGCGGCGAGGAGGGCGGCTGGTGGATCGTCGCCGAGCCGGGCGACAGCGACGACGCGACCCGCTTCCGCCTCCTCGATCGGATCACTCTCGAGCCCGCCGGCAGCTTCACCGCCCCCGCCACCGCGGGCTCGAGCGCCGTCGCTGCCAGCGCCGCCGCAACCCCGGAGCTCCCCGCGGGCGCGGTCTACGCCCTCGGCCACGAAGGCACAGTCACCGCGTTCGACTGGAGCGATATCGCCTCGGCGCTCGACCTGCCGGACTGCGAGCGACGCTCATAGCGACTTGCCCTTCTCCGCGTCCCATTCGGATCTCGTCAATCCTGGTCCGCCCGCTCGATCTGGAGGTCGTCGGAGACCGAGGCCCTCGCGTCGACGTCACCCTCGGCGAGCGCCAGCTCGCGGCCGAGGCCGTGGCGGGCGGCGGTGACGGCGGCGGCGAACATGCCGCAGACGAGGCCGAAGACGACGACGCCGACGAGGCTCATCCACTCGCCGGACGACGCCGGGGTGAAGAGGTCGCCGAGCGGGGTCATCAGGTCGAACCGCGCCTCCTCGCCGGCGTCGGCGGTTTCGCGGATCCTGCGGAGCGCAGCGAGGACGGCGACGGTGACCGCGGCGAAGGCGGCGCCGCCGAGCGCTCCGAGCGTTCCCTTCGCGGTCAGCTCGCGCTTGCGTAGGGGACCGAGGTCCTCGGGCGGCTTGACCTCGAACTTGGGCTCGCGGGTGCCGAGCGGGACGAAGCGGGCGAGGAGGATCATCCCCGGGATGCCGGCGATCAGCGTCGACCAGAAGAAGGCCGTCCAGCCGACCGCGTAGACGCTGAAGCCGGCGACCGGCCCGGCGATGATCCGCGGCAGCCCGAAGAGGCTCGAGAAGAGCGCGTACTGGGTGGCCGAGAAGCGCTTCTGGGTCATCCGCAGGAGCAGCACGAAGAAGGCGCCGGTGCCGAGGCCCGAGCTGAAAGTCTCGAAGCCGATCGCCCCGTACATCAGCGGCCGGTTCACCTCGCCGACCATCGCCAGGATCGCGTAGCCGACGTTCGAGAAGATCTGGAAGAAGCCGAAGATCCACAGCGAGTGGCCGAGCCCGATCTTGGTCGTCAGGGCGCCGCCGATGAAGGTGCCGACCAGGGTGCCGACGAGCCCGATCGTCGACAGCGCGACCCCGCGGTCGAAGTCGGTGTAGCCGACGTCGACCAGGAACGGCCGCTGGAGGCTCTGCGCCAGGTTGTCGGCCAGCTTGTAGAACATCACGAAGGCGAGGATCTCGAGCGCCCGGTGGCGGGAGAGGAAGCCGAGGAACGGGTACCAGACCGCCTCCTTGATCGTCTTCGGCGAGACGATCTCCTGCTCCGGCTCCGGCGCCTTGATCGTGATCAGCATCATCGGCAGGTAGAGGCACGCCAGCCCGACGTTGACCACCGGCCACGAGTACTCCCCGGCGAGGGTGATCGCCACCCCGCCGGCGACGAACATCGCCGCCCGGTAGAGCGCCGTCCGCGCACCGACCGCGATCCCGTGCTCCTCCGGCCGCAGCACGTCGACCGCGTAGGCGTCGATCGCGATGTCCTGCGAGGCCGCGGCGAAGGCGATGGCGAAGGCGAGCGCGCCGACCACCCACGGTGCCTCCGGGTGGTGCCCGACCCCGGCGAGCCAGAGCGTGAAGGCGAACAGCCCCACCTGGGCGATCAGCGTCCAGCCGCGCCGCCGGCCCATCCGGGGCGGCGCGTAGCGGTCCATGAACGGCGACCAGAGGAACTTGAAGGTCCACGGCGCCTGGGCCAGCGTGATCAGCCCGACCACCCGGATGTCCACCCCGACGCTGCGCAGCCAGTCGGGGATGGCCAGCCACACCAGCCCCAGCGGCAGCCCGGACGAGAACGACAGCAGCGCCACCGACAGCGTCCGCCACGACTTCGACGCCACGATCAGGCTGCGCCAGGTCCCCAGCCGCTCCGGCTTCGGCGTCTTCCCGGCCCCCTCCGCCCCCAGCGCCCCCTCCTTCTCCTCGGTCACCGGCGTCTCCCTCCCGATCCGTTCCACGCCCGCGGCTCCCTCTGCACGCCGAGCCTCGCCATGCACAGCCGGTGCCTCGGGGAGGGAGGTCCGGCGTGTGGCCGACGACGCGCCTTCCAGCCGCCGGACCTCGTCCCACGCGGTGAACGATCAGCCGCGCAGGAGACGCAGGGGCGTGTGGCGCGCGATCTCCTGGAAGTCCCGGTCGGGGCTCAAAAGCGGAACGTCCAGGTCGAGGCAGACCTGGGCGATCACGCAATCCACCGCGCCGCGAACGGTCACGCCCTCGCCGCGCAGGGAACGGAAGAGGCGTGCCGCGCGCACGTGGCAATCGAGGGATGGCTCGATCATGGGCAGGGCGACCAGCACCTGTTCGGCGCGTCGGAATCCCCGCTCGCTCCGGAACCCCTGGAGGACCTCGGTGACGATGATCGGGAGGACTGCCAGATCCTCCTCGTGCCGTAGCGCCTCGTCGAGCCGATCGACGTGCGCTTCGCGGACGTCGTTGAAGTAGTCCGCCCAGGCGTTCGAGTCGACGACGATCACGGCCTCAGCGTGCGACCGGAGCGCCACGCGTCGACGTCTCCCTCCCAGTCGAGCCGTCCGCGAAGCTCACGGATCGAACGATAGAGATCGCCCTTCTCCACCAGCCGGCGCAGTGCGATGTCCACCACCTCTCGCTTGGTGCGAGCGCCGGTCAGCTCCTTGGCCGCCTCGACGAGCTCGTCGTCGATCTCGATGTTGGTCCGCGACATCCTGTCTCCTCGAAGGAGACCATACACCAGATCTCGACGTTTTGGTGTAGTTCGGGCCGTCCCAAGAGGAAGGTCAATTCAGCCCTTCGATCCGCTCCCGGAGCGCGGCCAGCTCGCCCTTCATCCGGGCCAGCTCGTCGCGCTGGGCGGTCAGGCGGTCGCGCTCGGCGCGGACGAAGCGGGTGTAGGGGGCGATCGCCTCGCGGATGCGGCCGAGGGAGCGGTCGAGCTCCTCGTCGAACTGGCGGGTCAGCGCGCGGATCAGCTCCTGGCGCATCACTTCGAGCTTCTCGGCGAGCTCGACCTTGGCGCGCTTGCGGCGGGCGGGGATGATCGCCAGACCGACGACGACCATCGTCGTGGCGGCGAGGATGCCGGTGACGTCGGCGACCGTCGAGGTGGCGATCGCGGCGACCGCGGCCCCGAGCCCGATCGCGCCGACCTCCAGCACCGCCGTGCCGGCGACCGTCGCCTGCACCGACTCGGCGAGCCGCGAGGCCTCGCGCTCGCGGTCGAAGCTCTCGACCGTGTGACGGGCGACGCCGCCGACCTTGTCGAGCAGCCGCGAGCGGTCGTAGTCGAACGAGCCGCCGGCCCGGCCGACGATCCGGTCCGAGTGCTCGAGCTTGCGGCGGGCCAGGTGGTCCATCACCGCCTGCCACTGGCGGAGCTCGCTCGCCACCAGCCAGTCGATGATCTCGCCGACCCGCCGTTCGACTTCCTGCGGCGCGTCGCCGAGCACCTTCCGCTCGTACTCGCTCTTGATCCGCTCGCGGTTGAGGAGGTCGAAGAACCGCCCGAGCCGCACCGTGTCGTCGAAGAAGCCGAGCCCGCGTACCTCGACTTCGTGGAGCACCTTCTCGACGTCCGCCAGCCGGAAGCGGAACTCGCGCGCCATGTCCTCCCGGTAGACGGCGAGCTGCCGCTCGATGTCCTCGAGCGCCGCGAAGTCGTCCTTGAGCAGCTCGATCCGCCCCGAGACCACCTCCAGGTAGCGCCCGACCAGGTTCTCGCCGACGCCGAGCGGGGAGAGGAGCTTGAGCCGCACCCGCTCCGCCTCGTCCAGCGTGCGGGCGACGTATCCCTCGAGCGCGCCGAACCGGCTCGCCGCCCACAGCCGCTCGCGCTCGTCGGTGTCGTCCGTCGTCTTCGCCGCCAGCGCCTGCCGTGCCGACACAGGGAAGACGGCCGGCACGACGCCGAGGAGCTTCCGGAAGCTGTCGATGACGTAGCTCTCGATCCGATCGACGTCCTCGTCGCGGAGGACCGTGTCGATCTTGTTGAGGACGACGACGACCTTCTTGCCCCAGCCGCGGATCTGCTCGAGGAACGCCCGCTCGCTCTCGGTGAACGGCCGGTCCGCCGAGGTGACGAACAGCACCAGGTCCGAGCTCGGCACGAACTCCCGCGTGATCGCCTCGTGCTCCCGGTGGATCGCGTTCGTCCCCGGCGTGTCCACCACGTGGATCTCCCGCAGCAGCTCGAGCGGCGCCGCCACCACCTCGACCCCGTCCTCGCGCCGCCGCGCGACCTCGTCCCCGTAGACCAGCCGGTGGATCTTCGAGGTCGTCGGCGTCACGCCCTCCTCGAGGACCTCCCGGCCGACGAGGGCGTTGATGAACGCGCTCTTCCCCGAGTTGAACTCCCCGACGACGACCAGCAGGAACAGCTCGTCGAGCTGGTGGACGGCCCGGGCGAGCGTCCGCTGGTCCTCCTCGGCCGCGTCGAAGCGCGCGAGGGCGGCACGGAGGTCGCCGAGGAGGCGGCGGTCCTCGGCGAGGAGGGCCTCCCGCTCGCCGGTGAGCACGGCGGTGAGCGAGCTCCTTTCCGGGGTGTCGGCCATCCCGGCGGCGACGATAGCACCCCGTCGCTGTGCTCCTCGACGATGATCCTGACGGGACTTCCCTGATCGCGAGCAGACCTACTTCTTCCGCCGGAACCACCCCCGCCGACCCTTCTCGCCACCGTCCTCCTCGAGCGTCCGCTCGATCCCGCGCTCGACCGCCTCGATGAGCCACGGCCTCAGCCGCTCGGGGTCGATGATCTCGTGGACGGAGCCGACCTCCTTGGCACGGTGGACCGAGTGGGCGCGGTCGAACTCGGCGGCGACCTCGCCGAGCTTCTCGGAGCGGACCTCCTCGGCGAGCTGCTCCAGCCGCGTCCGCAGCTTCGCCTTCTCGGTGCCGTAGGCCTTGGCGATCTCCTCCTCCAGGGCCTCGATCCGCGGGTCCTCCTGGATCATGCGGTCGACCCTGCGGGCGAAGACCACCGCGGCCGCCGGGGCCCCGCCGATGACGGAGGCGTAGCTGCCCTCCAGCGCCGCCACCTGCATGTTGTCGTTGAGGGCGGCGGAGAAGACGACGAAGGCGCCGCCGTGGTAGCGGGAGATGACGCAGAAGACGATGGGACCGCGGAAGTTGACGACGGCGCGGCCGATCTCGGCGCCGTACTCGAGCTGGAGGTTGCGGAGCGACTCGGGGGAGCCGTCGAAGCCGGAGAGGTTGGCGAGGATGACCATCGGGCGGCGGCCGGAGGCGGCGTTGATGGCGCGGGCGACCTTCTTCGAGGAGAGGGGGAAAAGGGTGCCGGAGGTCCACTGGTCGGGGCCGTCGGCGGGGCGGAAGCCGAGGCGGGGGAGGGGCTCGCTCTCGAAGCCGAGGAGGGCGATGGGGCGGCCGCCGAGGAAAGCGTCCCAGACGACGGCGATCTCGGCGTCCTTCATCGCGAACCAGCGCTCGAGGGGCTCGCGGTCGCGGTCGACGACGGCGTCCATGACCCGGCGGACGTCGAAGGGCTTCTTGCGGCCGGGGTTGGTCTCGGCGGAGAAGATCTCGCCGACCAGGGAGAACGTGCCGCCGCCGTGGGGGTGGCTGGAGACGTCGCGGTCGAGCGGGTCCTCGGTGTCGCGGCGGCGGGGGAAGCGCTCGCCGGGGGCGGCGTAGGTGCGCTCGTAGTAGGCGAGGAGCACGCGGCAGGCGTCGCCGACGTCGCGGGCGAAGTACTGGGCCTGGCCGTTCGGGCCCATGATCCGCTCGTAGCCGCCGATCCCCTGGTTGTCCTCGGCGGAGACGCCGCCCGAGTAGTCGAGGGCCTGCTTGCCGGTGAGGACCATCGCGCCCTCGGGGGTCATGATCAGCGCCCCCCGCGTGTGCATGAGCATGGTCGCCTCGGCGTTCCAGTAGGGCTGGGCGCCGACGTTGATGCCGGCCACCACCAGATTCACCTCGCCGCCGCGCTGGGTGTGCTCGACGAGCCTGCGCAGCACCCGGGCGATCCAGTCCATGTTCTCGGTGCCGCTCTCCATGGAGATCTTGGCGCCGGCCGAGATGGCGAACCACTCGAGCGGCAGGCCGCGCTCCTCGGCGAGGTCGAGGGCGGCGAGGATGCGGCGGCACTCGGGCTCGGCGAGCGAGCCCATGCCCTGCAGCGGGTCGGAGACGAGGATGACCCGCTCCATCCCCTCGGGGTACGCGGGGATGAAGTTGCGCACGATCCCGAGCACCACGTTGGCCTCGTTGCCGCCGGGCTCGCGCTCGACGGGCACGGCGCGGCCGTCGTCGTCGAGGTCGTGCTCGTCGAACTCGCCGGGCGGCAGGTCCCCCTCGACGCCCTCGCGCGGCGGGGTGAGCAGGCGGATCAGCTCGTAGGGGTGCATCAGCCCGCGCTGGCGCAGGCGGACGACCTGGCTCTTGTACTCGGAGACCGACTCGATCGGCTCCTCGCGCGGGCGGCGGAACTGCATGACCAGGCCGCGCCCGGTCGGCGCGGTGAGCTCGAGCACGGTCTCGGCGAGCCGGCCGGTCCGCGGGCTGCGCATCCGGCCGCGGACGACCACTTTCTGCAGGCCGAGCCCCTCGGCAGCCGGGGCGAGCCGGCGGATCAGCGCGCGCAGGGTGGCCGGCGGCAGGTCGAGGGTCGGCCAGACGTAGAGGGTGACCCGGTTCCAGTGCAGGCGGCGGTCGACCGGCCGGCGCGACTGGAAGCGGCGGCTCGCGGCGAGCGCCTCCATGTACATCCGCTCGAGGTGGGGGAAGCGCAGGGCGTCCTCGGCCTCGTCGGTCAGCGGCGTCAGGTCGCGCACCTCGGCGACGACGAACAGCCGCTCGTCGCGCGGGTTGTCGTGGGCGACGCCGTAGAAGGCGTAGACGTCGTCGGCCGAGGGCACCCGCTCGATGGCGAAGTTCTCCAGCCGCCAGAGCTGGAGGCGGTCGACCATCATCGGGTGGAGGCCGCGGGTCGGGCGGTCCTCGGTCCAGTCCGAGCCCTTGCGCGAGCGGAAGGTGAAGTAGTAGACGTCGCGTCCCGCGCCGTTCGCCTCCTCGCCCGGGGTCGACACGCCCACGGCGGCCCGGCGCAGCCGGCGCGGGAAGCCTGCCTGCTCGATCAGCTCGCGCACCGCCTCGGCCGCCCGGTCGCGGTCGGCGAACGGCTCGTCGCGGGTGAGCAGGAGGTCGGCGACCACGCTGTGGCGGCGGCGGGCCTTCTTCATCCGCTTCGCGGCGAGCCTGGCGACGGTGTCGAAGTCCTCCCACGGCGCCTCGGTGGCGACGACGTGGGTCCAGCCGCCGGCGCGCTCGTAGTCGGCGATGGCGAAGGCCTGGCCCTTGACCTCCAGGGTCTGGACGTTCTCGAGCGGGCGGATGCGGTACAGCCGGCGGACGAGGACCTCGAGCATCGCCTCGCGGCCGGTCTCGCCGGCGGCGGCGAAGCGCTCGGTGAACAGGCCCTCGAGCGGCTGCGGGAGCTCGACGAGGGCGGCCACCCGTTCCTCCCTCTCGCGGGCCTTCGGCTCGGCCTCGAGCGCGGTGAGGTGCGCTTCGGCCTCGCGGTAGGCCGCGGCGCGGATCTGGCCGAGGAAGGGCTCGTCGAGGTAGCGGTAGTGGACCTCGCGGCCGAGGTCGTAGACCGCCGGGAAGCGGTCGCGGGTCTCCTCGATCAGCCGGTGGAGCAGGCGGTGGAACGACTCGTCGGCCTCCGGGGCGAGGGTGGCCGCCTCGGTGAGCCGCCGGTCGAGCACGCCGAGGACCGGCGCCACCTGGCTCGTCATCTGCTGGTACGAGCGGTACATCCGGAAGAGCGCCTCGCGCAGGCGCGGGGTG
>Ga0214468_1000181_pt1 | contig 19696 bp, 25 predicted proteins | sample RVTome_9_FD_187334 | JGI IMG/M metagenome (GOLD analysis project Ga0214468, IMG submission 187334) | Soil microbial communities from uranium-contaminated site in the Upper Colorado River Basin, Wyoming, United States - RVT155D38 HiSeq ...
GCGAGGGAGGCTTGGCGCGAGGAGGCGAAGCGCGTGGCGCAGGAGATCGCGTCGAAGGCGCCCGTCGCGCAGCGGCTGGCGAAGGAGGCCGTGAACCGTGCGTACTCGACGACGCTCGAGCACGGTCTCGAGCACGAGCGGCGGCTCCTGTACCTGGCCTTTGCGTCGGCGGACGCGCGCGAGGGGCTGAGCGCCTTCGCGGAGAAGCGCAAGCCCGAGTTCGAGGGCCGCTGAGTCGGGCCCGCACCCTGCGTCTCGCGATGTCCCCCGGAGCCATGTCCCAACCGAGCGCGTACTCCCCCCATCGGGGGAGCGAGGCTCCCAGCACGAACGCTATCGAGGCGCTCCGCACGGGTCTGTGCCGGCTTCGTGTCGATTCTGTGCCTAGGATCCGCGCGTGAGCGAGGAAACCGTCCTCACCGAGCGCGACGGCGGCGTGCTCACGATCACGCTCAACCGGCCGGACAAGCTGAACGCCCTCGACGTCGAGATGCAGAGGCTCGTCCGCGCCGGGCTCAAGGAGGCATCCGATCCGGAGGTGCGCGCGGTCGTCCTCACCGGCGCGGGCCGCGGCTTCTGCGTCGGCCAGGACCTGAACGAGTTCCGCGACGCGGCCGGCGACGTCGCCACGCGGCTCCGCACGACGTACAACGAGAACGTCCTCGCCCTCCGCGCGCTCGAGAAACCGGTGATCGCCGCCGTGAACGGGGCTGCCGCCGGCGCCGGGATGTCGCTCGCCTGCGCCTGCGACGTGCGGATCGCGTCCGAGGACGCGAGCTTCGTGCCGGCCTTCATCGGCATCGGGCTCGTCCCGGACACGGGCGGGACGTGGTTCGTCACCCAGCTCCTCGGCTACGCCCGCGCGTTCGAGTGGCTCACGTCGGGCCGCAAGCTCCCCGCCGCCGAGGCGCGCGAGTGGGGACTGGCGAACGAGGTCGTGCCCGCGGACGGGCTCGCGGCCCGCGTCGCCGAGGTTGCGGGCCGCTACGCCGCGGCGCCGACGCGCGGGATCGGGATGACGAAGCGCCTGCTCGACCGCGCCACGCGTTCGCGGCTCGAGGAGCAGCTCGAGTGGGAGGCGCAACTCCAGGCGGCCGCCGCGGCCAGCGAGGACTTCCGCGAGGGCGTCGCCGCCTTCCTCGAGAAGCGCGAGCCGCGCTTCACGGGTCGCTAGCGGCTGCCGCGCACTCCGCAAGCCCGAGCTCGGACGCGAGCCGGTCCGCCGCCGCCTCGTTGTCTGCCCCTGCGCTCGCGAGCTCCTGCACGCGCGTCGCGTCCCCAGCCTCGGCCGCCTCCCGCAGCTCCCCGATGGCGCGGACGTTCTCGGCGTTTCGCCCCAGCCACTCGTCTACCCGCTCCTCGAGCTCTGGCGGCGGGTCGAGCCGGCGGAGCGCGTCGAGGCCTTCCTCGGCGATCGGCTCGGCCTCGGCGGCCATCCGCGCGAGCCCGTCGAGGTTCTCCGGCCGGGCAAGGTCGTCCAGGCGGCTCTCGTACTCGGCGCAGATCCGGTCGGCCTCGTGCGCCCATTGCTCGGCGGTCAGGCGCACCTCGGGCTCGCTGCTCCCGCCGCTGCAGCCGGCCACGAGAGCGACCGCGAACAGGAGGGCGACGACCCGCACGGCCGCGAGCCTACTGCTCGCGGGGAAGGAGCTCGACGGACAGCTCGCAGTCGAGCGCGTCCGCGATGCGTAGGAGTGTGTCTATCCGGGGTGGGCGGCCGCCGCTCTCGAGCCGCGCGATCGCCGACTGCGTCGTGCCGGTCAGCTCCGCGAGCTGGGCCTGCGACAGCCCGAGCGCGCGACGGCGGTCGGCCACCTGGCCCGCGATCTGCGCGAAGAACCAGCCCTGCTCGGCGTGGGCGATCCGCTCACGGATCCGCTCGAAGGCCCGCGGGGTGATCTTCGGCGCGGGGTCTTGACTCATATCTCAAACATGATATATAGCAATACAGCTATTATGATCCTAGCACCGGAGGTCGACGTGAGCGCAGCCACGAAGAGCGACCCGACCGGCGAGGAACGGAGCGGCGGCGTGATGCGAGGGATGCTGCGCGGCGCGGGGCTGGCGCTCGTCGCATTCGCGCTGGCCGGCTGCGTGGCGGAGCCGGCCCCGCCGCCCGACCTCGAAGCCGGGCGCGGGTTCGACAGGCATGCGCTCTACTGGCTCGGACCGGAGTTCGAGGGACTCCCGCTCACGTATCTCGAGCTCGACAGCGAGATCCCGAGCGTGGTGTACGGCGATTGCGACGCGTCGGAGCACCCGTGCACGCTCCCGCTCGACATCCAGATCACGCCGCTCTGCCGGCACCTCAAGGTCGTGTCCGTGACGGCCGAGCCGCAGCTCGTCCGCGGCGCGCCCCTCGGACGCAGCGACGGCGCGCCGGTCCTGCTCACGCGCACCGTCCAGATCAAGGTCTACGCATACGACGAGGCCCTTGCGTTGCGTGCGCTCCAGGCGCTGCGCTCGCTGAACGACGTCGAGCCGGTCGTGCCCGCCTCGGAGTCCTTCCCGCCGCCCGCCGCCGGCGTGCTCGGCGGGAGCCGGCCCTGTGCCTAGCCGGCGCGCCCTCGAGGCCGGCGCAGCCGCGGCGTATCTCCTCGGGGCGCTCGCTGTCACCCACGGGATCTGGGGTCGGTACGACGGAGTCGGCTACGAGCCGGCGTGGGTCTCCGAATTGAGCCTCTGGACGCTGCTGCTCGTCTTCCACGTCGGCGCCGCTGCGCTGATCGGCCGTTGGTGGGCTCTCGCCCTTCCGGTCGCGTGGGTCGTGCTCTCCGTCCCGGCCGACGGATACGACACGCCGGTCTGGGTCGGCATCGCGTTCAACCTGCCGCTCACCTGGCTGCCGGCGATGGTGCTCGGGCTCGCGGTGCCAAAAACGGTCGAGCGCCGCGAGCGCCCTGCCTAACGCCTGCCGCCGAACCAGCCGCGGTCCGTCGTTCGGCGGGAGTCCACGCCGAAGAAGTACGAAAGCGGCCCAATCAGGACGAGAAAGGTCGCCATCACGTATGCGCCCATATGCGTCACCTCCTTGCCCTCTACAACGAGCGCGACGCCGGAAAGCTTCCGCGTTTTCCCTGCTGAGCGCGCGTTTCGCTAGACCGTCTTGAACTGCTCGAACGGCTGCCTGCAACGCTCGCAGTAGCGGATCGAACGGCAGGGCGTCGGGCCGAAGATGTTGTCGAGGCGCGTGTCGGTCGAGTCGCAGTACGGGCAGCGGAACGGGCCGCGCTGAATGTCCACGAGCTGTACCTGACCGACCGCGGGTCGCGGGCCGGGCGGGGCGAAGCCGGCCTCGCGGAGCTTCGCGCGGCCCTCGGGCGTGATCCGGTCGGTCGTCCACGGATCGTCGGAGCGCACAATTACCTCGGGCTCGCCGCCGAGCTCGCGCACCGCGTCCGCCATCAACCGCTGCATGACCTCGAGCGCCGGGCAGCCCAGGAACGTCGGGGTGAAGTCGACGCGGACCCGCTCGCCCTCCACGGCGACGTCGCGCACGACACCGAGGTCGACGAGCGAGATGACCGGGATCTCAGGGTCCGGGATCTCGCGCAGCCGCTCCCACACGCGCTCAGGCGTCAAGGCCGCGGCGACGCTCACCACTGGCCTCCCGGCGCGGAGCGGCGCACCATCGTCATCTCGTCCCAGAGCTTGGCCCACTCGTCCACATGCGCGCCGCGCTCAACCGGCTCCACGTCAGGCGGCGAGAAGAACGGCAGCCGTTCGCGGACGCTGGCAAGGAACCGCTCGCGAGCCGCGCCCTCGACGAGCCCGAGCGCGTAGGGCCAGAGCTCCTCGAGCCCGGCCACGAGGCGCGCACGCCCTTCGTCCGACTCGGCGAGCCGGTCGGCCCACATCTGCGCGTGCATGACGTGGTACGCCTCCTCGCGCTCGATCTTCTCCGCGAGCCCTGCGAGGTCGGCGTCGTCCGACTCCTTGAGCTCCGCGATCCGGATCGCGTCCGCGAGCTCGTAGAGGACGTGGCGCGCGATCGTCTTGCCCCAGTCGTGCACGAGCCGCAGCTCGACGAGCGGCGACGAGCGGTACTCCGCGGGCGATCGGTCGAACGCGAGCGTGTCGGCCGTCCCGCCGAGCTCCCGCGCCGCTAGCTCGTAGAAGGCGCGCGCGTGCCCGATCTCCGTCTGCGCGATCGACGAGAACGCGACGTCCTCCTCGAGGAACGGCGCGATCCCCGTCCACTCCGAGTCGCGCCAGCCGAGAATCAGCTCGTCGTCGGCGAGCGCGAGAAGCTGGTTCACGGTTGGTTCAGCTGCGGTTCTCATCTCCCGAGCGAAGCGATGGGTCTAGCCCGCACCCGCGGAAAGTGCGCCAGCACTTTTCGCGGCTTCACGCGCCTCCTTGAGCTTGACCTTGATCGAGTAGCCGTCCACCCGGCGGTAATCGCGGTCGAAGACCGGAGCGACGTACGGCTCCCGCACCTCCATGACCGCCTCGCGCGGGACGATCCAGAGCGCGAACGACTCCGCGCGCCGGCCGTAGAACTCGCGCGCGTACGCGTCCGCGAACTCGCGGTTCGGCGCCTCGAGCGACCCGCCGTGCTGGAACGGCTGGCCCTCGCGCTCCTGGCGGAAGACTTCCCAGACGGCCATCTCAGGCGGCGTCGGCGAGCACGGCGTCGCGCACCCAGGCGGTCTCGTCGCGCGAGACACGTCGGAAGCCGAGCCGCTCGGCCGTCATCGGGCCGTGGCCGGTGACGACGTGCTTCAGCTCGTCCCAGTCCGGCTCCGTGTACTCCCACCGGCCGGTCTCCTCGTCCTTCGCGAGCTTCGGGTCCGGGATCTCGAGCCCGAGCTCGCGGATCTGCGGCACGTAGCCGTCGAGGAACTGCTGGCGCGCCTCCTCGTTCCCCTGGCTCTTGATCCGCCAGTGGTACATCGGGTCCTTCTCCGCCGGGATCTGGTTGCCGTGGAACATCATGAGCGGCTGCCACCACCGGATGAGCGCCTCCTGGACGAGCTCGCGCTGCTCCGGCGTGCCGGTCACCATGGCGAGGATCACGTCGCGGCCGTGGAGGATGTGGAACGACTCCTCCCAGCAGATCTTCTTCATGATCCGCGCGTACGGCGCGTACGAGCACTTGAGGAGCGCCTTCTGGCTGATGATCGCGGCCGCGTCCACGAGCCACGCGATCACGCCGACGTCGCCCCACGTCTTCGTCGGGTAGTGAAAGACGTTGTGGAACTTGCTCTTGCCCGAGATGAGGTCCTCGAGGACCGCGTCACGCGGCTTGCCCAGGTCCTCGACGACGCGGTAGATGAGCTGCGCGTGGCCGGCCTCGTCCTGCACCTTGGCGGTGAGGGCAAGCTTCCGCTGCAGCGTGGGCGCGCGGAGGATCCACTCGCGCTCGGGCAGGACGCCCATGAGCTCCGAGTTCCCGTGCATCTCGATGAACTTGACGAGCTTCGCGCGGTACTCGTCCGGCATCCAGTCGGTCGCCTCGACCTGCCCGCCGGACTGCACGTGCTCGATGAACGCTTCCTCGGTGCGCGGCGTCATTTGCCCCTCCTACCGAACGATCGTTAGGCTGTCCAGATTAGCACGCCGCGCAGGAAACAGCTGTCCGAGGAAGCCGCCCGGCTCTTCGCCGAGAAGGGCTATCACGCGACGTCGATCGGCGACATCGCGCAGGCGCTCGGCGTTCAGAAAGGCTCCCTCTACGCGCACATCGCGGGGAAGCAGGATCTCCTCTACGAGACGATGCTCGTCGGCGCGCGCGGGTTCCATGCCGCGCTCGACGAGCTGCCCGAGCGGGCGCCGGCGACGGAGAAGATCCGGCTCGCGCTACGGGCTCATCTGCGGCTCGTGGCCGACCAGCTCGCGGTCGCGACCGTCTTCGTCCGCGAGTGGCGCTCGCTCGACGCGGAGCGGCGCGAGGAGATCCTCGGCGAGCGGCGCCGCTACGAGGAGCGGATCCGCGCGCTCTTCCGCGAGGGCCGCGAGGGCGGGGAGCTCCGCACCGACCTGGACGAGAACGCGGCCGCGCTGCTCCTCCTTTCGGCCGCGAACTGGGCGTACACGTGGCTGCGTCCCGGCGACGACACCGACGCGATCGCGGACGGGTTCTTCGCCCTGCTCGTGGACGGGATGCGCGGCTACGACACGCCCGTCTAAGAGCCTCGCGGCAAGGTTCACATCGAATTTACGACCCGCCCCGTTTGCCCGGGTGCCCGGTGGGCACGAGGTGTCTCGTCCACGAAGCAAGGGGGGAACGAATGACCAGGATGACCAAGCTCGTTACGACGCTGTGCGTCAGCGTGGTTGCCGCGTTCGGGTTCACCGGCACGGCCGCGGCGCAGGTGCCGCCCGGCAACCAGGCCGGGGACAGCCTCGTGAACGTCCAGGTCGGCGATGTGACCGTGCTCGTGCCGGTCAGCGTCGCGGCCGCGCTCTGCGATGTGAACGTGAACGTCCTCGCCGAGCAGCTCGGCGACGGCGATGCAACGTGTGAGGCCACGGCCGAGTCGATCGCCACACCCGGCACGGGCGGGAACGGCGGCGGGAACCAGGCCGGCGACAGCCTGGTGAACGTCCAGATCGGTGACATCACCGCGCTCATCCCGATCTCGGTTGCGGCTGCGCTCTGCGACGTGAACGTGAACGTCCTCGCGGAGCAGCTCCGGACGGGCGACGCCGCCTGCGAGGCGGTCGCCACCTCCGAGGCGTAGCCTCCCCGCGCGGGGCAGGGCGGCTTCCGGCTCGCCCTGCCCCGCGCCTCTGCGCCGTGCGATCCTCCCGCGCGTGGCGCGCCTCATCGTGAACCCCAACGCGAGCCGTGTGACGCCCGAGCTCGTCGCCGCCGTCGAGCGAGAGCTCGGCCCGGTCGAGACGCTTCTTACGCGCGGGCCCGGCCACGCGATGGAGCTGGCCGCCGAGATGGATCCGGGCGACGTCGTGTACGTCCTGTCCGGCGACGGCGGCTTCAACGAGGTGGTGAACGGGGTGCCGGACGGCGTGGCTGTCGGCTTCCTCCCCGGCGGCGGGACGAACGTGCTCCCGCGGGCGCTCGGGCTCCCGCGCGACGCCGTCGCCGTCGCTCACGCGCTCGCGGAGGGCGCGGCGGGCCGCACGATCTCGCTCGGGCACGTCGAGGCGTCGCTCGAGGGCGAGCCGGTCGCCGACCGTCGCTTCACGTTCTCGGCGGGGATCGGGCTGGACGCGGAGCTCGTGCGCGCGGTCGACCGCCTGGGGCGGCGCGCGGGCGGGCGGCGGCCCGGCGACGTCGTCTTCGCCCGAGAGCTCGGGCGGCTGCTCCTCGCGCACCGGTCCCGCTTCGGGCCGGCGCTCACGGTCATCGGCCGGGGGCGTGCCGCGTTCGCGCTCGTCGCGAACTGCGACCCGTACTCGTACGCCGGGCGGGTCCCGCTCCACGCGGCGCCGAAGGCGACCTTCGAGGGCGGGCTCGACCTCGCCGCACCGGTGGAGCTGAGCGCCGCTCGGATCCCTGCGGCAGCCCTCGCGCTCGTCCGCCCGCGGCCCGGCCGTCCGCGCTGGCTCCTCCGCGTCCACGACGCCGACGAGCTGCGGATCGAGTGCGACCGCCCGCTGCCGCTCCAGGTCGACGGGGAGGACCTCGGCGACGTGACGGCGGCCACGTTCCGCGCCGAACGTGCCGCGCTGGACGTGCTCGTCGGGAGATAATGGGCCGCACATGGCCCAGGTTGCGGCGGCAGAGCACGAGCTTCGGAGGGTGATCGGCGACGGGGAGGGGCTGCCCGACCGCGAGGTCGAGGGGCTCTCCGAGGGCGACCTGCTCGCGCTCTACGGCGACATGATCCTGCTGCGCACGTACGACGAGCGCTCGGTCGTCTACCACCGCCAGGGCCGCATCGGCACGTACGCGATCTTCTGGAACCACGAGGCGATGCAGGCCGGCGCGGCGTACGCGCTCGGCGACGACGACTGGATCTTCCCGGCCTACCGCGAGTCGGCGATCGGGCTGCTGCGCGGGATGCCGGCCGCGACGATCCTCTCCTGGTGGCGCGGGCACCCGGCCGGCTGGTGGAACCCGGCCGACTACAACGTCGCCTCGATCTGCGTCCCGATCGCGACGCAGGTGCCGCATGCCGCCGGTTTCGCCTGGGGCAAGAAGCTGCGCGGCGAGGACGCCTGCGCGCTCGTCTTCTTCGGCGACGGCGCAACCTCCGAGGGCTCCTTCCACGAGGGCGCGAACTTCGCCGCGGTCATGCAGGCGCCGGTCGTCCTCTTCTGCAACAACAACCAGTGGGCGATCTCGACGCCTCTCTCCGCACAGACGCGGGCCAAGACCCTCGCGGACAAGGCCGTCGGGTACGGGATGCCGGGCGTGCGCGTGGACGGACTCGACGTGCTCGCGGTCTACGAGGCGACGCGCGAGGCGGTCGAGCGGGCGCGCGCCGGCGAGGGGCCGACGTTCATCGAGGCGCTCTCCTACCGCGCCGCCCCGCACGCGACGGCCGACGACCCGACCGCCTACATCGACCTCGCGCGGGTGGAGGAGGAGCGAGCGCGCGAGTGCGTCGGCCGCTACGAGGGCTACCTCCGCCGGCTCGGGGTCCTCTCGGACGAGCAGGCGGAGGAGATCAAGGCCGAGGCCGCAGAGGTCATGCGCGAGGGGATCCAGGCCGCAGAGGCGGAGCCCCCGGCGGACATCGGCCTCGTCTTCGAGCACGCGTACGCCGACCCGCCGCCGCAGCTCGCGGAGGACCTCGCCGAGCTCCGCCGCATCCTCGGAGGCTCCGTTGGCTGAGAAGCTCCTCGTCGAGGCGATCAACGACTGCTTCCACGTCGAGCTCGAGCGCGACGAGAACGTCATGGTCATGGGCGAGGACGTCGGTCGCGCGGGCGGCGTCTTTCGCGCGACCGCGGGCCTGCGCGACCGCTTCGGCCCCGACCGCTGCGTCGACACGCCGCTCGCGGAGGCCGGGATCCTGGGAACCGCCGTCGGCCTCTGCATGGCCGGGTGGCGGCCGGTGTGCGAGATGCAGTACGACGCGTTCTCCTATCCCGCGCTCGACCAGCTGATCACGCACGTCGGCCGCTACCGCTGGCGGACGGGCGGCGGGATGGACTTCCCGGTCACCATCCGAATGCCGTACGGCGGCGGCGTGCGCGCGCCGGAGCTGCACGACGACTCGCCCGAGACGTACTACGTCCACACGCCGGGGATCAAGGTCGCTATCCCGTCCACGCCGGCAGACGCGAAGGGGCTCCTCGCGGCGGCGATCCGCGATCCCGACCCCGTCGTCATCTTCGAGCCGAAGCTCCATTACCGGACGCTTCGCGGCGAGGTGCCGGAGGGCGAGCACGTGACGCCGCTCGGCAAGGCGCGGCTCGCGCGGGAGGGCACCGATCTCACGCTCGTCGCGTACGGCTCGATGGTGCCGCTCTCGGAGGCGGCCGCGGACGCGCTCGCGGGTCAGGCGTCGGTCGAGGTGCTCGACATCCGCTCGCTCAAGCCGCTCGACGAGGGGGCGCTGCTCGCCTCTGCCGCGAAGACCGGACGCGTCGTGATCGTCCAGGAGGCGCCGCGGGTGGCCGGCTTCGGCGCCGAGATCGCCGCGATCCTCGCGGAGAAGGCGATCCTCGACCTCCACGGCCCGGTCCTTCGTGTGACCGGTTACGACGTCCCGTACCCGTACTGGCAGATCGAGGACGCGTACATGCCCTCGGTGGAGCGCGTCGTGGACGCGGCCCGCAAGCTCCTGGCGTTCTAGCCTCGGAACCGGAGCGGCCCCGTGGCCGAGCGCCGCGGCGCCCGCCGCATCGGGGCGGTCCCCGGTAGGCGCAGGGCCGGCAGCCGCTCGACCGGCGCCCGGCGCCCTCGTTGGGGAGAATGGGGCCGATGGCGTACGAGTTCAAGCTGCCCGACCTGGGCGAGGGGTTGACCGAGGGCGAGATCGCGAGCTGGCTCGTCTCCGAGGGCGACGAGATCGCCGAGGATCAGCCGCTCGTCGAGATCCAGACGGACAAGACGACGGTGGAGATCCCCTCGCCGGCCGCCGGCACGGTGGCGAAGATCCTCGTCGAGGAGGGCGCCACGGTCCCCGTCGGGACGGTGCTCGTCGTGATCGGAGACGACGGTGCGGCTCCCGCGGACGAGGAGCAGCCGCGCGCCGAGCCTGCGCCGCAGCAGGAGGCGGCCGCGGCAGAAACCGCGGCCGTGCGGCCCGCGCCGACCGGTCGCGTGCGCGCGACCCCGCTCGTCCGCCGCGTCGCCGACGAGCTCGGCGTCGATCTCGTGACCGTGACTGGCACAGGCCCGCAGGGTCGCATCACCGAGGACGACGTCCGCGCGGCCGCGGCCGGGCCTGACGAGGCCGGCGCGCCCGCGGGGGGCGAGCGCCGCGAGCCGCTCCGCGGCGTCCGCCGCCTGATCGCCGAGCACCTGACCACCTCACACCGGGAGGTCCCGGCCGTCACCGTCGTCGAGGAGTGCGACTTCACCGCGCTCGACGGCGTGCGCGGCGAGCGGAGCTACCTCCCGTACGTCCTCCAGGCGACCGTCGAGGGCCTGCGCGCCGTCCCCGAGCTGAACGCACGCCTGGACGGCGACGAGATCGTCTACCTCGAGCGCTACGACCTCGGCCTCGCCGTCCAGACGGAGCAGGGCCTCGTCGTCCCCGTCCTCCGCGACGCCGACAGCCGCTCGCTCGACGAGCTCGAGGCCGAGGCCGCGCGGCTCGCCGAGGCCGCCCGCACCGGCAGCCTCAAGCCGGAGGAGCTGCGCGGCTCGACGTTCACGGTCTCGAGCGGCGGGAAATTCGGCGGGCTCTTCGCCACGCCGCTCGTCAACTACCCCGAGGTCGGGATCCTCGGCGTGCACCGGATCGCCGAGCGCCCCGTCGTCCGCGACGGCGAGATCGTCGTCCGCAAGATCGGTCTGCTCGCCTGCACGTTCGACCACCGCGTGGTCGACGGCGTTCGTGCGAGCGCCTTCCTGCTCGAGCTGATCCGCAGGCTCGAGGAAGGGGGGTAAGCCGGCGGCGGGCCCACACCGCCGCCGGCCTCCCTAGCAGGACCCCTTACTCGAAGGTCCGCTGGTCGCGGTCGTTGATCTGGCCGCGAATCTCGCCGCCCGGCCAGCGCGTCGTGTGGATGTTCGCGTACCCGTGGCCGGCGCGGATCGCGCGGAGGAACTCGTCCCACGAGCCGGGCTCGATCCCCTGGCCCATCGGGCCGACGACGTCGGACGGGACGAGCGTCCCGGTGACGGTGCCCTCGACGTTCGGGCACGGATCGGGCTTGCTCCCGCCGCCGCAGAGGAACACCATCACGCCGCCGTTCACGTTCCGCTGCGCGAAGTGGATGTGCGCGAAGAGCGAGTTTCCGCCCTCGAGGCCGGCGTAGGTGAACGTGTACTGGATCTCCTCGTCGCTCACGAGCTTCGCGTGGAAGCTCCCGAAGCCGGTCGTCGAGACGGACGGCACCTCCTGGAACCCGTTCAGCGTCGCCTTGAACCGCTTAGTCTCGGGCGGATCGCTCGGGCCTGTCATCGCGCCGGCGATCGCGAACGACGCCCCGCCGAGGACGATGAGCGCGGCTGCCACGGCTGCTGTGACACGTCGCTTCCGGACCATGTCTCCTCCTTCGTCGGCCATCTGCGGCGTCGACGGGCAGCACCCGCCGGGCGCCCTCTCCGGGAGGTTCTACGGCCGGAAGCGCCCGCCGGATTTCAGGCGGCGGCCGGCGCGTGCTCGGGCGCGAGGTACGGCGCGAGCATCCGCTCGATCTGCGGGGCGCTCACGCGTCCCTCGAGCCGTGCGACAGGGCGGCGGTCCTTCACGAGGACGAGGGTCGGAACCTCCTCGACGCCGAGCTTCTCGGCCAGCCGGGGGTTCTCGCTCACCTCGATCCGCGAGACCTTGAGGCGGCTGCGCTCCTTGCGCGCGAGGTGCGCGAGCAGGCTCTCCATCCGACGCGCGGGCCCCGAGGTCGGGGCCGTGAAGAAGAGGAGGTGGGGCTGGGGCGATTGCTGAGGCACGACCAGACTGTTCTCCCCGCCTCGCCGTGGTGCGAAACGGCGGGTCAGGAACGGCTGGGCCGCGACGGGCTCCGCTCCGTCGGCGAGGGGAGCGGGATGTACTGCACGCTCGGCCGCCGCCCTCCCGCCTGGCGGAAGAGCTCCATGAGCGCATAGGCCTCGTCCGGGATCCCCGCTTCGACCGGCAGGCCGAGTGCCCGGGCCTCCGTCAGCGTGATCGGGTCGTCGTGGGTGTAGTGGCCGCCGGCCAGCTCCTCCGCGAGCGCGTCGGCCTTCCCCTGCTCCATCCTGGGAGCGACGAGCGAGCGGACGACGTCCTTCATGTGGCGGACGGCCTTCTCCGCCACGTCGGCCATGATGAGCGTCCGGTCGTCGAGCCGCTCGACCGGCTTCTTCGCCGCCACGCGGACGATCGAGGCGGCCGGGAGGTCGCCGAGCTGTGGATCGACGGGGCCGAGCACGGCTGCCGCGTCCATGCGGATCTCGTCCGCGGCGAGCGCGAGGAGCGTGCCGCCCGACATCGCGTAGTGCGGGACGAGCACCGTCACCTTGCCCGGGTGGTCGCGGAGGGCGTAGGCGATCTGCTCGGAGGCGAGCACGAGGCCGCCGGGAGTGTGCAGCAGGAGGTCGAGCGGCCGGTCGTCCGGCGTCGTCCGGATCGCGCGCAGAACCGCCTCGGAGTCCTCGATGTCGATGAAGCGAAAGAGCGGCACGCCGAGGAACCCGATCGTCTCCTGACGATGGATCAGCGCGATCACGCGTGTCCCGCGGGCTTGCTCGAGCGCGTGGAGCGCCCGGTGCCGCCGCGTTTCGAGCGCCCGCCGGCTCAGCACGGGCAGGAGCAGGAAGACGACCAGGACGAGCGCGAGAACGGTGCCGAGACCCATCGGGCGAGCATAGAGGCCGCGGCTCGATCGAGGCCCGGCCCACCGGAGCCGGCAGGCGCCGGATGCCGCCGACGGATGCCGCCGCGTGGAGCGTTTGCGACTGCGGCCGGGCGCGACGCCAGGCCTCTAGACTGAGGCGCGTGGAGGGCTTCCTGGACTGGTACCTGCTCGGCGTCGCGCTCGGGCTCGGCGTCGCCGCCGGGATCCCCGGGCTGCCGCGCGAGGAGGGCCGCGGCTTCGCCGTCGGGCTCGTCACCGCGGTCGCGGTCGCGGCCGGGGTGATCGCGGCGCTCGCGGTCGTCTGGGCGGTGTTCGCCACCCTCGCCGGCGTCGCGATCGGCGTCTTCTCGTACCGGAAGCTCGCGCGGCCCGCCGTCCCCGCCGCCGCGCTCGCGGTCGCGGGGCTGTCGCTCGTCCCGGTGCTCGGGTACGTGCTCGCCGCGCTCTCGCCGGTGCTCGGCGAGCGGCTGCGCCGCCGCGCCGCCGGCCGCTACGCGGGGCTTCGCGTCCTCGCCAAGGACTGATGGCGGCCCCGACACCGGGCCGCCGCAAGCTCGTCCTCGTCGTGATCGACGGGCTGACCCCCGAGCTGCTCGAGCGAGGGATCGAGTCCGGTCGCGTCCCGGCGCTCGCCCGGCTCGTGGAGGACGGGACGTACGCGCGCGGCGTCACCACCTTTCCTTCGGTGACACCGGTCTGCCTCTCGACGCTCGCGACGGGCGCGCATCCCGACGTGCACCACATCCCCCATCTCGCCTGGTACCACCGGGGCGAGGAGCGCATCGTCGAGTACGGCTCCTCCTTCCCCGCCATGCGGGCCGTGGGGGCGCGGCAGGCGTTCCGGGACGCCGTCTTCAACATGAGCCATTCGCACCTGAGCCCCCGCGCGACGACCGTGTTCGAGGCGGTCGAGGACGCGGGGCTCGTCCCCGCCTCGATCAACTTCACGTGCTACCGAGGGCGGACCCGGCATGCGATCCGGCTGCCGGGGCTCGCCGCGCGAAACCGCTGGTACGAGGCGGTCTACGGCCCGCGGCGGTTCTTCTTCTTCAACCTCTTCGAGTCGGACGAGACCGGGGCGCCGCTCGCGGTGCGCTCGCGCGTCGAAGGCTCGAACGACGCATACGCGGGGACGATCGGGCGCTGGCTCGTGACTCGCGACGGGTTCGACTTCCTCGTGTTCTACCTGCCGGACTTCGACTACGCCTCGCATCTCGCCGGGCCCACCTCGCCGGTCGACGCGCTCGTCCGCGCCGACGCCGCCGTGGGGCAACTCATGGAGGCGGCCGGCGGGCCGGACGAGCTGCTCTCGCGCTACACGATCGTGCTGTGCTCGGATCACGGACAGACGCACGTGGAGGAGTCCGCCCGCCTCCAGGACGCCTACGCCGACCTCGAGCTCCTCGCCGGGCGGCGCGGTGACCCTGCCGCCGCCGACGTGGCCGTCACGGCCTCGAACCGGAGCGGGATGGTCTACCGCTTCCCGCGCTGCCGGCTCGACGTGCGCGACCTGGCCGAGCGGCTCGACGACGTGGCCGCCGCGGACCTGGTCGCCTTCCGGGAGGACGGTATGGCGATCGTCCGGCGCGAGCGGGAGGAGCTTCGCTTCGCGCCCGGCGCGGACGGTGGCTGGCGGCTTTCGGGCGACGCGGCCGTCCTGGACGAAGAGCGCTACCCCAACGGGCTCGAGCGGGTCTGGCGCGCGCTCGCGAACCCGAACGCGGGCGAAGTGCTCGTGTCCGCCCGCGAGGGCGTGGAGCTCGTCGACCTGGGCGGCCGCCATCACGCGGGCGGCGGGAGCCACGGCTCGCTCGGGGCCGGGGACTCGACCGTGCCCGTCGTCGTGGCGGGCGCCGATGCGCCCGCGCTTTCCGGCCGTCCCTCGCTCACCGACCTCGCGCCGCTCGCGCTTGCGCACCTCGGCGTCCCGCCGCCGGCCTCCATGAGCGCGGCCGCCCGCGAGCCCGTCGGCGTCTGACGCGGCGTGGACCACGAGCGCAGCCGCGGGCGGATGGTCGAGCGCCAGCTCGCGCGCCGCGGGATCCGCGACGAGCGCGTGCTCGAGGCGATGCGCCGCGTCCCGCGCGAGCTCTTCGTCGCACCTTCCGACCGCCCCCGCGCCTACGACGACGTCCCGCTCTCGATCGGCGCGGGCCAGACGATCTCCCAGCCGTACATGGTCGCGCTGATCGCCGAGGCCGCCGCGATCCGTCCGGGGAGCAAGGCGCTCGACGTGGGCACGGGCTCCGGCTACGCCGCCGCCGTCTTCGCCGAGCTCGGCGCGGACGTCCACACGATCGAGCGGATCCCGGAGCTCGCCGAGACCGCCCGGGAGAACCTCCGCGCGGCAGGCTACGACGAGGTTCACGTGCACGTCGGCGACGGCTCGCTCGGCGTGCCGGAGGAGGCGCCGTTCGACGCGATCGCCGTCGCGGCCGCCGCCCCCGGCCTCCCGCCCGCCCTCTACGAGCAGCTCGTCCCGGGCGGGAGGCTCGTCGTGCCCGTCGGCGGCCCGGCCGGGCAGCGGCTGGAGGTGGCCGTCCGGAGCCCCGAGGGGCCGGCCGTTCTCCACTCGGTCGAATGCCGCTTCGTGCCGCTCGTCGGCGAAGGCGGCTTCCGGTCGGGGCGGCGCGGTCGATGAGGGAGCCGGGCGGCCACCCGACTACGCTTCCGCGGATGCCGACCCGACGCGTGCACCCCGCTTTGCGCCGGCAGGCCAACTGGGTGCAGCTGGCGAAGTTCTGCGTCGTCGGAGGCTCGGGCTACGTCGTGAACCTGGCCGTCTACTCGGCGCTCGTCGCAGGCGCGGACGTCCACTACGCGCTCGCGGCGGTCTGCTCGTTCCTCGTCGCCGTCACGAACAACTACACGTGGAACCGCGCCTGGACGTTCCGCCGGGAGCGTGGGCACCTCGTCTACCAGGGGATGCGGTTCCTCTTCGTCTCGACCGTCGCACTCGCGGCGAACCTCGTGTTCCTGACCCTGCTCGTCGCGGCCGGGCTGGGGGAGATCCCGGCGCAGGCCGTCGCCATCGTCCTCGTCACGCCGTGGAACTTCGCAGCGAACAAGCTCTGGAGCTTCCGGCTCCGCTGAAGGCCGCTCTCGCCGTCGCCGCGGTCGTGCTCGCGCTCGCGGCGCCGGCGGTCGCCGAGGCGCAGCGCGGACCGGTCTACGACTCCGACGGAAACCTCATCGAGGCCCCCTTCGTCCCGCGCGACGAGGTCAGCCCGCGCCTGACGGAGGACGAGGCGATCCAGGCCGCGCTCCTGCGTCCGAAGGTGGCCGACTGGGTCGAGCGCTACGAGGGGCAGGACCTCACGCAGGAAGGGACGTTCGACCCGGACACCGGCCTCTGGGAGGTGAAGGTCTGGGCGCCCGGCGAGTCCGGCCAGATCGTCGAGGCGAAGGTCGAGGACGCGAACGCGCAGGTGACCGAGGCGTGGACCGGTCCGCAGGTGGCCTGGCGGATGGCGCGCGGGTACGAGGGCGCGTTCGGGCGGACGATCAACGACCCGCTCGTCTGGCTCGGACTGTGCGCGCTCTTCCTGCTCGGCCTCGCCGACCTGCGCCGACCGCTCTCGCTGCGCAACCTCGACCTGCTCGTCCTGCTCTCGCTCGGCGTCTCGCTCCGCTACTTCAACCAGGGGGACGTCTTCACGGCGATGGTGCTCGTCTACCCGCCGCTCCTCTACCTCCTCGGGCGCCTGGTCTGGATCGGGACCGGCCGCCGACGGGTGCCTCGAGCGCCCATGCGGCCCCTCTGGCCGGTCTGGCTTCTCCTCGCCGCGACCGTGTTCGCGGCCGGGTTCCGCATCGGCCTCAACACGCAGACCTCGAACGTGATCGACGTCGGATATGCGAGCGTGATCGGCGCGCAGCGGATCGTCGCCCAGGGCGAGATGCCGTACGGCCACATGCCGACCGACGAGGGCGAGGAGTGTGGGCCGGCCGACTCCGAGGGGTACGTGCGCGAGCGGATCCAGACGAACGGGCGCTGCGAGTCTGCCAACGGGCGCGGCGACACGTACGGGCCGGTCACGTACCTCGGGTACGTCCCGGGCTACCTGATCTTCGGCTGGACGGGCCGCTGGGACTCGCTACCCGCCGCGCACTTCACGTCGATCCTCTTCGACCTGCTCGCGCTCGCCGGGCTCGCCCTCGTCGGGCGTCGCTTCGGCGGGAACCGGCTTGCGGTCACGCTTGCGTTTGCGTGGGTCGCGTACCCGTTCACGCAGTACGTATCGAGCTCGAACTCGAACGACACGATCATGCCCGCGCTCCTCATCTGGGGCTTCTGGCTGCTCTCGTCGCCCTTCGGCCGCGGCGTGTTCCTCGCGCTCGGGGCGTGGTCGAAGTTCGCCGCGCTCCTCCTCTGGCCGCTCTGGGCCTCGTACCCGCGCGGCGTCGCACGCGATGCCGGGCCCCGGCTCCTGCGCTACGGCGCCGGCCTGCTCGTCGGGACCGCGCTCGCGTTCTCCGTTCTCGTCCTGGAGCCGAACGTGGTCGACGCGGCGCGCATCTTCTGGGACCGGACCTTCGGCTGGCAGCTCTCGCGGCCATCGCCGTTCTCCGTGTGGGACTGGGGCCGCTACCCCGGGATGCCCGATCTCGGCGGGCTGCAGGGGGCGCTCAAGATCGCGCTCGTCGCCGGCGCCGCGGCGCTCTACTTCGTCCCGCGGCGGAAGAGCCCGCTCCAGGTCGCGGCCCTCTCGGGCGCGCTCCTGATCGGCTTCGAGCTCGTGCTGACGCACTGGTTCTACCTCTACATCGTCTGGTTCTTCCCCTTCGCCGCGCTCGCACTGCTTGCGCCCGTGGTCCGGCGGAGCGTCGTCCCCGAGGAGCCTGCACCGGATGACCGAGAGAGCCGAGCGCTCGTACCCGCGGGCTGAGCGCGCGCAGGTCGCGCTCGTCGCGCTCGCGGGCATCGCGCTCTTCGTCGTCGCGTGGCTCGTGCTCCACACGGGCCACTACGACGACGTGACGATCACGGACACCGGCGTCTACAGGGAGTACGGCGACAGGATGCTGGACGAAGAGGTGCCGTACCGGGACTTCGGGCTCGAGTACCCGCCCGGGGCGCTGCCGGTCTTCGTGCTGCCTTCCCTCGGGAGCGAGGGACGCTACGACGTCCTGTTCGACCTGCTCATGCTCCTGTGCGGGGCGGTCGCGGTCGCGCTCGTCGCCGTGACGCTCGCGGCCGTCCGGGCGTCGCCGGGGGCGCTCGCGGCCGGCGTCGGCCTTGCCGCGTTCGCCCCTCTCCTGCTCGGGCCCGTTCTTCTCACGCGGTACGACCTCTGGCCCGCCGCGCTCCTCGCGGGCGCGCTCGCGGCGCTCGCGGCCGGGCGGCCGCGGCTCGGGCTCGGCGTGCTCGGGCTCGCGGTGGCGGCGAAGCTCTACCCGCTCGTCGTCCTTCCGCTCGCGCTGCTGCACGTCGCGCGGGCACGGGGGCGGCGGGAGGCGCTCGTCGGCCTCGGGATCTTCGCCGGCGTGCTCGCGCTCGTCGTCGGGCCGTTCGCCCTGCTCGGCTGGGACGGGCTCGTGGACGCCGTCACGCGCCAAGCCGGGCGGCCGCTTCAGCTCGAGAGCCTCGGCGCGGCCGCGCTTCTTGCGGCGCACCGGCTCGGCCTGTACGAGGCCGTCGTCGAGACGAGCCACGGCTCGCAGAACCTCGTCGGCTCGCCGCCGGACGCGCTCGCGACGGCGGGAACCGTCACGCAGGCCCTTGCCGTGGGGCTCGTCTGGGTTCTCTTCGCCCGCTCGCGGCGCGATCCCGCGGCACTCGTGGTCGCCTCGGCGGCCGCGGTGACCGCGTTCGTCGCGTTCGGGAGAGTGCTCTCGCCGCAGTTCATGATCTGGCTCCTGCCGCTCGTCCCGCTCGTCGTGGCGCGGAGCGCCGTCGCCGCGCCGGTGCTCTTCGCGGCCGCGCTCGTCGCGACCCAGGCGTGGTTTCCGGCCCGCTACTGGGACGTCGTCGCGCTGGAGCGGACCGTCTGGCTCGTCGTCGTACGCGATCTGCTGCTCGTGGCGCTCTTCGCGGCGCTCGCGCTCGTCCTCACGCGACGTGGACGCGGAGCGCGCGGCAGTCCGTAGCGCGGCCCTCGGCGTCGCACTCTACGACGACGCCCTCGATCCGGACGTCCCCGTCGGCAGGGTGGAAGCGAACCGGCCGTCCGGTTTGCATCCGCTGGATCGCGAGCTCGGCGCGGACGCCGATCACCGAGTCGTGCGGGCCGGTCATCCCCGCATCGGTGATCGCCGCGGTGCCGCCGGGCTGGACGCGAGCGTCGTTCGTCTGGACGTGCGTGTGCGTCCCGAGCACCGCGGTCACGCGGCCGTCGAGGAGGCGGGCGAGGGCGATCTTCTCGCTCGTCGCCTCGGCGTGGAAGTCGACGAGGACGACCTTCGCCTGCGCGCGCGCCTCGGCCACGAGCTCGTCCACGACGAGGAACGGGTGGACTGCGACCTCGAGGAAGAGCTGCCCCTGGAGGTTGACGACGGCGACCGGCGTCCCGTCCGTCGCGGGCGCGAACGTGATGCCGCGTCCGGGCGCGCCGGGCCCGCCGAGGTTCGCGGGACGCACGATCCTGTCGCTCGCGTCGAGGAAGGGGACGAGATCGCGCTGCCGCCAGACGTGGTTTCCGAGCGTGAGGACGTCGGCGCCGGCCGCGAGGAGCTTCTCCGCGAGCTTGGCCGTCAGGCCGACGCCGTCGGCGGCGTTTTCGCCGTTCACGACGCAGAAGTCGATCTCGAGGTCTTCCCGCAGGTCGTGGAGGCGCTCCTCCACCGCCCGGCGGCCGGGCGCCCCGAAGACGTCGCCGAGGAAGAGGAT
>Ga0214468_1000183_pt1 | contig 19627 bp, 15 predicted proteins | sample RVTome_9_FD_187334 | JGI IMG/M metagenome (GOLD analysis project Ga0214468, IMG submission 187334) | Soil microbial communities from uranium-contaminated site in the Upper Colorado River Basin, Wyoming, United States - RVT155D38 HiSeq ...
GGCGCGCGAGCTCGGCCATCCGCTCGCCGACCTCGTCCGGGTCGCCGACGTAGGTGAAGCCGCCGCGGCCGACCTCGGCGGCGCGGCGCATGAAGTGGGCGTTCGGCGCCGGACCGATCCCGACGGTGAACAGGCGCGACTCACCGAGCCGCGCGGCGATGACCGCGAACAGCTCCGCCTCGTTGCCGACCGCGCCGTCGGTGAGGAAGACGACCTGGCGCAGCGAGCGCCGTCCGGCGCGGCCGTAGCCGTCGGGCCGGTCGGCGAGGGCCAGCTCCAGGGCCGGGAGCATGTTCGTGCCGCCGTCGGCCTCGAGACCGCGCACCCAGTCCCGCGCGCGGTCGAGCGCATGGTCGGAGGCCGGCCAGCTCCCCGGGAAGAGCGGCCGCGCCCGGTCGGCGAAGGCGATCACGTTGAAGCTGTCCCACGGCTCGAGGCGGCCCAGCGCGGTGACCAGCGCCGCCTTCGCCTGTGCCATCGCCGCGCCGTGCATCGAGCCCGAGGTGTCGACGATGAAGACGACCTCGCGATCGAGCGGTGCCCAGCTCGTCGCCCCGAGCTCGGGCGGCAGCACCATGAGCAGGGTGTAGACGTCCCCCTCGTGCTCCTCGGTGAACACCGCCGCGCGCGGCTCGGCGCTCGGCACCGGCGCCCACTCGAGGACGAAGTCGCGGTCCGACTCCGCGGCCCCGGCGGCGAGCTCGACCTTCCAGCTCCGCGGACCCACGGCCTCGACGGCGAGGTCGTGGCTCGGGCTGCCGAGGGTGGCGAGCGGGACGCCGGGGTCGAGGTGGACGCTGAAGGCCACGGGGGCCACGGGCGCGGCCGCCGGCAGCGGGTACGGCCCGGCGCTCACCTGCGTACCGGCGAAGAAGGGAATGCCGGCGACCGCCCCGACCGTCGCCGCGACCGCCGCTTCGACCGAGCGGCCGGCGGCGCCCGCGGCCAGCCCGACCAGGTCGGCGGCCGACAGTCGCCGGGAGGACGGCACAGACGCCCGGCCCGCGGCGAGCCGGCCCCCGACCTCCTCGCGCCGGGGCACGAGCCCGCCGCCCGGCCCCTCGGCGAGCGCCGACGGCTCGACGAGCTCCTCGGCCGGCGGAGCGTCCGGCCCCGGCGTGAAGCGTGGCGTGACCACCGTGGGGAAGCGGAGTCGGAAGCCGCCGTCGGCCCAGGCGACCGTCTGCTGGAGCTCGATCGCCGTCTCGACCTCCTCGCCCGGTCCGACGTTCGCCACCCGGGTGGTGAAGACGTTCGGCCGCTGCTGCTCGACGAGCGCTGCCTTCGCCCCCGCCGCCCGCGCCTCCTCGTAGGTCCGCCGCGCCTCGGCTTTCTCGCGGACCTCGCCGACGATCACCCGGTCGCCCACCGTCATCCGCAGCCCGTCGACCGCCCCGTCCTCCGGCAGCGGGAAGACGTACACGCCCTCGACCCAGCCGTCCCCCGGGTTGACGAACCGCTGGGTCACCCGCGCCCGCGCGACGAGCCCGGTGACCCGGATCTCGACCCGGGAGTCGACCCGCGGCGCCGGGAGGTAGCCGGTGTCGGCCGTGCCCCAGTAGAGGCCGGCGTCCCCGAGCTCGTGGAGCGGCGGCGCCGCGGGCTGCGTCCCGACGATGCGCTCCGGCGCGCCCTCTGCGCCGGTCTGTGCGGCCGCGGGCGCGACGAGGAGGACCGACGGCAGCAGCAGGAGGAGGGCGGCCCGACCGTGACCCGAGCCGCCGGAGCTCGCGCGCGCCGCCCGTTCCGGCGGGCGACCCCGAAGCTCCACCTCTCGCCGATCTCTGTCGCCTTCCCGCATTCGACCTTTCGTCATCGCCGTCGCTCCTCTCGTGGTCGTTGCTTGCCGTCACGATCAGAGCCGCTCGGCTCGCGGGTGCCTGCGGCCCGGCCGTGGCGGTCCGCGGGCGGAATGTGGCGAGGCGGAGGCACGCGGCCGCGGCCCTTGCCGCGCCGCGCCGGGCCGGCTATGTTCCACACCATGAGCGGTTTGGCCACCGGCGCCGGTGCGGTCAAGGGGGTCGTCGCGCTGGTCGACGACGAGGAGGGCCTGCGCGAGACGGTCGGCTATGCGCTGCGGCGCGAGGGCTACCGCGTCGACGCCTACGCCGACGGCACCGAGGCGTGGGAGGCGTTCACCGGCGGCGACGGCCGGCCCGACCCCGACGCGCTCCCCGACCTCGCGATCCTCGACATCCTGATGCCGCGGATGGACGGCCTCGAGCTGTGCCGCCGGCTGCGCGCCGCGTCGGAGACCCTGCCCATCGTCTTCCTGACCTCGAAGGACGACGAGCTCGACCGGGTGCTCGGCCTCGAGCTCGGCGCCGACGACTACCTGTGCAAGCCGTTCTCGATGCGCGAGCTGATGGCGCGGGTCAAGGTGCTCTTCCGCCGGCTGGCGCTGCTCGAGGCGGCGGGCGCCGGCGAGCCGGAGCACACGCTGACCGCCGGGCCGCTCGAGCTCGACCTCGACCGCTACTCCGCCCGCTGGGACGGCCGGCCGCTCGGGCTCACCGTCACCGAGTTCCTGATCCTGCGCGCGCTGGCCCGGCGGCCCGGGCACGTGAAAACCCGCGACCAGCTGATCCGCGAGGGCTACCCGCACGACACCTACGTCTCCGACCGCACGATCGACAGCCACGTCAAGCGCCTGCGCCGCAAGCTCGAGGCGGTGGCGCCGGACGCCTCGCCGATCGAGACGGTCTACGGCCTCGGCTACCGCTGGCGCGAGGAGGAGCCGGAGCAGGCCGCCGGGCGGGGTGGCGGGGCGGCGAACGCGGGATGAGACCGGGAGGCGGGGTCGGGACGGGGCGGGCGGCCCGCGGCGGACGGCCGCGTCCTGGCCGGGGCTCCGGAAGAGGGCGGCGACGGAGCCTGGCGTTCCGCCGGCTGGTGTCGCGGCTGTCGATCCGGCTCCTCGCCTTCAACGTGCTGCTCGTCTTCCTGCCGGCGGCCTTCCTCCTCTACCTCGACGTCTACGAGCGGCGGCTGCTCGACGCGCAGGAGCGGTCGATGGTGCAGCAGGGGCGGCTGCTCGCCGCGGAGCTCTCCGGCCGGGGCGAGGAGCTCGACGTCGCCGAGGCGCGGCGGGTCCTGGTCGAGCTCGACCGGCGGCTCGAAGCGCGGCTACGGGTCGTCGACCGGGAGGGGAGGGTGGTCGCGGACTCCGCCGCCCTCGGCCCGCGGCGGGACGAGACGGCCGCCGGCGGCGCTCCGGCCGCCGCCGCGCCGGCCGCCCCGCCGGCGGAACGGCCGCGCGCCGACCCGCTCTACCGGCTGGGGTCGCTCCTCTACCGCGCCTACCGGGCGGTGCGCTCGCTGCCGGCCCCGTCGCTCCCGCCCGAGCGGCTCGGCCTCTACACCGCCGAGGGGCCGGACGACACCCTCGCCGGTCCGGCCGTCCGCGAGGCGCTCGCCGGGCGCTACGGCGCCGACCTGCGGGTGACCCCCCTCGGCGACTCCTCGATCACCACCCTGCACAGCGCCATCCCCGTCCTCGGACCGGCCGGCGACGACGGCGGGCGGCAGGTGCTCGGCGCGGTCCTCGTCTCGCAGTCGACGGCGCGCATCCTCGAGGCGCTGACCGCGGTGCGGCTCGGCATCTTCCAGGTGTTCCTGCTCTCCGTCGCCGCGGCGATCGTGCTCTCGCTCGTCGTCGGCACGACGATCGTCCGCCCGCTCCACCGCCTGCGCACCGAGGCGCACGCGATCGTCGACCGGCGCGGGCGGCTGACCGGCGGCTTCGGCGGCTCGGGCAAGCTCGACGAGATCGGCGACCTCGCCCGCGCTCTCGAAGAGCTCACCCGCCGCCTTCGCCGCCACCTCGACGCCACCGAGGCCTTCGCCGCCGACGTCTCGCACGAGTTCAAGAACCCGCTCGCCGCCATCCGCGGCGCCACCGAGATGCTCGCCGAGGCCGAGACCCCCGAGGAGCGCCGGCGGTTCGAGGCGATCGCCCAGCGCGAGGTCGCCCGGCTCGAGCGCCTGCTCGCCGGCGTCCGCGAGATCACCGCCGTCGACGCCCGGCTCGAGGACGAGGCCGCCCGCCCGGTCGCCCTCGGCGAGCTCGCGGCGGCCGTCGCCGCCGGCTACGAGGGCCGGGCCGGCGCCGGCGGACGCCCGGCCGGTCTGCCCGCAGACCGCCCGTCCGGCGACGTCCGGCGGATCGAGGTCGCCGTCCCCGACGAGCCGCTCGTGGTGGCCGCCGACCCCGACCAGCTCGGCCGGGCGATCGAGAACCTGCTCGACAACGCGCTCTCCTTCAGCCCGCAGGGCGCCGCGGTCCGACTCGAGGTGGCGCGCGAGGACGGCCGGGCGCGGCTCACCGTCGCCGACGCCGGCCCCGGCATCCCCGACGAGCACCTCGAGCGGGTCTTCGACCGCTTCTTCACCTGGCGGCCGGCGGCGGCCCCCGGCACCTCCTCGCACGCCGCGGCGGCCGCCTCGGGCGCGGCCCGCCGCGACGGCCACGCCGGCCTCGGCCTGGCGATCGCCCGCTCGATCGTCGAAGGCTACGGCGGCACGATCCGCGCCTCGAACCGCCCCGAGGGCGGCGCCCGCCTCGACGTCACCCTCCCGCTCGCCCCGCGCGGCGGCCGCTGAGCGGCCCCGAGACCCGACCCTCCGCTAGAGTCGACCTCCGGGCCGCCGGCCCCCGCTCCTCGCCGCCCGCCCCGCACCGACCCGGAGGCTCCCGTGCCCTTCCTCGACAGCCCCTGGTGGCCGATCGTCGGCCTGCCGCTCCTGATCTTCGTCCTGCGGATGACCGACGTCACCCTCGGCACCCTGCGGATCATCCTCGTGTCGCGCGGCCAGCGGGCGGTGGCGCCGCTCGTCGGCTTCCTCGAGATCCTGGTCTGGCTCGTCGCGCTGTCGCAGGTCATGCGCCACCTCGACAGCCCGATCAACTACGTCGCCTACGCCGGCGGCTTCGCCGTGGGCACCTGGGCCGGCATCGCCATCGAAGGCAAGCTCGCCCTCGGCCTCGTCTCGCTGCGCATCATCACCGAGGACGACGCCACCGACCTCACCGACCTCCTCCGCCGCGCCCGCTTCGGCGTCACCAGCTTCGCCGCCCGCGGCGTCAAGGGCCGGGTGCGCCTGCTCTTCACCATCCTCCGCCGCCGCGACCTCGAGCACGCCCTCGACATCGTCCGCGCCTCCCACCCCGACGCCTTCGTCTCGGTGTCCGACGTCCGCGCGGTGTCGGAGGGCTACATCCCCGGCGTCCGCCGCGCCCTCGCCGGCAAGCTCGCCGCCGGTGCCCGTCGCGGGAAGTAAGGAAGCCGGACGAGACGAGGCCCCTCCCTCCCTCAAGCGGGGTGGGAGGGGCCTCGGCCAATGGCCCGATCCGCTGGCCGGATGCGGCTAGTTGTGGTTCGGCTGCACGGTGACCTTCACGGTCCCGGTGCCGTAGCTGCTCCCGGAGCTCGTGTAGATCGTGTAGTTGAACTGGTCGAGCCCGGTATAGCCCGAGCTCGGCGTGTAGTAGTAGAGCGTCGCCTCCGGCGCGATCCCGCCGATCATGATCTGGCCGTGCGCCGCGTTGTATTGCGAGACCCCGGAGTAGCCCGCCGGGCAGCTCTCGCTGAGCTGGGTCGACAGGAAGTCCTGGGTCTTCGTCGCGTTCACGAACAGCCGTTGCATGACGAGGCAGGGCGGTGTTCCGACCGGCGAACGGACGAGGTACTCGTCGCCCGCGACCGTTCCGTCGACGTTGCGGCGTGCCGAGTTCGTCTTCAGAGCGGCCAGAACCTGCGCCGGCGTCTCGTTCGGGAACTGCTCGAGCCGGAGCGCCGCGAGGCCGGCGACGAGGGGGGCGGCGAAGGAAGTGCCCGACCGCAGGCGGGGCGACTGCACGTCGTCGTTCGTCTTCTTCACCGCCGAGCGAACGTACTTCGCGGGCGCCCAGAGATCGACCAGCGATCCGTAGTTCGAGCCGCAGTCGCCCTTCAGGACGCAGAGCGCCTGGAACTCGGGGTCGGTCGAGTCGCGAACCCAGCGCCCGCCCTTCTCGTCGATGCCGCCGACGAGCACGACCTCTGGAATGACCGACGGCCAGTATGCCCCCGGGTTGCTGCTGTCGTGGTTCCCGGCGGAGACCGTCACGAACACCCCGGCGTTGATCAGATCGCGTACCCGCTGGGTCAGCTGAGGCTCGACGTTCAGGCCATTGTGATCCTTCACCGGCCGCGGGATGTTGAAGCTCATGTTGAGAACCGCCGGCTTCAACGGGTTCGTCTGGGACGTCACCCGCCCGTAGATCCAGTTCAACCTAACCAGAAGACCGTCTCCGTGCGAGTTGTTGATCTGTGACCTGGCGTCTGCCGAGTGGATCGTGGCCCCCTTGGCGACGCCGAATCTCAGGCCGGCTGCGAGGGCCGCGACCCGCGTTCCGTGGCTGCCCACGCTGGGCTCGCTGAACCCGCCGGCTCCCCAGCTCTCACCGAGGCGGTCATCGGCCGGATCGCCCAGGACCTTGAAGTCGGGGTTGGCACCGTCGATCCCCTCCTCGAGGATGAAGATGTGAACACCGGCGCCGGTGCGATTGAAGTAGTGCTTCCGGTCGCGTGGGATGGCTGCGGTCGCGCCCTGGATGGCGGCCTTGCTCTCGTCGAGAAGGTCGAGAGCCCAGTTGTCGGGACACTGCGTCGGTTGGGTCGGATGCGGGGCGTCGCAATCGATGAACTGACCCTCGATCGCAGCGGAAGCCTGCAGGGCCACGGCGAGCGCCGCGGCGGCGAACAACACCTTCTTCATGGGGAACTACCTCCGAAAACTGCTGGAGAGGGGGCTGGCGGACATCGCCGACCCTCGAGCCCGGCCGGGGAAGGTCGGAGCGCCGACGAAATCTACATCAGGAGGTTACGCGATGCAACGATCCGGTTGTAAAAAAACTGCGCTAGTACCGCTCACTCCTTCGCCTCGTACCAGCTCCGTCCGTGCCCCAGGTCGACGGCCAGAGGGACTTTGAGGTCGGCGACGGCGCACATCTCTTCGCGGACCGCCTCGCCGACGCGGTCGGCCTCGCCCTCGGGGACCTCGAGGACTAGCTCGTCGTGAACCGACAGCAGCAGGCGGCTCTCGGGGCTGTCGGCGGCGAGGCGGCGGTCGACGCCGATCATCGCCAGCTTGAGGTAGTCGGCGGCGGTTCCCTGGATGCGGGCGTTGATCGCCATCCGCCGGGCCGACTCGCGCAGGTTCCAGTTCTTCGACTTGACGTCGGGCAGCCAGCGGACGCGGCCGTGGAGGGTCTCGACGCCGCCGTCGCGCTCGGCCGCGGCCAGGGTCTCCTCGACGTAGCCGCGCACGCCCGGGTAGCGCTCCATGTACGCGTCGATGAACTTCTGGGCCTCGGCCTTCGGGATGTGGAGCGTCTGCGACAGGCCGAAGGCGCTCATCCCGTAGAGGATGCCGAAGTTGATCGTCTTCGCCGCCCGCCGCTGCTCGGAGTTGACCAGGTCGGGGGCGACGCCGAGGACGGCGGCGGCGGTCGAGCGGTGGATGTCCTCGCCGCGCCGGAAGGCCTCGATCATCGCCTCCTCGCCGGCGATGTGGGCGAGGATGCGCAGCTCGATCTGCGAGTAGTCGGCGACCAGGAGCTCCATCCCCTCCCCGGCGACGAACGCCTTGCGGATCGCCCGCCCGACCTCGGTGCGGATCGGGATGTTCTGCAGGTTCGGGGTCTCGGAGGACAGCCGGCCGGTCGCCGCGACCGCCTGGTTGTAGCGGGTGTGGACCCGCCCGTCGTCGGCGACCATCGCCGGCAGCGCGTCGACGTAGGTCGACTTGAGCTTCGAGAGCTCGCGGTAGCGGAGGATCAGCTCGGGCAGCGGGTAGCCGCGGGCGGCGAGCTCGTCGAGGACGTCGGCGCCGGTCGCGTAGCTCTTCTTCTTGCGGGTGCGCTTGAGGACCGGGTAGCCCAGCTTCTCGAACATGATCGCGCCGAGCTGCTGGGGCGAGCCGATGTTGAACCGCTCGCCGGCGACCTCGCAGATCTTCTCGTCGAGGGTCTCGAGCTCGGCGGCGAGCTCGGCGGACATGCCGGCGAGGAACTCGACGTCGAGCGCGATCCCCGCCTCCTCCATGCGCAGGAGCACCGGCACGAGCGGCTCTTCGATCTCGGCGTAGACCCCGGCGAGCGCGCCGTCGCCGAGCTCCTCGAGCATCCCGGGCAGCAAGCGGCGCACCATCTCGACCCGCTCGCCCGCGTAGGCGGCGAGCCGCTCGTCGCCGGTCGGCGGCTCCTGCTCCTTGTCGAAGCCGGCGTCCCTGGCCGAGAGCGGCTGGCGGCGCAGCCGCTCGAGCGCCAGCTCGTCGAGGCTGTGCCCGTGGACCGACGGCTTGAGCAGGTAGGAGACGAGCATCGCATCGGCGATCCCGGCCGCGCAGGCGCCGCCCGGCAGCCGGTCGAAGGCGCAGCGCAGGACCTCCTTGACGTCGTGGCCGGCGAGGCGGGCCGCCGGGTCGGCGGCCCAGCCGGCGAGGCTGGCGAGCGCCGCGTCCCGCATCCCGTCGCGGCGGAAGTCGGCGAAGACCGGCGGCGGGGCGTCGGTCGTCTCGCCGCCGTCGCCGCCGCCTCCGCCGCCTCCTCCGCCGCCTCCTCCGCCGTCTCCTCCGCCGTCTCCGGCCGGCGTCTTCGGCTCGCCGCCGTCTCCTCTTTCAGGCCCCGCGGGCGGCCGGTCGCCGGCCGGCCCGACGGCGAGACCGATCGGCCGCTCGACGCCGAGCACCGCGACGGTCACCTCGGGACCCAGCGCGGCGGTCCGCTCCGCCCACTCGTCGGGCGTGGCCGCCTCGACCGCCGGCGGGATCTCGGCTCCGCCGCCGGCCGGCCCGAGCTCCTCGACGAGGGAGAAAAACTCGAGCTCGGTGAACAGGCGCCGCAGCGCGTCGGTGTCCGGCGGCTCGAGCCGCAGCTCCTCGGGCTCGAAGTCGATCGGCAGGTCGCAGTGGATGGTCACCAGCTCGCGCGAGAGCCGCGCCTGGCCCGCGTGCTCCTGCAGCCCCTCGCGGTAGGTCTTCCGCGACACCTCCCCGGCGTGGGCGAGCAGGGTCTCGAGGTCGCCGTACTCGGCGATCAGGCCCTTCGCCCCCTTCTCGCCGATCCCCGGCACCCCCGGGACGTTGTCGACCGAGTCGCCCATCAGCGCCAGGACGTCGACCACCCGCCCGGGCGCCACGCCGAAGTCCTCCTCGACCGCCTTCGGGTCGTAGAGCTTCTCGCGCCCGGTGTGGTAGAGCGAGATGCGGTCGGTGACGAGCTGCATCAGGTCCTTGTCGGCCGAGACCATGACCACCCGGTAGCCCTCGTCCGCCGCCTTGCAGGCCAGGGTGCCGAGGACGTCGTCCGCCTCGTGGTCGGGGCTCTCGAGCACCGGGATGCGGTAGGCGGCGAGCGCCTCGCGGATCTTCGGGATCTGCGGCCGCAGGTCCTCGGGCATCGGCTTGCGGTTCGCCTTGTACTCGGCGTACCTCTCGCTGCGCACGGTCGTCTTGGCCACGTCGATCGCCACGCCGACGAGCTCCGGCTCCTCCTCGCGCAGCAGCTTGCGCAGCATGTTGACGAACCCGTACACCGCGTTCGTCGCCTCCCCACGCGTCGTCGACAGGTTGCGGATCGCGTAGAAAGCGCGGAAGATGTTCGAGTAGCCGTCGATCAGGTAGAGGCGCGGGCGCGGCACGGTGGCGGGCATGGAGGCCGATCATACCGGCGGCCGTCCAGCCTCCGGTGGGTGCGCGCGGGGGGCGCCCGCCGTCTGCGCGGCCGGCGGCCGCAAACTTCTCTTGACGAAAGACTTCATCCAACGTATGCTGGTCGATACCCTGGTCGTACATCCCGAAAGGAGGCCATGCCCATGGCCGACGAGAAGAAGAAGTCGCTCGAGATGCGCGTGGCGGAGCTCGAGGACAAGCTCGCGCAGATGTCGCTGACCGAGGAGGAGATGCGCGGAGTGCAGAAGGTGATGGGGCAGGCGCCTGCGCAGGCGCAGGCGTGGCCGTGCTCCGGACCGTGCATCTCGACCTGCGTCATCCGCCAATGCATCATCCGGGACTGCATCATCCGCCACTGCATCATCCAGCAGTGCTGGGAGTGCTCCTGCGGCCCGTGCCTGGCCGGTGGCGGCGGCGGCATGGGGACGGGAGGCTTCGGCGGCCTCGGCGGCTAGCCGGAAGAGCGGCATGCCCCCCCCGGGGGCTCGAGCCGGGAGCTCGGCGGCGACGGGCCAGCCGGTCGACGTCCTCTTCGCGGTGTTGCCGTTCGCGGACCTGGGACGGCCCGCGATCGGCGTCAGCCTGCTCCAGGCCGAGCTCGCCGAGCTCGGCGTCACGGCGGCGGTCCGTTACCTGAACTTCGACCTCGCGGAGGCCGTCGGCTTCGAGCCGTACCGCCGGATCGCCGGCTTCCCCCCGGACTCGCTGGTCGGCGAGTGGTTCTTCGCCGACCTCCTCTTTCCGGAGGATCTGCCCTCCGAGGAGGACTACGTCGAGAGGGTCCTCTCCCGCTACGACGGCGGCGACGGCGCCGTGGCGGGCATCCTCGGGGCGCGCGCGCACCGGGCGCGCTTCGTCGACCGCTGCGTCGAGGACATCCGTGCGCGGTCGCCCGCGATCGTCGGCTTCACCACGACGTTCCACCAGACCTGCGCCTGCCTGGCCGTGGCCCGGCGGCTCAAGGAGCTGCCGTCGCCGCCCGTCGTGGTCTTCGGCGGCGCGAACTGCGAGGGGGAGATGGGCGCGCAGCTCGCCCGCTCGTTCCCCTACGTCGATTACGTCTGCACCCAGGAGGGCGACCGGGTCTTCCCGCCCTTCGCGGCGGAGCTCCTCGCCGGTGGCACCGGGCCGCCGCCGCCCGGTATCGTCTGCCACGGCCACGACGACCTCGCCCGGCGGCCCGAGCTCGTCGCCGACCTCGACTCGCTGCCGGTGCCGGTCTACCACGACTACTTCGAGCGGCTGGGGCGCTCGCCGCTGGCCGCAGAAGTCGAGCCCGACGTGCTCGTCGAGACGTCGCGCGGCTGCTGGTGGGGCGAGAAGAAGCATTGCACCTTCTGCGGGCTCAACGGGGCGACGATGGCCTTCCGCGCCAAGTCCCCGGACCGGGTCTTCGACGAGCTCGAGACCCTCTGGACGACCTACGGCGTGGCGAAGATCGAGAGCGTCGACAACATCCTCGACCTGCGCTACGTCAACACCCTCTTCCCGCGGCTCGCCGAGAGCGACCTGGAGCTCGAGCTCTTCTACGAGGTCAAGGCCAACCTCCGCCGCGACCAGCTCGTCACCCTGCGGGACGGCGGGCTGACTGCGATCCAGCCCGGCATCGAGAGCTTCAGCACCGAGGTGCTCGACCTGATGGCCAAGGGGTGCACCGGCTTCCAGAACATCCAGCTCCTGCGCTGGTGCGAGGAGCTCGGCATCCGGGCGGCCTGGAACGTCCTCTACGGCTTCCCGGGCGAGTCCCCGGAGGAGTACGAGCGGATGGCGGACCTGGTGCCGCTGCTCGTCCATCTGCCGGCGCCCGCCTCGTGCTCGCCCTTCCGGCTCGACCGCTTCAGCCCGTTCTTCACCCGCGGCGGGGAGCTCGGGATCGAGGGTGCGCGGCCGGCCCACGCCTACTACTACGTCTTCCCGTTCGGCCGCGGCGACCTCGCGCGGCTGGCCTACTACTTCGACTTCGACTTCGCCGACGGCCGCGAGCCCGAGACGTACACGCGCCGGCTGTCGCGCGAGGTGGGGCGCTGGTGGGAGGCCTTCGTGGCCGAAGCGGGCCGGCCGGTGCTCGACGCCCGGGAGTCGGGCGGCGGGCTGGCGATCCGGGACACGCGACCCTGCGCCGTCGCCGAGACCCACCGCCTGGAAGGGCTCGCGGCCGAGCTCTACCGCTTCTGCGACCAGGCCCATCCGCTCGCCGTGATCCGGCGGCGCTTCGCCGGCGAGGCCGGCGAGGACGAGATCGGCGGGGTCCTCGCCGACCTCGTCGACCGCAAGCTCATGGTGTACACTGACGACCGTTACCTCACCCTGGCGGTCCTGCGCGATCGGCCGGCCGCGGAGCGCGCCGCGGCGGACCTTGCCCTCCACTCCGTTGTTCGAGAAGCCCCGACTTCCGAGCCACTACCTCGTCCGCTTTGAGCCCCCGGACAGCTCCGGAGACGAGGTCCTCGTCTTCCGCTCGCAGCGCCGGACGCTCAAGCTGAAGGGGCACTCGTTCCGCGAGTTCCACCAGCGGGTCGTGCCGCTGCTCGACGGCCGCCGCACGCTGGACGAGATCGAGCGCGAGGTCGCCGACGTCTTCGCGCCCGAGGACCTGCGCGCCGGGCTCGAGCTGCTGCGCGAGCAGGGGCTCCTGGCCGAGGGCGACGGCGACGCCCCGCCCGGGGCGGGCTCGGGGCGCGCGCCGCAGGCCAACTACTTCCACGAGCTCGGGCTCGACTCTGCCCAAGCGCAGGCGCGGCTGGGAGCCGCGACCGTGGCGGTCTTCGGCGCCGGCGCCCTGGGCGCCGCCGCGGCCCGCCCGCTGGCGGCGGCCGGGGTCGGCACGCTGCGCCTCGTCGACGACCAACCGGTCGGCCCCGCCGACCCCTACCTGACCGCGGGCCTCCTCGCCCCCGACCGGGTGGGGAGCCCGCGCGCCGAGGCTGTCGCCGCGGCGCTCGGCGGGCTCGACCGCGACACCCGCTTCGAGCCGGCCGGCGACCCGCTGGCGAGCGACGAGGAGGTCGTGGAGGCGATCGCCGGCGCGGACTTCGTGGTCGCGGCGATCGACCCGGGCCTGTCGTCGCTGACCTACAAGCTCAACCGCGCCTGCCTGGCGACCGGGACGCCGTGGATCTCGGGCGCGGTCGACGGCTTCGAAGGGGTCGTCGGCCCGAAGGTGCGCCCGGGGGAGACCCCCTGCTACCTCTGCTACCAGATGCGCAGCGTCGCGTGCTCCGACCATCCAGAGACCGAGTTCGCGCACCTCAAGCACCTCGACCGCCGGCGCCGCGACGACAGCGGCGAGCGCGAGGCCCTCGTGTTCGGGTTCGGCGTCGTCGGCAACCTGCTCGGTCTCGAGACCTGCAAGGCGCTGCTGTCGCTGCCCTCGTCGCTCGCCGGCTCGATCGTCGTCGTCGACTTCCACGCCCTGACCTCGACCCGCCACAAGGTCCTGCGCAAGCCCTGGTGCCCGGCCTGCTACCCGGCGGACGCGGAACCGCGCTTGGACCGGCCGGCTGGCGGCGGGGATCCGCCGTGAGCGCCGCGCCGGTCGACCCCGGCGCCGCAAACCTCGACGACCTGCTCGGGCTCGTCGACCCCCGGGTCGGCATCGTCCGCGAGCTCTCGCGGGTCAGCAAGGGCGCCGACGAGCCGAACCTGCCGATCGTCTACCACGCCCGGCTGTCCCACTTCGACCTCCGGCGCGGCGAGGAGAGCGAGCGGTCGGCGGCCGGCAAGGGGAGGACCGGGGAACAGGCGATGGCCTCGGCCCTCGGCGAGGCCGTCGAGCGCTACTGCGCCTCGCTCTACGACCCGTCGCGCTTCGTGCGGGCGAGCGCGGACGAGCTCGCCGGCGCCAAGGTACGGCCGGCGGAGTGCGTCCTCTACCATCGCGACCAGTACGCCCGCGAGGACTTCGCCTACCGCGAGCCGGACGACGCGGCCGAGATCTCGTGGGTGGAGGGCCGGGCTCTCCCCGGCGGCGAGCCGGTCCACCTGCCGGCTTCGCTGACCTTCCTCTCCTTCGTCGGCGAGCGCGGCAGCGAGCTGTTCACCCCGCCGACCTCGAACGGCCTCGGGGCCGGCCCCGACCTCGATTCCGCGGTCCTCGGCGGGCTGCTGGAGGTCGTCGAGCGCGACGCGTTCCTGATCGCCTGGCTCAACCGGCTGCCAGCCTCCGAGGTCGACCTCGCCGGGCCGCGCGCGCCGTGGGCGCCGATGGTCGAGCACTACCGCCGCTTCGGCGTCGAGCTGCGCGTCTTCGACGTGACGACGGACCTGCCGATCGCCGTCATGCTCTGCCTGGCGATCGACCGCAGCGGCGAGGGGCCGGCGGCGGTGGCCGGGCTCGGTAGCCACCTCGATCCCCCGCGGGCGATCGAGAAGGCGGTGATGGAGGTCTGCCAGGTGCGGCCCGGGGTGGCCCGGACGTACGCCCTCAGCAGCCCCGAGGACCGGCTCGCCGGTTACGAGGACGTCGAGACCCTCGAGGACCATAGCGCCTTTTTCACCGACGGCGAGCGTCTCGGCGAGCTCGCCTTCCTGCTCGATACGGGCCGGCGCGTCGCGGTTGACGAGCTGCCGGCCCGCTCGACGGGAGACGCCGCCGGAGACCTCACGCGGGCGGTCGCCGACCTCGCCGCAGCCGGCCACCAAGTCGTCTATCGGGACCTGACGACCCCCGACCTCGCCGGCATCGCGGTGCGGGCGGCGCGGGTCCTCGTCCCCGGGCTCCAGCCGATCCACTTCGGACACCGCCAGGAGCGGCTCGGCGGCGACCGGCTCTACGAGGTGCCCCGGGCGCTCGGTCACGCGGAGCGCCGGCGCCGCCCCGACGAGATCAACCCCTGCCCGCACCCCCTGGCCTGACGGACGTCACGCGCCCGAGGAGATCCCCACGTGCTGCCCTACGAGGACACGACTTCGCTGTCCCGGCTCTTCCACCTCAACTCCGAGCCGTGGCTCAACCTCGACGCCTACACCGAGGAGCACTACGAGGTGGAGTACCGGCGGCTGGCGAGCGCCGACGCCGCCGTCGCGCTGCCGCCGCCGGACCGCTCCTCGCCCCTCGACCGGCTCCTCGCCCGCCGGCGCTCCTGCCGCGCCTTCTCGCCGGAGCCCCTCGCGATCGCCGACCTGTCCACCCTGCTCCAGGCCACCTACGGCCCCGCCCGCTCGGACCTCCTGCCGACCGGCCTGCGGGTGCAGTCGCGCGTGGTCCCCTCTGCCGGCGGCCTCTACCCGCTGGAGCTCTACCTCCTCCTCACGCGGGTCGACGGCGTGGCGGGCGGCGTCTATCACCTCGATCTGCTCCATCACCGGCTCGAGCCGATGCGTGGGCCGGCCAGCGACGATCAGCTCGACGAGATGATCCTGGTCAGCCCGTTCCTCGAGAACGCCAACGTGGTGGTCTTCGTCGCCGGGGTCTTCGGGCGGACGCTCCGGAAGTACGGACCGCGCGGCTATCGGTACGTCCTCCTCGAGGCGGGCCACGCGGCCCAGAACTTCTGTCTCGCCGCTGCCGAGCTCGGCCTCGGCAGCCTGTGCGTCGGCGGCTACCTCGACGGCAGGCTCAACCGCTTCCTGCAACTGGACGAGCCCCGCGAGGGGGTCGTCTACGCCTTCGCGGCCGGCCGCCCGGCCGCGAAGGACGCTAGCGAGAAGCCGGGAGGCGTGGCACGCCTCTAGCACGACGGCAGCGCGACGCTTTCCAAACAGGGCAGACAACGGCGAAAGGAGACGCTATGGACTTTCTCGGACTCATCTCGTGGGTGCTGTTCGGGCTGGTGGCGGGCATCGTGGCGAAGCTTCTGATGCCCGGGAAGGACCCGGGCGGCTGCATCATCACCAGCCTGATCGGCATCGCGGGCGCGCTGCTCGGCGGCTTCATCGCCACCGCCCTCGACTTCGGCGGCGTGGCGGTGTGGGACCTGCGGAGCTTCGTGATCGCGGTCCTCGGCGCCATCCTGCTGCTGGTGCTCTACCGGATGATCAGGGGACGGAGGGCCTGATGGCGGAGCCGATCCGCATCCAGTACTGCGTGGCCTGAAACTACGAGCCCAGGGCCGCCGGTCTGGCGGCTTCGATCGAGCGCGAGCTCGGCGTCCGTCCCGAGCTCGTCAAGGGGCGCGGCGGAGTCTTCGAGGTGACCCTCGGCGACGAGCTGGTGTTCTCGAAGAAGGCTCTGCGGCGGTTCCCGGAGTCGGGCGAGGTGGAGGGGGAGCTGCGGGAGCGGCTGGAGACGGACTGAGGCAGGACCGGTCGTGGAGGGGAGCGGCGGGGGGCTCCGGCGTGGGAAACGGCGGCGGCTGGTGGATATGCGAGGGGCAGGCCGCCGCCTCCGTCGCGGCCGGCGCCGGACCGTCCCGGGCCTTCGACGGGCGGTGCACTGCGCCGTCCACGAGGTTCCCTCGCCGGAGCCCCCCGCCGCTCCCCGGCGCCGGCCGGGCCGGCCCGCAGGAACGGGGGAGGTGAGGGGCGGTCTCGATTCTCGGCTTTGCCTCGAATCTCGCATAGGCATCGGAGCGCGACCGTGAGGCTCTCGTCGATCGCCGCTGTGGTGGCCGCGGGCACGTCGCTCGGGCTGGCGGCGAAGGTGGTGATGGAGCGCCGCCGGGCTCCTCCTTTGCCGAGGGGTTCGGCCGCCGACGCGCCGGCGGTCGCGGTGCTCCTGCCGGTGCGGGACGAGGAGCACGATGTCCTGCCTTGCGTCGAGACTCTCCTCTCGCAGTCTCTTCCCCCATTCGTTCTGGTCGTCGACGACGGCTCCTCCGATCGGACGCGGGGACTGGTCGAGGGGCGCGCGCGGGGTGAGGAGCGGCTGGCGGTCGTCGAGGCCGGAGGGCTGCCCGGGGGCTGGGGCGGGAAGGTGCACGCGCTGGCGGTCGGGGAGGCGGAGCTCGTGCGGCGCGGGGTCGTGGCGGAGTGGATCGTGACGACCGACGCCGACACACGCCACGGGCCGGAGCTCCTCGCGCGGGCGCTGGCGGCGGCGCGGGGGTACGGGCTCGACGCGGTGTCGGTCGCCGGGCGGCAGGAGGCGAAGGGGGTGGCGGAGAACGTGTCGACGCCGGCGGTCTACGCCCTGCTCGACCTCCTGCTCGGGGACTGGCGGGAGGCGGCGGCCGGCGGCGGTCCGGCGGTGGCCAACGGGCAGCTCGTCCTGGTCCGGCGGGAGGCGCTCGCGGCGATCGGCGGGTTCGGCGCCGTGCGCGGAGCGCTCATCGACGACGTGGCGCTCGCAGGGCGGCTGCGGGAGGCAGGGTTTTCGACCGGGTTCTTCCGGGCGCCGCAGCACCTCCACATCCGCATGTACCGCGGCGGGCGGGAGACCTTCCGCGGCTGGCGGCGGAACCTCGGCGGGCTGCTCGCCGGGAGACCCTGGACGCTCGCCGCGGCGCTCGCCGGGCTCCTCGCGCCGCCGCTCGCCGTCGCCGCGCTAATTCTTCGCGGCCGGCGGGCCGCCGCCGCCTGGACCTGGGCCGCCGGGGCCGCGGCGTCGGCGGCGCTGCGTGCGACCGCGGGGCAGCAGGCGGCGTGGGCCCTCCTCTACCCGGCCGACGCGCTGGCTCTCGCCGCCACTCTGACCGCCGGCGTGTCGGACCGGCTGCGCGGCGCGCCGGCGGTCTGGAAGGGACGGCGGATCGGTAGCGGGTCCGGCGGCTGCGGAGCGGCGGGTGGAGGAGAAGCGCGCGGGCCTCAGCCGATCGCCGGCGCGACGTCGCGGACGTAGACCGCGCCCTGCCCGGCCGCCTCGTCCACCGAGACGGTGAGCCGGTCGAGACCGCGCTCGGCCAGGCCCGGCGCGAGCTCCTCCCACAGCCCCTTGGCCAGCAGCTCCATCGTGACGTTGGCGATCGGCAGCACGAGCACGTCGGACTCGGGGAGCGTGTAGCGGCGGTCGCCGTAGCCGACGTGCACCTGGCCGGCCCGGCGCTCGACCTCGAGGTGCGGGCAGGCCGCCGGGAGCAGGGTGCGGCCGTCGAGGGCCGAGCAGAGCCGGCGGATCTCGGACTTGATGCGGTCGATGTCGGCGAGCAGACCGAGCTCGCCGACCTCCGGCCCCTCGACCTCGACCGCGACCCGGTAGTTGTGCCCGTGGAGCAGCTCGGCGTCGTCCGCCGAGAAGACCGTGAAGTGGGCGACGGAGAACTTGAAGTCCTCCTTGGCGAGGGCGAGGCGGAACCGGCCGGTCGCGGACATGCCGGCGATGTTAGCCCGCCGGCGGGCGGGGCCGACCGAGACTCCGCCCCCCCAACGCACCGGCGCCCGCGGGATCGACCGCGGGCGCCGGGTTCCTTCGAAGTGTGGGTCGGTGGACGGCTAGCGCACGCCGGCCGGCTGCCGCAGCCCCTCGACGAAGCGGTCGAACTGGCCCTCGGCGTGGGACCGCTCCCAGCCGTAGCGCTCCTGGAGGGCGCCCACCAGCTTGTCGCGGTTGCCCTCGGCGCGGTCCAGGTCGTCGTCGGTCAGCTTGCCCCAGGTGCGCTTCACGTCGCCCTTCACCTGCTTCCAGCGGCCCTCGAACACGTCGTCGTTCATCGCTCGGTCTCCTTTACGCGAGGGTTTCGGGTTCTCTTCCGCGGCGGTGGCTCCGCCGCTCGTCTCTCTACCGAGCAAGGTCCGGGCCAACGTCGCCGCCGGGCCGCCGGCTAAGATCCGCCCCATGCGCCCACGATCCGCCGCCCCGAGGCGGCCCCCGACCCTCCTCGCTCTCGCCGTCGGCCCCCTCCTCGCCCTCCTCCTCGCGCCGCCTCCCGCGGCGGCGGCCGAGCGCCGGCCGTTCGCCCCGCCCGGCACCCCCGCCCACTACGCGCCGGAGCGCGGGTACGACCTCCTCCATCGGAAGATCGAGCTCGCCTTCGACTGGGACGGCAGATCGGTCGAGGGGAGCGCCGTCAACCGGCTCTCGCCGCTCTTGCCCGGCACGGCCGCGGTCACCCTGCACGCCGCCGGCCTCGACGTCCGCTCGGTGACCGTGGACGGCGCGGCGGCGGAGTGGTCCGCCGACCCGGCGCGGCGCGAGCTCGTCGTCGAGCTGCCACGGCCGGCCGGCCCGGGCGACGTCCTCGAGGTGGCCGTCGAGTACTCGGCCCGCCCGGCGATGGGCCTCTACTTCGTCGGCCCCGACGATGGCTACCCGGACAAGCCGCGGCAGATCTGGTCGCAGGGCGAGTCGGAGTTCAACCGCCACTGGTTCCCGAGCTGGGACTACCCGAACGACCGGGCGACGACCGAGCTCGCCGCCACCGTCGCGCCGCCGTTCGAGGTCGTCTCCAACGGCCGGCTCCTCGGCGTCGACGAGCTGCCCGACGGCCGCCGCACCTTCCGCTGGTCGATGGAGCAGCCGCACGTCACCTACCTGGTGTCGGTCGTCGTCGGCGACCTGGTCGAGATCGAGGAGTCGGCGGCCGGGGTGCCGGTCGAGTACTGGGTGCCGCCGGGCCGCGAGGAGGAGGCGCGGCGCTCCTTCGGCCGCACGCCGGCGATGCTCGAGTTCTTCGCCGCCGCCATCGACGAGCCGTACCCCTACGCGAAGTACGCGCAGACCGCGGCCGTCGACTTCATCTGGGGCGGCATGGAGAACGTCTCGGCCACCACCCAGACCCTCGCCACCCTCCACCCCGCGGCCGCCGCGCCCGAGTCGTCGAGCGACGGCCTGGTCGCCCACGAGCTCGTCCACCAGTGGTTCGGCGACCTGCTGACCACCGATTCGTGGGCGCACGCCTGGCTCAACGAGGGCTTCGCCACCTACTTCACCGGCCTGTGGTTCGAGCACGCCGAGGGCGCCGACGCCTTCGCCTGGGAGCGCTGGCAGTGGCGCGAGAGCTACCTGCGCGAGGATCGCGAGGAGTACCGGCGCCCGATCGTCACCCACCGCTACGCGGCGCCGATGGAGATGTTCGACGACCACCTCTACGAGAAGGGT
>Ga0214468_1000186_pt1 | contig 19397 bp, 19 predicted proteins | sample RVTome_9_FD_187334 | JGI IMG/M metagenome (GOLD analysis project Ga0214468, IMG submission 187334) | Soil microbial communities from uranium-contaminated site in the Upper Colorado River Basin, Wyoming, United States - RVT155D38 HiSeq ...
ACGCCGCGGCCGCCGCCCTCGCCCCGCTCTCGGACGACGACCGCCGCCTCGTCGAGCGCCTGGCCGGTCGCCGGTGACACTCTGTTACTCGGAGACGCCGTCCGTATGCTCGCCGAGCCCGGGCACTGTGCCGGGCGCCGGGCGCTCGCCGTCCACGAGGAACGGGACGCCGATCGTCGGGATCGGGCCGACCGGCGAGCCGACGGTCGTGAGGAGCCCCGCGTGTGCGAGCTGCGGGTGCGCCATCACCTCGCCGACGTCGCGGACGAGGCCGCAGGGGATCCCGGCCTCCTCCAGGAGCTCGACCCACTCCGCCGCCGGGCGCGCCGCGAGCGCGTCCTCCAGCACGGGCTCGAGCTCGGCGCGCGCCGCCACCCGCCCCTCGTTCGTCGCGAGCCGCTCGTCCGCGAGCAGCTCGGGCCGGGCGAGCACGCGATCACAGAGCGTCTCCCAGTGCTCGGCCGACAGCACGGCCATGGAGACGGGCCGCCCGTCGCCCGCCCGGTACGGCCCGTAGGGGCAGAAGAGCGGGTGGTGCATTCCCGTCCGCGGCGGCAGCTCGCCGCGGTGCCACCAGAGGTGAGGGAAGTACCCGAGCCAGTCGAGCATCACGTCGAAGAGCGAGACCGAGACGCGGGCGCCTACCCCGGACACGCCCCGCCGTACGAGCGCCGCGAGCGTCGCCACGGCCGCGTACGAGCCTGCGCCGACGTCGCACACGGAGAGGCCGACCCGGGCCGGGCTCTCCGGCGTCCCCGTGATCGACATGAGCCCGGTCTCGCCCTGCATGACGAGGTCGTAGGCGTTCTTCCGCGCATACGGCCCGTCCGGCCCGTAACCGGTGATCTCGACGTACACGACGTCCTCGCGGAGCGCCCGCACCGAGCCCCAGTCGAGCCCGACCCGCTCCGCCCAGCCGGGCGTGAAGTTCTGCAGGAAGACGTCCGCGCCCGCGACCAGCCGCTCCAGCTCGGGCCGCTGCGCGGCGTCGCGCACGTCGAGCTCGACGCTCCGCTTGCCGCGGTTCACCCAGACGAAGCCGCTCGAGAGCCCGTTCGCGATCGTGTCCCAGCCGCGCGTCACGTCGCCGCGGCCGGACGCCTCGATCTTCACCACGTCGGCGCCGAGGTCGGCGAGCAGCCGCGTGCAGAGCGGGCCGGCGAGCCCGACCTCGCAGGAGACGACGCGGAGACCGGCGAGCAGCATCCGCAGAGCCTAGTCCGCTCCGGCGAGAATGCACCCATGTCTCTCACAGACAAGGCGCGCAGGCTCGTGGACGCGCCGAACCTCGCCTTCCTCGCCACGCTCGACGAGAACGGCTGGCCCCACGTCTCCGCGGTGTGGATCGACCGCGCCGGCGACACGCTCCAGGTCAACACCGCAGTCGGGCGCGTGAAGGACCGGAACATGCGCCGGGACGAGCGAGTCGGCGTCTCGATCGTGAGCGCGGACGACCCGTACGACCGGGTGACGATCCGGGCGCGCGTCGCGGAGATCGACGAAAGCGCGGAGGCGAGCCGGCACGTCGACCGGCTCACCCGGAAGTACACCGAGCACGAGGACTACCCATGGCACAAGCCCCACGAGCGGCGGGTCGTGTTCCGGCTCGAGCCCGTCCAGGTGGCCGACAGGTGACGGACGGCCTCCTCTACCTCGCCCGCGAGGAGGTCACACGACTCCTGCCGCCGGTCGCCGCGCAGCTCGACCTCGTGGAGGATGTCTACCGCGCGCTCGCCGCCGGACGCGTCGAGCTGCCACCGAAGCCGGGCGTCCATCCCCGTCCGGACTCCTTCGTGCACGCGATGCCGGCGTACCTCAGGGACGAGGACGTCGTGGCGCTCAAGTGGGTCTCCGGCTACCCGGCGAACAAGGCGCGCGGGCTTCCCTACATCTCCGGGCTCATCGTCCTGAACGACGCGGAGACCGGCCTGCCGACGGCGATCCTCGACGGGGCGGAGATCACCGCGGCCCGCACGGCCGCCGCAAGCGGCGTCTGCGTCCGCGCCTTCGCCCCGCCCGGCTGGCGCGAGGCCGCGATCCTCGGCTGCGGCGAGCAGGGTGTCTTCCACGCGCAGCTCCTGCGGGAGCTCGAGCCTGAGGTACGGATCCGGGCGTACGACCCGAACCCGGAACGCGTGGAGCGGCTCGGGGACGGCGTCGAGCGGGCGGCGAGCGAGCTGGAGGCGGTCGAGGGCGCGGAGATCGTGGTCACCGCCGCCCCGATCGCGGCCGAGCCGGATGCCCCACTGGGCGCCGACGCGCTCGGCGAGCGCTGGCTCCTCCTGCCGATCGACTTCGACGCGCTCGTCCGGCGCGAGCTCGTGGAGGCGGCGGGGCTCTTCGCGGTCGACGACGTCGGCCAGTTCGAGTACTACCGCAGGCAGGGCCACTTCCGCGACTGGCCCGCGCCCGAGGAGAGCGTCGGGGAGGCGCTCGCGCGCGACCGCGCCGCGCTTCCCGCACGCGTCGCCTGCGTGAACCTCGGCATCGGCGCGCTCGACGCGGCCTTCGCGGCGCGTGTCCTCGCCGCTGCACGGAAGCAGGGCGCGGGCGTTCGGCTTCCGCGCTGACCGGCAGACTCCAGCCGTGCCCCCACTCTGGATGAGGACGCTCGAGGAGGCCCTGGCCGACGACCCCGAGGCGGAGGGGCTCGCGAGCGCCCTCGTCGTCCTCGCGTCCGTCGCCGGACGCGAGATCCCGCTCGACCCCGACGCGCGGCACGGCGCGACCCGGCGTGCGCTCCTCCTGCTCGCGGCCGGCGGCGACCCGGCCCGCGGCCTTGACCTGAACGGGCGGGCCGTCGCCGCGCTCGCGGACGAGTTCCGCGACGTCGACCGCCAGCGCGCCCTCGAGGACGGCCTCAGGGACCTCCGCCAGGACTCGACGGGCCTCCCGCACGTGAGCGAGGCAGTCCGCGCGCTGCTCGCCGCGCCCGACATCGCCTGGCGGGCCTACGCCGCGTCGCTCCTCGTCGAGGACATCGAAGGCGACGAGGAGGACTAGCCGCGTGGACATCGGGTTCCCCGAGGCCTTGCTCGTCGTCGGCTTCCTGCTCGTCGCGGGCGCGGGGCTCTCGGGGTGGCTCCACGGGACGGTGCTCTCGATCTCCGTGCTCTCCGTGCTCGCGGGGATTGCGCTCGCCGTCGTCGGCGTGATCGACGCCGACCCGAACGCGGCGATCGTCGTCTTCGCCGTCGAGCTCGCGCTCGTGCTCACGCTTTTCTCGGACGGGCTCTTCGTCGAGAGCGAGCTCCTGCGGCGCTACTGGGGGCCGCCGGCGCTCGCGCTCGTCGTCGCGATGCCGGTCACGCTCGTGCTCCTCGCGCTCGCGGCGAAGGCGCTCTTCCCCCAGCTCTCGTGGATGGAGGCGTTCCTCCTCGGCGCCGTCCTCTCGCCCACCGACCCGGTCGTCACCTCGGCCGTGGTGACCTCCGAGCGGATCCCCGCTCGCGTCCGGCACACCCTCAACCTCGAGTCGGGGTTGAACGACGGGCTCGCGCTTCCGTTCGTGCTCTTCTTCCTCGCCGCCGCGGTGCCCGGCGGGCGGGAGCCGGCCCTCGAGGCCCTCGTCCTCTCGGGCGAGGCGCTCGCGGGCGGGGCGATCGGGATTGCCGTGGCGCTCCTCGCCGGACGGCTCCTGCCCGTGCTCCCGGGCGGGGGGATGACGCACAAGTACGAGGGCACGTACGCCCTCGGCGTCGGCTTCCTCGCCTTCGGGCTCGCCGAGGTCACGTGGGGCAACGGCCTGATCGCCGCCTTCGTCGCCGGGATCGGGCTCGCCTTTACGCGTCACGAGATCCCCGTCACGTTCCGGGAGTTCAACGAGAGCGTGAGCGCGATGTTCCAGATCGTGACGTTCTTCCTCTTCGGCGCGCTCATCATCGCGACCGGCTGGACCGGCAGCACGCCCGCGCTCATCGCCTTCATCGCGTTCGCACTCTTCGTCGCGCGGCCGCTCGCCGTGCTCGTCTCGTTCCTCGGCGTGCGCATGCCCGGGCCGGAGAAGATGTTCGTCGCCTGGTTCGGCCCGAAAGGGGTCGCGTCCATGCTCTTCGCGCTCCTCGTGCTGGCCTCGAGCGACCCGAACCGGACGATCGTCTTCGACGTCGCCTCGTTCGTGATCCTCGCCTCGATCTTTGCCCACGGCCTCACGGACACGGTCGGCGCGCGCTGGATCGAGCGGCGGCTCGACCCTTCGCGGGCCTAGCCGGACTGCTGCGACAGCCCGTTCAAGGAGCCGTTTAGAGTCGTCAGGTGGACATCGTCGTCGCCGTCATCTTCCTCGCCGCGCTCGCGGTGATCGCGCTCGAGTGGGTGCATCGGACGAAGGTGGCGCTCGCCGGCGCCGGCATCGTCGTCATCCTCGGGATCCTCGAGCTCGACGACGCGATCGAGGCGGTCGACTGGGCGACGATCGGCCTGCTCGCCGGGATGATGATCATCGTCGGCGTCACCGAGAAGACCGGCATCTTCACCTACCTCGCGCTCCGCGCCGCCCAGCTCTCGAACGGAAAGCCGCTGCGGCTCGTCCTCCTCCTCGGCGGCGTCACAGGCGTCATGTCGGCCTTCCTCGACAACCTGACCGCCATCCTGCTCGTCGTCCCGATCACGCTGCTGCTCGCGGACGTCCTGCGGATCACCCCGATCCCGCTCGTGCTCGTGGAGATCTTCGCCTCGAACATCGGCGGGACGGCGACGCTGATCGGCGATCCGCCGAACATCATGATCGGGACGGCCGTCCCCGAGCTCTCGTTCCTCGACTTCATCGTCAACCTCGCGCCGGTGGCCTTCTTCACGCTCGCCGTCGTCTCGATCCTCCTCTACTACATCTTCCGGAACGAGCTGCGGGTCGCACCCGACCGCGTCGCGGAGCTCCAGCGGCTCGACCCGACGCGCGACGTGCGCGAGGCGAAGTACGTGAAGCGGTCGATCGCCGTGCTCCTCGGGACGATCATCGCCTTCTTCCTCCACGCGCCGCTTCACCTCGAGCCGGCGGTCGTCGCGCTCGGTGGGGCGACCGTCCTCCTGCTCGTGGCCGTGGACGACGTCGAGGAGGCCTTCGAGCGCGTGGAGTGGTCGACGCTCTTCTTCTTCCTCGGCCTCTTCGTCATGGTCGGCGGCCTCGAGCACGAGGGGATCATCGGCGAGATCGCGAACCTGCTCGGCGATCTCACGAACGGAAACCGCGTCGCGGAGGGGATGGCGATCATGTGGGGCGGCGCCGCGGGCTCGGCGCTCGTGGACAACATCCCCTTCACGGCCGCGATGATCCCGGTCGTGGATCAGCTGCAGGGCAGCGAGCCGGTGGACGACGCGCTCTGGTGGGCGCTCGCGCTCGGCGCGTGCTTCGGCGGGAACGCGACGATGATCGCGGCCGCCGCGAACGTCGCCGCGACCGGCGTTCTCGACCGGACCGGCCACAAGGTCTCGTTCGTGCGCTTTCTCTGGTACGGGCTACCCGTCACACTGCTCTCGCTCGTGATCGCAACCGTGTACCTCCTCCTCTTCCAGCTGTGAGCCGATGAAGTCCATCCTCGAAGCGATCGAGCTCGCCGACGCGTCCGTACCGCGGGAGGCGACCTTCGAGGACGCCGCCCGCATGCTCGTGGGGAGCGAGGCGCCCACCGTCGCGGTCCTCGACGGGGAGCGGAAGGTGGTCGGGCTCTTCGGGATCGAGCAGGCGCTGCGCGGCTGCATGCCGAGCTATCTGCTCGAGATGCGGCACACCGCCTTCGCGCAGGACGACCTCGACCTCCTCGCCGACCGCGCGCGCGAGGTGCTCGACGACCCGGTGCTGGAGCACACTGCCGACCCGGTGACGGTCGACCTCCGCACGAGCGCCGTCCACGTCGCCGAGGTGTTCCTCCACGAGGGGATGGCCGGGATCGCGGTCGTCGACGGCGACCGCTACGCCGGGATCCTCGGCCGCGCCGCGTTTGCGCGGGCGATGCTCCGCCGGGCGCTCGCCGGCGGCGGGGCTTGACCGCCGTCCGCGCACCTTCTTAGGATCGCGCCGCTTCTTCACATACCGGGCGGCGATCAGGAGGTGGGCTGTGGCAGGAGAGCGCAGAGTCGGCGGCGTCACCTATCGCGAGGCCGACGAGGGATACTTCGAGAAGAGGACCCTCCGGCGCCACGCAGGAGTGTGGTCGCTCTGGGCGCTCGGGGTGGCGGCGGTCATCTCGGGCGACTTCTTCGGCTGGAACTTCGGGCTCGCCTACGGGTTCGGCGGGCTCCTGATCGCGACGATCTTCGTCACGATCATGTACTTCGGCCTGTGCTTCTCGATTGCCGAGATGTCACCGGCTCTCCCCCACACCGGCGGCGCGTACTCCTTCGCCCGCTCGGCGATGGGCCCGTGGGGCGGCTTCACGACCGGCGTCGCGGAGACGATCGAGTACGTCATCACCCCGGCGGTGATCGTCGTCGGGATCGGGAGCTACATGAGCTCGATCTCGGACGACCTGTTCGGGTTCACGATGGCCGATCCGATCTGGTGGGCGATCTTCTACGCGGTCTTCGTCGGCCTGAACTACATCGGCGTGGAGGCCAGCTTCCGCTTCACGGTCTTCATCTGCCTCCTCTCGCTGCTCGTCCTCCTCGTGTTCTTCGTGGGCGCGCTGACGAAGCTCGAATTCCAGCGCTTCGCAATCGACGCGGGCGGCGGCTGGCTCCCGGAGGGCATCCCCGGCATCTTCTACGCGCTTCCGTTCGCGATCTGGTTCTACCTCGCGATCGAGGAGCTGCCGCTCGCGGCGGAGGAATCCGCCGACCCGGAGAAGGACATCCCGCGCGGGACGATCTGGGGCCTCGTGACGCTCGTCGTCACCGGCTTCCTCGTCCTCTTCCTGAACAGCGGCATCTCGCCCGGCTCGGGTGAGCTTGCGGAGTCCGGGGAGCCGCTCCTCGAGGGCCTGCGGACGATCTTCGGCGACGGTACCTCCGCGTCGCTCCTCGGCCTGATCGCGGTCGCCGGCCTGGTGGCCAGCTTCCACACGATCATCTTCGCGTACGGGCGGAACATCTTCTCGCTCTCGCGTGCGGGCTACTACCCGCACCCGTTCTCGGTCACCCACGGGACGCGGCAGACGCCGCACGTGGCGCTCATCATCGGCGCGGTGATCGGCTGGTGCGCGGCGCTCATCATCGACCAGGCGGGCGCCGGGTCGACCGTGGGCGGCTCGCTGCTGAACATGGCCGTCTTCGGGGCGGTCATCTCGTACTTCATGCAGGCGCTCTCGTTCGTCCTGCTCCGCCGGCGGCTGCCGCACATCAAGCGGCCGTACCGGAGCCCGGTCGGCGAGTGGGGCGCGCTCATCGCGGCGGCGATCGCGCTCGTCACGCTGATCGCGATCTTCTGGAACTCCGATTACCGGCCCGGTGTCTACGGGGTCGCGATCTTCTACCTGGTCGCGGTTCTCTACTTCGCGCTGATCGGCCGGCACCGGCTCGTGTACTCGCCCGAGGAGGAGTTCGCCATGTCGCACGGCGAGCGCGCGGGCGCGCACATGGAGGCCACCGCCACGCACCTCGGCGGCGGTCTCGAGGCGCAGATGGACGAGGCGCCTCGACCCGGCCCTGACGATCCGCCGAGGACGTAGACTCGGCGCACGATTGGGCGGGGAGAGCCGGCCGCGTGCCGGCTCTCCCCGCCTCCGGAGCCCGATGCTGACGCTGGACGAGCTGCGCAACGAGGTGGAACGCGGCGCGATCGACACGGTGGTCGTCGCGTTCACGGACATGCAGGGCCGCCTGCTGGGCAAGCGCGTCCACGGCGAGCACTTCCTCTCGGAGGGCCTCGCGGAGGCGGGTGTCGAGGCGTGCGACTACCTGCTCGCGCTCGACATGGAGATGGATCCCGTGCCCGGGTATGCGCTCGCAAACTGGGAGCTCGGCTACGGCGACTTCGTGCTCCGGCCGGATCTCGGCACGCTGCGGCGGATCCCGTGGCTCGAGGCGACGGCGCTCCTGCTCTGTGACATCGTCGCGCACGACGGCTCGGACGTCGCGCCCTCGCCCCGGCAGGTGCTCAAGCGCCAGGTCGAGCGGGCGCGGGCGCTCGGCTACGAGCCGATGTTCGGCTCCGAGCTCGAGTTCTATCTCTTCAAGGAGACGTACGCGGAGGCGCACGAGAAGGCGTACGAGGGGCTTACGCCGTCCGTCCCGTACATCCTCGACTACCACATCCTCGCGTCGACCTTCGACGAGCCCTTCATCCGGCAGGTGCGGAACGGGATGCACGCCGCTGGGATCCCGGTCGAGTACTCGAAGGGCGAGGCGTGGCCGGGCCAGCACGAGATCAACTTCCGCTACGCGGACGCCGTGACGATGGCGGACAACCACACGATCTACAAGAACGGCGCGAAGGAGCTCGCGCACCTGAACGGGATGTCGCTCACGTTCATGGCGAAGCCGCACGAGGAGTGGATCGGGAACTCGTGCCACGTCCACTCGTCGCTCTGGCGCGACGGCGAGGCGGCGTTCGCGGGCGAGTCGGAGGTGTTCAGGCAGTACCTCGCCGGGCAGATCGGGGTGCTCTCCGAGCTGGCCGTGTTCGTCGCGCCGACGGTGAACTCGTACAAGCGGTTCGCCGCGGGCTCGTGGGCGCCGACGACGCTCGCATGGGGGCACGACAACCGGACGTGCGGGTTCCGGATCGTCGGCCATGGCGCGGGCCTCAGGACGGAGACGCGGATCCCCGGCGCGGACGCGAATCCCTACCTGTGCTTCGCGGCACTCCTCGCGGCCGGGCTGCACGGGATCGAGAACGGGCTCGAGCTGCCGCCGCCGCTCGAGGGGAACGCGTACGAGTCGGACGCGGCGCGCTTCCCTGGGACGCTGCGCGACGCGATCGCGGCGCTCGAGCACGGGACCGTCGCGCGGGCGGCCCTCGGCGACGACGTCGTCGACCACTACCTCACGTACGCGCGCGCGGAGCAGCGCCTCTTCGACCGGGTCGTGACCGGCTACGAACGGTCGCGGATGTTCGAGCGCGGGTAGCGCCGGCGGACGCGTCTGCGCGGGACCGGCACGAAGCTGTCAGGAAGTCGGCACGGTCCGCGCGAGACACGTGCGCTCTTTCTCTTTATGGTTTGAACCAAGGGGTGGGGGCAGCCTCCCGTTACACGTGCGCGCGAGAAGTAAAGTCACGGCGATGACTCGAAGCGGCAAGCCGATCGTCGGGATCACGACCTACGCGGAGAACGCGGCCTGGGGCGCCTGGAGCGTTCCGACGGCGCTCGTCCCGCTCAGCTACGTGCGCTCGGTCGAGCGCGCCGGAGGTCGGCCGCTGCTCGTCCCGCCCTCGGAGGACGGCATCGACGAGACGCTCGACGCGCTCGACGGCCTCGTCTTCTCCGGCGGCGCGGACCTCGACCCGGCGAGCTACGGCGCCGAGCCGCACCCGGAGACGAACGGCACGCGCCCCGAGCGCGACCGCGCGGAGCTCGCCCTCATGGAGGCGGCGCTCGCGCGCGACATGCCGGTCCTCGCCGTCTGCCGCGGGATGGAGATCATGAACGTCCTGCGCGGCGGCGACCTCGTCCAGCACCTCCCGGAGGTCGTCGGCGACGAGAGGCACAAGCACACGCCCGGCGTCTTCTCCGACCACGCCGTCTCGGTTGCCGGCGAGAGCCGCCTCGCGCGCGTGCTCGGCGACCGCGCGCCCGTGAAGTCGCACCACCACCAGGGCGTCGGGCGCGTCGGCGACGGGCTCGTCGAGACCGCCTGGGCCGAGGACGGCACGGTCGAGAGCCTCGAGGATCCCGGGCGGCGCTTCGCGCTCGGCGTCCTCTGGCATCCCGAGGAGGACGAGGATGCCGCGCTCTTCCGCGCCCTCGTCGAGGAGGCCGCGTCCTACCGGAAGCGCCGCGGATGAACGTCGTCCTGAACCCCGCGACCGAGGAGACGATCGCGGAGCTCCCGCACGGCACCGCCGAGGATGCCGACCGGGCGGTCGCGGCGGCGAAGCGTGCGTTCCCCGCCTGGCGCGCGGTCGCGCCCGAGGATCGCGCCCGGCTTCTCCGCCGCCTGGCGACGCTCGTCGAGGAGAACGCCGAGGAGCTCGCCCTGCTCGAGACGCGCAACGTCGGGAAGCCGATCGGCGACGCCCGCGGCGAGGTCGGGATGGTCGCCGACGTCTTTCACTTCTACGCGGGCGCGGTGGACAAGCACCACGGCGAGACGATCCCCGTCGCCGGCGGGATCGATCTGACCTTCCGCGAGCCGCTCGGCGTCGTCGGGCTCATCACGCCGTGGAACTTCCCGCTCAACATCGCCTCGTGGAAGCTCGGCCCCGCGCTCGCGTGCGGAAACACGGTCGTCCTCAAGCCGGCCGAGCTGACGCCGCTCTCGTCGCTCCGCCTCGGCGAGCTCGCGCTCGAGGCCGGGATCCCCGAGGGCGTCGTGAACGTCGTCTCCGGCCCCGGCTCGGTGGTCGGGCAGCGGCTCGCCGAGCACCCCGACGTCGCGAAGATCGGCTTCACCGGCTCGACCGAGGTCGGGCGCCGCGTGATGGAGAGCGCCGCGGGCACGATCAAGCGGGTCACGCTCGAGCTCGGCGGCAAGTCGGCGAACGTCGTCTTCGCCGACGCGGACCTCGAGCGCGCCGCCGCAGCCGCTCCGGGCGCCGTCTTCGGGAACGCGGGGCAGGACTGCTGCGCACGCTCGCGGATCCTCGTCGAGCGCAGCGTCTACGACCGCTTCCTCGAGCTCCTCGAGGGCGCCACGCGCGCGATCGTCGTCGGCGACCCCGAGGACGCCGACACCCAGATGGGCCCGCTGATCTCGGCCGAGCACCGGGAGAAGGTCGCGTCCTTCGTGGACGGCGACGGTGGCGCGCGCATCCGCGGCGACGCGCCCGAGGCCCCCGGGTTCTGGTTCCCGTGCACCGTGGTCGAGGCGTCGAACGAGGACCGGGTCGCGCGCGAGGAGGTCTTCGGGCCTGTCGCGGCGGTGATCCCGTTCGCCGACGAGGCGGACGCGGTCCGGATCGCGAACGACACGCCCTACGGCCTCTCCGGGTCGATCTGGACGGAGAACGGCGCCCGTGCGCTCCGCGTCGCGCGCGCGCTCGAGTCCGGCGTCCTCTCGATCAACTCGAACACCTCCGTGCGCGTCCAGGCGCCGTTCGGCGGCTTCAAGCAGTCCGGGTTCGGGCGCGAGCTCGGCCTGCACGCCCTCGCGGGCTACTCGGAGGTGAAGAACGTGTATATCTCGACCGCCTAGCCGGAGGTTCGCCTACCCTGAGGGCGTGGGTCGCCGCTTCCACGTGCTCGCCGTCGCGCTGCTCGCGGTCGCGCTCGGCGGAGGGTGCGGCGCGGCCGAGAGCTCGCCGGAGCCCGACCCCGTGCCCGAGGGCCCCGTCCTCAGCTCCCAGCAGGTCTCGGACGAGTTCGAGGACGAGGCGGGCCGCCCGCTCGAGGAGACGATCCCCGACCCCTCGTGGGAGCAGCTCGGCTTCGGGCTGAACGCACCGCCAGCCGTGATCGAGCGGTTCGGGACGTTCTCGATCTACGTCGTCGACGAGGAGGATCCGGAGGCGCTCACGTCCCTCCTTCGCGACAAGGCGACCGGCGAGCCGCTCGAGATGGACGCCGAGGGCATCTACTGGGAGCTCGACTCGCTGAGCAACACCTGGATCGCGCACTCCCGCTACGGCGAGAACGTCGTCCTCGCCTGGTTCTCGGAGCAGACCGAGCCCGAGACCGACGAGCGCTGGCAGCGGCTCGACGACATCCTCTCCGGCCTCGTGACCGGGTAGATTCCGCCGACCGGCAGGCGGAAGGAGGCGGCGTGGGCAGGCTCGACGGAAAGGTCGTGGTGATCACCGGGGCGGCCGGCGGGATCGGGCGCGAGGCGGCGCTGCTCTTCTCCGCCGAGGGTGCGCAGGTCTGCGTCGCCGACGTCGACCCTGACGCGGGCGAGCAGACCGCGTCCGAGTGCCGCGACGCGTTCTTCTTCCAGGCCGACGTCGCGAGCGAGGAGAGCGTCCGGGCGATGTACGCCGCGACGGCCGAGCGCTACGGCGGCGTCGACGTCCTCTACAACAACGCGGGGATCATGCCGGCCGACGACGCGTCGGTTCTCGAGACGGGCGCCGACGCGTGGGAGCGCGTGCTCTCCGTGAACGCCAAGGGCGTCTTCCTCTGCTGCAAGCACGGGATCCCGCACCTGCTCGAGCGCGGCGGCGGGTCGGTGATCAACGTCGCGTCCTTCGTCGCGCTCATGGGCGCCGCGACCTCGCAGATCGCCTACACGGCGTCGAAGGGCGCGGTGCTCTCGCTCTCGCGGGAGCTCGCCGTCGAGTTCGCGCGGCGCGGCGTGCGCGTGAACGCGCTCTGCCCCGGGCCGGTCGAGACGCCGCTGCTCATGCGGCTCTTTTCCGACGACCCGGCCGCCTACGAGCGACGCCGCGTCCACCTGCCGATGGGCCGGCTCGCGCAGGCGAGGGAGATCGCTCAGGCGGCGCTCTTCCTCGCGAGCGACGAGTCCTCGTACGTGAACGGGACGACGTTCCTCGTCGACGGCGGGCTGAACGCGGCCTACGTGACGCCGCTGGACGAGTAGTCAGGCGGCCGCGGCGGCCGCGCGGGCGAGCTCGAGCCGGGGCGGGAAGCGGCGCAGGATCCAGGCGGCGCCGAGGGGCTCTCGGCGGTAGTGCTCGCCGTTCACGAGCGCGAAGTCGCGCGTGCGGAGATCCATCGGGAGCCGCGACTCGGTCGGATACCAGCGGTTGTGCCGCTCGATCAGCTCGTTGACGGCGACGAAGTTCCAGCGGGCAGCAAGCGCGCGCCAGCGTGGGGCAAAGGTCTCGGGCCGGCCGGCGCATTCCGCGGCGAGCTCCCGCCAGGCTTCCCCGAGCGCACGCTCGTGCGTGCCGGTCTCGGCCTCGATGTCGCGCAGGCGGGCCATGTACGGAAGTGGTCCGCCGAGCGACGTGACGTACGACTCGGTCGCAGGGCCGAAGGGGTTCGGACGCAGGCGAACCCGCTGTCCCCGGTACGGGGCGCCCGCGAGGTCCCGCTCGAGCACCTCCCGCTCACGGCGCTCCCGGTCGTTCTCGGCGCGGACGCCCCACGCCCCGAGCAGCTTCTTACGCTCCCGTTCGTCCACGCCTCCATTGTGCCCGCGGCGGGCTAGGTGTCGCGGACGCGCCCCAGGCGCAGGAAGAACGGCGTCAGCCCGACGGTGACGAGCGACGAGATCCAGAGGAGCGGCGCGGCAAGGAGCGGCAGCAGCATCGAGATCAGCACAGCGCCTCCCCAGCGAAGGAGGCGCCAGCGGGTCTGCTCCCGCACGTAGGCGACGAGGAGCACGGCGAGGCCGCCGAGGATCGCGAACGTGACCCAGATCGGCCACGAGCCGGTCAGCCAGTCGCCGATCCCGCCGGCGTTCCCGATCACGAGCGCGGCGAGGAGGACGAGCCCGACGGCGGCGAGCGCGAGAACGGTCCAGCGCAGGTACGGCACGAGCGTGAGCGGCTTGAAGAACCGCTTGTCGGACGCCGCGAGCGCGCGGCTGTACCAGCCCGGTGGATCCGCCCACCCGATCAGGTGCGCGACTGCGCCGAAGCGCCAGCGTGAGGCGTCCGCGCCCGGCGCGTCCGGCGCGAAGAGCGGCTCGAAGGGCGTGCAGGTGCGCAGCTCGAGGTCGCTCATCAGGTAGCCGTCCAGCATGAGGGAGAACGACTCCGTATCGCCGAACGCGTCCAGGTCGGTGCGCACGCGGGCGAGCCTCGCCTGCGTCTCCTCGAGCACGCCGAAGTCGACGGAGCGGACGCGGCCGACGCGCTCCTCCTCCGGGATCTCCCGGACCGGCTGCCCGTCGTCCGCGAGCGGCGCCCTGGCCTCGGCCGGCAGCCCCTTGCGGAGGTGGACGAGCACCACGGGCTGGGCCCGGTTCGTCGCGTGCATGAGCTGCTCGTCGCGGATCCGGTCGCCGTAGATCGAGATCGACCGCCCCGCGACGCCCGGAATCCGGGTCGCCGGCGAGTCGAGATCGGCCATCTGCCCGGACGCGTCGCTCACCACGAGGTGCGTGCAGTCCGCGTCGAAGAGCGCCTGGACGCCCTGGTTGTCGTGCACGCCGCCGTCGACGAGCTCGACGCGGAGGCCGTCGTAGAGCCCGCTGATCGCGAGCGGGTGGAAGAGCGTCGGGACGCAGGCCGACGCGGCGACGGCGAGCCCGAGCGGGAAGTCCCGCTGGCGCAACGTGATCGCCTTGTGGCCGTTCGGCCCCTCGTCCGCGGTGAAGTAGCCGTGGTCGAGGCGCCGGTTCTTGTCCACCTCGGCGGCGATCCGGCGCGTGCGCGGGTCGCGGGGCAGCGGCTCGCCCATCCGCACGGCCTCGAAGCGCCAGTTGTGACCGGTGTTCAGCGACGTGGCGTTGATCGTGAGGATCGGGACCTTCGACGCCCGCCCTCGGTTGTGCTCGTCCGGCCGGAAGTCGCGGTCGTCGCCGGCCGGCTGGATACGCAGCTCGGGCAGCGCGATCTGCGTGTCGGCGAGCCCCCAGCGGCGCTTCGGGCGTGGCTCCGGCCAGGCCGGCTTGTAGAACAGGCGGTCGAGCAGGTCGCCGATCCTGTCCGAGCGCGAGTACGACGGCTTCGCCATCAGGACGTTCTTCCAGAGGTTGAGGAAGATGCGGGCGCGGATGTTCTTCTGCACGGCGGCGAGGAAGTCGCGCTCGACGGCGGCGACGAGCCCGACGTAGTCGGCGTCGTCGATCGCCGCGTCCGGCTTCGCCTCGAGCAGCCGCTTCACGTGGAGGTAGTAGAGGGCTCCGACGATCGAGCCGCCGGACACGGTGGAGATCACCTCGACCCGCCGCAGGACCCCGAGCTCGGCCATCCGCGCGAGCACGCCGATATGGAAGAGCGCCGCGCGGAAGCCGCCTCCGGACAGCGCGAGGCCGACCTTGGCGGGCGGGGTCTCGGGGACGGCGGCGGGCTCGGCTCGCGGCATGCCGACGGCGACGATTCCACGGCGGGCGGTTGCTGTCAATTCCCGCGCGGCCCCGGACGACCCCGCGTCGGGCGCCCTCGGGGTTCCCCAGGGTGCCCCCGCCGTGGTTCCCCGCGCTTCCCCGCCCGACCCCGCGCGGCGCAATCCCCTTTGTGCAGGCGACGGAGCGTGCCCCCGGCGGGGAGCCCCGATGGTGCCCCGTCCGGGTACGGTGTATCCTCCGAGCGGGGAACTCGACCACGTGGAGCCCCGCTCGAAGCCCGTCTCGAGGACCGTTTGGGGACGGCCTTCCCCCTGCGGTATGAGCATCAAGCGGACATACACGATCGCCGAGGCCGCCGAGCTGACCGGCCTGAGCCGCAAGGCGATCGCCAGGCGGCTCGAGCGCGGCTCGCTTCGCTCCCTCGTGCGAAACGGGCGCCGGCTCGTGCCCCGGTCGGAGCTCGTGCGGGCCGGGCTTGTCCCCGAGGAAGGCGCCGCCCCCGAGCCGGCCGTGACGCCCCCCGCTCCGGTGGCCGGCGCCGGCGAGGGCTCCCCGGAGATCATGCTCGCGGCGCTCATGCGCGAGCTGCTCGACCGGCTCGAGCGGCAGGGGAACGAGATCGCGAGCTACCGCGCGATCACCGCGCAGGCCGAGAGCCTCCATCTCGAGCGGGAGGTGAGCGAGCTCCGCGCACGCCTGCTCGCGCTCGAGGGTCGGCAGCCGGGCTCTCCGCCGGGCGCCGCCGACACCATCCACCTGCCTCCGCAGCAGGCCCAGCCGCCGTACCCCCAGCCCCCCGCGAGTCCGCAGCCGCACCCGGAGCATCCGATCTGGCTGCCGCCGTCGGCCGCACATGCGCCCGCGGCGCCGCCCGGCCCGCCCGCGCCGTCCCAGCCGCGCCAGCCCGTCTACGGGCCGGCGCGCAGCTCGCCCGTCGGACGGCTCCTGCTCTTCGCGCTGGAAGCCGGCTTCATCGTCGCGGTCGCGGTAGCCGCCTGGCTCTCGGACCTCGAGCCCCCCGTGATCGTCGGCTCGGTCGCGCTCGCGTGGCTGCTCGTGGCGCTGCTCGAATGGATCCGCTGGAGCGCGCGGCGCGGCCGCTGAACCGGCTCTAGGGATTGACGCGCCGACGGAGTAGTCTTGGCCGACCCCCGGGAGGCCGACATGCTCGACCCGAACCGTTTCGCCGCCCTCGCCCGCCGGCGTGCTCGGCCGGTCGTCGCGCTCGCCGTCGGAGCGGCGCTCGCGTTCCCGGCGCTCTCGGCGTCCGCGCCGACGACGTCGCGCGCGAGCATCGGTCCGTCCGGCGCGCAGGCGAACCGGGCGGCTGCGAGCGCCTCCCTGTCCGGGACCGGCCGCTTGGTCGTCTTTCACTCGAGCGCCTCGAATCTCGTTGCACGGGACCGGAACGGGCGCGTCGACGTCTTCCTCCGTGACCGGGAGACCCGCACGACGAGGCGGCTCAGCGTGAGCCCGCGCGGCGGCGGCGGGAACGGGCACAGCACGAGCCCGGCGATCTCCGAGGACGGGCGTTTCGTCGCATTCGACTCCTCGGCGTCGAACCTCGTCGCCCGCGACGGAAATCGCAAGGTGGACGTGTTCGTGCGCGACAGGCAGACCGGCACGACGCGGCGGATGAGCGTGACCTCGAGCGGAGCGGGCGCGAACGGGCCCAGCTTCGACCCGTCGATCTCGGCCGACGGACGCATCGTCGGCTTCGACTCGGGTGCGTCGAACCTGGTGCGGCGCGACCGGAACGATGCGTGGGACGTGTTCGTGCGCGATCGCCAGGCCGGAACGACGCGTCGAGTCAGTCTCAGCTCCGCGGGCGTGGCGGGGAACCGCGACAGCTGGTCTGCCGTCGTCTCGCCGGACGGACGCCACGTCGCGTTCGCCTCGCTCGCGTTCAACCTCGTCGGGGGCGACACGAACCGGCAGGCGGACATCTTCGTGCGCGACCGGCAGACGGGCACGACGACGCGGGTGAGCGTCCGCTCGAACGGACGGCAGGCGAACGGAGGCAGCGCGTTCCCCACGATCTCCGCGAACGGGCGGTTCGTCGCCTTCCGCTCCGTGGCGACGAACCTCGTCGCGGGCGACACGAACGGTCACGCCGACGTCTTCGTCCATGACCGCGAGACGGGCCGGACTCGCCGGATCAGCGTCGCGCGCGACGGTTCGCAGGCGAACGGGCCGAGCGACGCGCCGGCGCTCTCGGCGGACGGGAACCTCGTCGCGTTCGAGTCGTCGGCGACGAACCTGATCCCGTCGGACACGAACGCGTACCGCGACGTCTTCGTCCGCGACCGGGCGGCCGGGAGGACGCGGCGCGTGAGCATCAGCACCGCGTACGTGGCCGGGAACGGGCTGAGCGAGCGCGCCGCCCTCTCCGGCGACGGGCTCGTGGTCGCGTTCACCTCGTACGCGACGAATCTCGTCCGCCGAGACACGAACCGACGCGCCGACGTCTTCGTCCGCGGCCCGTTCGCGTGGCCGGGCGCGGGCTCCGAGCCGTAGGAGGCGCCCGGCCGAAGAGCTTCACGCCGCACGCCCCGCTACGATCGCTCACAGCCGTGCGGTCCGACGCACCGTTCCAGGATCTGCTCGCCGCGGCCCGGAAGGGGGACGAGCCGGCGCTCGCGACGCTCTACCGCCGCCTGCAACCCGCCCTCCTCGGCTACCTCCACACGCAGCGCCCGAACGACGCCGACGACCTCGCCTCCGAGACCTGGATCGCCGCCGCGCGCGGCCTCGAGCGCTTCCGCGGAGACGAGGAGGACTTCCGCCGCTGGATGTTCACGATCGCCCGCCGGCGGCTGCTCGACCTGTACCGGGACGAGGCCCGCCGCCCGGCGGCCGCGACGCGCGGAGCCGCGGCGGAGACAGCGGGGATCGCGCCCGACGCGGCGACAGAGGCGATCCAGGCCGCAGACGTGCGCTTCGCCCTGAGCCAGATCGCGAGCCTTCCGGCGGACGAGGCCGAGGTCGTCGTCCTTCGCGTCGTGGCCGGGCTGTCTGCGAAGGACGTGGCCGAAATCACGGGGCGGACGACCGTCGGCGTCCGCGTCGTCCAGCACCGGGCGCTGAAGCGCCTGGCGGGGTTCCTCGAGAAGTCTCTTGTAACGCTTGTCGGCGCGGCGGCGATGTAGAGAAGGATGCAGCGAAACGATCTGACCCGGGACATCGCCGACCGGCTCCTCGCCGGGACGGCCGGCCGCGAGGCGCTGCCCGACGAGCTCGAGCCCGTCGCGGAGACGCTCGGCCGCCTGCGCACCCTGCGCGAGGCCGATGTCGAACCGGCAGCCGAGCTCCGGACCGTTCGGGCCATGGCGGCCGCGGTCCAGGCGACCGAGCGGCCCCGCCGAGCGCTGTTCCTGCCTCGTGGAGCGCGCCTTGCGCTCACGGTCGGCACGATCCTCGTGCTCGGCACGACGGGAGTCGCCGTCGCCGGTGGGAACATGCCCGGAGGCGGCGTCGCGAACGCCGTGCTGAGCGGCCTCGGCCTCGATCCCGTGGACGAGCGGGATCGCGAGGAGGATCTCCGCGAGATCGAGGAGGAAGCGGCCGAGGCGGAGCAGGAAGCCGCCGACGAGGCCGCGGAGAACGCAGCCGAGGACGCGGCCGAGGGCGACAAGCCGCCGCCCGCCCCCGCGCAGGCCGGACGCGAGAAGGCTGCCAAGAATCGCGAGGCCGCGCAGGGCTTCGTCACCGCGATGCGCGCATGGACGGCCTGCGTCGGCGAAGCGGCTCCGAACCACAAGGCCTCCGGCGCGACCGGGCCGTTCGATCCGGTCGCCGCGTGCGGCGAGAAGCCGCACCCGAGCGACTTCCGAATCGGGCCCGCGGATCCTCAGGAGAACGCCGAAGACGAGGGCGCCGGAAACGGCTCCCGCCCGGGCCAGCCCGCAAGCGCAGGCCCGCCCGCCGATGCAGGCCCGCCCGCCGATGCTGGACCCCCCGCCAATTCCAGTCCGCCAGCGGGCGTAGGGCCTCCCGGCTAGCCCGAGGAGGCACGCCCGCCCACCGCGGGGGGCCACCGAGGCTGTGGTAGCCGCCAAACAGCCGCTGGTGACCCTCGCGGTTCGGGTGCCCGGGCACCGCCTCACGCCTGCACCCTGTCACCCCCGGCCTGGACGGCCGGTTACCGGCCGCGTAGGCTGGCCCGCGTGAACCTCGCGCTCTTCGGCGGCTTCGGGGACCGCCCGCTTGCACCCGGCTGGGTGAAGGAGACGGCGGTGGCCGTGTTCGGCGGCGGAAGCTTCGACCTGACGAGCGCGCCGCCGGGCCCGGACGCGCGCCTCACGGTGGTCGCGATCCTCGGCGGGATCGAGATCAAGGTCGCGCCGGGAACGCGCGTCACGATGAGCGGGCTGAGCTTTCTCGGCGGCCGCGAGGTCAAGGTCGAGCCGGGCGACGGCCCGCAGATCCACCTGAACGTGACCGCGATCCTC
>Ga0214468_1000187_pt1 | contig 19343 bp, 16 predicted proteins | sample RVTome_9_FD_187334 | JGI IMG/M metagenome (GOLD analysis project Ga0214468, IMG submission 187334) | Soil microbial communities from uranium-contaminated site in the Upper Colorado River Basin, Wyoming, United States - RVT155D38 HiSeq ...
CGAGACCCGCGGGGAGCGCGGAGCGAGAGAGCCAGGTATCTCTCCCCCTCTACGTGCCCTACACCGGAGGGCGGGGGCTGCGGCCCTTCCATGGCCGGCCCGCAGCGTGGGGGGGTGGGGGAGCCGGCGGGGGAACCTCGCGGACGGCGCAGGGTAGCGCCCGTTGAAGGCCTGGGGTGGTCCGGCGCCGGCCGCGACGGAGGCGGCGGCCCGCCCCCCGCATTTCCATCAGCCGCCGCCGTTTCCCCCGACGGCTCCCCCACCCACCCACGCCCCCCACGACCCGCCCGGGGCCGCAGCCCCCGCCCGGCCGCCAGCCACAGACCGCCCGCCCACGCCCGCTGCGGTAGGCTCGCGCACCACATGGCCGACCTTCTCGCAGAGCTCGAGTCCCGGCTCGACCGCGCCCGGCTGGGGGGCGGGCAGGAGCGGGTCGACAAGCAGCACGCGGCCGGGAAGCTCACCGCGCGCGAGCGGGTCGAGCTGCTCGTCGACCCGGGGTCGTTCGTCGAGATCGACGCCCTCGTCACCCACCGCTGCACCGACTTCGGGATGGAAGAGAGCCGGGTGCCCGGCGACGGCGTCGTCTGCGGGCACGGGACCATCGAAGGCCGTCTCGTCTACCTCTTCGCCCAGGACTTCACCGTCTTCGGCGGCTCGCTCTCCGAGACCAACGCCGAGAAGATCTGCAAGGTCATGGACCTGGCGGTCGAGAACGGGGCGCCCGTCGTCGGCCTCAACGACTCCGGCGGGGCGCGCATCCAGGAAGGGGTCGCGTCGCTCGGCGGCTACGCCGACATCTTCCTGCGCAACACCCTGGCCTCGGGCGTCGTGCCGCAGATCTCGGCCGTCCTCGGCCCCTGCGCCGGCGGCGCGGTCTACTCGCCGGCGATCACCGACTTCGTCTTCATGGTCGAGGACACGAGCTACATGTTCGTCACCGGGCCCGACGTCATCCGCACGGTGACCCACGAGGAGGTGACCAAGGAGGAGTTGGGCGGCGCCGCGACCCACGCGGGCAAGAGCGGCGTGGCGCACTTCACGGTGCCCAACGACGCGGCCTGCCTGGCGGCGATCCGCGAGCTCCTCTCCTACCTGCCGTCGAACAACCTCGACGACCCGCCGGCGGGGACGAGCGACGACCCGCCGGACCGCGAGGAGCCGGCGCTCGACGCCCTGGTCCCCGCGGACCCGAACAAGCCGTACGACATCCACCGGCTGATCGAGGCGGTGGTCGACGACGGGCGGTTCTTCGAGGTCCACGCCGCGTACGCGCGCAATTTGGTGGTGGGCTTCGCGCGGATCGGCGGCCGCAGCGTCGGGGTGGTCGCCAACCAGCCGGCGTGGCTCGCCGGGGTGCTCGACATCGACGCCTCGCTCAAAGGGGCGCGCTTCGTCCGCTTCTGCGACGCCTTCAACCTCCCCCTGGTCACCTTCGAGGACGTGCCCGGCTTCCTGCCCGGCACGCAGCAGGAGTTCGGCGGCATCATCAAGCACGGCGCGAAGCTCCTCTACGCCTTCGCCGAGGCGACGGTGCCCAAGGTGACGGTCATCGTGCGCAAGGCGTACGGCGGCGCCTACTGCGTGATGGCCTCGAAGCACCTGCGGACCGACGTCAACCTGGCCTACCCGACGGCGGAGATCGCGGTGATGGGGCCGGAGGGGGCGGTCAACGTGCTCTACCGCCGCGAGCTCGCCGAGGCCGGCGAGCGGGCGGCCGAGGTGCGGGCGGCGAAGGTCGCCGAGTACCGGGAGAAGTTCTCGAACCCGTACGTCGCCGCGGAGCGCGGCTTCGTCGACGCGATCGTCCGGCCGCGCGAGACCCGGCCGCGGCTGGTCGCCGCCCTGCGCCAGCTCGCCGGCAAGCGCCAGTCGATGCCGGCGAAGAAGCACGGCAACATCCCGCTCTGACGTCTCTCGCTCGCGGCGGCGTCGCGGCCGCCGGCGACCGCGTGGGCCGGGGCGGCAGGCGAGGTACACTACCGGCCGCCGGTCCGACGGCGGCCCGGCGTCATCCGAGACCCTCGTCCCCGGCCGGCGGCCGGGAGGAGCGACCCCGTGAGAGAGAAAGACCGCAAGCTGCGCCGGCGCCGCCAGCGCCGGGCGAAGCGGCTGAAGAAGCGGCAGCAGGAGGAGATGGCGCAGGGCGGCCGGCCGGCCGCGCGGCGCACCGGCTCGAAGCGCTCGGCGAAGAAGACCGACGCCGGCGCCAAGGCGAGCGCCAAGCAGGCGGTCGAGGAGGTGGCTCCCGAGACGGTGCCGGCGGACGCCGGCGAGGCGGTGAAGGCCTCGGGCGCGGCGAAGACCTCGAAGGACGAGACCGCCGCCGTCGAGGCCGAAACCCGACCGACCGAGGTCGACGCCGACGCGGCCACCGAGGCGGTGGGGGTCGAGCAGGCCGAGGGCGGCGACGAGGTCGCGGAGCCCGAGAAGCCGGCGACGAAGGCCGCGCCGAGGAAGGCCGCGACGGCCAAGAAGACCGCGGCGAAGAAGAAGCCGGCCGCGAAGAAGGCGGCAGCGAAGAAGACCACGGCGAAGAAGACCACGGCGAAGAAGACCACGGCGAAGAAGGCGGCCGCGAAGAAGGCCGCCGAGGACGAGGCCGGAGAGGACGAGGCCGGCGAGCCGAAGACCAAGCCGAAGTCGAAGGCCAAGCCGAAGGCGAAGGCCAAGCCGAAAGCGAAGGCCAAGCCGAAGGCGAAGGCGACGACGAAGTCCCGGCCGAAGCAGAAGCACCCGAAGTCGGCCGACGCCGACGAGGAGGAGATCGCCGAGGAGGCCGACGCGGCGTCGTACGGGGACGAGGAGAAGTGACCGCCCGTGCCTGACCCCACCGCCGCGGGAGTCGCCGAGGAGCGCGCGGAGAGCGGGTCGGACCGCGAGCGGCTCGCCGCGGTCGACCCCGAGGTGTTCGCCGCGATCGCCGACGAGCGCGAGCGGCAGAACCGCGGGCTCGAGCTGATCGCCTCGGAGAACTTCGTCAGCCCGGCGGTGCTCGCCGCCGCCGGGTCGGTCTTGACCAACAAGTACGCCGAGGGCTACCCGGGCCGGCGCTACTACGGCGGCTGCGAGCACGTCGACGTCGTCGAGCGGCTCGCCATCGAGCGGGCGCTCGCCCTTTTCGGGGCCGAGCACGCGAACGTCCAGCCGCACAGCGGTACGACCGCGAACATGGCGGTCTACTTCGCCTTCCTGCGGCCGGGCGACAAGCTGATGGGGATGGACCTCTCCTCGGGCGGCCACCTGACCCACGGCCACCGCCTCTCCTACTCGGGGCGCGACTTCGAGGTCGTCTCCTACGGCGTCGACCGCGAGACGGAGCGGATCGACTACGACGCCGTCGAGCGGCAGGCGATCGAGGAGCGGCCGAAGCTGATCGTCTGCGGCGCGAGCGCCTACAGCCGGACGATCGACTTCGCCCGCTTCCGCGAGATCGCCGACGCCTGCGGTGCGCTGCTGATGGCCGACGTCGCCCACGTCGCCGGGCTGATCGTCGCCGGCCTCCACCCCTCGCCGGTCGCCCACTGCGACTTCGTGACCTCGACCACCCACAAGACCCTGCGCGGGCCGCGCGCCGGCCTCGTCCTGTGCAAGGCCGAGCACGCGAAGGAGATCGACCGCGCGGTCTTCCCGGGGCTCCAGGGCGGGCCGCTGATGCACGTCATCGCGGCGAAGGCGGTGGCCTTCAAGGAGGCCCAGGCGCCCGAGTTCGCGGACTACCAGCGGGCGATCGTCGCCAACGCGAAGCGGCTCGCCGGGCGGCTCGCCGAGCGCGGCCACCGGATCGTCTCCGGCGGCACAGACAACCACGTCTTCCTGGTCGACGTGGCGGCCGCGGGGCTGACCGGCAAGGTGGCCGAGAAGGCGCTCGAGGCGGCCGGGATCACGGTCAACAAGAACACCATCCCCTACGACGAGAACCCTCCCTTCGTCGGCTCCGGGATCCGGGTCGGCACGCCGGCGCTGACGACCCGCGGCATGGGCGAGCCCGAGATGGACCGGATCGGCGACCTGATGGCCGACGTCCTGGCGGCGCCGGAGGACCAGGGTGTGGCGCGCCGGGTCCGCGGCCAGGTCGAGGAGCTGACCGCGCGGTTCCCGCTGTACGAGTCGCTGCGATAGACGGGCGTGGGGGCCCGAGGTGAACGTGGTCAGGCCGGGTCGGGGACGCCGAACCGCTCGCGCAGCAGGCCACGGATCGCGCCCACCAGGTAGATCGAGCCGCAGACGACCAGGGTGTCGGCGCCGGCGTCGGAGGCGGCGGCGAGGGCTCGGTCGAGGGCGGCGGCGGGGTCGGGGACGACCTCGGCCGGAGGCCGGGCCGGCAGGAGGGGGAGGAGGCTTTCCGGCGGGCGCGCCCGGGGGCTTGGGGGCGTGGTGAGGACGAGGCGGCCCGCGCGGGGGACGAGGGCGGCGAGCATGGCGGCGGCGTCCTTGTCGGCGAGGATCCCGAAGAGGAGCGCCGGGAGGGCGGGGAAGGGGGCCGGCGGGTCGGCGAGGAAGGCGGCGAGGGTCGCGGCGGCGGCCGGGTTGTGGGCGGCGTCGAGGAGGACGCGGCGGCACGGGGCGCCCGGCGGGAGCTCGACCGCTTCGAGACGGGCGGGCCAGCGCCAGCGGGCGGCGGCGGCGGTGAGGGCGGAGGGGTCGAGCCGGGGCCAGCCGCGGACGGCGAGGAGCTCGGCGGCGCGGGCGGCGAGCGCGGCGTTGACGGCCTGGTGGGGGCCGAGGAGGGGGACGGTGAGATCGCGGCGGCCGGCCGGGGTGGCGAGGACGATCCGCTGGCCGCCCCAGGGACGGCCGGGCAGCGGCGTCGCGGACTCGATCCTCACCTCGCGGTCGGCGCGGACGAGCTCCGCGCCCGCGGCGTCCGCGGCGGCGGCGAGCGCGGCGGCGACCGCGGGGTCGGCGGCCCAGGCGACCGTCGCGCGGCCGGGGCGCATCACGCCGGCCTTCTCGCGGGCGATCGCGGCGAGTGTCTCGCCCAGGACCTCGCGGTGCTCGAGGGAGACCGGGGCGATCACCGAGAGCGCGGAGTCGGCGGCGTTCGTCGCGTCGAGGCGGCCGCCGAGGCCGACCTCGAGGACCGCGAGGTCGACCTCCCGGCGGCGGAAGTGGAGCAGCGCCGCCGCGGTCAGCGCCTCGAAGTAGGTCGGGGGCTCGGGCAGGGAGCGCTCAGCGCCGGCGATCGTCTCGAGCACCAGGTCGCCGAGCGCGGCGCCGTCGATCCGCTCGCCGTCGATCCGCACCCGCTCCTCGACCTCCTCGAGGTGCGGCGAGGTGTAGAGGCCGGTGCGGTAGCCGGCGGCGGCGCCGGCCGCGGCGAGCAGGGCGGCGGTCGAGCCTTTGCCGTTGGTGCCGGCGACGAGGACCGCCGGCAGGCCCGACTGCGGGTCGCCGAGGGCGGCGAGCAAGCGGCGGACGTGGTCGAGCCCGAGGTGGACGCCGAAGCGCTCCAACCCGTGGAGGGCGGCGGCCGCGGCGGGAGGGAGGGCCACGGCCGATCAGCTCGGGGGAGGCGTCTCGCCGGGCGGGCGGGCCTCGACACGCGGCGCGGCCCGGCCGTGCCGCTCGCCTCGGGCGCTCAGACCTCGGCGCCGGTCGGCTCTTCCTCGCCTTCCAGCTCGTTCGGGACCCCCAGCCGGAGGCAGGCGGCGTCGTACATCTGCCGCGCCGCCTTCTTGGCCGCCTGGAGCTCGGCGAGCCGGTCCTTGACCTTGGCGAGCTCGGCCTCGATCTGGTTGTCCAGCTCGTCGATCTCCTGCCGGGTGACGTTGAGGGTGTTCTCGTAAAACTTCCGCTGGTCCTCGGTGAGGCTCATCGATCTCTCCAGGCTCGGTCGGGGCTCGGCTGCTGGGACGTCGTCGTCAAGGGGCCGCGGAGACGGATGGAAGCGCCGCGGGCCGCGGACCGACGGGGGCCGCGGTGCGGGGTGCGTCGCCCGGCCGGGGAAGGATATTCAGGTTGGTCGATACTGACAAGCTCGCGCCGTCGGCGCCGGGCGGTGCCCCTCCGGGAGGACTCCCCGGAGACCCGCCGCCGTCGCCTTCGGGCTCGCCCTCGGGGGCGGGCTCCGGCTCGCTCTCCGCGTCCGCCGCCGCCGCGCGGGCGCGGGCGAGGCGCTCCTCGAGGCGGCGCTGCTGCTCCCGGTACTCGGCCTCCACCTGCCGCCGGAGTTCCTCCTCCTTGCGCGCCATCTCGCGGCTGAGGATGTCCTCGAGGTCGGGCGGCGCGGTCTCCGCGGGCTCGCCGAGGTCCGCCTCCGGGCCGCCGGCGGGCTCCGCGGGCGTCTCCTGGACCGGCGGAGACGTCGTCGCCTCGGCCGGCGGATCGCCGACCACCGCCGGCGGCGGCGGACCCTGGCGGGCGGGGGTCCAGGCGCTGCCGTAGATCCACCAGAAGACGGCCGCGGCGGCGAGGACGAGGACGATGGCGGTGACGAGGAGCCAGCGGCGGCGCCGGCCCCCCTCCTCGACCTCCACCTCGCCCTCCCCCGGCGGGGCGATCGGCGCCGAGGCGTCGGGGACGGCGGGGGCTCCGCCGGCGCCCGCGGCGGTACGGCCGGCCCCGGTCCCGCCGGCCGCCGCCGCGCCCGGGGCCGGCGGTCCGGCAGCGGGCTCGGCACCGCCGGCGGTCGCGTCGAGCGGGCGCTCCGGATGCACCTCCGACCCCGCGGGGGACACACCGCTCCACGAGCCCGGCGCGGCGGGCCCTGCGTCCGCGACCCCCGGGCTGGAGGCGGTGAAGGTGGCCGGTCGTCGGTCCCCGCCGTCTCCTGTCGCTGCGCGCGCCTCGGCCGGGACGGCACGGTCGGCGCCGGCGGCTCTCCCGACCCGGTCGCCGGCCGCGGCCCCGGCCGCGTCGAGCCGCCGGAGGTAGGCGGCGAGGTCGGCCGGGGTCGGCGCCGGGTGCAGCCGGTGGAGGGCCCGCTCGAGCTCCTGCTGCAGCTCGCCCGCGGTCTGGAACCGGTCGGCGGGCTCGGCGGCGAGCGCCTGGAGGACGACCGCTTCGACCTCCTCGGGGATCTCGGGCCGGACCTCGCGGGGCGAGCGGACGCTGCACTCGCGCACCGCCTCGAGCACCGAGATCTCGCTGTCGCCGGTGAACAGGCGCTCGCCGCTCAGCATCTCGAACAGCAGCGCGCCGAGCGAGAAGACGTCGCTGCGCGAGTCGACCGGCCGCCCCCAGGCCTGCTCCGGCGACATGTACTGCAGCTTCCCCTTGAGCGCGCCGCTCTGCGTCTGGCTGACCTTGGCCACCGCCTTGCTGATCCCGAAGTCGCACAGCTTGATGTCGCCGTCGGTGGAGAGCAGCACGTTCTGCGGCGAGACGTCGCGGTGGACCAGCTCGAGCTCGGCGCCGTCGAAGTCGCGCTTGCGGTGGGCGTAGTCGAGGGCCGAGGCGAGCCGGGCGCCGATCAAGAGCGCCAGTCCGAGAGGCACCGTCTCGCCCCGCGCCCGGGCCTGGTCGAGCAGCGCCCGCAGGTTGCGGCCGTCGACGTACTCCATGGCGATGTAGAAGTCGCCGCCGAGCTTGCCGAGGTCGTAGATGTGGATGATGTTCGGGTGGTTGAGCTGCGCCGCCAGCTTCGCCTCGTCGATGAACATGCCGACGAAGTCGGGGTCGTGGGTCATGTGCGGCAGGATCTTCTTGATCGCCACCGTCTTCTGGAACCCCTCGACCCCGCGCATGCGGGCCTTCCACACCTCGGCCATGCCGCCGGCGGCGATGCGCTCGAGGAGGGTGTAGTGGCCGAAGCGGCGCTCGGGCTCGGCGGGAGCTTCGGCGGCCTCGACGGGCGCCGTCTCCGGCTCGCCGGCGAACGGCTCGGCGGCGGGCGGCTCGGCGGCGGGGGTTGGCGCCGCCGCGGCGGCCGGCGGCTCGGGCGGGGGAGCCGCGCTCCGCTCCTCGGCGGCGTGGTCGCCGGGCGGCGGCACCAGGGTGGGGCGGGGAGACGGCTCCGCCCGCCGGGCCTTGCGGCGGCCGGTGTCGGCCAGCGCCTCGAGCTCCGAGAGGTCGAGATCGGAGAAGGGCGACTCCTCGCGGGCGCCGGCTCCGGCCGCCGGCGCCCCGAGGCCCTTCCGGCCGGGCCCGAGGTCGAGGCCGGCGAGCGTCATGTTGAGCAGCTCCTCGACGTCGTCGTCCGGCGCCGGCTTGACGCTCTTCGGCGGCGGGCGCCGGTCGGCCGGGCTGCCAACCCGCGGGCGCGGCCGGTCGTCGCCGAGGACGCCCGAGAGGGTCTTCTCCAGCTTGCGATCGATCTCCTCGTCGTCGGCGAAGGGGCGCGGCCGCGGCTCGGCGGTCGGGGCGGCGGGCGTGGGGGCCGGGCCCGCCGCCTCCGCCGCCTCCGCCGCCTCCGCCGGCCCGCCGGCACCCACGCCGGTCGGCTCGTCCGCTCGCCCGCCGCCGCGTCCCGCCTCGGCCGCCGCCGCGGCGACCTGTCCCGCGGCCGGTCTCTCCGCCGCCGCCGCCGCCGGAGCGTGGCCGGAGATCTCGCTCTCGATCTCGGCGAGGACGTCGCCGAAGATCTCCGCCGAGGTCAGCTTCCGCTCCTCCGCACCGTCGCCCGCCGCCCTCGCCGCGGTCCGCGCCGCGCCGGGTCCCGGCCTGCCGCCCCCGGCCGCCGCGGCGGCCAGGCCGCGGCGGACCACCAGGCGGAGCTGCTGGTCGGTGAACGGCTTGGCGAGCACCTCGTCGGCGTCGGCGCGCGCCTCGCCGCCTGCCGCCTGCTCGGCGACCAGGGCGACGGCCCCGGGCCCGCCGTTGCGCCGGGCGAAGGTGCCGAGGAGCTCGGGCGCGCCGGGGAGCTCGGCGTTGACCAGGACCAGGCTGGGCGCCTCGGAGGCGGCGGCGCGCAGGGCCTCGGGCCGGCCGGCGACGAAGCGTGGGCTCCAGCCTTCCGACGCCAGGGCGTCCTGGATGCGCTCGATGTAGCGACCTTCGTGCTCGACGACGAGGATGGAGGTCATGGGCCCTCTCCGCTCGCTCGCAGGCCGCTTTCGAGTCTGACGTAGCGCTCGGAGAACGCGCTCTTTCTAGCATCGGTGGGGGTGGGAGTCAATCGAGGCCCGTCCGGTCGCGGGACGGTGAAGTGGCGGTCTCCATTGAATTTAAGCCCCGGTCAGGCCACCGTCCCCGCTCCGGGCGGAGGCGGCGGCCACCGCCGGCGACCCGCCCGCTTGCGCTATGCTCGCGGCATGGCAGGCCACAGCAAGTGGGCAGGGATCAAGCACAAGAAGGCGGCGATCGACAAGAAGCGCGCCAAGCGGTGGACGAAGCTGCTGCGCGAGGTGACGGTCAGCGCGCGGCTGGGCGGCGGCGACCCGGCGGCGAACCCTCGGCTCCGCTCGGCGATCCAGGACGCGCGCGCCGACAACGTCCCGAACGACACGATCGACCGGGCGATCGCCAAGGGGACCGGCGACCTCGACGGCGAGGCCTACGAGGAGGTCGTCTACGAGGGCTACGCGCCGGGCGGCGTCGCGGTGCTCGTCGAGGCGATGACCGACAACCGCAACCGCACCGCGGCGGACGTGCGGCACGTCTTTGCGCGCCACGGCGGCAACCTCGGCGAGAGCGGCTGCGTCGCCTGGATGTTCGAGCCGCGCGGCTTCTTCACGGTCGAGCGGTCGACGATGAGCGAGGAGGAGCTGATGGAGCTCGCCCTCGAGATCGGGGTCGACGATCTCGAGACCGCGGGCGAGGAGTACGAGCTCTACACCTCCTACGACGACTACGCCCGCGTGCGCCACGAGCTCGAGTCGCGCGAGGTGCCGCTGACCGCCAAGGAGCTGGCGATGATCCCGCAGTCGAGCGTCGAGCTGGGCGGCGAGGAGGCGGGGCGCGTCCTCCGCCTGCTCGAGGCGCTCGAGGACCACGACGACGTGCAGAGCGTGTGGGCGAACGTGTCGGTCGACGACGCGGCCCTCGTCGAGGTCGGGTGAGCGCCAGGCCGGAGCCGGACGGCCGGGGTCGCGGCATCCTGATCCTCGGCATCGACCCCGGGAGCCGCAGGACCGGCTACGGGGCGGTCTTCAAGGACGGACCGGCGATCCGGGCCGTCGAGGCGGGGACCCTCTCCTGCCCCGCCGGCGAGCCGCTGGCCCGCCGCCTCGCCGAGCTCGCCCGCCAGCTCGGCGAGGTCGTCGACCGGCTGCGCCCGGCGACCGCGGTGCTCGAGTCGCCCTTCCACGGTCTGAACCCGCGGTCGCTGATCGTCCTCGCCCAGGCTCGCGGGGCGCTGCTCGCCGCCGTCGCCGCCCGCGGCGTCGAGGTGCGCGAGTTCACCCCCGCCGAGGTCAAGTCCGCGGTCGCCGGCAACGGCCGGGCGGGCAAGGAGGAGGTGGCCCGCATGGTGCGGCTGCTGACCTCCTTCCGCGACGAGTGCTCGGAGGACGCGACCGACGCCCTGGCCGTGGCGGTGTGCTGCGCCCAGCGGCTGCGGATGGACCGCATCGGGGCGGACCTCGGCCGCGCCGGGACCGGCCGTTGAGGGGCTCTCCCGCCGCCAGCGAACCGTGATGAAGGAACAGCTCAAGCTGTGCGGGCTCAGGGAGTTGGCGCTTCCGCGAGCCTCTGGTGCCGGGACTGCTCCGCTGTGGTACCATGCCCGGCACGCCTCAGCGAGCGGTGCGCCTCCCGAGCCCGGGGACGACCGCCGGGGGCGGTATGGTCTTTGCCCGACGAGGCGGTGTCGTGAGAATGGCAAGATCCGGTCCCGCCCGGACCGACGGTACGGGAACTCGGCCCGCCCCGAGCGGGTCTAACCTATCCGCAGAGGAGGAGACAAGTGCCTGATATCGGTGGAACCTTCATGGAGTACATGCGAGCCGGGGGTCCGGTGATGTGGGTCCTCCTCACCTTCTCCGTCATCGCGCTGGCCTTCATCATCGAGCGCTTCATCGCGCTTCGGCGGGCGAAGATCAACGTCAACGAGTTCCTGGCCAAGATCCGCAAGGCCCTGATCGTCAACCACTCCGTGCGCGAGGCGATCAAGATCTGCGAGCAGTACCGCGGCCCGGTGGCGTCGATCATGAAGGCGGGGCTGCTCAAGTACGGCCAGCCGAAGGAGGACATCGAGAAGACGATCGAGAACGCCGCCCTCTACGAGGTGGGCCGGCTCGAGCGCGGCCTCGTCGTGCTCGCCACGGTCGCCAACGTCGCCCCTCTGCTCGGGTTCCTCGGCACCGTCACCGGCATGATCAAGTCGTTCGACGCGCTCCAGGAGGCGGGCCTGTCGAACCCCGGCCTGGTCGCCGGCGGCATCTCCGAGGCCCTGATCACCACCGCCGCCGGTCTCACCGTGGCCATCCCGGTGCAGATCGCCTACAACTACTTCATGAGCCGCATCAACAAGTTCGTCCGCGACATCGAGACGGCGACGAACATGCTGCTCGAGACCTTCGCCGAGATGGAGCACACCGGCGTCGCCGCCGAGACCGCCGCCGCGCCGAGCCGCTCGACGACCGCGACGGCCTCCTCGCCGGGCTCGACGAGCCCTGCCACGGCGACCGGGGTGAAGCCGTCGTCGGCGGCGAACCCGTCCTCCTCGAAGAGCTGATCCGGGAGCGCCATGAACCTCCACGTACGCAAGCGCCAGGACGCCGTGATCCCGACCGCCTCGATGGCGGACATCGCGCTCCTGCTGATCATCTTCTTCCTCGTCACCTTCCAGATCGAGGTCGACAAGACGCAGGTCGCCCTGCCGGCGACCGGGATCCGGCTCGAGGTGCCCGAGGAGGCGGCGTACATCTCGATCACCGAGGACGGGACGGTGCGGGTGTCGACCGGCGAGGAGATCAGCCAGATCGTGTCGATGGCCGACGTCCACACCTTCGCCTCGTCCACCGTGTCGAAGTACCCGGGCCGGCCCTTCGTCCTCAAGGCGGACACCGACACCCCGTACCGGCTGGTCGACCAGGTGATCGACGCGCTCAAGCAGTCGCAGGCGGAGACCATCTACCTGCTCAGCGAGCAGGAGGCCATGGGCGCCGGGGCCGCCGCCGGCGGGTAGCAGGGAAGGAGCCAGAGCATGAGAATTCGCAAGAAGGACCGGGGCATCACCGAGGAGATCCCGACCGCGACGATGGCCGACGTCGCCTTCCTGCTCATCATCTACTTCATGGTGACCTCGACCTTCGCGGCGACGCGCGGGCTGGACTTCGCGCTGCCGAAGGAGGAGGACACCCCGCCGATGATCGAGAAGGAGGAGTCGGTCCTCATCGAGATCCAGCCGGGCGGCCAGTACGTCGTCGACGGCCAGCCGATGGAGCTCGGTGACATCCTCGACTACCTCGAGCCGAGGCTGGAGCGCAACCCGCTCAAGCCGGTGATCATCCGCCCCGACCCGCAGTCGAGCTACGGCTACATGGTCGACGCGTTCGACGAGCTCCGCCAGGGGGCGGAGCGGGGCATCGAGGTGAAGAACATCTCGATCCCGACCCAGCGCGAGATCGAGGCGTTCTGGAACTGATCCGCCGTACCTGAACCCATCGTCCCCGAACCGACCCACGCAAAGGAGGAGCCCATGGCCCAAGACAAAGACGCCCGCAAGGCCGCGCAGGCAGGGAAGACCACGGCCGCCGTAGAGACCGCCGGGACCGGGTCCTCCCTCGACGTCTTCGCCGCCGAGTACGAAGAGGACCGCAGGTCGATGAAGATCGCCCTCGGCGTGGCGGTCGTCTTCCACCTGATCCTGCTCGCCATCCACCTGCCGGAGATGACGAGCGCCGACATGGAAGAGCCGGACAAGGAGAAGGTCTACGTCGTCCAGCAGGTGCGGTTCAAGCCGCCGCCGCCGCAGAAGCAGCAGGAGATCCCGCAGCCGAAGAAGAAGAAGGTGCCGATCCCCGACCCGACCCCGGACGAGCCGGAGCCGATCCGCACGCCGGAGGAGATCCGTCCGGAGATCGACCTGCCGCAGACCGACGTCATCTTCGACATCCCCGAGGGGCCGCCGCCGTCGGAGCCCGAGGGACCGATCCACGTCGGCGGCGACGTCCAGGCCCCCGTTCGCAAGTACTCTCCGCAGCCCTCGTACACGGAGATCGCGCGTAAGGCGCGGGTCCAGGGCGTGGTCATCGTCCAGGCGATCATCGACAAGCAGGGCAACGTGACCAACGTCAAGGTGCTCAAGGGCCTGCCGATGGGGCTGGACACTTCGGCCGCCGACACGATCAGGAGCTGGAAATTCGAGCCGGCGACGCTCAACGGCAAGCCAGTCGACGTCTACTACAACCTGACGGTGAACTTCACGCTCCAGTAGATGGCCTTCCAGGGGTCGCTGCGGGAGCTGCCACTCCCGGACATCGTCCAGCTCGTCTCGGTGTCCGGCAAGACGGGACGGTTCTCTCTCCGCCGGGACGAGCATCCCGGTGGGGAGATCTACCTGCGCGACGGGCAGATCGTCCACGCCCGGGTCGGCGAGCTGACGGGCGAGGAGGCGGTCTACGAGCTCGCCATCTGGCCCGACGGCGAGTTCACCTTCCACGCCGGCGAGGACGCACCGCAGGCGACGATCCAGAAGTCGAACACCAACCTGCTGATGGAGGCGGCGCGGAGGATCGACGAGTGGCAGGTCCTCTCCAAGCGCATCCCGTCGACCCGGCTGGTGCCGGTGTTCACCGACCAGGCGACGACCACCTCCGTGTCGCTGACCCCGCAGGAGTGGCGACTGGTGTCGAAGGTCGACGAGCGGCGGACGATCGAGGAGGTCGCGCTCGCCCTCGACCAGAGCCCGTTCGATGCCTGCAAGCTGCTCTACGGGCTGATCACGTCCGGGCTGGTCGCGCTGCGCGAGGAGCTGCGCGGCCTGACCGCCGACCGTCTCCAGAAGATGACGATCGAGGAGCTGGGGACTCTCGCAGAGGACGTCCACGGGCAGGCGACGGCGCTGCTCGGCGAGCGCGGCAAGAAGGCCGAGCTCGACTCGACCTACCGGCTGGCGCGGGCGGAGCTCGAGAGCGGCCGGGGGGTCGACGCGCTGCTCGACCTCGTCCGCTCCGAGGAGAAGCTGGTCTCCGCCGCCCTCGGGCCCAACCAGTCCAAGGTCTTCCTCGACCGGGTCAACCGCATGGTCGAGACGCGGTGAGCGCGATGGGAAAGACCGGGAAGGATCGAGGAGGCATGCTTGTTGCTCAGAGCGACTACCCCCGTCGCTCCCCGGCGATCCGCCGGCGGCCGGCGTGACGATCGTTCGAAAGGAGATGCAGTGATGCGCAGGATGACCGTTCTGACCGCTCTCGTGGCGATGCTCCTCGCCGGCGCGGGCCTCGCCGAGGCCGGCTGGCAGGAGGGCGTCGCCGCGTTCCAGGCCGGCAAGCTCGACCAGGCCGCCGCCGAGTTCCGCGGCGTCGTCGAGGAGAGCCCCGAGTTCGCCGGCGGCCACTTCATGCTCGGGCAGGTCCTGCTCAAGCAGAACGAGAACGCCGAGGCCCTGACCCACCTCAAGAAGGCCTACGAGCTCGATACCGCCCAGGTCGGCTACCGCTTCGCCCTCGGCCAGGCCTACCTCGCCAACGAGCGCTGGGCCGACGCGGTGGGCATGCTCCAGAAGATCGACCCCTCCTCGCTCGACAAGCAGAAGCAGGAGGCCTACCACCAGATGATGGCCGTCGCCCTCGAACGGACCGGCAACACCGCGCAGGCGCTCGAGGCGCTGCACATGGTCACCGAGACCAATCCGAAGGACTCCGACGCCTGGTACCGCTACGGCACGATGCTGTTCAACGACGGCCAGGTGGCGAAGGCCGTGTCCGCGCTCGAGACCTCCGTCAAGCTCGACGGCGCCGACGCCCGCAAGCAGGGAGCCTATGCCAAGGCGCTCGTCCGCCAGGCGCGCGAGACCGACGGCGGTGCCAAGCAGGCGACCTACGACAGGGCGATCCGGGCGGTCGACGCGCTGGTCGCCGCGGACGCCAGCTACGACAACCTGCTCCTGCTCGGCGAGGTCCAGCTCGGCGCCTCCGAGTACCGCGACGCGGTCGCCTCGCTGAAGCGGGCCGCGGCGAAGAAGCCGTCGGACTTCTACCCCGACTTCTACATGGCCCAGGCCTACACCCTGCTCGGCCAGTACAGCGAGGCGGAGACCGCGGCGCAGGCGGCGCTGTCGAAGGCCGACACCGACCAGCACAAGAAGATGGTCTGGCGCCAGATCGGCTTCGCCAAGGAGAAGATGAAGGACTACGCCGAGGCACGCGAGGCCTACGCCAAGGCCGGCGACGCCGAGGGCGTCCGGCGGGTGGCGGAGAACCAGCGGATCGCGCAGGAGAACCAGGTGATCGAGCAGGAGAACGCCCAGATCGAAGAGATGGAGGCCGAACGCCGGCGGCTCGAAGAGGAGCTCGAGGAGCTCGGCGGACCGCCGCGCCGCTGACCCTCCTCTCCACTCCAGCCGTTCCAGAACGGTCTTTCTCGGGGCTCCCCGCGCGGGAGCCCCGTTCGTTTTCGGGCGAGCCGGACCGGTGTCCAGCAAGGGGCGGGCGGCCGGTCTAGTGCGGCCGGTCTAGTAATGTAGCTCGCCATGCCCGTGACGGCCCGCCGGATTCCGCTGCCCGCCCTCCTCGTCCTTCTCCTCCCTCTCGCCGGCTCGTCCGCGGGCTGCTCGCACCTGCCCTTCCGGCGGTCGCCCCCCCCGGCGCAGCCTGCGGGACCTGCGCAGCCCGCCGGGTCCGCGCAATCCGCGGAGTCGGCGCAGCCCGCAGGCCGGCCGGCCGCCGCGGCGCCGGCTGCGGTTCCCCAGGACGAGACGGAGAGAGCCGAGGACCCGCCCGCCGAGCTCCCGGCCGGGGACGAGCCCGGCACCGCTTCCGGCGAGCCCGCCGCCTCCGACGAGCCGCCCGGCGCTCCCGGCGAGGCCGAGACGGCCGCCCCGGCGCCGCCCGAGACCGATCCCTCCGCCGGCCCGCCCCCCGACGCCGGCCGCCTGCCCCGCACCCGGCGCGAGGGATTCCTGCCGCGGCTCGACGTGCTCTTCCCGGAAGGCGAGCTCGACCTCCGGGTGTCGCGCCTCGTCGACAAGGTCTTCTTCGAGGGGCAGGTCCAGTACAACTTCATCGACGGCGACATCACGTCGTTCCTGCGCTACCGCTACTACGGCTACGAGCGCGTCTACCAGCTCACCGCCTTCGACTCGCTCGAGTTCGAGGGGGTCGAGGAGTTCTCCAGCGACTTCGAGCGGGTGCGCGGCTTCCTCGTTCTCACCCAATGGCCCCACGACTACCACCACCGCACCACCCTCCTCGCCGAGGTCGACCGCATCACCTCGAACAAGGAGGCGCTCCAGTTCGACACCGACAAGACGAACACCTTCCTGCGCGTCGGCTACCAGATCGGCACCCCGAACGACCCGCGCTCGAACGCCATCGTCGGCGAGCCGCGGGCCCAGGTCGAGCGGCTGTTCACCGCCTTCCGGGAGGTCGGGCCGGGCGACTTCGGCCTCTCCGCCGCCCTGACCTACGGCTTCGAGCTCACCGGCGGCGACTTCGACTACCTCAAGGGGGAGTTCGAGGGGCTCAAGCGGTTCGAGATCGGTCGGCGCGGTCACTTCCTGGTCGGCCGCCTGCACGGCGGCACCTTCCCCTACAAGACCGAGCGCGACGAGGTGCGCGCCGGCGAGGAGTTCGACCTCGTCGACCGCTACAAGATCCCCCGCTCGGAGCTGTTCCGCCTCGACGGCCGCGACCAGCTCAAGGGGCTCGACGAGCGGATCCGGGGGACGGAGCAGCTCTACACGACCTGGGAGTACTTCTTTCCCTGGTTCCTCAACCGGGAGCGCCGGGCGCTGTGGCTCACCTGGCAGAACTGGTACTGGGTCCTCTACGGCGGCTACGGCGTCACCGGCTTCGACCGCGAGGTCTACACCGACCTCGACCGCTACTACCCCGACGTTGGCATCGGGTTTGAATCGTCGTTCCGGCTGAAGAAGTACACTGTCTTCCTCTCCGGGATCGTGGCCCAGGCCCTGGAAGGGGAGGGCGGTGTGGAGGCGAAAGCCTCGATCAAGTCGTATCACTAGTTGGTGATGCGCGCCGAGTGCTAGGCTGGCCTCGCGCCTGCCCGAGACGCGGCGCACCGAGAGATGGGCGGATGCGCGGGGGTGCGGTCCGCTTCTGTGAGGAGAGGACAACCGATGAGAGCGACAAGAGTTCTGGTCTGCGGGGCCACGATCGCCCTGCTGCCGATCGTCGCCGTGGCCGGAGAGCAGGCGAACGCGCCGACCGCCACGGGCGAGACCGGCCTGTTCACCCTGATCTCCGGGGACACGCTCCCCCAGGGTCAGTGGTCGTTCGGCCTGTACTACAACAACTGGGACCGCGTCTTCGAGTTCGACGACCGCGCCGACGCCGACTGGAGCCGGCTCAGCGCCAGCTTCGGCTACGGCGTCACCGACGACTTCGAGATCTCGGTGATGCTCCCCTGGGAGAACTACGATCTCGACTTCCCCGGCGGCGGGGACAACGACGAGGACGGTCTGGGCAACGTGCGGGTGAACGGCAAGTACAGCTTCCACCAGGACGCCGACCGCTCGTTCGCGATCAACTTCTTCATCGAGGCGCCGACCGGCGACGACGAGGTGCTCGCCGGGGACACCGGGGGCGGCGTCGGGCTCGGCTGGCGCAACGGCAACTGGGTCTTCGACGTCGGCTACCGGGTGCCGGGCGCCGAGCGTCTCGAGGGCTTGCCGGACGTGTCCGACGAGATCCACGCGGGCCTCGGCTACGCGGGCGCGGTGTCGGATCGGCTCGACTGGATCACCGAGCTCGACGCGACGGTCCCGGTCGACTCGGACGATGCGATCTGGGAGGAGTCGGTCGACCTGACCACGGGCGGCCGGTACTGGTTCGGCGCCGACGGCAACTGGGCGTTCAACTTCGCCCTGCGCACCGATCTGCTCCAGCTCTCCGACACCGACGAGCACTGCCCGATCGGCGGTCTGCTCGGCCTGACCCTCTTCCCGCGCCTGTTCGAGCCGATCCGCGAGGTGCCGGCGCCGATCTCGTACGAGCTGCGGGTCGACAAGGAGGGCGACTGCGACGGTCTGGTGACCTCGAGCCCGGCCGGCATCGACTGCGGCGCCGATTGCGCGGAGCTCTACGCCGAGGGCACGGTGGTGACGCTGACCGCCACGCCGGAGGCGGAGTGCACCTTCGAGGGCTGGTCGGGTGACGCGGACTGCTCGGACGGCACGGTGACGATGAACGGCGACCGGTACTGTGTGGCCAATTTCGAGGCCGCGCCGGCTCCGCCGCCGCCGCCCCCGCCGGCTCCGCAGCCGCGCGAGGAGGAGGTGACGATCCTCTTCCCGTCGGGCGCCCGGTTGACGAACATCGCCAAGGCGCAGCTCGACGAGGTGGCGCTGAAGATGCGCCAGGACGGCGAGATGCACGCCGAGGTGATCGGTTACTCGGATTCGACCGGCTCGGACGCGGCGAATCAGCGGATCAGCCAGCAGCGGGCCGAGGCGGTGAAGACGTATCTGGTGACCCGGCACGGGATCGACCCGTCGCGGATCACGACCGAGGGGCGCGGTTCGGCCGACCCGGTCGGTGACAACGCGACGGCGGCCGGTCGGGCGCAGAACCGCCGCGCGGTGGTGATCCTGACCACCACGACGGCGCCGTAGCGACCCGACCGCTACGATCGCGGGTCCACGGACCCGCCGAAAGCCCCGCTCGCCGAGAGGCGGGCGGGGTTTTCGTTTATGGGCGGGAGGTGTCCGGACGGCGTGGGCCGTCCGAGGCGGAGACGGGAGGGGTGGCGTCCGGGGAGCAGCGGCACTCACGGCGTTTGCGGGGGGCGGTGCCGCTTCGTCGCGATCGCGCTCGGGCAAGCCATGCCCTCCGGCGGCTCGTGCACGTCACGCGATCACGGCGTCCCCGGACGCCACCCCTCCCGCCTCCGGTGACCCGGGGCCACGGATCATCGTCTCGAGGCCCGCATCGGCGGAAGGACCGAGTACAAAGCTTCCGACCATCTCTCTCGGGACAGGCGCGTCTTTGCGGACCTGGACGAATCCGAGCATGGTTGTAGAGTGCCGGCCATTGGCTGTTACCGATCCGACTCATGAAGCGTCCACTCAACAGATCCTGCGGCGCAGCCATCATCGCCGTGGCGGCTGCGCTCCTCGTGACTCCGTCGGCGTCGGCCCTCCGGTGTGACACCGATGTAGTTCCCGCTGCCACCTTGCTGGTGCCCTACTTCGAGGTCAGTCTCGAGCGGCCGGAGTCACTGACGACTCTGTTCTCGGTGACCAATGTCGACTCGGAGCCGGTGCTGGTGAACGTGGTCTTGTGGACGGACCTGGCGATTCCGACCCTGTCCTTCGAGGTCTATTTGGCGGGCTTCGA
>Ga0214468_1000188_pt1 | contig 19338 bp, 18 predicted proteins | sample RVTome_9_FD_187334 | JGI IMG/M metagenome (GOLD analysis project Ga0214468, IMG submission 187334) | Soil microbial communities from uranium-contaminated site in the Upper Colorado River Basin, Wyoming, United States - RVT155D38 HiSeq ...
GTTCGCCGCGGAGATCGCCGGCGCGCGGACGGTGTTCTGGAACGGGCCGATGGGCGTCTTCGAGTGGCCGCGCTTCGCCGCGGGGACGGCCGCGGTCGCCGAGGCCGTCGCCACGTGCGAGGGCCACACGGTCGTCGGCGGCGGCGACTCCGTGCGCGCCGTCGACGAGCTCGGCCTCGCCGGGCGGATCGACTGGGTCTCGACCGGCGGCGGCGCCTCGCTCGAGCTCCTCGAGGGCAAGGAGCTCCCCGGCGTCCTCGCGATCCCGGCGGCGTAGCCGCGTCCCCGTCGGCCGTGCCCCGGGGACAGTCCCCCGTCCATGGCCGCCGCGGACGACGGCCCCGGGGCACGGGGCTGCGGCGGACGTGCCCCACGGGGGCGCGGCGCCTCTGGGACGGCGCGCGTGGGCCCGGCCGACCGCCCGGGGCGTGCGGGCTGTCGCCCTTGTCCTCCGGCGACGTGGCCGGCGCCGGGGAGCGGCCCTGGCCGTTCGGGACGCGGCGTCGCCGGCCGTCTCTCGTGCGGACATGGACGAGGGACTGTCCCCTTGTCCGCCCCGGCCGTGGCCCTCCGGGCCGGGCTCGTAAGATGCCCGCGATGCTGATCGCCGGGAACTGGAAGATGCACAAGACCGCCGCGGAGACGATCGAGTTCGGCACGGCGCTCCGCCGGGCGGTCGAGCCGCTCGAGGGCGTAGACGTCGTCGTGTGCCCGCCGTACACGTCGCTCGACGAGGCCGTTCGCGTCCTCGCGGGCAGCGGCATCGAGGTCTTCGCCCAGAACGCGCACTGGGAGAAGGAAGGCGCGTTCACGGGAGAGATCTCCGCGCCGATGCTTGCCGAGCTGGGCGTCGTCGGGAGCCTCGTCGCCCACTCCGAGCGGCGCCAGCTCTTCGCCGAGACAGACGAGTCCTCCGCCCGCCGGATCGCGGGCGTGCTCGACGCGGGCCTGCGCGTGATCGCGTGCGTCGGCGAGACCGAGCAGGAGCGCGAGGCGGGCGAGACGGAGGCCGTTCTGCGCCGCCAGGTCGAGGCGATCCGCGGCGCCGTCGAGGACGACGACGTCCACCGCCTCACGATCGCGTACGAGCCCGTCTGGGCGATCGGCACCGGCCGCACCGCCACGCCCGAGCAGGCCGAGGAGGCGCACGCGCTCATCCGCAGCCTCTTCGACGTCCCGCTTCTCTACGGCGGCTCGGTGAAGGAGGACAACGCGGCCGAGCTCCTCTCCCAGCCGGACGTGGACGGCGCGCTCGTCGGCGGGGCCTCGCTCGAGGTCGAGTCCTTCGCCGCGATCTGCGAGGCCGCCGCGGCCGCCGCCGCGTGACATATCCGCTCGTCGCGCTCGTCGTCCTCGACGGGTGGGGGTGCGCGCCGCCGGGCCCGGGGAACGCGGTCGAGCTCGCCGACACCCCCGTTTTCGACGGCCTCTGGGCGCGGCACCCGCACACGACGCTCGAGGCGTCCGGCCTCGCGGTGGGCCTTCCGCCCGGCCAGATGGGGAACTCCGAGGTTGGCCACCTGACGATCGGCTCCGGCCGCGTGATCTACCAGGACCTCGTCCGCGTCAACACCGCCATCGAGGACGGCTCCTGCTTCGAGAACCAGGCGCTGCGCGGCGCCTTCGAGCGTGCCCGCGAGCGCGGAGGGAACGTTCATCTGCTCGGCCTCGTCTCGTACGGGGGCGTCCACTCGCACATCGATCACCTGCGCGCGCTCTGGGAGCTCGCCCGCCGCGAGGGGATGCAGGAGCGCACCTTCGTCCACGCGTTCACCGACGGCCGCGACGTCTCGCCGCACGCCGCACGCAACGACCTGGCCGAGCTCGTCGCCGAAGGGGTTCGGGTCGTCACCGTCTCCGGCCGCTACTACGCGATGGACCGTGACGGGCGCTGGGAGCGGACCGAGGAGGCGCTCGCCGCCATCGAGGGCCGTGCGCCGGAGACCGCGCCCGACGTGGCGAGCGCGATCGAGGCCACGTATGCCGCCGATGTCACGGACGAGTTCGTCCGCCCGGTCGCGATCGAGCCCGCCTGGCGGCCGCCGACCCCCGACGACGCCCTCGTCTTCTTCAACTTCCGCCCCGACCGTGCCCGCCAGCTCTCGGAGAAGCTCCTCGAGCGCGGCTACGACCTGACGACGATGACGCGCTACCGGGCCGACTTCCCGTTCCCGGTCGCGTTCAACGAGCAGGAGACGCGCAACACGATGGCCGAGGTGCTCGCCGCGCACGGCGCGCGCCAGCTCCATGTCGCCGAGACGGAGAAGTACGCGCACGTCACCTACTTCTTCAACGGCGGGGACGAGCACGAGTGGCCGGGCGAGACGCGCATCCTCGTTCCCTCGCCGCGCGACGTCCCGACCTACGACAAGAAGCCGGAGATGTCCGCGCCGGAGGTGACCGACCGCTTCACGGCCGAGGTGGGGAACGGCTACCGCTTCGCCGTCCTCAACTTCGCGAACCCGGACATGGTCGGTCACACGGGCGTCATCCCGGCCGTCACGCGTGCGGTCGAGACGGTCGACGCCTGCCTCGGCCGCGTCGTCGAGGCCGTCCACGCAGCCGGCGGCGTCTGCCTCGTCACCGCCGACCACGGGAACGCGGAGCAGCTCCTCGAGGCCGACGGGACGAGCCCGCACACCGCACACACGACGAATCCGGTGCCGCTCGTGGCAACGGTGGAGGGCGGCTCGCTGCGCGACGGGGGCACGCTCGCCGACCTCGTGCCCACAGCGCTCGCGCTGCTCGGTCTCCCCCAGGCGGAGGAGATGACCGGCAAGGCGCTAATGGAACCGTAACCAGGTCGCCGATACCGGTTCCTATACTGCCGTTCACCATCCGGTAACAGCTGTGGCTCTCCCTCAACCCGACTTCGCTCTCCTGCGCAAGGCACAGCGCGGAGACGAGCGCGCCTTCGCAGTCATCGTGCGGACGTACGAGCTGCCGGTCTTCAACTACGTCCTCCGCACGGTGGGCGACCGCGGCCTCGCGGAAGACCTCACGCAGGACATCTTTCTGCGCGTCTACCAGGGGCTGCCGGGCTTCTCGCTCCGCTGCCGCTTCACGACGTGGCTGTTCCAGGTGGCGAAGAACCGGCTCCTCGACGAGCTGCGCGCCCGGGAGCGCCGGCCGTACGCGGCCGTGAACATCGAGGACGCGCCGCCGATCGACGTCGTGGACGCCCCGCCCGAGCGGACGGAGACGATCGATGCCGTCTGGCGCGCGGTCGCCCTGCTCAACCCGGACCTGAAGATGTCGCTCCTCCTGCGCGACGTCGTCGGGCTCTCCTACCACGAGATCGCCGACTCGCTCGAGATCACCCTCGCGACCGTGAAATGGCGGATCTACAAGGCGCGCGAGGAAGTCCAGCTCGCGCTCGAGCGCGACGGCATCCACCTCTACGGCCGCGAGACCGGGGTCGTCGCCCGCGACGACGCGGTCACCACGTAGCTAGTCGTCGGTCACGTCGCGGAGCCACTCCTCGTAGCTGCGGGACTGGTCGAGCGCGTCGTCGAGCGCCGGAGCCGGCTCGACGGGAGCCGGAGCCGGATCCTGGCCGCCGCCGAGAGCGAGCGCCGCGACCGCCGCCACCAGCGCGACGGCGAGCGCCGCGCCCACGACGTACCAGCCGACGCGTGACCGGGAGCGGTGCCGCGCCGGCGCGTCCGCCGGAGCGGGGAAGAGGACGGTCGGCGCCTCCGAGTCGGTCGGCCGGGGCTCCGCGGGCCCCCCGCCGCGCAGCTCCACGGCGAGCGCGTTCGCGTCGGGCGGCCGGTACTCCGGGTTGCGGGCGAGCGCGTGCATGATCGCCGCCTCGAGGTCGTCCGGCGTCCCCGGGGCGAGCTCCCCGGCCGGCCGAGCGGGGCTCGCCGCGACGGAGGAGAGCTCCGAGAGATTCTCGATCGGCCACGGCACGCGTCCCGTCAGGGACTCGTAGAGGACGACGCCGAGCGCGAAGACGTCCGCAGGCGGTCCGGCCGGCTCGCCGCGCGCCTGCTCCGGCGCGACATAGAGCGCGGTGCCGAGGAGCGTGCCGACCTCCGTCAGCTGCGTCGTCGCGTCGAGCGCCCGCGCGATCCCGAAGTCCGTCACCTTCAGAAGCCCGTCGCCGCGTAGGAGGAGGTTCGCGGGCTTCACGTCCCGGTGGACGACGCCTCGCTCGTGCGCATGGCCGAGCGCCGCGGCCGCCTGCACGCCGAGCTCCCGCACGCGCTCCGGCTCGAGGCGTCCCTCGCGGGCGAGCACCCCGTCGAGCGGCTCGCCGTCCACCACCTCCATCACGATGAACGGCTCGCCGCGCTCCTCGCCCGCGTCGTAGACCTGCACAACGTTCGGGTGCGCGAGGCTCGCGGCCGTCAGCGCCTCGCGGCGGAAGCGGCCGGCCACGTCCGGGTCGTCGACGAGGCGTGCGTCGAGCACCTTCACGGCAACCGGCCGGTCGAGCTCGCGGTCGCGCGCGAGGAGGATCGTCGCCATGCCGCCGCGTGCGAGCTCCCGCTCGACGACGTAGCGCCCGGCGGCGAACGTCCGTGTCGTCACGTCGCTCAATCGTCGTCCTTGTCCTTGCCCTTGTCCTTGTCCTTCCCCTTGCCCTTGCCGGGGCCGTCGTCCTCCTCGTCGTCGTCCTCGTCATCGTCGTCGTCCTCGACGGAAGGCGGCTCAGGCGCCGGGGCGGGAGGAGGCGGCTGGGCGGCCTCGACGAGCGCCGCGAGCCGCTGTGCGCCGCGGCGCACCTCCCGGGCAAGCGGGCGCGGGACTTCGCCGCTTGCGAGCGCCGCCTCGACCGCGGCCAGGAGCTCGGCCGCCTCCGCCTGCGCCGCGACCGGATCCCCGGCCTCGAGCGCGGCGGTCACGTCGCCGGCTGCCGTCGCGAGCTCGGCTCCGACGTCGGGCGGAAGCGCGGGCCCGTCCGCGGCGCCGCCGCAGCCCGCCGAGGCGAGCACGAGGACGAGCGCGCTACAGGCCGTGCTCGAGGCGCGCCGCAAGGCTCTCCGGGAGACCCTGCTCGCGAATCTCCGCCTGCGTCCGTTCGACGGCATAGGAGACACGCCGAAAGCGTGCCCGGCGCGCGTCCAGGTCAAGCACGAGATATGCGGCGCGCGGATCCCCGTCGCGCGGCTGGCCGACCGAGCCGGGGTTGAGGAGCCGCCGGTCGGCCGCGTCGAGATCGAGCTCGGTTCCGTCGACGGCGAGGTTGCCCGCGACGAGGGGCCCCAGAAGCGAGAACTCGAGGGCGAGATGGCTGTGACCGACGAGCGTGAGCGGCTCGGGCGAGGAGACGAGCGACTCGGCCGCCACGTCCTCCGTCATCACGTACTCCCACACGGCGTCCCGCGCGCTGCCGTGGAAGAGCGCCACGCCGGCGCGCACGGCGTCCGGCCGGAGCGACTCGAGGAAGGAGCGCGGCTCGTCGTCGAGCTCGCCGGCCGTCCAGCGGGCGCTCACCGCCGCGTCGGCGGTGAAGAGCTCGAGGTCGAGCCGGCCGAGCACGCCGAGGTCGTGGTTTCCGACCAGGCAGACGTCGGCGCGCTCGGCGACGACGCGCGTGCACTCGTTCGGTCGCGGCCCGTACCCTACGAGGTCCCCGAGGCACCAGAGCTCGTCGGCGCCCTCGCCGTCGATCGCCTCGAGGACGGCCTCGAGGGCGTGGAGGTTCGCGTGGATGTCCGAGACGACGCAGGCGCGCATGGCCGCGCAACGCTAGCGAAGGCCGCGGGCGGGATCGCCTTCGCGTGCCTCTGGGTCGCGGCCGCCTGGCTGCTCCTGAGGACGGAGACGCCGGACGGGCTCGCCCTCCCGGAGCTCGACCCGGGCGCCTACTTCCCGGCCGACCACCTCGACCGCGCCGACCGGTACCGGGGAGTGACGCGCGGGCTCTGGGCGGCCGGCGTGGTCGTGCAGCTCGCGGTGCTCGCGCTCATCGTCGCGCGGGCGCGGCCGCTGGCGGCGTGGCTTTCGCCGAAGGCCGGCGGGCGCGTGCGAACCGGCGTCGTGCTCGGGCTCGTGGCGCTCGGGGCGACTTGGCTCGCGGGCCTTCCGCTCGGCGTCTTCCGCCACTGGTGGGGCCGGCGCTACGGGCTCACGGAGCAGGGCTATCTCCCGTGGCTCGGAGACCGCGCGATCTCGCTCGCCGTCACCGCGCTTCTGCTGACGATCGGCGTCGCAGGGGCGGTCTGGCTCGCGGGGCGGCTCGGGCGGCGCTGGTGGCTCGCCGCAGCGCCCGCGCTCGTCGTGCTCGGCGTGGGCTACATCGTCGTGCAGCCGGTCGTGATCCAGCCGCTCTTCAACCGCTTCGAGCCGCTCGCCGACGCGGAGCTCGCACGGGGGGTGGCGCGGCTCGGCGACGAGATCGGCGTACGCGTCGACCGGGTGGAGGTCGCGGACGCGAGCCGCCGCACGACGACGGCGAACGCCTACGTCGCCGGTCTCGGGCCGACGCGCCGCGTCGTCTTCTACGACACCGCGCTCGACGGGCGCTTCACCGACGACGAGCTCCTCTCGCTCGCCGCCCACGAGCTCGCGCACGTCGAGCGCAGCCACCTCTGGAAGGGCCTCGCGTGGTTCGCGCTCCTCGCCGTGCCCGGGCTCGCGCTCGTCGCGTGGGGGACGGAGCGGCGGGGGGGCCTCCGCGACCCGGCCCTCGTCCCGCTCGGGCTGCTCCTCGCGCTCGCCGTGATCCTCGTCACGCAGCCGGTCGCGAACGCCGTCTCCCGCGCGTACGAGGCGGAGGCGGACTGGATCGCCCTCGAGGCGACCGGCGACCCGGAGAGCGCGATCGGGCTCACCGTCCGCTTTTCCCTGACCGGGCTCGGGGACCCGGATCCGCCGACGTGGTCGCGCCTCCTGCTCGGGACGCACCCGGCCGGGATCGAGCGGATCGCGATGGCCGAGGCCTACTCCTCGGGCGAGTGGCAGACGGCCTCGAGGTTCACTCCGTCGGGGTCGAGCACGAACGCGCCGTAGTACGTCGGGTGGTATTGCGGGCGCGGGCCAGGCGCGCCGTTGTCCCGCCCGCCGGCCGCGAGCGCGGCGGCATGGAAGGCGTCCACCGTCGCGCGGTCGTCGGCCCGCAGGGCGAGGTGGGTGACCGTCACCGGCTCGCCGGGTGCGAGCCAGAGGTCCGGGCGCTCGCGGCCCATGCCGACCACGCCTCCCGGGAACTCGAGGTGCACCCGGTAGCCGAGCGGCTCGAGCGCGGCCTCGTAGAAGGCGCGGCTGGCAGCCGGGTCGGACACGAAGAGCCTCACATGATCGATCATCGGACGAGCGTACCGCGCGCGCCTCGTACGATGTGCGCCGTGACGGGAGCGGGCAACGGAGTCTTCGCGGTCGAGCGGGTGGCCGACGAGCTGGCGCGTGCCGCGGGCGCGCCGGTCGTGCTCGAGCGCCCGCGCGATCCCGCGCACGGGGACTACGCGACGAACGTGGCGCTCCGCGCGGCGGCCGGGCGGGGGCAGAGGCCGATGGAGCTCGCCGAGGAGCTCGCCGCCGCGGCGGGCGCGCTCCCCCAGGTGAGGCGTGCGGCCGCCGCGCCTCCCGGCTTCCTGAACCTCGAGATGGAGACGTCCTGGTACGGCGACGCGGTCGCCGAGATGCTCGCGGCCGGGCCCGCGTACGGCGCCGGGTCGGCGGCCGAGCCGCGCCGGATCCAGGTCGAGCTCGTCTCGGCGAACCCGACCGGTCCGCTCACGGTCGCCTCGGCGCGGAACGCCGCGTACGGCGACGCGGTCGCACGCCTCCTCGAGCTCGCCGGGCACACGGTCGAGCGGGAGTTCTACGTGAACGACACGGGGGAGCAGATCGACCGCTTCCGCGCCTCCGTCGAGGCGCGCGCGCGTGGGGAGGAGCCGCCCGAGGACGGCTACCACGGCGATTACCTGCTCGAGGTCGCCGCGAAGGGCTCGGATCCTGTCGAGACGATGCTCGCCATGATCGAGGACACGCTCGAGCGGTTCCGCGTCCACATCGTCAGCTGGGTACGCCAGAGCCAGGTGGAGGGGGAGCTCGACGCGACGCTCGCCGAGCTGCCGCTCTACGAGGAGAAGGGCGCGCGCTGGATGCCGACCACGCGCTGGGGCGACGACAAGGACCGCGTCGTCGTGCGCAGCGACGGGCGGCCGACGTACTTCGCCGCCGATCTCGCGTACCTCCGCCACAAGCTCGCGCGCGGATTCGACCGGCTCCTCTACGTCCTCGGCGCCGACCACCACGGCTACGTGGCTCGGCTGCGCGCCGCGGCGGCGGCCCTCGGTCACGACCCGGACGAGGTCGAGGTGCTCATCTACCAGCTCGTGAACCTCACCTCCGGCGGGGAGGCGCGGAAGGTCTCGAAACGGCGCGGAGACGTCGTCTTCCTCGACGCGCTTCTGGACGAGATCGGCGTGGACGCCGCGCGCTGGTTCCTCGTCGCCCGCGGCCACGAGCAGGCGATCGACATCGACGTCGACCTCGCGCGCGAGCGGAGCGAGAAGAACCCGGTCTACTACGTCCAGTACGCGCACGCCCGGATCGCCGGGATCCTGAGGAACGCGGGCGACGCCGAGATCGGCGGGCCGGCGCCGAAGGAGCTCGCGCCGGAGGAGCGGGAGCTCGTGAAGCGCCTCGCCGACTTTCCCCTTGTCGCCGCGGAGGCGACCGAGCGGCGCGGCCCGCACGCGATCCCGACGTACGCGATCCGCGTGGCGGACGACTTCCACCGCTTCTACCACCACCACCGCGTGCTCGAGAGCGACGCGCAGGCGTTCCGCCTCGGCCTCTGCCGGGCGACGCAGCTCGTGATCCACCGCTCCCTCGACCTGATCGGCGTCGGGGCCCCCGACCGGATGTAGCCCCGCGGCGCCATGTCGTCGCCGGCCATTGTCCGGTGCCTGGCACGGGACAGTGGCCCGGACTGCCGTGTCCTCGGCGGCCATGGGCGGGGGACTGTCCCCGGGACACGTCGGCCGGGGACACCCGCCCGCCGGGGCTACCATCGGCCGCCGTGCGCTGGAACCTGTTGCTGGCCGGGATCGCCGCCTCGTGGGGCTTCGTGTCCGTCATCGCGTCGGGGATCGAGCTGCCCGCGGAGGTGCTCGTGTTCTGGCGGTGCCTCCTCGCGGCGCTCGCGCTCCCGGTCGTGCTGCTCCTGCTCCGCGGCCGGCTGCCCTTCCGGCTCGCCCGCCACCGGCTTCGCGTGCTCGCGCTCGGGGCGCTCCTCGCCGGCCACTGGGTGCTCTTCTTCGCGGCGATCAAGGCATCGTCGGTCGCGGTCGCGATCCTGACCGTCTACACGGCGCCGATCTTCGTCGCGCTCCTCGCGCCGCGCTTCCTCCCGGAGCGGCGCTCGCGCGTGGCGCTCGTCGCGCTCGCCGTCTCGGCGCCCGGGCTCGTCCTCATCGCGCTCGCCGGCGACGCGGGGGAGCCGCCCAGCGCCGCCGCGATCGCGCTCGGCCTCGGCGCCGCGATCACGTACGCGTTCCTCATCATCGGCGTGAAGCGGATCACGAACGAGGTCTCGCCGTTCTCGTTCGCGTTCTGGCAGTACACGGTCGTCTCGGTCGCGCTCGCGCCGTTCCTCATCACCGCCGACCGCGTCCTTCCGACCGCCGGCGAGTGGCCTGCGGTCGTCGCGCTCGGGATCCTGCTCACCGCCGCGACGGGCGCCCTCTACATCTGGAACCTCCGCCACGTGAAGGCCCAGGCGGCCGGGCTCCTCTCGTACGTCGAGCCGGTCTCCGCTGCGCTGCTCGCCTGGGCGATCCTCGGCGAGGAGCTCGGCTGGGCGGTCGTCCTCGGCGGCGCGGCCGTCCTCGCCGGCGGCGCGATCGTCGTCGTCCGCGAGGAGCCGGACGCCCCGCCGCGCGAGGCGCCTGCTCATCACGAACCCTCTAGGATCGTCACGTGACCAGCGCCACGGGCACGACGCCGACCGTTCCGGATCGCAACCTCGCGCTCGAGCTCGTCCGCGTCACCGAGGCGGCCGCGCTCGGGGCGGGGCGCTGGGTGGGCCGCGGGGACAAGATCGCCGCCGACCAGGCCGCGGTGGACGGGATGCGGGCCGTCCTCGACACGGTCGCCATGTCCGGCGTCGTCGTGATCGGCGAGGGGGAGAAGGACGAGGCGCCGATGCTCTACAACGGCGAAGCCGTCGGGAACGGCCAGCAGCCCGAGGTCGACGTGGCGGTTGACCCGCTCGAGGGAACGCGCCTCACCGCGACCGGCCAGCCGAACGCGATCGCCGTGATCGCGGTCGCCGAGCGCGGGACGATGTTCTTCCCCGGCGCCGCCGTCTACATGGACAAGATCGCCGCCGGGGCGGAGATCGCGCCCGCGATCGACCTCGACGCCTCGCCGGCCGAGAACGTCCGCCGCGCCGCGGAGGCGAAGGGAGTGAAGCCGAGCGAGATCTCCGTCGTCGTGCTCGACCGCGAGCGGAACCAGGAGCTGATCGCGGGCCTGCGCGAGGTCGGCGCACGCGTCGTCCTCATCACGGACGGCGACGTCGCCCCCGCGATCGCCGCCGCGAACCCGCGCCGCCCCGTCGATCTGATGATGGGGATCGGCGGCACGCCGGAGGGCGTGATCGCGGCCGCGGCCGTGAAGGCGCTCGGCGGCGCCGTGCAGGGCCGTCTCTGGCCGCGCACGCACGAGGAGCGGCAGGCGATCGCCGACGCCGGCCTCGACCCCGACCGGAAGCTCTCGACCGACGACCTGGTCGGCGGCGACAACCTGTTCGTCGCCGCGACCGGCGTGACGGACGGCGCGCTCCTGAACGGCGTGAAGTACACGAGGGACGGCGCCGAGACGGACTCGATCGTGATCCGCTCCCGCTCCGGCACCGTGCGTCGCGTCCAGGCCTGGCACGAGCTCGACAAGCTCGCCAGGTTCTCCGGCCGCGAGTACCGCTGACGCGAGCGGCATGCCGGGGGCAGCCGGCCCGTTCTCACGAGGCGGTGGTGCGCCGCGTTACATCCGGTGTGGAGGCCCGCGCGCATCTTGCGCTCGCCGCGACCGTCGTCGCCTGGGCGGGTGCGTTCCCGACGATCAAGGCGCTGCTCGACTCCGGCTTCGCGGCCGAGGACATCGCGATCGTCCGCTACGCGGTCGCCGCGCCGGGCTTCGCGCTGCTCCTGATCTTCGCGGGAGGGCTGCCGGGCATCGGGCGAGGCGGCGCGCTCAGGCTCGCGCTCGCCGGGGTCTTCGTCGTCGCCGGCTACCACCTGTCCCTCAACTTCGGGACGGGCCATACCACCGCCGGCACCGCGGCGATCCTCGTCGCGCTCGCGCCGGCGCTCACCGCGGTCCTGGCCGCCTGGGCCGGCCTCGAGCGGCTCACCTCGCGGCGCATGGCCGGCCTCGCGATCGCCTTTGTGGGGATCGCGGTGGTCGTCTTCCTCGGCGGGGGCGAGGCGGAGCTCTCCCTGGCCGGGATCAAGGGCCCCGCGATCGTGCTGCTCGCGCCGCTTGCCTTCGCGCTCTACAACATCCTCCTGAAGCCGCTGCTCGGCCGCTGCAGCCTGATCGCGCTCACGGCGGCGAGCAGCCTGTTCGGGACCCTCGCCCTGCTCCCGTTCGCCCGCCCGCGCACCGTCGAGTCGGTCGTGGACGCAGGCGCGCGCGACCTCGCGCTGCTCGCGTTCCTCGGGATCGCGTGCACGCTCGTCGGCTATCTGACGTGGAACGTCGGTCTGCGCGGGATCGGGCCCACGCGCGCGGTCGCGTACACGTACGCGATCCCGCCGCTCGGCGTCCTCTTCTCGGCCCTCACGCTCGGCGAGGACGTGACGCTCTGGCTCGCGGTCGGCGGCGCGCTCGTCGTCGCGGGCGTCGCGCTCGCGCAGCGCGCCGCGCCCGTGCGGCCGAGGCGCAGCAGGGCCTACGCGGCGACCGCCTCCTCCAGCTCCGGCGAGTAGGAGCCGCTCCGGGCAAGCCCGTTCATCCGGGCCCGGTGGAGGTACGCCCGCTGGGCCGCCTCGACGTTCTCCGCCGCGCCGCCCCAGGCCTTGAGCGCCGGCGCCTGCAGCGCGCGCCCGTACGAGAACGAGAGCTGCCACGGGTGCGGCCCGAGCGCGTTCATCTCGTTCAGGTGGGCGGTCGCGTCCTCGTCCGTCTGGCCGCCGGAGAGGAACACGACCCCCGGCACCGCGGCCGGCACGTGCTTGGAGAAGCACTCGAGCGTCGCCTCCGCGACCTCGCGCACGCCGGCGCGGTTCTCCGCCGAGTAGCCGGAGAGCACCATGTTCGGCTTGAGCAGCGTTCCCGCGTACTCGACGCGCTGGTCGTGCAGCTCCGTGTAGACGGCCTGGAGCACGCGCCCGGTCGCCCTGGCGCTCTCGGCGAGCGTGTGCGTGCCGTCCTGCAGCACCTCGGGCTCGACGATCGGGACGAGCCCGGCCTCCTGGCAGAGCGCCGCGTACCGGGCGAGCGCGTGGGCGTTCACCCACACGCAGTACTCGCTCGGGAGGTCACGGCCGATCGAGTACGTCGCGCGCCACTTGGCGAAGCGCGCGCCGAGCTCGCGGTACTCCGCGAGCCGCTCACGCAGCCCGTCGAGGCCCTCCGTGACCGTCTCGCCGTCGGTGAGCGCGAGCGGCTTCGCGCCCGTGTCGACCTTGATCCCGGGGATGATCCCCTTCGACTCGAGGAGCTTGGGGAACGGCGTCCCGTCGCTCGAGCTCTGGCGGATCGTCTCGTCGAAGAGGATGACGCCGCTGATGTGCTCTTCCGCGCCCTCCGTGGTGAAGAGGAGGTCGCGATAGCCCCGGCGGTTCTCCTCGGTGGACTCGACGCCGATCGAGTCGAAGCGCTTCTTGATCGTCCCCGAGCTCTCGTCGGCGGCGAGGATCCCCTTGCCCTCGGCGACGAGCGCGCGGGCTGTCTCGTTGAGCGTGGCGATGTCCATGACGGCTCCTTCCTGCGCGATTCGCTGCCGTCAGTATCCCCCTTCGCGGCCTGCCGATGCGTTGCCCGTCTTGCACGCGGAAACGCTCCGGGGCTTCCCTCCGGAGGAAAACGAGAGTACGATCCTGACAAGACGGAGGGACGGCTCTGCGGCGGGCGTCCCTCCGTTCTTCTCTAGAAGATTCCGCGCACGAAGTCGAGCCGCGCTGCCACGGCGTCCGACATCAGGGCGAGCGCGGCCACGATCGCAGGCGTGATCACGGCCAGGACGACGGCGTACTCGCTCATCGTCTGCCCTTCTTCTCGCCTCGGGTCTCGGAAAACCGCTCGCATGCGTCACCTCCTGTCCCGGCGGGCCGCACGCCCATTTTCTCTTCCCATTGTCGGGGCGGAGGGGGATTTCGCCTATCCCTCGCTAGAATGACCCGCACGCGGACGTAGCTCAGTTGGTAGAGCATCAGCTTCCCAAGCTGAGGGTCGCGGGTTCGAGCCCCGTCGTCCGCTTCGCCGACGCGATCCGGCCGCGCTGCGCGCGGCCATGGCGATTCGCGTCGGATTCTCCGAGAGTCCGACAGCGTGCGAGCGGCGCCCTTGATGCGGCGCGCGACGGCGTCAGCGCGTTCGCGCGGCCAGGTCGGCGAACGTCGTGCGGCCGAGGATCTCGATCGTTGCATCCCTGACCTCCTCCCACGTCTGCTTGAGGGAGCGCTCGACCATCTCCGGAGCCTCGTCCGGGTTCTTTCGGGTGGCGTAGCCGATCGGGGCCAGCTGGCCCTGGAACACGCGGACGACGCGCTCGAGGGTCAGCTCCTCGGGTGAGGCGTTCAGGCGGTATCCGCCGGACGGGCCGCGCACCGAACGGACGATGCCGGCGGCGACGAGGGCCGGCATGACCTGCTCGAGGACGGAGCGGGGGGCCTCGGTCGTCCCGGCGATCTCGTCCAGCTTCAGCGGGCCGCCGTCCGCGATCGAGAGCGCGAGGACGGCGCGGGTCGCGTAGTCGGTTCTCCGGGAGATCCACAACGCATCGACAATCTTTACGGATGCGTCTGGGAATGCAAGCGCGGTAGGGTCGCGCCGTGTGCTGGCTCCGTGTCCTCTCGAAGCCGTTCGTGCGGCGGCGGCCGCTCGAGGCGGAGATCGAAACGCGCGTCCGGGCGAGTTCGACGAGCTCGCCGGCGAGCGGAACGACGAGCCGCTCTGGGAGACGGTCCGCCGCCGGGTCGCGGACGGGCTCCTCTTCCCGCTCTGGCGCGAGGGGCGGCTGCAGGGCTCGAAGCCAGAGGAGGCGTTCTTCGTCCGCTGCGACCGGACGACGATGACGCAGGCCGACCTCGACGCGGGGCGGCTCGTCGCGCTCGTCGGCTTCGCGCCGCTCCGGCCGGCGGAGTTCGTGATCGTCCGGATCGACCGGGTCCTCGCCGCATGACGCGGCGCCAGCTCAACTACCTGCTGATCGGGCTCTTCGGCCTGTTCATGGGCGTCTCGATCGTCGCGCGCGAGGTCGCGGGCGCCTCGGAGTCGCGGCTGGCCGTCGGCGTCCTCGGCGTCGCCGTCGCCGTCGTGCTGCTCGTGCTCTCCCGGTGGGAGGACGGGCCCTCGCGCCTGCGGCCCCTGGGCGCATTCCTCGCCGTCCTCGGCGTCGTCCTCGTCGCCGTCGGCGCCCGCGGGCTCTGAGCTACTCCGTGTGCCCCTCGACCTCCATGTGGGGCAGCCACTGGAGCCAGCCGGGGAGGTACCAGTTCCAATCTCCGAGGAGCGTCATCGCCGCCGGCACGAGCACCGAGCGCACCACGGTCGCGTCGATGATGAGCGCGACGGCGATCCCGAAGCCCATCTGCTGGAACATCACGAGGTCGCCCATCGCGAACCCGACGAAGACCGCGACGATGATGAGCGCCGCGCCGGTGATGAGCCGCGCGGTCGAGCCGATTCCGAACGCGATCGCGTCGTTCGTCGAGCCGGTTTGCGTGTAGCGCTCGCGGATCCGGCTGAGCAGGAACACCTGGTAGTCCATCGAGAGGCCGAACAGCACGGCGAAGAGGAAGAGCGGCACCCAGGCCTCGATGATGTCCACCTGCTGGAACCCGAGCAGGTCGGTGCCGTACCCGTGCTGGAAGACGAGCACGAGCAGCCCGTACGTGGCGCCGATCGAGAGCAGGTTGAGGACGATCGCGGTCGCCGCGATCACGATCGAACGGAACGCGACCGTGAGCAGGATGAAGCTCAGTCCGAGGACGAAGACGAAGACCAGCGGCAGCCACCGCTTCATCACGTCGAAGTAGTCGATGTTGTTCGCGGTCGCGCCGCCGACGAGGGGGTCCGCGTCGACGCCCTCGAACGCAGCCGGGACGTAGTCGCCGCGCAGCCGCTCGACAGCGTCGATCGCCTGGTCGGAGAGCGCGTCGGCCGCGACCGGGACGGTCATGACGGCCACGCCTCCGTTCGGCGCCTGTTCGACGACCGGGACGCCGAAGGCAGCGTCCTGCGCGAGCTCGGCCTCGAGCCGCTCGAACGCGCCCTCCAGCTCGGGCGAGGCGACGTCGCCCTGGACGACGATCCGCGCGGGCTCCGCGCCCGCCCGCGGGAAGGATTGCTGGAGCGCGACGAGCCCCTGCTTCGAGACGAGCTCGTCCGGGAGCGTCCCGATCCCGGCGGCGCCGATGTTCATGCCGAGGAGCGGCGCGGCAACGGCGAGGAGGGCGGCCGCGGCGATCGCGAAGCTGAGCGCGGGCCGCCGCATCACGCGGCGCACGATCCAGCCCCAGAAGCGGCTCTCCTGCGCGGCGTCACGCTCGATCTCGCGCGCGAGGAACGGCACGCGCAGCCGGTTCACGCCGTCGCCGACCAGGCTGAGCAGGGCGGGAACGAGCGTGAGCGCCGCGACGACGGAGACGATCCCGACGAGGATGGCGCCGACCGCGAGGCTCCGCATGATCGTGCTCTGCACGAGCAGCAGGCCGGTCATAGCGAGCACGAAGGCGGTGCCGCTGAAGAGGACGGCGCGGCTCGCGGTCGAGCCGGTCTTCACGATCGCGTCATGCTTCCCGCGTCCGAGCGCGCGCTCCTCGCGGAAGCGGGAGACGACGAAGAGGGCGTAGTCGATCCCGAGCGCGAGGCCCATCCCCGTGAGCATGTTCACGACGAAGATCGACAGCTCGAACTGCTGCGCCACGAGCGCGGTCAGGCCGAGCGCGACGATGATCGAGACGATCGCGAGCGCGAGCGGCATGAGCGCGGCGACGAACGCGCCGAACACGAGCACGAGCACGACGAGCGCGGCGGGCAGGCCGAAGCGGAGCTCGCCCTCCTCGAGGTCGCTTTGCGAGACCTCCGTGAAGTCGGCGCCCGTCGTGTAGCGGCCGGTCACGTCGAGCTCGAGCTCGGCGTTGCGCTCGTCCGCGGCCTGGACCGCGGCGACGAGCTCCTCGACCGCGTCCTCCTCGGGCTCGGTCAGCTCGACGGGAACGAGGAGCGCGGCTCCGTCCTCGGAGACCAGCGTCGGGTTCTGGCTCTCGTGCCAGATCTCCGCGCTCTCGACGGCGTCTCCGGCCTCGGCGAGCAGCTCCTCGACCGCCAGCCGGACGTCAGCGTCGACCATCAACACGTCGTCCGAGCGGACGATCACGAGCTCGCTCGCCTCGTCCTCGACGGGGAGGACGTCCTCGAGGATGTCGGCGGCCCGGACGCTCTCCGGGTTGTTCGTCACGTTGCCCTCGCTTGTGAGATTCCCGCCGAGGAGGGTGGCGACGAGGGCGATCGCGAGCACGATCCCGCCGAGCCAGGCGAGCAGCGTGCGCACCGGGTGGAGCGCCGAGGCACGGGCGAGACGCTCGGTCACGCCCGTCGTTGTAACAGACCGGCGCTGGGCCGTTGGGGCCACGTCCGGTGCCTGGCACCGGACGTGGGACCGGTGGCCGTGGCCGGACCGGACGGGACAGCGCGGTTTGCAGGGACGTTTGGGCGAACGGCGGTGGCCGGGCGGGCTACGGCCCGAGCCTGGCACTTTCGGTCGCAGCGGCGCCGCACGTCGCGCGAGGGTGGTAGCGTCACGGCGTGGGCTCGAACGGCCGTCACTCGCCTGCGCTCGTCCAGGTCGGGGTCTCGCATCGGAGCGCCGCACTCGACGTGCGCGAGCGCCTTCACGTTCCTCCGAACGAGCTCGCCGCCGTTGCCGTGCGCCTCGCGGAGGAGGGCTTCGAGGCCGCCGTCCTCTCCACCTGCAACCGCACGGAGCTCTACCTCGCCGGGCACGACGGCGCGCTTGCGGCCGCCCTCGCGCGCGGGGCGCTCGCCCGGCGCTCGGGGCTCGACGAGGCTGACCTCGAGTCGCTGCTCGAGGAGCGGCGCGACGCAGAGGCCGCGCACCACCTCCTCCGCGTCGCGGCCGGGCTCGAGTCGCTCCTCCCCGGCGAGGCGCAGATCATCGGCCAGGTGCGGGAGGCCTACGAGGTCGCCTCGGCCGCCGGCGCGACCGGCCCGGTGCTGAGCCGGCTCTTCGAGCACGCGCTCCACTGCGGGAAGCAGGTGCGCACGGACACGGGCGTCGGGACGCTCCCCGCCGCGATCCCCGCGGCTGCGGCCGCGCTCGCCGAGCGGGTCGTCGGGAACCTCGAGGGCAAGCGGATCCTCGTGATCGGTGCCGGGAAGATGGGCGAGCTGGCCGCGACGAGCTTCCTTGCGCGTGGCGCCGAGCGGGTCTTCGTCGCGAACCACCGGCTCGAGCGAGCCGAGCGGCTGGCCGCGCGCTTCGGCGGCGTGGCCGTGCCGTTCGAGCGGATCGGCGAGGAGCTCGCGCGCGCCGACGTCGTCCTCAGCTCGACCCGGTGCCCGGAGACGATCCTTCACGCGGAGGAGGTCGCGGCCGTGCTCCCGGGGCGCGGGCGGCCGCTCCTGCTCGTCGACATCGCCGTGCCGCGCGACCTCGACCCGGCGATCGCCGACCTCGACGGCGCGACGCTCTACGACCTCGATGCGCTCGGCCCCGAGGCGGGCGACGCGCTCGCCTACCGCGACGAGCAATGGGAGGCCGCCGAGCGGATCGCCGCCGCCGGCGCCGGGGAGCTGGCCGCGTGGCTCCGCTCGCTGGAGGTAGTCCCGGTCGTGACCGCGCTCCGGCGCCGTGCCGAGGAGATCCGAACGGCCGAGCTCGCGCGCACGGAGCCCCGCCTCCGCACCCTCACGGACGAGGAGCGGAGCGAGGTCGAGCGACTGACGACACAGATCGTGAACAAGCTCCTGCACGAGCCGACCGTGCGCGTGAAGGAGGCGGCCTCCGAGGGCACCGAGGCGTACGCGGAGGCGCTGCGCGAGCTCTTCGCGCTCGACGAGGAGCGCGCCTGAGCGAGAGCGGCGAGCTCTACCGCCGCGCGCTCGCACGGATCCCGGGAGGCGTGAACTCGCCCGTCCGCGCCATGAAGGCGGTCGGGCTCGAGGCGCCGCTCTTCGCAGCGAGCGGGGAGGGGGCATACCTCGTCGACGCGGACGGGCGGCGCTACGTGGACTGGGTCCTGTCCTGGGGGCCCCTGCTGTTCGGCCACGCGGACCCCGTGACGGTCGAAGCGGTCGTAGGAGCGGCGCGCCGCGGCACGAGCTTCGGCGCCTCGACCGAGGCCGAGGTCGAGCTCGCGGAGGAGATCGCCGACGCGGTGCCCTCGATCGAGAGCGTCCGGCTCGTCTCCTCGGGGACGGAGGCGGGGATGAGCGCGATCCGGCTCGCCCGCGCGGCGACTGGGCGCGACCGGATCCTCAAGTTCGCCGGCTGCTACCACGGGCACGCGGACACGCTCCTCGCCGAGGCCGGGTCGGGGCTCGCGACGCTCGGGATCCCGTCCACGCCCGGCGTCCCGACGGCGGTCACCGCGGACACGCTCGTCGCGCCGTACAACGACCTCGCCGCGGTCGAAGCGGCCGCCGACGAGTCGCTTGCGGCCGTGCTCGTCGAGCCCGTCGCCGGGAACATGGGCGTCGTCCCGCCGGAGCCCGGCTTCCTCGAGGGCCTGCGCGCCGTCTGCGACCGGGTCGGCGCGCTGCTCGTCTTCGACGAGGTGATCACCGGGTTCCGCGTCGCGCGCGGCGGGGCGCAGGAGCGCTTCGGGGTCCTGCCCGACCTGACGATCCTGGGGAAGATCGTGGGCGGCGGCCTCCCGGTCGGGGCCTTCGGCGGGCGGCGCGACGTGATGGAGATGCTCGCGCCTGCCGGCGACGTCTACCAGGCGGGGACGCTCTCCGGGAACCCGCTCGCCACCGCCGCCGGGCTCTCGGTGCTGCGGCGGCTGCGCGACGGCGCCGTGTACGAGGAGCTCGAGCGCCGGGGGGCGCGCCTCGAAGCGGGCCTCCGCGATGCCGGCGCGACCGTCCAGCGGGTCGGCGCGATGCTGACCGTCTTCCAGCGGAAGGGCCCGGCGCGAAACCTCGCGGACGCCCAGGCGAGCGACGCCAACCGTTATGCCGAGGTCT
>Ga0214468_1000189_pt1 | contig 19321 bp, 19 predicted proteins | sample RVTome_9_FD_187334 | JGI IMG/M metagenome (GOLD analysis project Ga0214468, IMG submission 187334) | Soil microbial communities from uranium-contaminated site in the Upper Colorado River Basin, Wyoming, United States - RVT155D38 HiSeq ...
CTCGCGGCTCTATGGGCGCGCGGCGGCGGAGCTCGGGCCGGAAGGGTTCGTCCGCGTGTCGTACGAGGGGCTCGCGCGCGACCCGTCCTCGGTGCTCGCCGCGGTGCGCGAGCGGGCGGAGATCCCGCTCCGGCGGGAGGCACCGGCCTCGTTCGAGCTCCGGCGGCACGCGGGGCGTGACGAGGACAAGGAGCGCTTCGCCGCGCTCCTCGCGCGCTTCGCCTCGGAGGACGCGGCGTGAGCACGGTCGCGGCGATCCACCAGCCGAACTACCTCCCCTGGCCGGGGTTCTTCCACAAGCTGGCGGCGGCCGATGTCTTCGTCCACCTCGACGCCGTGCAGTTTCCGCGCGGCCAGAGCTTCGCGGCGCGGAACCGGATCAAGACGCCGAACGGCGTCACCTTCCTCACCGTCCCCGTGACCGGCCCGAAGAACGCGGAGGGGACGTTCACGTACCTCGAGGCCGAGCTCGCCGACGACCGCTGGCGCAAGAAACACCTCCGCACGGTCGAGCAGGCATACGCGAAGGCGCCGCACTTCGAGGAGGTCTTCGAGCTGTACCGGCGCGAGGTCGAGCGCGGCCAGACGTTCGTCGGGCTGACGATCGGGCTCATCGACGCGGTCGCGGCGTACCTCGGGATCGAGACGCGGCGCGTGCGGCTCTCCGAGCTCCTGCCGGCGTTCGGGCAGAAGACGCAGCTGATCGTCGACGTGTGCGGGGCGCTCGACGCGGACGTCTACCTCTCGGGCTCGGGCGGCGGACGCGACTACAACGACGAGGAGCTGCTCAGCGAGCACGGGATCGAGCTGCGCTACGACGAGTACGCCTATCCCGAGCATCCGCAGCTCTGGGACGGCTTCGAGCCGAACCTCTCCGTCCTCGACGTGCTCTTCAACTGCGGGCCGGCCGCGCGCCCGCTCGTCGTCGGCGAGTAAAGGGGCCGCCCAGGCGGGCGAGCTCGGTCGGGGCTCGCTCCGTAGGCCGAGTCGCTGTCACACTTCGTGGCACTCGAGCGTTTCTCTCACAGATGACGGACACCACGGACGCTGAGGCGCTGCGCGATTCTCGGCGCGACCCCGAGGCGATCTGCGTGCTCTACGACCGGTACGCGGCGCGGCTCGTGGCCGCGGTCGCCCGAACGACGGGCGACCGGGAGCTCGCGTTCGACGTCGTGCAGGAGACGTTCGCGCGGGCGCTCGAGCGCGGGCATCGCGTCCGGCTGTCCCCGGACGGCTCCGCCTGGCCGTGGCTCTGGCGTGTCGCCCGGAACCTCGTCACCGACGCCCGGCGCCGGGGCGCAGTCGACCGGCGGGCGCGCGAACGACTGGGGATTGCGACGGTTCGGCTCGACGTCGGATACGAGGACGCGATCGCCCGGGCCGACGCCGACGCGCTCGGGCCCGGGCTCGCTGCTGCGCTCGCCGACCTCGATCCGCTCCAACGAGCGGCGGTCGACGGTCGGGTTTCGGCCGAGCTCGGCTACGACGCGCTCGCGCGCATGCTTGGGACGAGCGAGGCGGTCGCTCGCGCGCGCGTCTCGCGCGGCCTCCGGGCGCTTCGGATGCGGCTCTCGGGAGGCCGGCCGTGACGGACGCGCTCGCCGTGTTCCGTCGAGAGCTCGAGGCGGCCGCGGCGCGCCGCTCGGCGCGCCGGCGACACCGCCGCCGGGCGCTCGCAGCGTCCGCCGCCCTCGCCCTCGCGGTGACCGGGGCCGCGCTCGCCGTGGCGACGCGGGATGCGTTCCGCGCGACGCCCGCCCCGCCCGCGGTGGAGGAGAACTTCTCGCTCTACCGGCCGGAGCTTGGGTTCGACCCGGTCCCCGGCGCGGCCGAGCTCGTCGCCCGCGAGGGCGAGTTCCGCCTCTACCGCACGCCGAGCCGGCAGGGAACGTACTGCGTCACGTGGACGTCCGCCGATGCGCCGCGCACGGTCGGCGACGGCGGGACCTGCGTGACGCGGGCCGTCGCCGAGGCACCGCTCGCCGTCGGGATCCTCACGAACGGCACGCGGAGGGTGCTCGTCGCCGGCCGCGTACAGGCGCTCGGCGCCGAGCGGATCCAGCTGACCGCGATGGACGGGACGTTCCATGAGCGGCGGATCGGCGCCGACGGGTTCTTCCTCGCCGTCGTCCCCTTCCGCCTGTGCCCGGACCGGAGCTGGACGACCGACGTGCGCGCGGTGAGCGCGGGCGGCGCGGAGGTCGCGAGCGGGACGTTCACGCTCGTCAACGTCCCGGTTCCCGAGGTCTGCGGGTTCGGCTCGCTCTCCCTCCCTGACGGCTCCTTCTAGACGACGACGAAACGGATCAGCCCGGCCGCTGCCTCGGCGCGCTCGAGCGCCTCGGCGCGGGAGTCGCCGCGGGCGAGGACGAAGCCGGCGCGGTCGTTGCCGGCGCGGAGCGGGCCGAACTCGTGGCCCGGCGGGCGGTAGGGCACGGCGTCGAGCACGCCGGGCAGCTCGAGCGCCTCGCCGATTCCCTCGACCGCCTCGAGCCGTCCGGGCGGGGCGACGAGGAAGCGGATGCAGGCGCCGCCCGCCGACCGCGCCTCGGGCACGGTGACCCGGCGGCCGAACGCGGCGGCAAGCGCGAGCGCGTTCAGGTCGATGCGGAGCGCGGCGTCACAGAGCTCGGCGTCGTGCCCGCCGCCGAGCCGCGCGGCGAGCTCGATCACCCGCGGGCCGTCCGGGCCGAGCCGGATCTGCGTGTACGTCGGCCCCTCGCGCACGCCGAGCGCCTCGGCGGCGGCGCGCGCCGCCGCAACCGCCTCCTCGACCGCCTCCTCGCTGGGCCACACGTGCGCGAGCGCGACCCCGAACGCGGGCGGCTCGGCCACGACGCGGTCGGTCACGGTCAGCGGCCGGAACTCGCCGCCGGAGGAGAACGCGTTCACCGTCACCTCGGGCCCCTCGACAAGCTCCTCGACGAGCGCCTCGCCCGAGCGCGCCGCCGAGGCCGCCGCTTCGACCGCAGGTGCGAGGTCCTCCGGTGAGCGGACGAGCGAGATCCCGACCTGTCCCTGCCGGTCCGGCGGCTTCACGACGACCGGAGACCCGGGGGCTAGTAACACAGTGTTACTAGCGCCGGGCTCCGCGAGCTCCCAGCGCGGCTGCGAGACTCCCGCCGCGTCGAACGCCTGCCGCTGGGCGAGCTTCGAGACCGCGCGCTCGGCCGTCTCCGGGTCGAGCGGGTGCGGGAGCCCGAGCCGCGCGGCGACGCGCGCCGCCACGAGCACGGGCCGGTCGATCCCTGGCGCGATGAGCCCGCCGACCTCCTCGCGCTCCGCGACGTCGGCGACGCCCTCCTCGTCCTCGGCCGAGACGAGCGCATGCCGTTCCGCGAGCCGCAGCCCGACGGCGCCCTCGTCGTGGTCGCAGGCGACGACCGGAATCCCACGTGCACGCGCCGCGGCGAGCAGCCCGAGCTGCGCCGGCCCGGCGCCTAGGACGAGTAGACGCCTGCGCGCGTCTGGAGAATCGCTTCCCACCAGGCGCGATTCTCCACGTACCAGTCGATCGTCCGCTCGAGGCCCTGCTCGAAGGACGTCCGCGCCCGCCAGCCGAGCAGCCTCTCCGCCTTGTCGGTCGAGCCGATGTGCCGGTCGACCTGGCCGGGCCGCTCGTCCACGTGCACCTTGAGCGAGCGCGGCTTGTCGAGCGCGTCGAGCACGTAGTCCGCGATCTGCGAGACGGAGATGTCGAGCCCGGTCGCCACGTTCAGGACCTCGCCGGCGACCGCGTCGAGCGGTGCGGTGATGACCGCCTCGATCGCCTCCGCGTCGTCCTCGACGAAGAGCCAGTCGCGCGAGGCGTGCCCGTCCCCGTGGATCGTGAGCGGCTCGTCGTTCAGCGCCTGGATGACGAAGCGCGGCAGCGCCTTCTCGGGATGCTGGAACGGTCCGTAGTTGTTGAACGGCCGCACGATCACGATCGGAAGGTCGTACGTGACCCAGTACGAGTAGGCGAGCCGGTCGGCGCCGAGCTTCGTCGCCGCGTAGGGCGAGCGCGGGTTGAGCGGGTGCTCCTCGTCCATCGGGGCCGCCTCGGCCGTGCCGTACACCTCGCTCGACGAGATGAGGATGAAACGGTCGAGCGGCGCCTCGCGCGTCGCGTCGAGCAGGATCTGTGTCCCCTCGACGTTCGTCTTCACGAACTGGGAGGCGCCCTCCTGGATCGACTTCTCGACGTGCGACTCGGCCGCGGCGTTCACGACGACGTCGACCTCGGCGACGATGTCGCGCACCGTTTCCGGGTCGCGGATGTCGCCCTCGATGAAGCGCAGGCGCTCGTGGCCCATCACGTCGCGGAGGTTCTCGAGGTTGCCCGCGTACGTCAGGGCGTCGAGCGACACGACCTCGTAGGGCGTGTGCTGAAGGAGGTGGCGGATGAAATTCGACGGGATGAAGCCACACCCGCCGGTGACGAGAACCTTCTTCGGAGGCACCGCGCGAGTCTACCCACTGGGGTCGGCTTCCATCCCCGGAGCCGTGCGCCCGGCGTAGCTGGTGTCGCCTCTCACGTGCGCGGGCAGTACCATCAACGCGCATGGCTCCGCCTCCGACGTCAGCCGACTCCGAGGCCGCCGAGCCCCGCTCCGAGGCCGCGACGCTCGCACCCGGTCGTTCCCGCTCCCTCGGCCGCGTGCTCGACCGGCCGGAGGCCGCCCTCGCGGCAGGCGTCGCCGCCGTCCTCGCGGCGATCGGCTTCCTCCTCATCCGCCTCGTGCCGGACGTTTCCGGCAAGGCGCTCTTCGACGACGAGGTGGTCGCCGGACTGACGGCCACCCATTCCTTCGGCGAGCTGCTCGACATCGTCACGTTCGACCGCGGCGGCGCTCCGCTCCACTTCGTCCTCGGTCACATCGCGCTGCTCGCCGACCCGTCGCCTGACGCGCTGCGCTGGCTCTCGATCGTCTTCGCCGTCGCGACGATCCCGCTCTGCTTCGACATCGGGCGGCGCCTCGCGGGGCTCACCGCGGGGACGGTCGCCGCGGTCGTCGCCGCGACGTCGTCGATGCTCGCGGTGTACGGCACGGTCGGGCGGATGTACGCGCTCTTCGCCTTCGCAAGCGCGCTCGCGGTCGACCTCCTGCTCGTCGCGCTCGAGCGCAGGACGCCCCGGAGCGCCTTCGCCGCGGCCTGCGCGGCCTGGCTGCTGCCGGCGGCGCACCCGTACGGGATCATCGTCGCGGCGATCATCGCGTTCGTCGCGCTCCTCGTCTGGCGCGGCCGGCCCCTGCGCCCCGCGCTACCGGTCTTCGCGGTCGTCCTCGCCACGACGCCGTTCCTGATCGCCGACCTCCGCCTGAGCGAGCGGTTCGGCGTCGGGACGTCGGCCGGGGAGAGCGTCGCCCCGCCCGACTTCGCCGCGCGCCAGCTCGGCGAGGCGCTCGCCGCGTTCGCGGGCGGCGCGGGAGCGCTGGCCCTCCTCTTCTTCGGCCTGGCGCTCGCCGGGCTCTTCACCGTCTCGCGCAAGCGCCCCGCGTTTGCGCTGTTCGCGCTGCTCGCCCTCGCGGCCGTGCCGGTGCTCATGGTTCTCGCGAAGACGGAGGACGCTATCGTCCACCAGCTCTCGCCGCGCCACCTGACGTTCGCGCTGCCCGTGTGGGCGGCGCTCGTGGGCGTCGGGGTCGCACGCCTCGTCCGCGACGCGCCTCGCGGTGCAGCCGTGGTCGCGGTCGGCGCCGTGGCGGTCGCGGCGGCGCTCGCGCCGGCGGGAATCGCCGACCCGCGCGACGACTCGAACGCCTCCCGCGCTGCGCTCTCCGGGCCCTCGACGTGGGTCGGGGACACCATGGAGCGCGACAGCGTGCTCCTCTTCTACTCGCCCGTCCTCCTCGAGGCGATCGGCGACGTGCGGCACGGCACCGCCATCCCGCGCTCCGGGAAGCCGCTCCGGATGATCCAGCGGGCTTCCTACCCGGTGCCGTCGATCGTCGGCACGGTGCTTCTCGCCGGAACGACCCTGCGCGAGGGACAGCTCGAGCGGCGGCTCGGCTTCGGGTCGAGCGTCGAGGTCTTCCCGGGGTGGCTCGTCTACCGGATCCCCGGGCCGTTCGCCGACGAGCGGGAGGTGCTGTACGCGGCGCGCCATGCGATGGAGTCGGCGCGTGTGTCGGCGACCGGACGGACGCTCCCCTTCCAGCGCGACGTTCGTGCCGGCCTCGTCACCGTCTGCGGTGCGCTCGCCGAGCTCGGCGACACCTGTCCCGAGCCGCTCTAGTCTTCCCGGCGCCGGTCGAGCTCGCGCTCGACCGTGTAGAGCGGCCGCCCCTCGACGTCGCGCTGGAGCCGCCCGAGGTACTCGCCGACGAGCGCGAAGATGAGCCCCTGGATCGCGAGGATCGCGAGGACGAGCGACGCGAGGAAGAGCTGTCCCGGGAAGTCGTTGCGGGCGATCCAGACGACGATCCCCCAGATCCCGGCGGCGAGGGACAGGATCGAGGAGACAACGCCGACGGTGATCCCCGCCCACTGGATCGGCTGGGGCCAGAAGCCCGCGATCACGTGCAGCGCGACCTTGATGAGCCCGAGCCAGGAGTAGCGGGAGCGGCCGTTGCGCGCCTGGTGGTGGATGTCGACCTCGACGACGCTCGCGCCGGTCGAGAGGACGAGCGCCTTCGTGAACTTCTGCTTGCCGATCGAGCCGGACATCGGAAGCAGGACGTCGCGGCGGTACGCGTTGAACGCGCAGCCGAAGTCGCTGATCGCCGAGCCGGTGAAGCTCCTGAGCATCCGGTTGACGAGCTTCGACGGGAGCGTGCGGCGCCAGCCGTCGTCGCGCCCGGTGCGCCGGCCGCTCGCGACGTCCTTGCCGCCCGCGACCGCCTCGACGAGATGGATGATGTCGGCGGGCGAGTTCTGCAGGTCTGCGTCCATCGTCACGACGATCTCGCCGCGCGCGCGGACGATCCCCGCGTGCATGGCCGGATGCTGGCCCGAGTTCCGCTTGAAGCGGACGGCGCGGACGCGCCCGTCCTCGGCGTGGATCTCCTCGAGCGCCCCCCAGGTGCCGTCGCGCGACCCGTCGTCGATCACGATCAGCTCCCACGGCCGGCCGTATCCGTCGAGCGCCTCGGCCGTGCGCCGGTGCACCTCGTGGACCGTCCCCTCCTCGTTGAAGACCGGGACGACGACGGAGACGAACGGCCGCTCGCGCTCACCCGCGTGGACGGCGTCGTGCGAGAGCTCCGTCTGCGTCATGGAGGTGGATTGTCGCAGACCTGACGAGCGTCGGCGCCGACCGTCCGCCACGACCCTGCGAGCTTCCGATCGAGATCCACGATGCGTCTTGAACCGGCGGCCGGTCTCCACCGCGTTCCTCCTCCGCTTCAAGGAGATGTGAGCGCAGATGACGCAGGCGATCGCAGGGATCACGGTCTCGGTGGACGGCTACATCACGGGCCCGGACTATCAGGTGAAGCGGGCGGCCTAGCGCTTCGGCGGAAGCGAGCCGGCGTACGCGGTCCCCAGGTCGACCCAGGTCGCGAGCGCGGCGTCGGTCTCGACATCGTTCGAAGCGACGCGTAGCCAGCCCTGCATCTCCCGCCCGCGCATCTCCATGGGCCTAGCGTTCGTCGTGTCGACGAGCCGGTCGGAGTCGGCCGGATCGACGCGCACGAGGATGCCGCCCTGGCCGCTCGCACCGATCGCCATGTTGCCGCCGACCAGGAACGCGAGGCCGCCGAACATCTTCTTCTCCGCGACGTCGCGCTCGCTCCCGATCAGCGTCCGGATTCTGTCCGCGAGCTCCTCGTCGTAGGCCACGGCGCGATCGTACTCGAGCTCCGTCCGGGTGCCGGAGACGGAGACGCGCGCGGCGCCCGGCAAGGCTGCCCGCGGCTCACTCGGGCTGGCCGGGCTGCGGCGGGCCGATCCGGTACGGGCGCATCATCTCGTTGTCCTCGTGCTCGACGATGTGGCAGTGCCACACGAACTGGCCGGGCGTCTTGTACTGCGCTCGAACCCGTGTGACCTGGCCCGGATAGGCGATCACCGTGTCCTTGAAACCGGACTCCCACGGCTCGGGCGCGATGACGTTCCCGTCGGGCTGGATCGGCTCCACCACCTCGCCGTCGTCGTCGAGGACGAGGCCCTCGCGGTTCACGACCTCGAAGACGGTTTCGTGAATGTGCATCGGGTGCGCGTCGCCCGTGATGTTGTACATCTCCCACACTTCGGTCGCGCCGACGGCCGGGTTCTCGGTCACGGCGTCCATCCACAGCTTCTCCACCGCGACGCCGGCCACGACGGTGCCGAGCAGGGCCTCGACCGGCCCCTCGAGCTCGTTGCCGTCGGCGTCCTCGCCCATCCCCATCTTCTCGATCAGCGCGAGCGGCCGCGTCACCGTCTCGGGCGGCAGCGGCACGAGCGCGGGCAGCTGGAGGAACTGGGGCGGCGTCGAGTCGTCGAGATCGACGGCCGGCACGACGCGGAACTCCAGGACCTGGCCCGTGCTGGAGGGATCGGCCGGCTCGAAGTCGACCCCGGGCACGCCGCCGCCGAACGGCTCGTCCGGCCCGACGTTCCCGAGCACGTGGCCCCCGACCGGCACGTTCGTGAAGTCGACGATCACGTCTGCCCGCTCGGCCAGCCCGATGAGCAGCCGGTTGCCGTTGTCGGCCGTGAGGTTCACCGGGGCGGCGAGGAACCCGCCCTCGTTCCCGATCTGCCAGACCTCCACGCCGGGAATGTCGTTGAAGTCCAGGATGAGGAACCGCGACTGGCAGCCGTTCAGGAACCGGAACCGGTAGCGGCGCTGCTCGACCGTCTGGAACGGCCACGTGTTGCCATTGACGATGATCATGTTCCCGAAGAACTCGGGGTTCCAGATCGGGGAGAACTCGCCCTCCGGGATGTAGTCGCCGACGATCCCGTCGAAGAACTCGCGGCTGTCGGGATAGAAGAGCGAGCCGTCGTCGTTGAAGGAACGGTCCTGGATCGCGATCGCGATCTCGCGGTACGGCTTGTTGGGCGGGAACATGTCGTTCTCGCGCGGCGCAGGGCCGGGCAGGCTCGCCGGCCCCCCGGTGCGCGAGTCGAGGACGACGTCGTCGGGCCCGCCGCGCACGAGGTAGAAGCCGGCCGGGCCCGCGTAGACGTTCAGCCGGGTCATCCCGAGCGCGTGGTCGTGATACCAGATCGTGGACGCCCGGTTCTCGTTCGGATACTGGAAGGTCGCAAAGCCGGGCCCCCAGTCGACGCCGTAGGCTCCGGCGGCCTTGCCGGCGAAGAAGTCGTACCAGGTGCCCTCTCTCGCGTAGCCCGCCGGGATGTCGTTCGCATCCGGGAGGTACCACGCCTCCGCGTAGCCGTCGCTGTCGTCCCCGACGCCGACCGCACCGTGCACGTGGGTGACGATCGGCACCGGGCCTGTGTACGGGCCGGGCGTGGGCTGCCCGGTGAAGTCCGGCCGTGAGTCGCGGCCGTCCTCCCCGCCGGGCGGATTCGCCCAGTGCAGGGTCTGATCGACCGGGAGGAGGTGCGGGAGGTAGTTCCCGTTCACGTCGACGAGCTCGTTCACCCACTTGATCCGGACGGGCCGGTTCCACATCGCCTCGATCGTCAGGGACGGGGCGTTGTGGACGAGCAGCCCGCGTTTGCTCTGCGCGGCCTTCGCGCCGTAGCCCCACACGGTCGTCGCCGGAAGGCCCGCCGGGAGGATCTGCTGCGCGAACTGCCGCATCGAAATCTCGTAGTAGTCGATCGGCTTGCCGCCCTGCTGTCTGATCGTGCCCGCCCGCGGCATGACCGGCGGGACGAGCATCGGCGTGGCGAACTTCGGCACGTCGCCGGGGTCGAGCGTGCCGCCGGCGATCTGGGCCAGCGCGGCCGGTGCGTCGAAGCCCGGGAGTCGGCCGAACAGGTACATGCCGGCGCCGGCGCCTCCGACCCAGGTGACGAAGGCCCGCCGGGTGAGCCGCCCTGTGGTCTCCATGTGTGCTCCTCCTCCTCTTCAAGGAGCCGACCGAGCCCGCCGCATCCGGAATCAGCTGTACGGTGCCGCATCGGCTCACGCGTACGGCCCCGATTCGATCACACCGAATGCGAGTTTTCAATGGTGTCTCGATAATGCGACATGAATGTCTCTCAAAGAAGACTCGCTGACACACGCACGAGACACGCGCCACGGCATCCTCCTGGCGGCGGCCCGCGTGCTCGCCCGCCGCGACGCCGCGAGCATGGCGCAGATCGCGGCCGAAGCGGACATCACACGGGGAACGCTCTACCGCCACTTTCCGGGCCGGGAGTCGCTGGTCCGGGCGCTCGAGTCGACCGCCAACGAGGAGGCCGGCAACCGCCTCGCGGAGGCGAACCTCGATCAGGTCGACGTCGCGGAAGGGCTGGCGCGCGCGATCCGCGCCCTGGTCACGGTCGGTGCGGACTTCATCGTCCTCCTGCGCGAGCGGCGGCCACCCGAGCCCGGCTTCACGGCGCAGCTCGAGGCCCTCCTCGAGCGAGGGCGCGCCGAGGGCCTGATCCGCACCGACGTGCCGCTCTCCACCCTCGTCGAGTCGCTGCTCGCCCTCATCGCCGCATGCGTCCGGACGGGCAGGCCCGCCGGGATGGGCCTCGAGGACATGAGCGCCACGGCGCTCCAGCTGTTCCTCGGCGGCGCCCGCGCGGCCGACTGACCACCGGGTTCACGCCCCCGCCGGTCCGGCGGGAGGGCCCGCCCGCGGGCGGGCCCTCCCGCAAATTTGAGCGCGTCAGCCGCGGTCGCGATCGCGCGTCGAGACGTAGATGTCGGACATCCCCTCGGGACCGGGGGCGCGCCCGAAGAGGAGCGTCCGCGCGTTCCACGAGAGCGAGGGCCGCGTCTCGGCCGCCGCCGTGTTCACCGACTCGCCGAGGTTCACTGGCGCCGACCATGCGGCCCGGACGCTCGCCCGCCACGCGACCCAGATGTCCTGCGCGCCGAGCGTGCCGGCCCGGTTCGAGGAGAAGACGACCTCGAGCCCGTCCTTGCGGACGTTCGGCTGGATGTCGTTCGCCGCGGGGTCGTTCAGCTCGGAGACGGGCTCGGCCGGACCGAAGCTCCAGCCCGCGAGCCTGTCGCTCACGAAGATGTCGCCGGCCACGGTCCCGGAGCTTCGCGAGAAGAAGAGCGACGCCTTTCTGCCGAGCTTCAGGTACGAGGGGCCCTGCTCGTCGAGGGAGCTGTTCGGGCCGTCGGGCGCGCAGCCGAGGTTCTGCGGCTCGCTCCAGCCACCCGTCCTCGTAGAGCGCGTGAAGTAGATGTCTCCCAGCCCACAGGCGCCCGGAAGCGCCTCCCTGCTCACGAAGAACAGTCCACCGCCGCGAATCGGCGTCGGGCAGAACTCGTCGGCCGCCGAGTTGACCGGCTCGCCGAGGTTCTCCGGCGCGCCCCACGGGGCGTGCCGGTTCGGCCGGCGGGCGACCCAGATGTCCAGCAGGCCCACGCCGCCCGGGCGGTTCGACGCCAGATAGAGGCTGAGCCCGTCCGGGGACTGGATCGGGCACCCGTCCACGGACGGCGTGTTCAGCTCTGCGCTGTTCCCCGCGATCTCGTCGACCTTCTCGGCGGGCTCCCAGGCCGAGAAGGGCCCCGCCTGGGCGGCGACCGTGAGCGACGCCGCCGCCACGAGTGCCAGGAGAGCCAGTTTCGTCTTCGTCCGCATGTTTGTGTCTCCCTTCGACCGCCGTATTGCGCTTGACGGACGGGAGGATCAGAGTGAGGCGTGTGACGGCCCGTGTGAGCACGGGAGGACGGCACTGGGACTGAGCGTTCACCTCCTGGGGCCGCCCAGGCTGGAACGCGGCGGCGGCCCGGCCGAGCCGCCGCGCGGCCACAAGGCGTGGGGACTGCTCGTCTACCTCCTCCGCAGCCGGCTCCCGCCGTCGCGCGAGCACCTGGCAAGCCTGCTCTTTCCGGAGGCGGACGACCCACTCGGGACGCTGCGCTGGACCCTCTCGGAGCTGCGGCGCAGCCTCGGCGACGACGCCGAGGTCGGCGGCGACCCGGTGCGCCTGACGCTGCGCCCCGGGACGCTCGTGGACGTCGACGTCCTCAGCCGGGGCTCGTGGATGGAGGCCGTCGCCCTGCCCGGCTTCGGCCACGAGCTCGTGGACGGGCTGGTCGTCCGCTCGAGCCCGGGCTTCGAGATGTGGCTCGAGGACGAACGCCGCCACGTCGCGGGGACGACGAGCGCCGTGCTGCACCAGGCCGCCCTCGCGCTCCTCGCCCGAGGGCAGAGCGAGGACGCGGCGCGCCATGCGTCGGACCTCGTACGCCTGAACGCCTACGACGAGAACGCCCACGTCCTCCTCGTGCGCTGCCTCCGGGCGACCGGCGACCACGCAGGCGCGGCACGGCGGGCGGCGGCGTGCACCGAGCTCTTCCGCCGCGAGCTGGGCATCGACCCGAGCGGCGCCCTGCGGGCGGCGGCCGAGACGTCCGAGGCTCCCGTCGCGGGGCGCGTCTCGGGCGGCGCCGCCGTGCTCGCCCAGGTCGAGGCCGGCGAGGCGGCACTCGCGGCGGGCGCGGTCGAGGCCGGCGTCCAGCGCATGCGAAGCGCCGTCGCCGCCGCGAGGACGATCGACGACCGTGAGCTCCTCGCCCGAGCGCTCGTTTCGCTGGGCGGCGCGCTCGTCCACTCGGCGCGCGGCAGGGACGAGGAGGGGGCGGCCTCGCTGCACGAGGGGGCGACGCTCGCCGAGGAGGCCGGCCGGACGGACATCGCCGCGACCGCGTGGCGGGAGATCAGCTGGGTGCAGTTCCTGCGCGCCCAGTACGAGCGCGCGGAGGAGTCGCTGAGCCGCACGGCGGAGCTCGCGGCGGGGATGAACGAGGACCTCGCCTGGGTCGACCTGACGCGCGGCGCCTGCCGGCACGACACCGGCGACTACGCGGCGGCCGGCGAGCTCCTCCGCTCGGGAGTGGAGCGGGCGCGGCGGCTCCCTTCCGGCCAGCCGCTCGCGCAGGCCCTCACGATGCTCGGGCGCTACCACCTCCTTCGCGGGGAGATCGAGGACGCGATCCACGTCCTCGACGAGGCGCTCGCGGAGGTCGGCGCGCGCGGCATGACCGCCTTCGTCTCGTGGCCGGAGTCCTTCCGCGGCGAGGTCGACCTCGTCCTCGGCGACGTGGATGCCGCGGGGGCACGCTTCGAGCACGCATTCGCGCTCGGCTGCCAGGTCGGCGACGCCTGCTGGGAGAGCATCGGCCTGCGCGGTCTCGGCCTCGTCGCGGCGGCGTGCGGCGACGTCCCCCGCGCGCTCGACCTGCTCGTCGAGGCGCCGCGGCTCTGCCGCCGCCTTCCCGACACGTATCTCTGGATCGAGGCCTACGCGCTCGACGCCCTCTGCGCCGTGGCGGTCGATCATCGCGCCGAGGCGGCCCTGCGCTGGATCGACGAGCTCGAGGCGATCACCGCGCGGCGCGGGATCAAGGAGCTTCTCGTGCACGCAACGATCTACCGGGCGCGGCTCGGTGAGCCCGGCGCGGCCGACGCCGCCCGGTCGCTCGCGGCCCAGGTCGACAATCCGGCGCTCGACGGGCTCCTCGAACTGGAGGAGCTCGCCGCGGACGCCTCCTAGTGAGAGGAGACCAGCTTCAAGACGATCGGCAGGAGGCCCATGCACAGGTTCAGGGCGACTACGGCGAGCGTCCCGAGGAGGCTCGACCGCTCGACCCGTCCGAATGCCATTCCTGGAGGCGGAAGCGATCGCGGACGTGACCACTTGAGGAAGGACGTGCGCGAGTTCATCCGCCGGCTCGAGGCGGCCGGGCTCACGGTCGAGCCGACGCCGGGCCACTATCGCGTCCTGCGCGACGGCAAGCCGCTCCGGAAGGCGAACGGAATGCCGTTCATGCTCCCCTTCTCTCCCGACACGACCCGCTGGCGGCGCTCGGCCACCGTGGAGCTCCGCAAGCTCGGGATCGAGCTCTAGCAACCCCGCGACCGGAGTCGGAGCCGAAAAACTGGCACCCACCGGCGGGCGGCCCGCTGCGGCCGGGCTACGAGCCCCGGTAGGCCTCGATGAGGACCTGCGCGACCTCGGGCCGTGTGAACTCCTCGGGCGGCAGCTCGCCGCGTTCGAGCAGCTCGCGCACCTGCGTCCCGGAGAGGAACACGCGGTCGTCCCCGCCGTGCGGGCACGTCTTCGCGCTCGCCATCTGGCCGCATGCCTTGCACCAGAACGAGTGCTCGAAGAACATCGGCTCGATGTCGAGCTCGTGCGCGTCGAGCTCGTCGAAGATGAGCTGCGCGTCGTAGCTCCCGTAGTACTGCCCGACGCCGGCGTGGTCCCGCCCGACGATGAAGTGGGAGCAGCCGTAGTTCTTGCGGCAGATCGCATGCCACACCGCCTCGCGCGGGCCCGCGTAGCGCATCGCGGCCGGGAAGGCGCTCACGAGCACGCGATCCTCCGGGTAGTAGCCCTCGACGAGCGTCCGGTAGGCGTCGACCCGTACCGCAGCCGGAACGTCGTCCGACTTCGTCTCGCCGACGAGCGGGTGGATCAGGAGCCCGTCCACGGTCTCGAGCGCGCACTTCGTCAGGTACTCGTGCGCCCGGTGGATCGGGTTGCGCGTCTGGAACCCGACCACGCGCTTCCAGCCACGCTCCGCGAAGAGCGCGCGCGTCTCGGCCGGGTCGCAGTGCAGCTCCGGGAACTTCGACTCCTGCCGCGCGAAGACCGTCACCGGGCCGGCGAGGTAGAGGTCGTGCTGCGCGAAGAGCCGCGCGACGCCGGGATGCTCAGTCTCGGTCGTGCGGAAGCAGCGCTCCGCCTCGCGCTCCTTGTCGTAGACGTACGTCTCCTCGACCTCGAGGACGGCGATCGGCGTCCCGTCCTCGTCGGCGAGCGCGACGCGGTCGCCGGACGGCGCGGACTCGACGGCCAGGCACACGGGGAGCGCCCACACGAGCCCGTCCGCGAGCCGCATCTCCTCGACGACGCGCTCGTAGTCCTCACGGCCCATGAAGCCGGCGAGCGGCGACAGGGCGCCCGACGCGAGCATGTCGAGGTCGGCGAGCTCACGCGGCGTCAGCCGCACGACCTCGAGCGAGTCGAGGTCGTCCGGGCGCTCCCCGTTGCGGTCGACGAGCTCCCCGCCGTGCGGGGCGATCAGCTGGCTCTCCGTCGCCGTGCTCACGCGCGGGCCCCGGCCCGGACGAGGCCGAGCTCCTCGAGCTTCGCGACGACCTCGCGCGCGCTCTCCTCGGGGGAGAGCTCCTCGGTGTCGATCACGATCTCCGCGTTCTCCGGCTCCTCGTACGGGTCGTCGACGCCGGTGAAGCCTTTGATCTCGCCGGCGAACGCCTTCTCGTAGAGCCCCTTCACATCCCGTCGCGCGCACTCCTCGACGGACGCCTTCACGTACACCTCGACGAACGGGCCGAACTCCTCGACGAGCTCGCGCGCCGTCGCCCGCGTCTCGGTGTAGGGCGAGATGGCCGCGCAGATGACGGCGGCGCCGTGGCGCACGAGGCGCGAGGCGACCCAGCCGATCCGCTCGATGTTCGTGTCGCGGTCCTCCTTCGAGAACCCGAGGCCCTTCGAGAGGTGCGTGCGGACGGTGTCCCCGTCCAGGTACTCGACGATCGCGCCGCGCGCGTCGAGCTCGGGGCCCACGAGGTGGGCGATCGTCGTCTTGCCCGAGCCGGACAGCCCGGTGAACCAGAGCGCGAAGCCTCCCTCGCGCTTCTCGCCGGACTCGGGATGCTCGTGGCCGTAGATGTGCTCTGTCATCGTCCTCCTTCGGCGGCGGCCTCGACGTGCAGGCCGCACTCCAGCTTGTCAGAGCCCGCCCAGCGGCCGGCTCGCTCTTCCTCGTCGGGGCGCGTCGGCCGCGTGCAGGGCATGCAGCCGATCGAACGGTACCCGACGTCGTGCAGCGGGTTGTACGGGATGTCGTTGTCCACGATGTAGCGCCAGACGTCGTCCTCGCTCCAGTCCGCGAGGGGCTGCACCTTCCAGACGCCGTAGCGCTCCGAACGCTCCACCTTCCTGGCATTCGCGCGCGAGGGCGACTGGTCGCGGCGGATCCCCGAGATCCAGGCGTCGTACGGGGCGAGCGCTTCGATCAGCGGCTCGACCTTCCGGATGTGGCAGCAGCGGTCGGGGTCGCGCTCCCAGAGGTTCGGGCCCTCGCGCTTGTGCTGCTCGGCGACGGTGAGCACCTCCGGGCGGATGAGCGTGAGCCCGTAGCGCTCGACGAGCCGCTCGCGCGTCTCGTACGTCTCGCGGAAGAAGAGGTGCGTGTCGAGCTCGACGACGTCGATCCCGAGGCCGAGCTCCGCGAGCATGTGGACGAGCACGGAGGACTGCTTCTGCCACGAGCAGGACAGGCACACGCGGTCGCCGAACTCGGCCTGCGCCCAGCGCATGACGTCCTCGGCGGCGAGCCCTTCGAGCTCGGCGTCAGTCAGCGACAGGGGCGGGGCGCTCACGCAGAAGGATCTCGTTGAGGGTGTCGGCGCGGAGCCCGAGCCGGAGGGTCTCGAGGGGGATGACCTCCTCGGGCGGGATGTTCCCTAGGTTGACCTCGGGCCCGAGATGGCTCACGAACCACGCCTGGGAGGCCTTCGTCGGCGCCTCGAAGATGATGTCGCCGAGGTCGATGCCGTGGACGATCTCGTCGATGAGGCCGGTTCGCATCTCGCCGGTGGGCCGGAAGATGCCCGCGGTGCCGCCCTCGCGGCCCTCGGTGATCACCTTCCACGCGCCGGCGGCGAGCTCGTCGCGCATCCACTCGACCCACTGGTACGGCGCGAAGACGACCTCCGCATCCTTCGAGCCGACCTCGGACATGACGACGAAGTCGCGGGAGAGCTCGGCGATCAGCTCGAGCTTGCGCTCGTGCTCGATCTCGATCGTCCCGTCCGAGACCTCGACGTGCGAGATGCGGTTCTCGACGAGCCAGGAGCGGTACGCGTCGAGCCGGTCGAGCGCGACGGCGGCCTCGAAGAGCGTCCCCCCGCAGACGACCGGCGTGTCGAACGACCGGTAGAGCGCGATCTTCTTCTCGAGGTTCCGGGTCACGTACGACGTGCCCCAGCCGAGCTTCACGACGTCGACGTACTCGCCGGCCGTGTCGAAGAGCCCTTCGATCTCGCGCAGATTGAGGCCCTTGTCGATCACGTGCGTGAGCCCCGTCGTACGCGGCTTCGGGCTCCGCGGGGCGAGATTGAGGAAGCCGTCAGAGACGTGCATAGAGGTCCTCCAGTCGCTTCTGCGCCTCGGCCTGGACGTCGTGATAGAGCGAGTTGCCGTGCGAGTCGATCGCCACCGTGAGCGGGCCGAAGTCCTTCACGCGGAACTTCCAGAGGCACTCGGGCATGAGCTCCTCCCAGGCGACCTCCTCGATCTCCTCGATCTGGGTCGTCTCGAGCGCGGCCGCTCCGCCGACGATCGCGAAGTACACCATCCCGAGCCGGCGCATCGGCTCGATCGCCTCGTCGGGGAGGCCGCCCTTCCCGCAGATCGCGCGAACGCCGTAGCGCTCGCCGAGCGGCTCGGTGAAGCGCACCATGCGCGCGCTCGTCGTCGTCCCGATGCAGACCTTCTCGTAGCGTCCCTCGCCGAGCTTGCGCACGCCCGGGGCGGTGTGGAGGAGGAACGCGCCGTTCAGGTCCATGGGCGGCTCCTGGCCCTGGTCGAAGATCCGGATCTGCGTGCGGTCGCGGATCCCGATGATGTGGCCGTCCACGGTGACGGAGTCGCCCGCGCGAAGCTCGCGGATCTCCTCCTCCGTGGTCGGAAAGGTCATGCGCAAATCAGCCATGGCTCCTCCGCCCGTGTCCGAGGGACTGTCCCCGGGTCACGTCCCGAGGGGACACGTCCGCGGTCGCGGCGCCGGCGGGCAACGCGTGTGCCGATGCGGCCTCGCGTCCCAAACGGACATGGACGAGGGACTGTCCCCCTGTCATGGCTCCAAGAGACATGTCACGCCTCCCGGTCGAAGTCGACGACACCGTCGGCGGAGATGTGCGCACTCGCACGCCGCGCGGCCCAGCACTGGTAGTTCACGGCCACCGGGTTCAACGTCATGTGGGTGTCCGCGTGCTCGACGTGCACGGCGAGCGCGGTCACGTCGCCGCCGAGGCCCATCGGGCCGATCCCGGTGGCGTTCAGGAGCTCGAGGAGCTCGCTCTCGAGCTCCGCGACGAGCGGATCCTCGTTCCGGGTCCCGACCGGGCGCGAGATCGCCTCCTTCGCGAGGTGCATCGCGTAGTCGGCCGAGCCGCCGATCCCGACGCCGACGATCCCGGGCGGACACGGCTTGCCGCCCGCGCCAACGATCGAGTCGAGCACGAACCGCTTGATCCCCGCGACCCCGTCCGCGGGAACGCACATCTTGAGGAAGCTCATGTTCTCCGAGCCCGAGCCCTTCGGCACGCACTTGACGTCGAGCCCGTCCCAGTCCGGCACGAACTCCCAGTGGACGATCGGCACGCGGTAGCCGACGTTCTGCCCCGTGTTCTCGCGCGTGAGCGTGTGCACGGTGTTCGAGCGCAGCGGATGCTCGACCGTCGCGCGCTCGGTGCCGTCGTAGAGCGCCTCGTAGATCCGTGCAGGATGCAGGGGAAAGCCTTCGCCGACCCGGCAGTAGTAAACGGCGATCCCGGTGTCCTGGCAGACGAGGTTCCCGCCCGTGTCGGCGATCTCGACGTTGCGCACGATCGTGTCGAGCACGCGCCGGCCCGGCACGGAGGTCTCGCGCTCGGCCGCCTCGCCGATCGCGTCGCGGAGATCCTGCGGGATGTCCTTCAGCGCCCAGACGTAGAGATAGGCCGCGGCGTCCTCGACCGCCTTCTGGATGTCGACGGCGACGGCCACTACGCGGCCACCTCCGCGGCCGCGCGCCCGGCGCGGCGCCCGAAGACGCAGCACTCGAGCAGGGAGTTGCCCATCATGCGGTTGCGCCCGTGCGTGCCGCCGGCAATCTCGCCCGCGGCGTAGAGCCCCGGCACGGTCGTCTCGCCGCGCTCGGAGATCACGAGCCCGCCGTTCTGGTAGTGGAGGACGGGATAGGTCAGGATCGGCTCCTTCAACGGGTCGATTCCCCCCGCCCGGTAGCGGCGGAGCATGTACGGGAGGGACACGAGCGCGTCCGCCTCGGGGATGCGCGTGGTATCGAGGTAGACGGCCGGGCGGCCGTCGGGGGTCTCGACGCCGCGGCCGGCCGCGACCTCGTCGACGATCGCCTGAGCGACCTCGTCGCGCGGGCCGAGCGAGTCGGTGAACTCCTCGCGCTCGGCGTTCAGGAGGACGGCGCCGTAGGCGCGCGTAGTCTCGGGAATCGAGTAGCCCTGCAGGTTCGCGGGCCAGGCGCCGCCGTTCGGGTGGTACTGGA
>Ga0214468_1000191_pt1 | contig 19249 bp, 14 predicted proteins | sample RVTome_9_FD_187334 | JGI IMG/M metagenome (GOLD analysis project Ga0214468, IMG submission 187334) | Soil microbial communities from uranium-contaminated site in the Upper Colorado River Basin, Wyoming, United States - RVT155D38 HiSeq ...
GTTTCCCGAGGCGCTGAACGAGCAGGTCGGGCGCGAGTTCGCGGCGTCGCAGCAGTACGTGGCGATCGCGGTCTACTACGACGAGGAGACGCTCCCCGGCCTTGCGACGCACTTTTACCGCCAGGCCGTCGAGGAGCGAAACCACGCGATGATGCTCGTCCAGTACCTCCTCGATGCCGGCGAGCCGGTGCGAATCCCCGGCGTCGAGGCGCCGCGCACGGACTTTTCCGACGTCGTCGCGCCGGTCGCCCTCGCGCTCGAGCAGGAGCGCACCGTGACCGAGCAGATCGTCGAGCTCGCGCGCATCGCCCGGGACGAGGGCGAGCTCGTCGGCGAGCAGTTCCTCCACTGGTTCCTGCAGGAGCAGCGCGAGGAGGTGGCGAGCATGTCCGAGCTCCTCGCCACGGTCGAGCGCGCGTCCGAGTCGAACATCCTCCTCGCGGAGGAGTACCTCGCCCGCCGCCAGGTCGGCGACGCCGGCGACGCGGCGGCCGCGCCGGCCGCTGCCGGCGGCGCGCTGTAGCCCTCAGCCGCGCAGGTACGCGCACGACGCGCGGACAAGCTCGCGCCGCAGGTCGTCGGGCCGGACGGCGAGTGGGCCGCCGCGGTCGTTCGAGTAGAAGACCGCCTCGCGGATCGCGGAGTCGAGCATGAGCATCGTCGTCGTCGCGGCGAGCCGTGGGCTCTTGTTGGGGACGTCCGAGCGCGAGGCGATGAACCGCTCGAGCGCGCCCCGGATGTGCCCGTCGAGCTCGTCGGTCATCTGCTCGAACTCCGAGCCGGGGCTCAGGCGGGCCTCGAGAAAGAGTGCCCGCATGACGCCCCCTGCGCGACGGTACTCGTCGAGCAGTCGTCCGACGAACCTCTCCAGCACGTCCTCGAGCGGCTCGTCCGCGTGGTCCTCCGGCCCCAGCTGCTCGGCCCAGGTCGCCTTCGCCCGGGCGACGCACTCGCCCCCGAGGTAGGCGAGCAGCGCCTCCTTGTCGGCGAAGCGCGAGTAGAAGGAGCCCTTCGAGGAGCTCGCGCGCGCGACGATGTCGTCCACCGTCGCCTCGTCGAACGTCCGCTCGGCGAGGAGCTCCTCGGCCGCCTGGACGATCCGGTCGAGCGTCGCGGCGCTGCGCCGCTGCTGCGGGGGGCGGAAGCTCTTCTCGGAGGCCACGCTCCGACTCTATTCCTGCGCTACGGGACGAGGACGAGCTTGCCCACGTTCTCGCGCGCGTGGAGGCGCGCGTGGGCGTCGGCGGCATCGTCGAGGCGGTACACGCGATCGACCCGCGGCGTGATCTCCCCGCGCTCGAGCCAGGCGAGGAGATCCGCCCACCAGCGGTGCAGGGTGGGCGCCGGCGCGCCCATGTGAACGCCGACGAGCCCGCGCGCCTCGGAGAGGAACTCGAGCAGCGGTACGTCGCCGGCGAGCGCCTGCTCGAGGTCCGGCAGCTCGGCATTCGGCCCCGTGATGCCCGACGTGAACCCGTACGCGACGACGCGCCCGCCGAAGCGGAGCACGCCGAGGCTCTTGCGGAACGCATCCTCGCCGACGCCGTCGACGACGACGTCCACGCCGTCGCCGGTCAACCGGCGAACCTCCTCGACCCAGTCGCCCGTGCGGGAGTCGATCGCGTACGCGACGCCCTCTTCCGCGAGCGCGTCGTGCTTCGTCGCCGAGGCCGTTGCGTAGATCTCCGCCTCGCGGCGGCGGGCGAGCTGCACGGCGGCGAGGCCGACCCCTCCCGCGGCCGCGTGCACGAGGACGCGCTCGCGCCAGCGCGGCCGGGCGGCCTGCTCGACCGCGGCATAGGCCGTCAGGTAGTTGAGCGGGAGGGCCGCGGCGACGGTGAAGTCGACCTCGTGCGGCACCGGGAATGTGAGCTCGGCCGGCGCGCGGACGAGCTCCGCGTACGCGCCGCGCGTGACGTAGGGCGTGGCGACGACGCGCTCCCCGGCGTGCCGCGAGTTCACGTCCTCGCCGACGGCGACGACGTGGCCCGCGACCTCGATTCCGGGCGTGAACGGAGGCTTGCCGTCCGCGCCCATCCGCGCCCAGACGTCCGCGAAGTTGACCCCGATTGCCTCCGCCTCGACTACGATCTCCCCGGCGCCGGGCCGGGGCTCGGGGGTGTCCACGACCTCGAGAACCTCGGGCCCGCCGGAACGGCGGGCGACAACCTGGCGCATGGGCGACCTCCAGGAAGACTAGACCGGACGGTCCAATACTATACCGGTCAGGCGGCGCGCAACCGGCGCGCGCCGAGCGGTAGCCACCAGAGCGCGAGGCCGACGGCGAGACCGATCGCGAGCCCCAGCGTCGCGCCGAGTGCGCCGACGGCGAGCGCCGCCGCCCACGCGGGCCCTCCTGCGAGGTCGCGGAGGAGCCCGATGTGCAGCAAGCCCGCGACGGCGAGCAGCGCCGCGAGGATCGGGAGCGGGAAGGCGACGAGCAGCGCCGCGAGCCCCGAACCCGCCGCAAGCGCGAGCACCACGAGCACGCCTCCCATCACGAGCGGCGCCGCGGCCGTCCGCGCGCCGAAGGAGTAGTGCGCCGTGAGCCCGCCTGCGCCGTGGCAGACGGGCATGCCGCCGATCGAGCCGGCGAAGAGGTTGGCGACGCCGTAGGTCGAGGCCAGGCTTCCCGGGCTCACGCGCCGAGCGCGGTCCTCTCCGAAGTACACGCGGGCCGCGTCCGCGGTCGCCAGGCACGAGTTGGCGAACGAGAGCGGCGCCTGCGGGACGACGAGCACGACGAACGCCGTCGCCAGCACGCCGAGGTCGAGCGACGGAACCGCGAGCGCCGACGGGCCGAGCGACGCCGAGCCGCCCGCGGTCGCGACCATGACGACCGCGCCGCCGGCGACGAGCAGGAGCGCGGCGCCGCTTCGCCGGAAGGCGAGCGCGGCCGCGGCCGCCGCGAGCGCGAGCCCGACCGCCCAGGCGGGCGGCAGCGCGTGCTCCGCGAACGCCGCGGGCGGATCCGCGGCGAGCCCCCAGGCGATCTGAAGAAACAGGAGCCCCACCGCGAGCTGCACGCCGCGGACGAGCGGCCGCGGGAAGGCACGCGCCAGGCGATCCACGAGCCCGAGCCGCCCGGCGACGAGGAACAACGCCCCGATCAAGAGTGCGCCGGCCGCGATCTCGTCCGCGCCGAGCCCCTCCGCGATCGCGATCGCCCCGAACGCCTTCAGCGGCTGCGAGGGCAGCGGCAGCCCGTAGATCCAGGCGTTCGCGAGGTAGAGCAGCCCGGCCGGAAGGAGGACCGCCGTCGGCGAGAGACCGTTTCCGACGATCAGCGCGACCGCAATCGGAACGAGGACGCCGAGGTCGGCGACCGCCCCGGCAAGCTCCCGGCGGGTGATCCGCACGGGCATATCATGGCGCTCGTGTTCTTCCGGCAGGTGCTGCACGAGGATCTCGGCTGCGCGTCGTACGTCGTCGCCGACGGCGGCGAGGCGGCGATCATCGACCCGAAATGGGAGATCGAGGAGTACCTCGAGCTCGCCGAGGAGCACGGCTTCGCCATCCGGCACGTGCTCGAGACGCACACGCACGCCGATCACGTCTCCGGTCACGGCCGCCTGCGCGCGACGACCGGCGCGACGATCCACGTCTCGGCCGACGCGGGTGCCGAGTACGAGCACGAGCCGCTCGGAGACGGCGACGCGGTCGAGGTCGGCGAGGCTCGAATCACCGCGCTCGCGACGCCTGGCCACCGCCCCGAGCACCTCGCGTTCCTCGTCTCGGACACGAGCCGCGGCAACTCGCCCTGGCTGGTCGTGACCGGCGACTCGCTCTTCGTCGGCGACCTCGCCCGCCCCGACCTGGCGGTCGAGGCCGAGGAGGGAGCGCACGGGCTCTACCGCTCGCTCCGGCGCCTGCTCGAGCTGGACGACTTCGCGGAGGTCTGGCCCGGCCACATCGGCGGGTCGCTCTGCGGCGGCGCGGGGATGAGCGAGAAGCCCGGCTCGACGATCGGCTTCGAGCGCCGCTACAACCGCTTCGCCGCGCTCGCCGACGAGGACGACTTCGTCCGCACGCTGACCGGCAAGCTCGCTCCCCAGCCGCCGAACTTCAAGCGGATCGTCGAGCTGAACCGCGGCCCGCTCCTGACCGAAGCCACGCCCGTGCAGCCGCTCGGGGTCGCCCGCGTGCAGGAGCTGCTCGAGGCCGGCGCGACGCTCCTCGACGGGCGCGACACTCGCGACTTCGACGCCGCGCACGTCCCGGGGTCGATCAACGTCACGATGGTGCGCGCCGCCGTCGGCACGCGCGCCGCCTGGGTGGTCGAGCCGGACGCGGACGTCGTCGTCGCGGCCGCGACGGACGAGGAGGCCCGCCGCATGGTGCGGCTCCTCGAGGCGGTCGGGTTCCGCTCGATCCGCGGTCTCCTTTCCGGCGGGATCAGCGCGTGGCGCGACGGCGGAGGCGAGACGGCGTCCACCCTCGCCATCGACATCGAGGGCCTCGCCGAGCGCCTGCGCGCGGGCGACGTCGTCCTCCTCGACGTGCGCGAGGACGACGAGTGGGAGGAGGGTCACGTCGACGGCTCGCTCCACGTGCCCTACCACGGTCTGCGCGACGAGCTGCCCGAGCGTCCGGCGAACGGCAAGCCCCTCGCCGTCGCGTGCTCTGCCGGAAACCGCAGCTCGATCGCCGCCTCGCTCCTCCGCCGGGCGGGCGTCGACGACCTGATCCACGTCGCCGACGGCGGGATCGCAGACCTCGAAGCGGAGGGAATCGAGCTCGTCCGCTAGTCTGGATGGCGACCGCTCTGCTGCTAGACTTGCGAGCCGCTCGGCGGCGTAGCTCAGTGGTTAGAGCGGCGGACTCATAACCCGCAGGTCGGTGGTTCGAATCCACCCGCCGCTACTCCGCACGCAATCCCCTAAGGACACGAAGAGAGAGAACGTTGGCAACTGGAGTACGAGTAGGAATCACGCTGGCCTGCACCGAGTGCAAGCGCCGGAACTATCAGACGAACAAGTCGAAGCGGAACACGCCCGACCGGTTCGAGGCCAAGAAGTACTGCCGCTGGTGCGGGAGCCACACGCTGCACCGGGAAACCCGCTAGCGCGATGGCTCGTCCTTCCCGCACACGCCGCGGCAAGCGCGGCGGCGACTACCAGGCGCCCGCCGCCCCGGCGCGCAGGCGCGATCGCCAGCCGCAGCACAAGCCGGCCCAGCAGACGAAGAGCCAGTCCGGCGCGCAGCGCGAGCGCCGCGGCGGCTTCCGCGCGTTCGTGGGGGAGTCCGTCGCCGAGCTCCGCAAGGTGGACTGGCCCGGCCAGCGCCAGCTCTTCATGGGCACCCTCGTCGTCATCATCGCGATTGCGGTCGTCGGCGCGTACCTCGCAGCCGCCGACTTCGTGTTCAGCCGCTTCGTCCGCGACATTCTCCTGCGCGGGGTTTAAGGGAGCACCCATGTTTCGCTGGTACGTCATCAACACCTACTCCGGCCACGAGAACAAGGTGAAGGCCAACCTCGAGCACCGGATCGACTCGATGAAGCAGGCCGAGCGGTTCCGGCGCGTCGTCGTCCCGACCGAGCAGCGGATCGAGACGAAGGACGGGCAGCGCGTCCAGACTGAGCAGCGCGTCCTTCCGGGCTACGTCCTCGTGAACATGGACATGACGGACGAGGCCTGGACGGTCGTGAAGAACACGCCCGGCGTGACGGGGTTCGTCGGCGCCGGCGCGAAGCCCGTGCCGCTCTCGCAGCTCGAGGTCGACCGGATCCTCCAGACCGGCGGGCCGGCCGAGCGCCCGCGCGCGGTGGCGGAGTTCGAGCTCGGCGAGTCCGTGAAGGTCACGTCCGGCCCGCTCTCCGACTTCGACGGCGAGATCGTCGACGTGAACGCGGACCAGCAGAAGCTCAAGGTGCAGGTGAACATCTTCGAGCGGCAGGTGCCGGTCGAGCTCGGCTTCGACCAGGTCAAGAAGATCGACTAGGAAGAGGAAATGGCCAAGAAGGTCCTGACACTCATCAAGCTCCAGATCCCGGGCGGGCAGGCGAACCCGGCGCCGCCGGTCGGCCCTGCGCTCGGCCAGCACGGCGTGAACATCATGGAGTTCTGTAAGGCGTTCAACGCCGAGACCGCGCAGGCGGGTGGCCGCATCACGCCGGTCGAGATCACCGTCTTCGAGGACCGGTCGTTCACGTTCATCACGAAGACGCCGCCGGCCGCCGTCCTCATCAAGGAGGCGCTGAACATCGACAAGGGCTCCGGCGAGCCGAACCGCGAGAAGGTCGGCCGGCTCACGCGGGAGCAGGTGCGACAGATCGCCGAGACGAAGCTCGTCGACCTGAACGCCCGCGACGTCGACCAGGCTGCGAGGGTCATCGCGGGAACCGCCCGCTCGATGGGCGTGGAGGTGGAGCAGTGAGCGGTCACGGCAAGCGCTACCGCGAGGCGCGCGCGGCGATCGACCGCGAGCATCTCTACTCGCCGCTCGAGGCGATCCGCCTCCTGAAGAGCGCGGGCGCGACGAAGTTCGACGAGACGATCGAGGTGCACTTCAACACCGGCCTGAACGTCCGCCACGCCGAGCAGCAGCTCCGCGGCACGCTCATGCTCCCGCACGGCACGGGGAGCGATGTGCGCGTGGCCGTATTCGCCGAGGGCGAGAAGGCCAAGGAGGCGGAGGACGCGGGCGCGGACGTCGTCGGCGCCGCCGACCTCGCCGCGCAGGTCGAAGAGGGGTTCGACGACTTCGACCTGACGATCGCGACCCCGGACATGATGGGCACGGTCGGCAAGCTCGGCCGCATCCTCGGCCCGCGCGGCAAGATGCCGAACCCGAAGGCCGGCACGGTCACGTTCGACGTGGCAAAGGCCGTCTCGGACGCGAAGGCCGGGAAGCTCGAGTACCGGACCGACCGCGGCGCCAACGTCCACCTCTCGATGGGCAAGCGCAGCTTCGACGAGCGCGCGCTGCTCGAGAACTACGCGGCGATCCTCGACGAGATCGTGCGGGCGAGGCCCGCCGCCGCGAAGGGCCGCTACATCCGGTCGGTCACCCTGACGAGCTCGATGGGGCCCGGCATCAAGATCGACCCGGCGAGGACGCGCGATCTCCTCGCGGAGCTCGAGGAGGAGCCCGAGCCGGCAGTCGCATAGGACAGTCCCCGCCCGCCAGAGACAGCCGGCAGCGCGCGAGCGCAGAAGACCAGCCGAGGCGGCGCGAAGAGCTTCGCCTCCTCGTGCCCGCCCTGCGGGCACGACGTTTTCGGAGGAGGTGAACGAATGCAGAAACAGGAGAAGGAGCGCGTCGTCGCAGAGCTCGTCGAGCGGCTGCAGGCGTCCGAGACCTTGCTCGTCGCCGACTACCGCGGCCTCGACATGGTCGAGATCGACGCGGTTCGCACCGAGCTCATCAAGCACGGCGCGCGGTTCACGGTCGTCAAGAACACGCTCACGAAGCGGGCCGCCGAGCAGGCCGGCGTCCCGGAGCTCAATGGGTTCCTCGACGGCCCGACGGCGATCGCGTTCGTCGGCGACGGTGACATGGTCGCGGTCGCGAAGGCGCTGAACGACTCGGCGAAGCAGACGAAGGTCCTCGCGCTCAAGGGCGGGATCCTCGCGGGCGAGCCGATCACGGCCGACGACGTGCGCGAGCTCGCGGCGCTGCCGCCCGTGGAGCAGCTCCGCGGCCAGGTTCTCGGCGCGATCGTCGCGCCGCTGAACGCCATCGCGGGGCTCGTGAACGCACCGCTCCAGAACCTGCTCGGCCTCGTGGACGCGAGGATCGAGCAGCTCCGCGAGCAGGGCGACGACTCCGGGGCGGCCGCGGAGCCGTCCGCGGAGGAGCCCGCCGCCGAGCGACAGGCCGAGGCAGAGGCCGAGGCCGAACCTGCCGCGGCAGAGGCGAGCAACGACGACACGGACACGACGGACACGACGGACACGAGTGAATCCAGCGAAGAGACGAACGGAAACGAGGAGGAGTAATGGCTGCAAGCGGAGTCGACAAGGTCTTCGACGAGCTCGGGAAGATGAGCGTTCTCGACCTCGTCGAGCTGAAGAAGAAGATCGAGGACGAGTGGGGCATCACGGCCGCCGCTCCGGTGGCCGTCGCGGCGCCGGGCGCAGCCGCCCCGGGGGCCGTCGACGGCGGCGCCGCCGAGGAGAAGTCGGAGTTCGACGTCGTACTCACCGCGGCCGGCGACAAGAAGATCCAGGTGATCAAGGTCGTCCGCGCGATCACGGGTCTCGGCCTCAAGGAGGCCAAGGACCTCGTGGACGGGGCGCCGAACCCGGTCAAGGAGGGCGTGCCGCAGGAGGAGGCCGACTCGATCAAGAGCCAGATCGAGGAGGCCGGCGGCTCGGTCGAGGTCAAGTAGCCACGCGAGACGCGCCAGGGCGGGGGCATCCCCCGTCCTGGCGATGCCTCACACCCGGCGCGCGTCGACAATTCGAGGCATCGACGCTCGCGCGAACACCCGCTCCCTCGCGAGGCTCGGCTGGACGGCCGCACTTGTCGGCCTCGCCGTGCTCGTCCTCGCCGTTCCGGCGTCCGCGAAGGGCCCGCCGAACGGCAAGGGTGGCCCGCCCCCGTGGGCCGGCGGCGCCGGCGGATCGGGCGGCGGCCCGCCCGCGTGGGCCGGAAGCGGCAAGGGTGCCGGCACGCAGAAGGCCAGAGGCGCCGCGAAGAAGGCCGAGGAGGGTTTGAAGAAGGCTGCGAAGCAGGCCGCGAAGGCCCGCGAGCAGGCGGAGATGAACCCTGCGATGACGTGCTTCGCGCTGCTCGGCGAGCTGGGCGAGGAGTTCTACGAGACGTACGGGACGAACCCGAACAACGCCAACGCGTTCGGCAAGTGCGTGTCCGAGCACGCGCGCGAGCAGGGCGAGGAGGGCGAGGCGGCCGAGGACGAGGCCGACAATCCCGAGTGCGAGGCGCCGGCCGAAGGCGAGGCGCCGGCCGAGGGTGAGGAGCCCGCCGAGGGCGACGCGACGGCCGAATGCGAGACGCCGGCGGAGTGCGAAGAGCCGGCCGAGGGCGGGGCGCCCGCCGATGAAGGCGATCCGCTCGCCGAGCTCGCGTCCTTCGGCGAAGAGATCCCGACCGAGGACGAGTGCGCGCCGGCCGACGAGGAGACCGGCGAGCCCGAGGAGACGGCCGACGAGGCCGACGTCGAGACCGAGGCGGGCGCGAGGCTGACCTGCTTCCTTCCGGTCGCCGCCCGCGCGAATCCGTTCGCCGTCTGCGTTCGCGCGTAGACGGCACTCGCGCAACCCGTTCGAGGGACGGTTTGTCAGCGCCCTGTAAGACCTGCTCCCCCGTCCGAGTGGCCCGCGTGCAGCGGCTCTCGTCGGCAACCGACACAACGCGGCGTACCCGACTCTCTGGAGGAGAGGGATGAACCGAAGGCTCACCGGAATCCTGTTCGTCGTCGCCGCGCTCTCCGTCGTCGCTGCCCCGCAGGCGGCCGCGGGCGGGAAGAAGCCGGCGAAGGCGGCCGCCAAGGCGGCCTGCAAGGGCGAGCGCGCGGCCCTCGGCACGAAGCTCTTCCGCGCGACGTACGGCACGACGGCCGTCGCGACGTGCCGGCGGCGCATGCTCGATGAGGCGCAAGAGGCTGTCGGCAACGCCGCTCAGGAGTGCTTCGCCGAGCGGGCCACCGACCTCGATGCCTTCCGCGAGGAGTACGGCACGAACCCGAACAAGCGCAACGCGTTCGGCACGTGCGTGTCGCAGAAGGCGAAGAAGGAGCTTCGTGAGGAGGTCCTCGAGACGCTGAACGCTGCGAGGGAGTGCAAGGCCGAGCGCGCCGAGGATCCCGCGGCGTTCCGCGAGAAGTACGGCACGAACCTGAACAAGGCGAACGCCTTCGGCAAGTGCGTCTCCGGCAAGAAGGCAGAGCCGGAGGAGGAAGAGCCCGGCGAGGGCGAGGGCGCCCCCGGCGAAGGTGGGGACGCGGTCTAGCCCGCGAGCCCGAACGACGCGCTGCGCGCGCGAGGGGCGTCCCGGCGGGGGCGCCCCCTTTGTTGCCCAGATCTCGGGCACGGCCCGGACCCCGGTCGCTATACTCTCCCCACGGCGTATCCCCGCGCCGTTTCCGCTTGCGGGAGGTCCGGTCGACCTGCTACCTTAGAAGGTCGCGCCGCTTTCCGCCTGCACTCGTCCCGGTTCGTGAATTACGACCCTGCCTAGAGGAGGTCGCCCTACGTGGCCACCAAGGTCGCCCCGCGCCCCGCGCGGAAGAGTTTTTCCCGTCTGAAGCACGTCCTCGACCTTCCCAACCTCATCGACATCCAGCGAGCTTCCTTCGACTGGTTCATGGAGGAAGGGCTTCGCGAGACGATCGCCGACATCTCGCCGATCGAGGACTACACCGGCACGCTCGCCGTCGAGTTTGCCGACTACGAGTTCGGGCCGCCGCCCGTCTCGATCAAGGAATGCCGTGAGAAGGACCTCACCTACCAGGTCCCGCTCTCGATGACCGTCCGCTTCGTGAACACGGAGACGGGCGAGATCCGCGAGCAGACCGTCTTCATGGGCGACTTCCCGATGATGACGGAGTCCGGAACGTTCATCATCAACGGCACGGAGCGCGTCATCGTGACGCAGCTCGTCCGCTCCCCCGGCGCCTACCTCATGGAGCCGAAGGACCCGGACAAGCAGGTCTTCATCGCCAACCTCATGCCGAGCCGCGGCTCCTGGCTCGAGGTCGAGATCGACAAGAAGGGCGTCGTCTACGCGCGCATCGACCGGAAGCGGAAGCTCCCGATCACCACGCTCCTCCGGGCGCTGCCCGCCGAGGACCCGGCCACCGGGTTCGAGCTCGACACGTCCACGAACGAGAAGATCCTCGAGCTCTTCGATGGTTCGCCGTTCATCCAGATGACGCTGGACAAGGACACGACCACGCGCGAGGAGGAGGCGGTCGTCGAGGTCTTCAAGAAGCAGCGGCCGGGTGAGCCGCCGACCCTCGAGAACGCGCGCAACCTCCTGCGCGGGCTCTTCTTCGACCCGAAGCGCTACGACCTGACGAAGGTCGGCCGCTACAAGCTCAACCAGCGGCTCGAGGTGGACGTCCCCGACGGCGTCCGCGTCCTCACGACCCAGGACATCGTCGCGCTCGTGAAGAAGCTCGTCGACCTTCCGCGGGTGCTCGGCGTCCCGGAGGACTCGAAGGACTACGCCGCGGACTCGTTCGCGCTCTCGCGCGAGCCGATCCGCGCCGAGCTCGACGAGTACGAGGACTTCGGCAACCGCCGCCTCCGCACGGTCGGGGAGCTGATCCAGGAGGCGTTCCGCGTCGGCCTCTACCGCATGGAGCGCGTCGTCCGCGAGCGGATGACCACGGAGGACGTGGACACGATCACCCCGCAGACGATCATCAACATCCGGCCGGTGGTCGCGGCGCTCAAGGAGTTCTTCGGCTCCTCGCAGCTCTCGCAGTTCATGGACCAGACGAACTCGCTCTCGGGGCTCACGCACCGGCGGCGGCTGTCCGCGCTCGGCGCCGGCGGCCTCACGCGCGAGCGCGCGCCGATCGAGGTGCGCGACGTCCACCCGACCCACTACGGGCGCATGTGCCCGATCGAGACGCCGGAGGGCCCGAACATCGGCCTGATGGGCTCGCTCGCGTCGATGGCGACCGTGTCCGAGTTCGGCTTCGTCCAGACGCCGTACCGGGTCGTGAAGAACGGCAAGGTGACGGACGACATCGTCTACCTCGACGCGAGCGAGGAGGAGAAGCTCATCATCGCGCAGGCGAACGAGCCGGTGGACGAGAAGTCCGGCAAGTTCGCGAACGACACGGTGCTCTGCCGCGGCTCCGGCGGCGAGCCGGTCACGGTCGCGCCGAAGGAAGTCCAGTACATGGACGTGAACCCGGCGCAGATCGTCTCGGTCGCGACGGCGCTCATCCCGTTCCTCGAGCACAACGACGCGAACCGTGCGCTCATGGGCGCGAACATGCAGCGGCAGGCCGTCCCGCTCCTCATCACCGACGCGCCGCTCGTCGGCACGGGGCTCGAGTACCGGGCCGCCGTGGACACCGGCGACGTCGTCGTCGCGAAGCGCGCGGGGACGGTCACCGACGTGAGCGCCGAGCGGATCATGGTCGAGGCGAAGGACGGGATCGACGAGTACGAGCTCGTCAAGTTCATGCGCTCGAACCAGGGCACGATCATGCACCAGAAGCCGATCGTGGGCCTGAACGACAAGGTGCGCGAGGGCCAGGTCCTCGCCGACGGGAGCTCGACCTCGCAGGGCGAGCTCGCACTCGGCAAGAACCTCCTGGTCGCCTTCATGCCGTTCGAGGGCTACAACTTCGAGGACGCGATCGTCATCTCGGAGAAGCTCGTGAAGGACGACATGCTGTCGTCGATCCACATCCACGAGTACGAGATCGACGCGCGCGCGACGAAGCTCGGCGACGAGGAGATCACGCGCGACATCCCGAACCGCTCGGAGGAGTCGCTCCGCGACCTCGACGACCGCGGCGTCGTGCGAATCGGTGCCGAGGTCGGCTCCGGCGACCTGCTCGTCGGCAAGGTCACGCCGAAGGGCGAGACCGAGCTGACCGCGGAGGAGAAGCTCATCCGCGCGATCTTCAAGGAGAAGGCGCGCGAGGTCCGCGACACCTCCCTCAAGGTCCCGCACGGCGAGGGCGGCAAGGTGATCGACGTGAAGACGTTCTCGCGCGAGGCGGGCGACGACCTGTCCCCGGGCGTGAACGAGCTCGTCCGCGTCTACGTGGCGAAGAAGCGCAAGATCGCGGAGGGCGACAAGCTCGCCGGCCGCCACGGGAACAAGGGCGTGATCGCGAAGATCGTCCCCGAGGAGGACATGCCGTTCCTCGAGGACGGGACGCCGGTCGACGTCGTCCTGAACCCGCTCGGCGTGCCGAGCCGGATGAACATCGGCCAGATCCTCGAGACTCACCTGGGCTGGGCCGCCGCGCACGGCGTCTTCGCCGAGAACGGTGAGCCCAACGGCCCGACCCCGATCGCGACGCCCGTTTTCGACGGCGCGACCGAGGCCGAGGTCGACCAGGCGCTCGTGGACTGGACGAAGCAGAACCCCGACCACCCGATCAAGTTCAAGGTGGACGAGAGCCGGCGGGCCGGGCGGATGTGCTCGGGCAAGGCGCGGCTCTTCAACGGCCGCACCGGCGAGCCCTTCGACCAGAAGGTCACGGTCGGCTTCATGTACATCCTGAAGCTCCTGCACCTCGTGGACGACAAGATCCACGCGCGCTCCACGGGCCCGTACTCGCTCGTCACGCAGCAGCCGCTGGGCGGCAAGGCCCAGTTCGGCGGCCAGCGCTTCGGCGAGATGGAGGTCTGGGCGCTCGAGGCGTACGGCGCCGCGTACACGCTGCAGGAGATGCTCACGATCAAGTCCGACGACACCGTCGGGCGCGTGAAGGCCTACGAGGCGATCGTCAAGGGCGAGAACATCGCCGAGCCGTCGATCCCCGAGAGCTTCAAGGTGCTGCTGAAGGAGATGCAGTCGCTCGCGCTCGACATCCACGTCATCTCGGAGGACGGCGGCGAGGTCGAGGTGCGGGAGGAGGACGACGAGCTGCTCCGCGCCGCGGAGGAGCTCGGCATCGACCTCTCGCCCGGCTCGCTGCGGGCGACGTCGCGCGAGCCGACCGCCGAGGAGACGGAGGAGGGCCAGGTGCGCATGGACGAGGAGGAGGTCGGCCTCCCCGCCGACGAAGGCCTGACGGACATCGACGAGAACGCCGCCGACGTACGGGGCGGCGAGTCCCCTGCCGAGGAGGCGGAGGACGCGGCGGGCCCCTTTGCGGAGGCCCCCAACCTGGCCGACCTGGAGATCGAGGACTAGCGGCCGTTTCGTCCCGCGAAACGGCTACGAAAGGAAGAACGCTTGATCGACATCAACAACTTTGACGCGATTCGCATCGGGCTCGCCTCGTCCAAGCAGATCCGCGACTGGTCCTCGGGCGAGGTCACGAAGCCGGAGACCATCAACTACCGGACGCTGAAGCCGGAGAAGGACGGGCTCTTCTGCGAGCGCATCTTCGGCCCGACGAAGGACTGGGAGTGCTACTGCGGCAAGTACAAGCGCGTCCGCTACAAGGGGATCATCTGCGAGCGCTGCGGCGTCGAGGTGACGCGCCAGAAGGTGCGCCGCGAGCGCATGGGGCACATCGACCTGGCCGCGCCCGTCTCGCACATCTGGTTCTTCAAGGGCGTCCCGAGCCGCATCGGCTACCTGCTCGACATCGCCCCGAAGGAGCTCGAGAAGGTCCTCTACTTCGCCGCGTCCATCGTGACCGAGGTGGACAAGAAGCAGCGCGACGCCGACGTCGCCGACCTCGAGGACAAGGTGCGGGCCGAGTCGGAGCGGATCTTCGTCGACCGCGACGAGCAGCTCGCCGCGCTCGAGGGACGGCTCCAGCGGCGCCGCGACTTCTTCACGAAGGGCAAGGAGAAGAACTTCGACGAGGACGACGAGTTCTGGGCTCGCGGCCTCATCGCCTGGGCGGAGGAGCAGGGCCTGCCGCCGCTCGAGGAGGCGCGCGACCTCGTCGCCGGCCTCTTCAAGGACGTGGCGCAGAAGATCACGACCGAGGATTCGAAGAAGATCCGCGAGCTCGTGCGGAGCTCGGCGATCCGCGAGGACCGCCAGCTGTCCTCGCGCGAGCTCGACCAGGTCGGCACGGCCGCCGTGCAGATCCGCGAGGCGCTCGCCCCGCTCCGGGCCGAGTACGAGAAGTCGTCCGGCTCGAAGAAGGGCGCGGTCACCAAGCACATGGCGAAGATCCTCGATGCGCTCCTCGCGGGCGAGGAGCTCGAGGGCGACGACGCCGAGCTCGTCAAGGGCGTCGACACGAAGAACCTCGAGAAGGCGCGCGACCTCGGCAACGGGCTGCTCCGCGAGACGATCGAGACCGCGCCGTCCGACGCGTCGGCCGACGAGGTCCGCGACCTCGCGAACGACCTCTGCCTGAAGGCCGACGGCCGGATGCAGAAGGAGGATCTCGACAGCCTCGTCCAGTGGTCGCTCAAGGTGCGCGAGATGTACATGGACATCGAGTCCCGCCGTTCCGACGCGCGCGACGCCTCGGTGGACGCGGTCAACCGCCTCGAGCAGACCTGGCAGCTCTTCCGGGAGCTCGAGGTGAAGCAGATCGTCTCCGACGAGATGCTCTTCCGCGAGCTCAAGGACCGCTTCGGCTCGCCGTACGGGTTCGGCGTCTACTTCCGCGGCGGGATGGGCGCGGAGGCGATCCGCGACCTGCTCAAGGATCTCGACCTCGCCGCCGAGGCGAAGTCGCTCCGCGAGACCATCCGCACGTCGAAGGGCCAGAAGCAGAGCCGCGCGATCAAGCGCCTGAAGGTCGTCAGCGCGTTCATCACCTCCGAGAACCGCCCCGAGTGGATGGTGCTCGAGGCCGTGCCGGTCATCCCGCCGGAGCTCCGCCCGATGGTGCAGCTCGACGGCGGCCGGTTCGCGACGAGCGACCTGAACGACCTCTACCGGCGCGTGATCAACCGGAACAACCGCCTCAAGCGGCTGCTCGACCTCGGCGCGCCCGAGATCATCGTGAACAACGAGAAGCGGATGCTCCAGGAGGCCGTGGACGCGCTCTTCGACAACGGGCGCCGCGGCCGCGCCGTGACCGGCCCGGGCAACCGTGCGCTCAAGTCGCTCTCCGACATGCTCAAGGGGAAGCAGGGCCGCTTCCGGCAGAACCTGCTCGGGAAGCGCGTCGACTACTCCGGCCGCTCCGTGATCGTGTCGGGCCCGACGCTCAAGCTCCACCAGTGCGGGCTGCCGAAGCTCATGGCGCTCGAGCTCTTCAAGCCGTTCATCATGAGCCGGCTCGTGGAGCGGAAGAGCGTCCAGAACATCAAGGCGGCGAAGAAGTACGTCGACTCGATGGCGCCCGAGGTCTGGGACGTCCTCGAGGAGGTCATCGCCGAGCACCCGGTCCTCCTGAACCGGGCGCCGACGCTGCACCGCCTCGGGATCCAGGCGTTCGAGCCGGTCCTCGTCGAGGGCAAGGCGATCCAGATCCACCCGCTCGTCTGCCACGCCTTCAACGCCGACTTCGACGGCGACCAGATGGCCGTCCACCTGCCGCTCTCCGCGGAGGCGCAGGCGGAGGCCCGCATCCTCATGCTCTCGGCGAACAACATCCTCTCGCCGGCGCACGGGAAGCCGCTGACCACGCCGACCCAGGACATGGTGCTCGGCTGCTACTACCTCACGTACTGCGCCGAGGACCTCGACGGCAAGGCCGCCGAGGACTTCGATCCGCGCCTGCCGCGGTTCGCCTCGGAGACCGACGTCATCTTCGCGTACGAGGCGAAGCAGGATCGGGTCGGGCTCCAGGATCCGATCGAGTTCCGCGAGGGCGGCGAGTCCGTCCTGACGACGCCGGGCCGCGTGCTCTTCAACGCGCACGTCGGGCGGGCGCTCGCCGCCGCGCTCGGCGACGCGTACGACCCCGAGAACCGGCCGTTCGTGAACCGGACGCTCTCCAAGCGCGAGACGAACGACTTCATCTCCGAGCTCGTCGACCGGTACGGGGCGCTCGCGCTCTCGCCGATCCTCGACGCGATCAAGGAGCTCGGGTTCACGTACGCGACCCAGGGCGGCATCACCGTCTCGAAGAACGACATCGTGATCCCGGAGGACAAGGAGCAGATCCTCGGCGCCTACGAGGACCGGGTCCAGGGCATCGAGCGCGACTACGAGCGCGGCCTCATCACGGAGGAGGAGCGCAAGGAGCGCATCGTCGAGGAGTGGACGGAGGCGACCGACGCGGTGGCCGACGCCATGCAGGAGCACATGTTCGAGCTGAACCCGATCTACATGATGGCCAACTCCGGGGCGCGCGGATCGATCAAGCAGATCCGCCAGCTCGCGGGCATGCGCGGCCTCATGGCGAATCCGAAGGGCGACATCATCGAGCGCCCGATCAAGGCCAACTTCATGGAAGGCCTGTCGGTGCTCGAGTACTTCATCTCGACGCACGGCGCCCGCAAGGGTCTCGCCGACACCGCGCTCCGCACGGCCGACTCGGGCTACCTGACCCGCCGGCTCGTGGACGTCTCGCAGGACGTGATCGTCCGCGACGAGGACTGCGGCACGGAGGAGTGCATCGAGCTCCCGCTCTTCACCCCGGACGGGCTCAACCGCTCGCTCGAGGGCCGGGTGCTCGCGACCGACGTGGCGAAGCCGCTCAAGGACGGCAAGCCGGGCAAGACGGTGCTCCACCAGAAGGGCGAGCTCCTCGCGCCCGCCGATCTCCGGCGGATCGCGGACGAGGTGACCGAGCACGCGGAGACGTTCACCGTCCCCGTCCGCTCGGTGCTCAAGTGCAAGAGCGAGTTCGGCGTGTGCCGGGCGTGCTACGGCGTGTTCCTCGCCACCGGCGAGAACTGCGAGGTCGGCGACGCGGTCGGGATCATCGCCGCCCAGTCGATCGGCGAGCCGGGCACGCAGCTCACCATGCGCACGTTCCACACGGGAGGCGTCGCGGGCGCCGACATCACGCACGGCCTCCCGCGCGTCGTCGAGATCTTCGAGGCCCGCAACCCGAAGGGCGCGGCAACGCTCGCGCCGATCGGCGGGGTCATCGAGATCGAGGACACCGAGCGCGGGCCGAAGGTCGCGATCGATCCGAAGGCGCTCGACGAGGAAGGCGAGCCGCTGCCGGTCAAGGAGTTCCAGCTCCCCCGGCGCACGCGCCTGCTCGTCGAGGCCGGCCAGACGGTCGAGCCGGGCGACCCGCTCCACGAGGGCTCGCTCGCCCCGGCCGACCTGCTCGCCCTGCACGCGACCGCCGGCAAGGGGTCGACGCCGACCGAGCTCTACCTCGTCGGCGAGGTGCAGCGCGTCTACAAGTCGCAGGGTGTGGAGATCCACGACAAGCACATCGAGCTGATCGTGCGGCAGATGCTCAAGAAGGTCCGGATCGAGAACGCCGGCGACACGGACCTCCTGCCGGGCCAGCTCGTGGACAAGGTCGTCCTCGAGCGGGAGAACGCCCGCGTGAAGAAGGCCAAGGACGAGCAGGCGACGTTCGAGCCGCTCATCCTGGGCATCACGAAGGCGTCGCTCGCGACTGAGTCCTTCCTCTCGGCCGCCTCCTTCCAGGAGACGACGAAGGTGCTGACGGACGCGTCGATCGAGGGCAAGGTCGACCGGCTGCTCGGCCTTAAGGAGAACGTGATCATCGGGAAGCTCATCCCGGCGGCCACCGGGCTCAAGCGGTACCGGAATGTCGAGATCCGCCCGACGGAGAAGATCCCCGCCGCCGCCTACACGCGGCCGGCCACCGAGGAGCAGCTGCTCGCTGCGCTCGAGGAGATCGGCTCCGACGGCGAGGGGCTCGACCTGGCCGGGCTCGACTTCGACTTCGGCGGCACGCCCGGCGGGGACGGCGAGGCGAGCCGCGAGGGGCTCGAGGCGGAGGAGACTCCCGAGATCGAGACACCACTCGACGAGGAGAGCTCCTAGCTCCCTCGGGCCAGACGGAAACGCGCGAACGGGGCGGCCCTGCGGCCGCCCCGTTCTTGTTCACAGACGGCGACGAATCCTCCCCAAGAGGCTGTGGAAGTTGGGGAAAAGTGGCTAGCGCTTCCCGCCGCCGGCGGCGTCGGCCCGCGCGGTGACGGCCTGGCCCTTGCCCGTCTCCTTCGCCCGGAAGAGCGCCTCGTCGGCGCGCTCGAAGAACGAGACGGCGTCGTCGCCCGGCTTGAGCTCGGCGATGCCGGCGGAGAGGTAGAGGCGCTCCGCCGCGCCGGTCGGGCGCGTCGACACTGCGAGCTGGAGCCGCCGGTAGAGCTGCTCGGCGTCCGCGAGCGCAGACTCCGGGAGGATGACCGCGAACTCGTCCCCGCCGACGCGACACGCGACGTCGGCGCTCCGGGCGACCGAGCGCATGCGCTCGGCGAGCTGCGCGAGCACCGAGTCGCCGGCGAGGTGGCCGACGCGCTCGTTGATCGCCTTGAAGTCGTCGATGTCGAAGACGACGAGCGCCAGGCGGCGGTCGTAGCGCCGGGCGCGCGCGACCTCGCGTGCGAGCGTGTCGTGGAAGAAGCGCCGATTGTGGAGGCTCGTCAGCGCATCGAGGTCGGCGAGTTTGCGCGCCTCGCGGAAGCGCCGCGCGTTCGCAATGGCGGGCCCGGCGCGCTCGGCGAGCTCCTCGAGCGCGGCGACCTCGGCGTCTCCGGGTGCCCGCTCGGCCGTGCGCCAGAAGACGGCGAGGCTTCCGCCCGGCTCCTTCTCTCCTGCGGAGAGCGGCAGCACGAGGCCT
>Ga0214468_1000192_pt1 | contig 19212 bp, 16 predicted proteins | sample RVTome_9_FD_187334 | JGI IMG/M metagenome (GOLD analysis project Ga0214468, IMG submission 187334) | Soil microbial communities from uranium-contaminated site in the Upper Colorado River Basin, Wyoming, United States - RVT155D38 HiSeq ...
CCCGCCACCCGCCCTACCAGACTCCGACCTCTCGTGGACCGGCCGATTCGTCCCCTCGGCCCGCTTCGACGGCAAGCTGTGGTTCCCGATCCGGCGATCCGACGGCGTGCACGTCCTGTGGGCCTCCGACGGGACGGCCGCCGGCACCGGACCGGTCTTCGTGCCCTGCGGCGGCCCGGGCTGCGGGGCCTCCATCACCCAGCTGCTCGTCGTCGACGACCGCCTCTTCCTGGGCGTCTCCGGCACGACGGGTGTCCGACCCGCACTGTGGGCCGTCGGCGCGGGGGGCGCGCCGCCGGTCCGTATCGCGGAGGGTTGCACCGCGAGCCGCGGGAGTCTGGACGCCTTCCTGGCGCTCGGCGATCGCCTGGTCTTCCGCAGCCCCTGCCTGGCGAGCGACCCGACCACCGCGAACCGGCCGGGGATCTACGCGTCGGGAGGCGCCGCCGGCGACGCCACGCTGCTGGTCGAGGCGGCCGGCTCCCAGGGCCTCGGCCCCCCCGCCGCGGGAGGCGGCCATGCTTGGGTCGCGGTCCACGACGCGACGGGAGCGGTGGTCTGGCGGACCGACGGGACGCCCGCGGGCACCGCACCGGCACTCTCCGGCTACGACGAGGTCGGCGCCCTGGTGCCCCTGGAGGACCGCCTCCTTTTCGTCACCTGGGTCGACGGAGCTTCGCCCGTGCTGCGTTCGTTCGACGGCTCGGGGGTCGTCGATCTGCTGACCAGCGACGTCGGCTCGCCGGTCGTCGATCCCTTCGGCCAGGCGATCTTCGCCGCGGCCGGACCGGACGGCGGCACGGAGCTGTGGCGCTCCGACGGCACCGAGCTCGGGACCTGGCGGATCCGCGACATCGCTCCCGGCCCCGCGAGCTCCGATCCCGCCGACCTCGTCCAGATCGCCGCCTGGGTGTTCTTCTCGGCCGACGACGGCGAGCACGGGCGCGAGCTCTGGGCGGTCGACTGGGTGTCGCTGGAGTTCCCCTGCCCGGAGGGGGAGCTGTGCCTGGCCGACGGCCGGTTCCGGGTCGAGGTCGCGTGGGACGACGGCCGGGGCAACACGGGGATCGGTCAGCCGACGGAGTTCCACTCCGAGTCCTCGGGGCTGTTCTCGTTCTTCCATCCGGACAACTGGGAGCTGCTCGCCAAGGTGCTCGACGGCTGCGGCGTCAACGGGCACCACTGGGTGTTCTCGGCCGCGGCGACCAACGTCGGGTACACGCTGCGGGTGCGCGACGTGACGACCGGCCTGGAGTGGGAGCGGGGGAACCCGCCCGGCCGGCCCGCGCCCGCCATCTTCGACACGGCCGCCTTCCCGTGCAATGGCGCGGGCGACGGCGGACCGCCGGCGTCGATCGCCGCGATCGGCCCGGCCGCCGCGGGCCCGCCGGTGTCGGCCGTCGACCGGCTCTCTCCGCCGCCGCCGATCCACTTCCTGCACGGCGGGCGGTTCCTCGTCGAGGCGAGCTGGCGCGACTACCAGGGCAACCGCGGCAGCGCCTTCCCGGTGGTGGGGAGCGAGCGCTCCGGCGTGTTCGGCTTCTTCCGCGGCGACAACTGGGAGCTCTTGGCGAAGGTGCTCGATGGCTGCGGCGTCAACGGCCACTGGTGGGTCCTCGCCGCCGCGCCGACCACGGTCGAGTTCACGCTCGAGGTGCACGACACCGAGCGCGACCGCACCTGGACCTTCGAGAACCCGCTCGGCCGCCCCGCGCCGGCGGTGCTCGACACACAGGCGTTCACCTGCTCGCCGTGAACGGCCGGGGAGCCACGGTCCTCTCCCTCCTCCTCCAACCTGCGGCGCCCGAGGGGCCGGGGATCGTCGAGACGTTCCTCCAGGCCGGGGCGATGGCGAAGTTCGTCCTCGCCGTGCTGCTCGTCTTCTCGCTCGGCTCGTGGGCGGTGATCCTCGCCAAGTGGCTGCAGCTCCGCCGCGCCGAGGCGCACACCGGCCGCTTCCTCGACACCTTCCACCGCTCGAAGCGGTTCAGCGAGGTCAGCGCGGTGACCTCGAAGGTGCACGCCTCGCCGATGGTGGGGATCTTCCAGACCGGTTACGCCGAGATCGACGCGCAGATCAAGACGGCGGAGGCCGCCGGGGGCGGCAGCGGCGGCGCGGGCGCGTACAAGCTGCGCTCCGTCCCGGCGCTCGAGCGCAGCCTCCAGCGCGCCATCCACACCGAGCTCGCCGAGCTCGGCCGCTGGACGTCGTTCCTGGCGACGACCGCCGCGGCGACCCCCTTCATCGGGCTCTTCGGCACGGTGTGGGGGATCATGGTCGCCTTCCGCGACATCGGGCTCACCGGCTCGACCTCGATCACCGTCGTCGCGCCGGGCATCGCCGAGGCGCTGGTCAACACCGCCGCCGGCCTCGGGGCGGCGATCCCGGCGCTCGTCGCGTACAACTACTACGCCGCCCGCACCCGCCGCATGCGGGTGCGGATGGAGGACTTCGCGCTCGAGCTGCTCAACCTCTCGGAGCGCAACTTCACCTAGCACCGACCGGGGAACCGAACGATGGCCTTCCGCGCGCCCGACGAGTCCGACGCCGTCGTCTCCGACATCAACGTCACGCCGCTCGTCGACGTGATGCTGGTGCTGCTGATCATCTTCATGATCGCCGCCCCGATGCTCCACCAGGGGATCGAGGTCGCCCTGCCTCGCTCGAGCGCCGAGAACCTGCCGGTGCGGGTCGAGGACCCGCTGGTGGTCTCGATCACCGCCGACGGTATCGTCTACCTCCAGGAGACGCCGGTCCACCCGACCCAGCTCGTCGAGCGGCTGCTGCCGATGATCGAGGCGCGCGGCGACGAGGCCGTCTACCTCAAGGGCGACCGGGCGGTGCCGTACGGCGAGGTCGTCGACCTGCTCGACGTCCTCCACCGCGGCGGCGTCGTCCACGTCGGCATGGTCACCGAGCCCGAGCCCCCGGAGACGGCGGCGGGGGGCTGAGGAGCGCCGGATGCACGACGCGGTGGAGCGGGTCCTCGCCGAGCGCGCCGCGCGCCGGGGCGCGTGGCTGCGCACCGTCGGGCTGACCGGCGCCGTCCTGCTCCACGCGGCGGTGGTCGCGGCCGCGGTCGTCGTCCCGCGGCTGACCCAGGAGGAGCGCGAGCCGCTCGAGTTCGTCGCGGTGACCATCGTGCCGGCCGCGGCGCTGGGCGGCCCGCGCACGCCGAGCCGCCCCGATCCGGAGCCGGAGACCGCGCCGGAGCCCGTCCCCAACGAGCCGGAGCCGGAGCCCGAGAGGCCCGAGCCCGAGACCGAGGCGCCGCCGCCCCTGCCGGAGAAGGAGCCCGAGCCGAAGAAGCGCGAGCCGAAGCCCGAGGCGCGCCGGCGTCCCGCCGAGCCGGCCCCGGGCCGCGACCGCGGCACCGAGAGCGGCTCGCCCCGCGGGACGGGCACTTCCTCGTTCGGCCTCCAGGTCACCGGCGTCGGCGACCCGACCTTCACCTACGGCTACTACCTCGACCGCATGCTGGCACTGATCGAGCGCAACTGGCGCCGGCCGCCGACCGACGGCGCCCGTCCCGAGGTGTCGCTCGACTTCACCATCCGCCGCGACGGCACGGTCGAGGACCTCGAGGTCGCCGAGAGCTCCGGGATCAACGCCTTCGACCTCGCCGGCTTCCGCGCCGTGCAGACGGCCTCGCCGCTGCCGCCGCTGCCGGCCGGCTACCGCAAGGACTCGCTCTCCATCCGCCTGATCATCCGCTGAGGACCTCCGATGAGCCACCGCCGCCCGCCGCTTCCCGCCCTCCTCCTCGCCGCCGCCGCCTGTCTGTGGCTGGCCGCCGCAGCCCTCGTCGCCGGCCCGGCGCCGCAGGGCCCCGGGCGCGACCCCGAGATCGAGGACGCCTCGGACGCCCAGCCGCCCGGCGAGGAGCGGCTGATCGTCACCCTCGACACCGACGTGCGCGCCCAGCTCCGCCTCGCCTTCCCGGAGATCGCGGGCGTGAGCCGCTACGGCGGGGACTTCGGGCGGGCCGCCCGCGAGCTCGACGCGACCCTGCGCAACGACCTCGAGCAGTCCGGGGTCTTCGAGATCCAGGGTCCGTGGGCCTTCCGGGTGCTCGAGCTCACCGGCGAGCTCGGCCGCGACTTCGAGCAGTACCGCTCGCTGGGCAACGAGCTGGTGCTGCTCGGCGAGGTGCGGCCGGAGCGCGACCGGCTGGTCTTCGAGGGGCGGCTCTACGACCTGGCGAGCGGCCAGTCGGTCCTCGCCAAGCGCTATCGCGGCCCGCTCGACGCCGCACGCCGGATCGCGCACGTCTTCGCCGACGAGGTCATCGAGTACGCCAGCGGCCGGCGTGGCATCTCCCAGACGCGGATCGCCTACACCTCCGAGCGCGGCGGCCGCAAGGAGATCTGGGTGATGGACTACGACGGCGCGAACCAGCGCGCGGTGACCGCCCACCGCTCCACCTCGATGTCGCCGGCGTGGAGCCCGTCGTCCGCCGCGCTGCTCTACACCTCGTTCGTCAACGGGGCGCCGGGGATCTACCGGGCGGACCTCGCCTCCGGCCGCAAGTTCCCGGTGGTCACCGACGGCGACCAGAACATCTCGCCGACCTTCTCGCCCGACGGCCGGCGGATCGCCTTCTCGCGCGCCCTGGGCGGCAACTCCGAGATCTTCGTCGCCGATGCCGACGGCTCGAACCTGCGCCGGCTCACCCACTCCCCGGCGATCGACACCAACCCGGCGTGGAGCCCGACCGGCGGGCAGATCGCCTTCACCTCGAGCCGGGCGGGGAACCCGCACCTCTTCGTGATGGACGCCGAGGGGACCGACGTCCGCCGGGTCTCGACCGCCGGGAACCTCAACGACGGCGCCTCGTGGGGGCCGGAGGGCGACCGGGTCACCTACTCCACCCGCCGGCGCGGCAACGGCTTCGACGTCGCGGTGACCGACCTCGTGACGCTCGACACCCGCGTCCTCACCTCCGGGCCGGGCAGCCACGAGGACCCTTCGTTCTCGCCCGACGGCCGGCGGATCGCCTTCTCCTCGAACCGCTCGGGCTCGCGGCAGATCTGGGTGATGAGCGCCGACGGGAGCGACCTGCGCGGTCTGACCGGCGAGGGGAGCAACAGCCTGCCCGCGTGGTCGCCCTACCCGACACGCTGAGCCGCGAACCGGCCGAACCGTCCCGTGACCCGAAAAACGCTTGTCGCGGGACCGCCGGTTTGCTACATTCTGCAGGCGTGAGCCGTTGGGGCTCAGCGCTTTACGGTCTCGCCCGTCCGGCGAGCCGTGATTCCCTGGACAGCACGAATGGAGGACTCTGAGATGAGCCGCGAGACGATGGGGGCGCGCAGGTGGGTGGCATTCGTCGTGATGCCGCTCGTGACGGTGATGCTGTGGGGATGCCCGAAGAAGAAGCCGGAGACCCCGGCGCCGGACCTCGACGTGGTCACCGAGCCGGTGCCCACGCCGACCGAGGACGTGGCGCCGCCGCCGGCGGCGCCCGAGGAGGACCTGGTCGAGAGCGACCTGCCGAGCGACCTCGTCGAGCTCAACCGGGTGCTCCGCGAGCGCGGGCTGATCGACGACGTCTACTTCGACACCGACGAGGCCGCCCTGACCGACGAGGCGCGCGACCAGCTCGCCCACAACGCGAGCTTCATGCGCGAGCACCCCGAGTACCTGTTCACCATCGAGGGGCACGCCGACGAGCGCAACACGAACGAGTACAACCTCGCGCTCGGCAACCGGCGGGCGAGCGCCGCCCGCGACTACCTCGGCAGCCTCGGGATCGACGAGGGGCGCCTGCGGACGATCAGCTACGGCGAGGAGCGGCCCTTCTGCACCGAGAGCCACGAAGGTTGCTGGCAGCAGAACCGGCGCGCCCACTTCGTCGTCACCGGCCGGAGCTGAGCTTGCGTCGGACGAGCCTCCTCCTCGCCGGCGCCCTCGCCGCCGCCGCGCTCTCCACCGGCTGCGTCACCTCGACCGACATCGAGAGCCTCGAGACGCGGCTGGACGAGATCCAGCGGCAGATCCTCCAGGCCCAGCGCCAGGCACCGTCGAAGGAAGAGGTCTCGAGCCTCGAGCAGGAGGTCGGCCGACAGATGCAGCTGCTGCTCAAGTCGGAGGCCGACATGCAGGTGCGCCTGCAGGAGCTCTCGTCCCAGATCGAGCAGCTCCAGGCCAAGCTCGACGACACGAACTACCGCATCGCCCAGCTCTCGCAGACGATCGCGACGACGAACCAGGAGCTGAAGGCGGTGCGCACCGCGCCGCCGGTCGTCGTGCAACCGGGGGCCGAGCCGGAGGGCGGCGACCGCCGGGTGATCGTCACCTCCGACCCCGAGAGCCTGTACCAGGCCGCCTACAACGACTACCTCCGCGGCAACTACGACCTGGCGGTCCGCGAGTTCCAGGAGTACCTGGCCAACTTCCCCGACACCGAGCTGGCCGACAACGCGGTGTACTGGATCGGCGAGGCGAGCTACCGGCAGCGGCGGTTCCGCCAGGCGATCGAGCAGTTCGACGCGGTGCTCAACCGCTATCCGCGGAGCGACAAGGTGCCGAGCGCGGCGCTCAAGAAGGGGTACGCGCACCTCGAGCTCGGCGAGCGCTCGCAAGGGGTCGTCCAGCTCCAGTACGTGGTGCGGCAGTTCCCGAACACCGACGAGGCGAACCTCGCCCGCCAGCGCCTGCGCGAGCTCGGCGTTGACGGCGGGCGGCCGCGATGATATAAACGCCGCTCGGCCGCGGCACCGGGTGTTCCGGCATCGCGGCCGCATCTGCGTTTGGACAGCGACAGTCAGGACAGCGACAGAGGCAACACCCCATGGCGAACACGAAGTCAGCCGAGAAGCGGAACCGCCAGAACCAGCAGCGCCGGCAGCGCAACCGCGCCGGGCGCTCGCGCATGCGCAACGAGGTCAAGAAGCTGCGCGGCGCGGTGGAGAGCGGCGACGCGGAGCGTGCGAAGGGGCTCTTGGAGCCGACCCTGGCGCTGATCGACAGGTCGGTGCAGAAGGGCGTCATCCACCGCAACACCGCCGCCCGCACGAAGTCCCGCCTCGCCAAGGCCGTCCACGGCCTCGACGCGCAGTAGCCGCTCCGGACGCCCCCCGGCGGCCGGGCTAGTGGTCTGAGTCACCCATCCCTTGCCTTCCGTTGCGGCGGCGTGGGGTCGGATACCAGGCGCCGCGACGCAGGCGATGCCGTAGCATCGTTGAGGAGCGGCAACGCCGTAGACGGCCCCACGCCGCCGCAACCCGAAGGGCGCAGGGGGGTTGCGGGCGTCTCCGGCGTTGCTCGTCGTCGACGATGCTTCGGCATCGACTCCTCCTCGCGCCTTGGATCCACTCCGCAAGACCCCTGCGCGGAAGGCACGGGATGGGTGACGCAGACCACTAGAGCCTCCGTCGCCGTGGCGATCCCCGCCTACCAGGCCGCCGCGAGCGTCGGCGAGATCGTGCGCCGCACGCGCGCCGTGCTCCCCGACGCCGAGGTCCTGGTGGTCGACGACGGCTCGACGGACGACACCTCCGAGGTGGCGGGTGCGGCCGGCGCGCGGGTGCTCCGCCTCTCGGTCAACCGAGGAAAGGGCCGGGCGCTCGCCACCGCCTTCGCCGACCTCTTCGCCCGCGGCGCCGAGGCGGTCGTCACCCTCGACGCCGACGGCCAGCACCTGCCCGAAGAGATCCCGCGTCTGCTCGCCGCCTGGGAGCGCCCGGACGGCGCGGGCCGCCGGCCCGACCTGGTCCTCGGCGACCGCCGCCGCCTGTTCGCCGCGATGGGTGCCGTGCGCCGGACGAGCAATCGCTGGTCTTCGCTGGTCATCTCGTCGCTGGCCGGCCAGCCGCTGGCCGACGTCCAGAGCGGCTTCCGGCTGTACGCGCGCCGGCTGATCGAGTCGGTCGGCTTCCCCGAAGCGCGCTTCGAGGCGGAGAGCGCCGTCGTCGTGCGCGCCGTGCGGGGCGGCTTCCGGGTCCTCGCCGTGCCGGTGCGCCTGGGCTTCGCCGACGGGACGTCGACGAGCCACTACCGGCCGCTGGCCGACAGCGTGCGGATCGGCCTCGCCGTGGCGCGGGTGCGCCTCGAGGCGCGGCGCGAGGCAGGCGGTCCCTGGCACCCTTCCGACGGATGGACGCGCGAACCGTCCTCGTGACCGGCGGCGGCCGGGGGATCGGCCGCGCCGTCGTCGAGACCCTGCTCGCCGGCGACCCCGAGGCCCGGGTCGCCTTCACCTTCCGCGCGGACGAGGCGGCGGCGCGCGAGGTCGAGACGGCGGCGGGCGGCCGGGCGCGGGCCTTCCCCTTCGACCTCGGCGACCGCCGGCGCCCGGACGAGCTCGTCGAGGAGGTCGAGGACGGCCTCGGTCCCCTGGCCGGCCTGGTCAACAACGCCGCCATCCGCGTCGACGCGCTCCTCGCGCTGACCCGCGACGACGACTGGGACCGGGTCGTCGACGCCGACCTCGGCGGCGCCTTCCGGCTGACCAGGGCGGTGCTGCGCGGGATGGTCGTCCGCCGCCGTGGGGCGATCGTCAACGTCTCCTCGCTCGCCGCGCTGCACGGCGTCGCCGGGCAGTCGGCCTACGCGGCGGCCAAGGCGGGGCTGCTGGCGATGACCCGGGTGCTCGCCCGCGAGGTCGGCCGCCGAGGGGTGCGGGTCAACGCGGTCGTCCCCGGCTTCGTCGCCACCGACCTCACCGCCGGCGTGCCGGCCGACCGCGTCGAGACGATGCGCGCCGGCGAGTGTCTGCCGGGCGGGGTCCGGACGGCGGACGTGGCCGAGGCCGTCGCGTTCCTGCTCTCGCCGCGCGCCGGCGGCATCACCGGCCAGGCGCTGGTCGTCGACGCCGGCGCCTCCGCATGAGGGGCCGCCCGGCCCTGCCCTGGGCGGCCACCCTGCTCGCCGCCCTCGCGCTGACCGGCTGGGCGGCGGTGCGGGCGGCGGACCTGCGGGTGGCGGTGCGCCTCGAGGATCTCCTACCCGACGGCGCCCCGGCGGCCGAGGACTACCGCCGCTTCCTCGACGCCTTCGGCGGCTTCGAGAAGGTCTACGCGATGGTGCTCTGGCGGGGCGAGGACGAGCCGGACGCCGCGCTGCTCGCCGAGGCGGCGGACCGGGTCGCCGGTCTCGCCGAGGAGCTGCCCGAGGTGACCTCCGCCCGCTCGGGCCTCGCCCCCGGCGACGAGGACTTCCTCCTCCGCCACGTCCTGCCGCGGGCGCCGCTGTTCCTCGGCCCGGAGGAGCCGGACGAGCTCCTCGCCCGCCTCGCCCCGTCGGCGGTGCGCGAGCGGGTGCGCGAGCTCCGCCGCCGGCTCGCCGGGCCGGCCGGGGCGGTGGAGGGGAGGTGGCTCGCCGCGGACCCGCTCGGGATCGCCGGCGGGCCGGCGGCGCTCGCCTCGGGCGGGGCGATGACCCTCGTCGACCCGTTGACCGGCGCCTTCGTCTCGCCGGCCGGCGATGCGGCGCTGGTCGTCGTGACGCCGGCGAGCGGCGAGCTCGACGCCGCGGCCGGCCGCCGCCTCGCGGCCGGGCTCGACGCCGCGTTCCGCGGAGCGCGCGAAGAGCTCGGCGCTCCGCTCGGGTTCGCCGCGGTCGGCGGGCCGCTCTACGCCGCCGAGGACGAGCGGATCGTGCGCCGCGACCTGTCCCTGGCGATCTCCGGGTCCGCGGCCGTCGTGCTCCTCCTGCTCGTCCTCTACTTCGGCAACCCGTTCCTCGCCCTCGCCCTCGCCGGCTCGGTGGGCGCCGGGGTCGCGTGGACGGCAGGGCTCGCCGCGGCGACGCTCGGCGAGGTCAGCGTCCTCGGCCTGTCGTTCGCCGCCATGCTCCTCGGCCTCGGCGTCGACTACGGCATCCACGGCGCGACGCGGTTCCGGGCCGGGGTCCTCGCCGGCGCCGCCCGCGGCCCGGCGATGCGCGGCGCCTTCGCCGAGACCGGGCCGGCGATCCTCGCCTCGGCGGCGACCACGGCCGCCGCTTTCGGAGTGCTCGCGCTGGCCCACTTCCGGCCGGTACGCGAGCTCGGTGTGGTGATGGCGGCGGGGATCGTCGCCATCCTCGCCGCCTCGCTCGCCGTCGGCGCGCCGCTGCTGGTCCTGGCGCGGGGGGCGCGGCGGGTCGCCGAGCCCGGCGCGTCCGGGCCGCCGCCGCGCGGCGCGGTGTGGCGGGGGCTCGGTCGGGCGGTCGACGCCGCGGTGGGTGCGGCCGGCCGGCGCCCGGGGCCGGTGGTGCTCGTCGCCTCGGTGGCGCTCGGCCTGGCGCTGTGGGGGATCGCCCGGCTCGAGCTGTCGGTCGACCTGCGCGCCCTGCGGCCCGCGGAGCATTCGGCGTTCGCCGCCGAGGAGCTGCTCGCCGACCGGTTCGGTCTCGGGCTCGACGCCTCGACGGTGGTCGTCGAGGGCGTTTCCGTCGGGGAGGCGCTCGACCGGGCGCGGGCGGTTCAGGCCGCGGTGCGGGAGGCCGCCGGAGAGGAGGTCGAGGTCGGCTCGGCCGCCGACTGGCTGCCCGCCGGAGCGCTCGTCCGTACGCGGGCGGCGATCCTCGGCGGCGAGCCGGCGGCCGCCGCGGCGCGGGCGCTGCGCGAGGAGCTCGCGGCGCAGGGGCTCGCCCCGCGCGCCTTCGCGCCGGCGCTCGCCGTGCTCGAGACCCTCGGCCGCGGCGAGCTCCCGCCGCCGGTCCCTGCCGCCGCGTGGCCCGACTGGCTGCGCGAGACGGTGCGCGTCGCAGACGACGGCCGGACCGCGGTCGCCGTCCGTCTCGCCGTGCCGCTCGGCGTCTGGCCCCAGGGCCCGCCCCCCGAGGTGCTGGCGGCGGTCGAGCGCGCCGCACCCGGCTCGGCGGTCGCCTCGGTGCCGCGGCTCGGGCGCGAGCTCCGGCGGCTCGTCGCGGGAGATCTCGAGCGGCTCGGCGGCTGGGCGCTCGCCGCGGTCGTCGCGGTCGTCGCCCTCAGCTTCGCCGGCCGGCCGCGTCCGCTGGCCCATGCACTCCTCGCCCTCGTCCCCGTCGCCCTCGGCGGGGTGTGGACCGCGGGGCTCGCCGGGCTCGCCGGAGCGCGGGTCGACCCGTTCACCCTGATCGTCGCGCCGTTGCTGCTCGGCATCGGGATCGACGACGGCCTGCACGCGCTCCAGGGCGTGCGGGTCCACGGCGGGCTCGACGCCTCGCTGCGGGCGAACGGCCGAGCGATGGTCCTGACCACCCTGACCACCTGCGCCGGGTTCGGCAGCCTGGCGCTCTCCCGGGTGCCGTCGCTGCGCACCGCGGGCCTGCTGGTCGCGGCCGGGACCTTCCTCTGCCTGGTCGCCACCCTCGTCGTCCTGCCGGCGGTCGCCGCCCTGGCGGGAGACCGGTTCCGGGTGACGGACGGGGGCGCCCGGTGAGCCGGCGGGCTCGCCGGGCGGCCAGCGCCGACGTCGAGCCCGGTGCAGAGGCGCGCCGTTCGGAGACGCGCGCCGCGGCCCGGCCCCCGGCCGCCGACTCGCCGCACGCTCCCAGGCGCGGGCGACTCGCCCGCCTGCTCGGTCCCTTCCACGTCACCGGGGTGTTCTGGTTCCGCCTCCACGCCTGGGGCGCGCGCCGGCCGGAGTGGCTCAAGCGGCTGCTCCTGCCGTGGTTCGTCGCCTTCTTCCAGCTCACCCTGCGCAACGTGCGGCGGGCGATCGCCGCCAACCTGGCGCCGATCCTCGGCCCGTGCGGCCGGCTGGAGCGGGAGCGGCGGATCTGGCGCACCCTCCACTCGCGCGCCTGGTCGCTGACCGAGCGCTACGAGCGGTTGCTGACCGGCCTGCCGTTCGAGGTCGAGGTCGAGAACCGGGCCGTCTGGGAGCGGCTCGCCGCCGGCGGCCGCGGCCTGCTGCTGGTCACCGGTCACATCGGCAACTGGGAGATGGCCTCGGCGCTGCCGGCGAACGAGGAGGGACGGGCGATGAACGTGGTCCGCGAGGAGGAGCTCGACCCGCGCGCCCAGCGGTTCGTCGCCGGACGGCTCTCTGCGATGGGGCAGCGTTACACGACGCATTTCGCGGCCGGCGACCCGCGGCTCGGCCTGGCGCTGCGCGAGGCGCTCGAGCGGGGGGAGATCGTCGCGCTCCAGGGGGACCGGCCGCGGAGCGGCGGCGCCACGGTCGAGGCGACGCTGTTCGGCCGGCGCTTCGAGCTGCCCGTCGGACCGCTGGCACTGGCCCGGCAGACCGGCGTCCCGCTGCTCCCGGCCTTCGTCTACCGGCTCGGGCGGCGGCGCTACCGGGTGATGTTCGACGAGCCGCTGGCCGTGGCGCGTACCGCGGCGCGCGACCGCGACATGGCGGCCGGGGCCGCGGCTCTGGCCGGGGAGCTGGAGCGGGCGGTCCGGCGCGACCCGCACCAGTGGTACGTCTTCGGCGAGGTCTGGGACCGGTCGTAGGTCAGCCGGGCCGTCAGGCCTCCGCCGGGCGCTCCGCTCTTCCCTTCTCGCCGGTCTGCCGGGCGGCAAGCGCGGTCCGGCCCGGCGCCCCGACCGGGTCCGCGCGCTAGTCCGTCGTCAGCGCCTCGCGCTCCTTCCTGGCCAGCGCCTCCTCGCGGCTGGTCATCGTGCCGGAGGCCGAGCGCATGCCGGAGCGCAGCTTGGAGCGGTAGTCGTCGATCGCCCGGCCGTCGCCACCCTGGGCCGGGGTGGGGACGTGGAGGACCTCGCCGAAGTCGACCTCGGGGAAGCCCTTCGGCCCGAAGCGGGCCTCGTCGCCCTTCGCCTTGGCGTCGAGCGCCTTGAGCACCATGTGGGGGTGGATCGGCACCTGGTCGACCCGAACTCCGACCGCGTCGTAGATCGCGTTCGCGCACGCCGGCAGCACCGGCAGGAGCGGCCCCTGGCCGACCTCCTTGGCGCCGAACGGCCCCTCGGGGTCGGGGTCCTCGATCAGGTAGGTGGTCACCGGCGGCATGTCGGGGAAGGTCGGGCTCTTGTACTCGAGGAGTGACGGCATCTTGTGGACCAGGGCGGCGGACATGTGCTTCGGCAGGCGGCGGAAGACCTGCTCCTCCATCATCGCCTCGCCGAGCGCCATGTAGACGCTGCCTTCGACCTGGCCCATGACCAGCGCCGGGTTGAGCGCCCGGCCGACGTCGTGGGCGATCCACACCCGCTCGGGCGCCCAGATCCCGGTGTCCGGGTCGACCGCGACCTCGACGACGCACGCCGTGTACGAGTAGGCGGGGGAGGGGCCGACGCCGGCGCCGCGATACTTGCCCGGTGAGCGGGGCGGGACGTAAGAGCCGGTCGTCCCCAGCGTGCCGAACATCACCTCGGCGAGGATCACGCCGTCCCGGAAGCTGACGCCGCGGTCGGGGTCCTCCGGCGCCTCGGCGTCGAAAACCCGCCGGCCGGCGAAGACCAGCCGCGAGGCGGGGACGCCGAGTTTCTCGGACACCGCGCGGGCGATCAGGTCGCGCGCGCGCTCGGCCGCCTCGAGCGCCGCGTTGCCCACCATGAGCGTCACCCGCGACGAGTAGCTCCCGAGGTCGACGGGGGTGAGGTCGGTGTCGCCGACGCACAGCCGGATGTCGGCGAGGTCGATGCCGAGCACCTCGGCGACGATCGCGGCGAGGACCGAGTCCGACCCCTGGCCGATCTCCGCCTCGCCGCAGAAGACGGCGACGCAGCCCGAGCGGTCGAGCTGGAGCTGCACTCCGCTCTGCGGCATGTGGTTCCAGTAGATCGGCAGCCCCGCCCCGCACAGGTACGAGCCGCAGGCGAGCCCGAGCCCGCGCCCCTCCGGGAGCTTGCCGTACCGCTCGCGCCAGCCGCTCCCGGCGACGACCGCCTCGATGCAGCGGCCGAGCCCCATCGAGCCGATCCGGAGCCAGTTCGCGGTCACCGAGTCCGCCGGCGCGAGGTGGCGGAGGCGCAGGTCCGCGGGGTCGATGCCGAGTGCGTGCGCCGCCTTGTCGAGGTGGACCTCGAAGGCGAAGCGCGGCTGCGGCGTCCCGTGCCCGCGCTTCGGGCCGCACGGCGGCTTGTTGGTGAAGGCGCGGATCGAGTCGAAGCGGTAGTGGGGGAGCCCGTAGGTCACCGTCTGGAGGGCGCCGGTGTAGTAGGTGGAGGCGACCCCGTAGCTGCCGTAGGCGCCGCCGTCGAGCGCGGTCTTCAGGTGCTGGGCGGTGATCGCGCCGTCCTTCCGGAAGCCGGTCCGCACGTGCATCAGCACCGGGTGGCGCCCGCGGTGGCAGTAGAAGACCTCCTCGCGGGTCAGTGTCACCTTGACCGGCCGGCCGAGCTTGCGCGCCATCGCCGCGGCGGCGATCTCGTGGTTGAACGGGTCGCTCTTGCCGCCGAAGCCGCCGCCCGAGGGCGTGGCGATCACCCGCACCCTCGACGGCTCGAGCTCGAGCACCTTGGCGAGCGAGCGGTGGAGGTAGTGCGGCGTCTGGGTCGACGAGTAGACCGTCACCCGCTCCTCGTCCTCGGGCACCGCGACCGCCGCGTGCTGCTCCATCGGCAGGTGGGTGTTCCCCTCGTAGAAGACCGTGTCCTCGAGCACCAGGTCGGCCTCGGCGAAGCCCGCTTCGACGTCGCCGAACTCCATCGCCACCTTCTTGTGCAGGTTCCCCTCGGCCCCGTAGTCGTGGATGCGCGGCTCCGGGGTGGCGAGCGCCTCCTCGATCGACGAGACCGTCTCGAGCGGCTCGTACTCGACCTCGACGAGCCGCGCCGCCTCCCACGCCGCGTCCTCGGTCGTCGCCGCCACCGCCACCACCGGGTCGCCGACGAAGCGCACGACCTCGGGGCAGAGCACGTGCTCGTCCTGCGACACCGGCAGGATGCCGAACGGCACCGGAAGCTCTTCGCCGGTCATCGCCCCGAGGAACCCTGGAACCGCCTCCGCCGCCGACAGGTCGATCCGGGCGATCCGCGCGTGCGGCACCGTCGAGCGCACCAGCCGCAGGTAGCACATCCGCGGCAGCTCGAGGTCGTCGGCGAACCGCGTCGCCCCGGTCACCTTCGCCCGCCCGTCGACCCGACGGAACGCGGTGCCCAGCAGGTTCTTCGGCTCGCGGACGGGCCGGTCGGACGGTGCGGGTTTCTTCAGCGGGTCGGCCATGGGGAGATTGTACCGGCCGCCGGCGACCGCGACCTCAGCGGCCGGTGGTCCCCGGCACCGGCGTGCCGTACACCGCCTCGCGCGGCGGCTCGGCGTCCTCGCCGCGCATCTTGGCGGCGGCCCACTCGACGGCCTCGACGATCTTGTGGTAGCCGGTGCAGCGGCAGAGGTTGCCGGCCAGGGCCTCCTGGATCGCCGTGCGGGACGGCGAGGGGTCCTCGGCGAGGAGCGCCTTGGCGGCCAGCAGGATGCCCGGGGTGCAGTAGCCGCACTGGGCGGCGCCGAGGTCGGCGAAGGCGGCCTGCAGCGGGTGGAGCTCGAGCCCCTCCTGCATCCCCTCGACGGTCTCGATCTCCCGCCCGCCCATCTCGGCTGCCAGCGCCAGGCACGAGAGCACCGGCGCGCCGTCCACCAGCACCGTGCAGGTGCCGCACTCGCCGAGCTCGCACCCGTGCTTCGTCCCGGTCAGCCCGAGCTCCTCGCGCAGCACCTCGAGCAGAGTGTGATGGGTCGGGAACGCCGCCGGGCGGTCCTCGCCGTTGACCCGGAAGGTGAGGGTGGTCAGGTCGCCTGCCATCGGCGGCAGTCTACCGGGGGGGCGGGCGGCGTCAAGGCGGTGGTGTCAAAAGCGGAGCTCGCAGCGCCGGCCCCGTTTGCCGGGTACGATTCTCGAATGGACTCCACGATCGAGATGGAGCCGGTGCGGGCGGGGGAGGAGCGCGAGGGGGCGCCGCAGCGGTCCCGCCCCCCCATCGAGGTGGGCTGGCTGGTGGTCGGGCGGATCGATCCGGTGGACCGCGAGGCGGTGCGGGCGGCGCGGGAGCGGACGGCGGCCGTGCTGCGGGAGACGTTCCCCGGCTTCGACTGGCAGATGCCGCTCGTCGAGCGACGCGATCTCGGGCAGGACATCCGCGAGGAGCCGGTGGCGCTGCTCGACTTCGGCATCCACGAGCGCGACGCGATGCACTGGGACTTCTGTCTGGTGGTGACCGGAGCCGACCTGGTGAGCCACTACAAACCCTACGCTCTCGCCGTGCCGTCGCGCTCGGTGTCGGTCGGGGTGATCTCGACGGCGCGGATCGACCCGAAGGCGGAGGGGCGGGAGATGCCGGAGGAGGACCGGGCGCTGCTGATGGCGCAGCGCATCCACGCCCTGGCGCTCCACCTGTTCGGGCATCTCAACGGGCTCGAGCACGGCGGCGAGCTGCCGCAGGCGATGTTCGACCTGCGCGAGGTCGCCGACCTCGACCGGATGGACGGCTACGACGCCGAGGACGTCGAGCGGCTGCGCGAGGAGCTCGAGGACGTCGCGGACGTGCGGCTCGAGGAGGTGCGGGGCGCGGCGTCGCGGCCGCTCGCCTTCTACCCGCGGGCGGTGTGGATGAACCTCGACGACATTTGGAGCGCCGTCCGTCTCGCCCAGCCGTGGATGTTCCCGGTGCGCCTGTCGCGCCTGACGACCGCCGCCGCCTCGGCCCTGGTCATCCTGCTGATCACCGCCGAGGCCTGGGACCTCGGGATGAACCAGCGGCCGGGGTTCGTCGTCGCCCTCTCGGTGCTCACCCTGCTCGCGACCACGGCCTACGTGCTCAAGCGCCAGCGCCTCCTCGTCCGCCGCGGCCGTGGGCGGTTGACCGAGCAGACGGTGGTCACCAACGTCTCGATCGCGCTCACCGTCATGCTCGGTCTCGGCGTGACGTACGCGGCGCTCTACGGGCTCACCCTGCTGCTCGCCCGCGTCCTCTTCCCCGACCCGCTCGTCGCCACCTGGGCCGCCTCTCTCGACGGCGGGGTCGGGGCGCGCCACTACCTCGTCCTCGCCGGGTTCGTCGCCGCGCTGGGGATCCTGATCGGCTCGCTCGGCGCCTCGTTCGAGGAGGAGAGCTACTTCCGGCACATCGCCTACGTCGACGAGGAGACCTGATGGGGACGTCCGGACGTCTGCCGAGCTCGACCCCGGCGCTCGCCGCCGCCCTGGCGCTCGCTGCGCTCGCGCCGGGTTGCCGGGAGCGCCCGGTCGAGGCGGAGCGCACCATCCCCTACGACGAGGCGGTGGCCCTCTCCCGCGTCCCACAAGCCGCCGAGCCGGGCGCCGCGGCCCCGGCGCGGGGGCCGCGGCGCGGCGCGGCGGCGGTGGGCGAGCCGATGCTCCTCTACCGGCACGGCGAGCGGCCCTGCCGGCTGCTGATGGCCGGCCCGGCCGGCGTCGCCACCGGCGCGTGCGGCGGCCGGCTCGCCCGCAAGCTCTACACCGGCCCCGACCGCGCCGAGCGCCTGCGCGGCTTCGTCGAGCGCTTCGCCCCGTTCGAGATCGACGTCGAGGGCGAGGAGCTCGAGCTGCTGGGCCGAGGCACCGAGGAGCCGACCGCGACCGAGCGGCGGATGGTCCTCGAGTGGACCCGCCGGCTCGACCAGGAGGCCGCCGGCGTGCCGCCCAACGCGGCGATGGGCCTCGCCTTCGCCTGGCACCGCGCCGAGCCGGGCGGCGGCTGCGAGGACCTCGCGGTCTACCTCACCGGCGAGGTCCGCGCCTCGGCGTGCGGCGACGGCACCGCGGCCGCCACCGCCTCGCTCCCCGCCGCGGACCTCGAGCGCGTCTACGCCTGGCACGACCGGTACCGCCCGTTCCAGGCGGTCGCGTCCGCCGGGGGAAACGGGGACGGCGAGCGGCAGCGGGTGCTCTTCGCCGGCGGCGGCGAGGAGCCGCGCGACGAAGGGCTCGTCGCCGAGCTCGGATCGTTCTCGGCCCGCGCCTACCGCGAGGCCTTCGCCGACGAGGTGATGCGGGCCGAGGAAGCGCGCCTGGCGGAGGAGGCCCGGCTGGCCGCGGCGAGGGCGGCCGCGGCGGCCGCGGCCGCCCGGCAGGCCGCCGCCGCCACGGACTTCACGGTGCCGCCGGCCGACCCGGTGGTCGGTACCGTCGAGGAGGTGCTGCCGGCGCCGTCGATGGTGGGCGTGGAGGAGTCGGAGCCGGAGCCGGAGCCGGGGGCCGATCCCGAGCCGCCGCCGGCCGACCCGGACGCCGGTACCGCGGACGAGCCGCCGCCCGAGCAGGCGACGGAGAGCGACGACCCGGGCTAGCAGCCCGTCACGTGGACCAGGACCCGCCGGGTCCGTGGCCGGCGGCGGTGCTCCCAGAGGTAGATGCCCTGCCAGGTGCCCAGGGCGGGGCGGCCGCCGACGACCGGGATCGAGAGGGTCGTCGCGGTGAGCGCGGCGCGGATGTGCGAGGGCATGTCGTCGGGCCCTTCCGCGGTGTGGGTGTAGAGCGGGTCGTCCTCCGGCACCAACCGTGCGAGCCAGCGCTCGAGGTCGCGCCGCGCCGAGGGGTCGGCGTTCTCCTGGATCGTCAGGCTCGCCGAGGTGTGCTGGACGAAGACGGTGGCCAGCCCCTCGTCGACCTCGGCCTCGGCCACCGCCGCGGCCACGCGGTCGGTGATCTCGTGGAGCCCAGGCCCCGGCACCTCGATCTCCAGGCGGCGGATCATGGGCGGATCGTACCGGAGGCCGGCGGAGGGGGCGCGAAGTGCCGGAAGGCCGGCAGGCGGAGGTGCGGCGGGACTACCGGCAGCCGCGGGGCCGCCCGCCCGGGCCGAGGACGACCGCGGTGGCGCCGAAGCCGGGGCCGGGCTCCCGGAGATAGCGCGCGTCGAGGACGTGGACCAGCGTCTCCTCCGCACCCTCCTCGACGACGAAGAACGGGTAGCGCATCCAGCGGACCATCCCGGCGACGCACGGGGCGGCGAGGGCGGCGGCGGCCCGCGGGTCGTCCGCGTTGCGCGCGATCGTCGCCTCGCCGAGCTCGACGCCCCGGGCGGGGTGGACGCGGCCGGGGCGGTAACCGTCGCCGCCGGTGACGACGAGGACGTCCCGGAGGAGAGTCCGGCCGGGTAGAGGGCCGACGTAGACCTCCCGCTCGGTGTCGCCCCCTCCGGCGCCGCCCGTGCCGACCGCGGCCTCGACCTGCTCGACCGCGACTGCGTGTGCCGCCCACATCCCGCCGACGTAGAGGAGGGCGAGAGCGAGCCCGGCGGCGGCGATCCGATGACGGCGGTCCGTCGCCGGCGGCCCGTAGAGCCGCCGCGCGAGGGCGAGCGTTGCGATCCCCGCCAGCCAGGCGGCCCGGGCGCCCGAGGGCAGCGCCGGCGCGAAGAGGACCGGGACGGA
>Ga0214468_1000193_pt1 | contig 19128 bp, 14 predicted proteins | sample RVTome_9_FD_187334 | JGI IMG/M metagenome (GOLD analysis project Ga0214468, IMG submission 187334) | Soil microbial communities from uranium-contaminated site in the Upper Colorado River Basin, Wyoming, United States - RVT155D38 HiSeq ...
AGTGGCGGATGCCGCCGAGGTGGCCGGCGAGCTGGCGGAGCGTGACCCGCCCGGTCGCCTCGGGGAGCTCGGGCAGCCAGCGGGCGATCGGCGCGTCGAGGTCGAGCACGCCCGCGTCGACGAGCCGCGCCAGCGCCGCCACCGTCAGGACCTTCGACACGCTCGCCGCGCGGAAACGGGTCTCCGTCGTCACCGGCGCCCGGGCCTCGAGGTCCGCGAAACCGAGGCCCTCCGACCAGACGACGCGGCCGTCCCGGCCCACCGCGACCGCGAGGCCAGGGATCTCCGCCGTCCGCAGAAGGGACACGGCACGGGCACGGGCCGCGGAGCGGGCGGGCGCGAGCGCATCCTCCGCCTCGGCCGCCCCCTCCCCGGCGGCCGGCCGGGCCAGGGCGATCAGAAGGGCGAAAACCAGCACGCGTCGGAAGGTCATCTCGGCTCCTCGTGGTCGGGATCGGTGGGGGCTCGCCAGGGCGCAACGAAGCTCCGGACGAGCCACGGCTGCTACGTACGTAACATCCGAGCGAAGGTTTACTCGCCGGTGGTCGGCTACACTGCCCGCACACGAGTCTGGAGGACCGGCGAGTCCCGTCGGACGATCCCGAGGTCGCGGGCCCGCCGTGCGATGATCGGGGCGAGGTCTCCGGATGCCCGAGCGCACGATCTCCCACTATCGCGTCGGCGAGCGGCTGGGCGCCGGGGGGATGGCCGTCGTCTACAAGGCGGTCGACCTGGACCTCGGCCGGCCGGTCGCGCTGAAGTTCCTCCCCGAGGCGCTCTCCGACGATCCCGAGGGCAAGCGGCGGCTCCTGCGCGAGGCGCGGGCCGCGGCCGCCCTCGACCATCCGCACATCTGCACCGTCCACGAGATCGGGGAGACCGAGGACGGCGAGCTCTTCATCGCCATGGCGTTCTACCCGGGCATGACCCTGGCGGAGCGGCTGCGCAGGGAGGAGATGCCGATCGACGAGATCCTCGTCCTCGGCGTCCAGCTCGCCGAGGCGCTCGCCCACGCGCACGCTCACGGCATCGTCCACCGCGACGTCAAGCCCGGAAACGTCCTGGTGACCCGCGACGGGCAGGCGAAGCTGCTCGACTTCGGCCTCGCCCTGCTCGAGGCGGCGCTACGCGTCACCCCGACCGGTGAAGCCGCCGGGACGCTGAAGTACATGTCGCCGGAGCAGATCCTCGGCGGGAGCGTCGACGAGCGGAGCGACGTCTGGTCCCTCGGGGCGCTCCTCTACGAGGCCCTTGCGGGACGACCGCCGTTCGGCGGCACGCCCGCGGACCAGCTCCGCGACATCGTCGGACGCGACCCCGTGCCGATCGGCGAGCTGCGCAGCGCCGTCTCGCCCGACGTCGACGGCGCGGTCCGCGCCTGCCTGTCCAAGCGACCCGAGGAGCGACCGCAGAGCGCGGCGGAGCTGGCCGCCACGCTCCGCGGGCTCCGCGAGGCGGTCGCGGCACCGACGCGGGTCGAGAGGCTCCCGAGAGCCGCATCGCCGGACGCCCCGGGCCGGCCGACCGCCCCGGTCGAGCCGTCCGCCGGCGGCGCGGATCACCGGCTCGGCCCGCGGCGGAAGCTCGGGCTCGCGGCCGCCCTCGCCGGGGTCGCGTTCGTCGCGGCGCTCGCTGTCGCCCTCTGGCTCGGCCGCCCTCCTTCGGCGTCCGGCCTGTCGGTCGGCACGATCGCCGTGCTCCCCTTCGCCAACCTCACCGGCCGGCCCGACCAGGACTACCTCGGCGACGGGCTCGCCGCCGCCCTCCTCTCCGACCTCGACGAGGTCGAGGGGCTGCAGACGATCGGCCGCTCGGAGGCCTGGACCCACCGGGGCCGAAGCCCGACCGAGGTCGGCCGGCTGCTCGGCGCCGACGCCGTCGTCGAGGGGGAGCTCCAGCAGGAGCGCGACCGCCTGCGGGTGGCCGTGCGCCTCACCGACGCGCGGGACGGGCGGGTCCAGTGGTCGAGCACCTTCGACGGTACCCACGAGGCGATCTTCGCCCTGCAGCACCGGATCGCGACCCACCTCGCCGAGGTGCTGACGACCCGGCTCTCCCGCTCCGAGCGCTCCCGCCTCCTGCGCGACCCGACCGAGTCGGTCGACGCGTACGACGCCTATCTGCAGGGGCGCCGGGCGCTCGACGAGGCGCCGAGCCCGGAGGCCGCACGGGAGGCCGTCGAGCACCTCCGCCGCGCCGTGCGCCTCGACCCCGAGTTCGCGCTCGCCCGGGTCGCTCTCTCGGAGGCGCTCTGGCGGATCGGGAGGCAGCTCCACGATCCGCGAGCGGCCCGCGAGGCCGGGCAGGAGGCCCGCAGGGCGCTCGAGCTCGCCCCCGACCTCCCCGCCGCCCAGGTCGCGATCGCGCGCGTCCTGCGCGGGAGCGGCCACGCCTCCGACTCGATCGAGACGCTCCACCGGTCGCTGGCTCGCCACCCGCGCCCGGCCGAAGCCCATCGCGAGCTCGGCGTCAGCTACGAGAGCGTCGGAGACGCGGCCGAGGCCGAGCGCCAGTTCCGGGCCGCGACCGCCCTCGACCCCGACGACTGGGTGAACTGGAACGCCCTCGCCTCCTTCCTGACCCGCAACGGCCGGACCGAGGCGGCCCGCACGGCGTACGAACGTGCCGCGCGGCTCGCGCCGCCCGGAGTCCGCTGGCCGCAGGAGAACCTCGCGATGCTCGAGATCCTCGACGCCGACTTCGAGGCCGCGATCGCGGCGTTCGAGGGTCTCGACGCCGCGACGGCCGACCCGGAGGTCGCGAGCAACATGGGGACGGCCTACTTCTTCGCCGGCCGTCTCGACGAGGCCGAGGCTCTGTATCGCCGCGCCGTCGAGCTCCAGCCCCGCGAGCCGGCCCTCCACCGCAACCTCGGCGACCTCCAGCTGCGCCGCGGCCGGGAGGAGGCGGCGCGGCGGTCCTACCGCCGGGCGATCGGGCTCACCGAGGACGAGCTGGCGCGGCAGCCGGGGAGCGCCGACCTGCGGGTGCAGCGGGCGCTCCTGGCGGCGAAGGCGGGCGAGTGCGAGCGGGCGACCGACGGTCTGCCCGCCCTGTGGCAGGAGGTGCGCTCGTCGGCCCTCCTGGCCCACGACGTCGCCGTGGCCTGGGCCGTCTGCGACCGGCGGGACGCGGCCCTCGAGGCCGTCGCGGGGGCGGTCGCCGCCGGGGTCTCCCCCGACCTGATCCGCGCCGAGGACGAGTTCCGCAGCCTGGCCGGCGACCCGCGCTTCGAACGCGCCCTCAATGCTGGTCCTTGATGAAGATCGTCGGGTCGAGCACGCAGATCGGCTCGGGCCGCGGGCCGGGCGCACACTCGTAGACCTCGACCAGGTAGCTCCAGGTCGCCTCGCCCTTCCCCGGGAGGTTCATCGGCCTCCCGCTGCGCACCGACTCCTCGCCGCACCGGATCTGCCGCCTCGGGAAGTGGTCCCCTCCGGCCTTCTCCCCGGCGCGGGTCAGGACCCACCGGTACTCGCCGTCCCCGGCCACCGTCCACTCCACCTGGTGGGGCTTGCCCCTCGCCTCCTCGCGCCAGATCACGACCTCGTCCGGTTCGGCCGACGCGCAGCCGGCCTCGGCCCCGAGGAAGGTCAGCACCACCGGGGCGGGCTCCGGCGGCCCCGCGAACTGCGCACAGCCCAGACCCGCGGCGAGCGGCGCGGCGGCGAGGACGGCGAGGAAATGCCTCAACCTCTGACGAGCATCGCGCATAACGCCTCCGATTCCGACAGTCGAGACAGCCAACCCTGGTCACGGGCGACCCGGCCGAGTCTAGCGTTACGTGCCGGGCGACTCCTCGTCGCGGCGGGCGGGAGGGCTTCCCGATCCGCGCCGTCCGGTAGACTGCCGGCACACGCTCTCGACCGGAGGGACGAACCGTGATCCGAGCCTCGATCGCGCTCTCGGTAGCCTCGTGCCTGTGCCCCGTCCTCGCCGTCGCCGAGGAGACGGCGCTGACGCTCGGCCACCCCGACCGCCCGTGCGCGGAAGACCCCCACTGCTTCAACCGGCTGCACCCGGACGTTCCGATGGCCGGGCGGGCGAAGCCGGGTCAGACGATCGTCCTGCGCACCCGCAACGCCCTCGACCTCGACCTCGCCGCGCGGGCCGAGGGGCGGCTCGACCCGCTCGAGCTCGGCCGGGCCCACCCGCTGACCGGCCCGGTCTTCATCGAAGGCGCCGAGCCGGGCGACGCCCTGGCGGTCACGCTGACGGCGATCGACCCGGGCGACTGGGGGCTCACCGTGCTCACGCCGTTCGGTTACGCGGCCGACCTGAGCGGCGGAGAGACCCTCGAGGTGCTGTGGAGGCTGACCGACGCGTCCGCCCGCTCGGAAGCCCTGCCCGGCGTGGCGATCCCGAACGCGAGCTTCCCCGGCGTCGTCACCACCCTGCCCGGGCCGGCCGAGCTCCGCCGCATCCTCGCCCGCGAGTCCGCCCTCGCCGAGGCCGGCGGCGACGTCTTCGGCCCCGACCCGGTACACGCCACGCCGGCCGGGGTCTGCGGCCCCGAGGCCGACGCCGCCGCCGAGTGCCTGCGCACCATCCCGCCGCGCGAGCACGGCGGCAACATGGACATCCGCTACCAGGGCGTCGGCGTCACCGTCTACCTGCCGTGCTACGTCGCCGGCTGCGGCCTCGGCGTCGGCGACCTCCACTACGCCCAGGGCGACGGCGAGGTCGCCGGCATGGCGATCGAGACGGACGCCGACGTCACCCTGACGACGCGGCTGATCCAAGGCGGCGGCGCCGACCTCCGATCGCCGCGCTACGAGGGCCCCGCCGAGCTCCTCGCCATCCCGTCGGAGCGCTTCTTCGCCACCACCGGCATCCCCGTCAAGGCGGCCGGCGAGGTGCCGAAGGAGATGGCCTACCTCGGCTCCGCCAAGGCCGCCCCGCTCGAGAACCTCTCACGCGACGTCAACCTCGCCGCCCGCAACGCCCTCGACGACATGCTCGACTACATTGCGACGACCTACGGCTACACCCGCGCTCAGGCGCACGTCATCGCCTCGGTCGCCGTCGACCTCCGCATCGGCCAGCTCGTCGACGCCCCGAACGTCGGCGTCACCGCCATCCTGCCGCTCGACGTCTTCGAAAAGGCACCGCAAGAGTAGCCGCAGGAGTAGCCGCGGATCCCGACTCGCTCTGCTGCTGCCGCGGGTGCTGCGACAGATCGAGGCGACCCCAGCGTCCCGTCCCCGGCGCTGCGGGGTAGGTGGAGGTCGGAGCCGTGTCCGAGTCCGTACGCGGACGTACGAAAGCGGACTCGAACCGGGGAGCTGCGAACTTCACAAACCTCTTTTTTCCAAAGACTTAGCTACTGGCACGCCCCCTGCTTTACGAGGGGCCGTGGACCGTGACCTCTCCTCCGCCGAGCGCCGCCGGGAGCGGCTCCGCCGGGTCGCCCCCTGGGCGGCGGCGGGGGCGCTGGCGATCGCCGCGGCGGCGGTGCTGCCCGGTTGGGTGCGGCCGGCGGTCGGCCGTGACCGGCTGCGGGTCGGCGTGGTGGACCGGGGGCCGGTGGAGGACGCGCGGCAGGCCTCGGGGACGGTGGTGCCGACGTTCGAGGCGAGCCTGGTCAGCCCGGTCGAGGCGCGGGTCCTCAGAATCCTGCGCGAGCCCGGCGCCCGGGTGGCCGCGGGCGATCCGCTGGTCGAGCTCGACCTCTCCGCGGCCGAGCTGGCGGACGAGCGCGCCGAGGAGGAGCTGGCGCAGAAGCGGGCGGAGGCCGAGACGCGGCCGCGGGAGCTGGCGCGGGAGACCGGGGGCAAGGCGACCGCGGTGCGCGAGGCCGAGCTCGAGGTGGAGATGGCGGCGTTCCGTCTGGAGCAGCAGCGCCGCCTCCACGCGGAGGGGCTGAGCGCCGAGGCGCCGCTGCGGGAGGCCGAGGCGGCGCACGAGAAGGCGGCGCTGGCGCTCGCCCAGGCGCGGCGCGACCTCGCGTCGGCGCGCGAGGACGAGCGGACGACGGCGGCCGCGCTGGCGCGGGAGGTCGCGCTGCTCGTCAAGGAACGGGCGGAGACCGCGCGGCTGCTCGAGCTCGGGGTCGCCCGCGCCGACCGGGACGGGGTGGTGACCTGGATCCTGGGGCGGGAGGGGATCATGGTCGGCCGCGGCGAGGAGCTCGCCCGGGTGGCCGACCTCTCGCGGTTCGGGATCGAGGGGCGGATCGCGAGCGTCCACGCCGACCGGCTCGCGCCCGGCCTGCCCGCCCGGGTCGATCTCGACCGCCAGACCCGCCTCGACGGGGTCGTCGCCTCCGTCGACCCGACGATCGAGGAGGGGACCGCCCGCTTCCGCGTCCAGCTCGACGAGCCGTCCCATTCGAAGCTGCGCAACCACCTGCGGGTCGACGTGTGGGTGGTCGCCGACCGGCGGGCGAGCGCGCTGCGGGTGCCGAAGGGGCCGTTCGCCGCCGCCGACGGCGGGCGCACGGTGCTGGTGGTCGACGGCGACCGCCTGACCCGCCGCCGAGTCCGGCTCGGCCTCTCCGGCGTCGATCACTACGAAGTGGAGGAGGGTCTCGCTCCCGGCGAGCGGGTCGTCCTCTCGAACCTCGACGAGTACAGCCACCTCCAGGAGATCCGCCTGAAATGACGATGATCCGCCTCGAAGACGTCTCGAAGGTCTACCGCACCGACCGCATCGAGACCCTGGCCCTCGACCGCATCGACCTGACCGTGGAGGACGGCGAGTTCCTCGCCGTGATGGGGCCGTCCGGGTGCGGCAAGACGACGCTGCTCAACCTGATCGGCCTGCTCGACACGCCGAGCGAGGGAACGGTGCACCTGGCCGGCGAGCCGATCCGCACCCGCAAGGACCGGGCGCTGGCGAAGATCCGCAACCGGACGATCGGCTTCGTCTTCCAGAGCTTCCACCTGATCCCCGATCTCAAGGTGGTCGACAACGTGGAGATCCCGCTGCTCTACCGCGACCTGACGGCGAAGGAGCGGCGGCGGCGGGCGCTGCACGCCCTCGACCAGGTCGGCCTCTCGTCGCGGATCGATCACTTCCCGGGCCAGCTCTCCGGCGGCCAGCAGCAGCGGGTGGCGATCGCCCGCGCGCTGGTCGGCGAACCGCGGCTGCTGCTCGCCGACGAGCCGACCGGCAACCTCGACAGCGCGATGGGCCAGGAGATCCTGTCGCTGCTCGAGGAGGTCAACCGGGAGGACGGGACCACCGTGGTCATGGTGACCCACGACCCGGCGATGGCCGAGCGCGCCCGGCGCACCCTGCGCCTGTACGACGGAAGGCAGGTCGCCTGATGCTGCGCCACGCCCTCGGCATGGCCTGGAAGGTCCTCGGCCGCCGCAAGGTCTTCACCGGCATCAGCCTGTTCGGGATCAGCTTCACCCTCGCCGTGCTGATGCTCGCCGCGGCGCTGCTCGACCACGTCTTCGGCGCCCAGCCGCCGGAGACCCGCCTCGGCCGTACGCTCGGGATCTACGGGCTGGGGATGGTCGGCGAGAGCGCCAGCAGCACCGGCTTCCCCGGCTACCGGTTCCTCGAATCCCACGCGCGCGACCTCCCCGCCGTCGAGCGCGAGTCGTTCTTCCGCAACCTCGGGTGGATCACCGCCTACCACCGCGGGCGCAAGCTCACCTACTGGCTCAAGCGCACCGATGGAGCCTTCTGGCAGATCCTCGAGTTCGACTTCGTCGAGGGCGGGCCGTTCGCCGCCGAGGACGTCGACCGCGCCCGGCGGGTCGCGGTGATCAACGCGTCGACGCGCGACGCCTTCTTCGGCGGCGGGCCGGCGGTCGGCCGGACCGTCGACGTCGAGGGGGCGCCGCACGAGGTGGTCGGGGTGGTCCGCGACGTCCCGTTCCTCCGCTTCACCCCCTTCGCCGACGTCTGGGCGCCGCTGACCACCGCCCCGAACGACGCCTGGCGCGACGAGGTCCGCGGCGACTTCCAGGCGATCCTCCTCGCCCGCTCCCGCGCCGACTTCCCGGAGATCAAGGCCGTCTTCGCGCACCGCATCGCCGAAGCCGTCCCGCCGCCCGGGGAGTTCGACCGCTACCACGCCGGCGCCGACACCTACTTCGAGTTCGTCTCGCGGGCGGTCTTCAGCTCGCAGGCCGACGCCAGCCACCCCGCGCGGCTGCGCGCGCTGCTGGCGACCGCGGCGGTGCTGTTCATGCTCCTGCCGAGCCTCAACCTGGTCAACCTCAACCTGTCGCGCATCCTCGAGCGCAGCGGCGAGATCGGCGTGCGCAAGGCGTTCGGCGCCTCGGCCCGCGCCCTGACCGGCCAGTTCCTGGTCGAGAACGTCGTCCTCACCCTGCTCGGCGGGGCGGCCGGGCTCGTCCTCGCCGCCCTCGCGCTCGCCGGGCTGGAGTCGACCGGCTGGATCCCCCACGCCGACTTCCGGCTCAACCTCCGCATCTTCGCCTGGGGGCTGGCGCTCGCGCTCGGCTTCGGGCTGCTCTCCGGCGTCTACCCCGCGTGGCGCATGTCCCGGCTCGACCCGGTCCAGGCGCTGCGCAAGAGGACCTCCCGATGATCCGCCACCTGCTCACCCTCGTCTGGCACCGCCGGTCGGTCAACGCGCTGCTGGCGCTCGAGATCTTCGCCTCGTTCCTCGTCGTCTTCCCGGTCGCCGGGCTGGGGCTCTACTACTGGCGCAACGCCCGCCAGCCGCTCGGCTACGACTGGCAGGACGTGTGGACGGTGCGGATCGACACCGGGGCGCGGCGGGGCGGCGAGCGCGCCGAGGAGGAGGGGCGCACGCTCGAGCGGCTGGTTCGCGCCGCCGAGGCCATGCCGGCGGTGCGCACCGCCTCCGCCGTCGACATCGTCCCCTTCGAGTTCGGGACCAGCGCCCGGCAGCGCGACGGCGTCCACACGCTGGTCGCCCGGGTGACGGACGACTACCTCGACACGGTCGACCTCCAGCTCGTCGCCGGCCGCTGGTTCGGCCCCGAGGACGACGCCCTGGCCTTCGAGCCGGTGGTCGTCGACCGCGACCTCGCCCGCACCCTGTGGGGCGACGAGGATCCGGTGGGCGAGGTCTTCCCGGTCCACGACACCGACGGGGTCGAGGAGCGGGTCGTCGGCGTGGTGGCGGAGTTCAAGAAGGACGGTGAGCTCGCCGGGCCGGGGCACTTCACCTTCTACCGCGCCGGCGAGGGGTCCGCCTGGTCCGCCCACCTCGACCGCCTGGTCCTCGAGATGGAGCCCGGCGCCGGCGGCGAGGAGGAGCAGCGGATGGCCGCGGAGCTCGCGGCGCTCGCCCCGGGGTGGAGCTTCGAGATCGAGCCCCTCGCCCGGCTCCGCGCCTCGGCCTTCCGGATGCGGGTCCTGCCGCTCGCCCTCGGCGGGACCGTGGCGCTGTTCCTGCTCGTCATGGTCGGCCTCGGCCTCTCGGGCGTGCTCTGGCAGTCGATCACCCAGCGCCGGGCCGAGCTCGGTCTGCGCCGCGCGCTCGGCGCCAGCCGCTCGGCGGTGCGCCGCCAGGTGCTGCTCGAGATCTCGCTGCTCACCGCCCTGGCGGTCGGGGCGGGCGTCCTCCTCGTGGTACAACTCCCGCTGTTCGAGCTCGCGGGCTTCCTCGACGCCGCGGTCTTCGCCGGCGCGCTGGCGGCCGCGGTCGCCACGGTCTTCGGCCTGACGCTCCTCTGCGGGCTCTACCCGAGCCGGCTGGCGATGGGGGTGACGCCCGCCGACGCTCTCCACGATGAGTGACCGATCCTCCCGAGCGGCCCCCGGCGCCGCCGTGCTGGTGGTCGACGACGACCCGACGGTCAACGCCTCGCTCCGGCTGCTGCTCGAGGAGGCCGGCTACGGGGTGCGCACCGAGGAGTCGCCGGAGGCAGCGCTGGCCGCGGTGCGGAGCGACCCGTCGCTGGCGGCGGCGATCCAGGACCTCAACTTCACCCGCGACACCAGCGGCCGCGAGGGGATCGAGCTGCTCGCCCGGCTGAAGGGCGAGCGGCCGGAGCTACCGGTGCTGCTGCTCACCGCCTGGGGGACGATCGACCTGGCGGTCGAGGGGATGAAGGCCGGGGCGGCCGACTTCCTGACCAAGCCGTGGTCGAACGACCGCCTCCTCCAGTCGCTCGAGACCGCCCTCGCCCTCGCCGCGCCCGACGAGCCGGCGCCGGGCCGCACCACCCGCGGCGAGCTCGAGCGCCACCTCGACCTCGCCGGCGTGGTCGGCGAGGACCCGGCCTTCCTCGAGGTGCTGCGGGTCGTCGCCCGGGTCGCCAAGACCGACGTCTCGGTGTTGCTACTCGGCGAGAGCGGCACCGGCAAGGAGGTGGTCGCCGAGCTGATCCACCGCAACAGCCGCCGCCGCGACGGCCCCTTCGTGGCGGTGAACCTCGGCGGCGTCTCGTCGACGCTCTTCGAGAGCGAGATGTTCGGCCACGTCCGCGGCGCCTTCACCGACGCCAAGGCCGACCGCGCCGGCCGCTTCGCGCTCGCCGACGGCGGCACGCTGTTCCTCGACGAGCTCGGCGAGGTCGACCCGTCGTCGCAGGTCAAGCTCCTCCGCGTGCTCCAGGACCGCACCTTCGAGCCGCTCGGCTCGAGCCGCACGAAGACGGTCGACGTGCGGGTGGTCTCGGCGACCAACGCCGACCTGCCCGCCCGCGTCGCCCAGGGCGCCTTCCGCGAGGACCTCCTCTACCGGCTGAACCTGATCACCGTCCGCCTGCCACCGCTCCGCGAGCGCCCCTCCGACGTCCCCCGGCTCGCCCGCACCTTCCTCGCCCGGGCGGTGCGCCTGCACGGCCGCGAGGTGCGGCTCGCCGACGACGCGCTCGGCTGGCTGCGCCGGCAGCCCTGGCCGGGCAACGTGCGCGAGCTCGAGCAGACCGTGCAGCGGGCGGTGCTGATCGGCGAGGGCGACGAGATCCGCGCCGCCGACCTCGAGCGCCTGCCCCGCTTCGCCGCCCTGGGCGAGAGGGCGCCCGGGCGCCTGCCGGCGCCGGGCTCGATGACCCTCGACGAGATGGAGCGGGCGATGGTCGAGACCTCGCTCGACCGCTTCGGCGGCAACGTCACCGAGGCGGCGCAGGCGCTCGGGCTGACCCGCCAGGCCCTCTACCGGCGGATCGAGAAGTTCGGCCTCCGGACGCCGGAGCCGGGGGCCGGGTGAGGCCGCTCCCCCTGCGCGGCCGCTGGCTCCTCTACCTGCTCGCCCTCCACCTCGGCCTCGGCGGGCTGGTCTTCTGGCACCTGCGCGAGCGGCCGTGGTGGTTCCTCGGCCTCGAGATCGCCCTCGCCGTCTCCCTCCTCCTCGGCCTCGCGCTCTCCCGCCGGGCCGAGCTGCCGCGGGAGCTCCTGCGTACCGGCTCCGAGCTGATCCGCGAAGAGGAGTTCGGCTCCCGGCTGGCGGGTGCCGGCGACCGCGAGGCGGCCGAGCTCGTCGGCCTGTTCAACCGGATGATGGAGCGGCTACGGCGCGAGCGGCTCCTCGTCCAGGAACGCGAGCAGCTCCTCGCCGAGGTCGTCGGCGCCTCGCCGGCCGCCTTCCTCACCCTCGACCACGACGGCCGCGTCGACCTCGCCAACCCCGCCGCCGAGCGGCTCTTCGGGGGCGGGGCGGCCGGTCCGGCCGGCCGGACCCTCGGCTCGATCGACCACCCGCTGGCCCGAGCCCTCGCCGACCTGCCGCCCGGCGAGAGCCGCCTCGTCGACCTGTCGGGCCGGCGCCTGCGGGCGGTCCACGGCCGCTTCTACAATCGCGGCTTCGCACGCTCCTTCTACCTCGTCGAGGAGCTCACCGCGGAGCTGCGCGCCACCGAGCGCGCCGCCTACGACAAGCTGATCCGCATGATCTCCCACGAGGTCAACAACTCCGTCGGCGCCGTCGTCTCTCTGCTCCAGAGCACCGCCGGCCTCGCCGCCGACCTGCCCGCCGCCCGCCGGGAGCGCGCCGAGCGCGCCCTCGCCGTCGCCGAGGACCGGCTGCGCAGCCTCAACCGCTTCGTCGACGGCTTCGCCGAGGTCGTCCGCCTCCCCGCCCCCGACCGCCGGCCGGTCGCCCTCGACCGCCTCCTCGACGACCTCCTCGTCCTCCTCGGCCCCGAGCTCGCCGAGCGCCGGATCGCCGTCCGCTGGCTCGCCCGCCCCGACCGCCCGGCCACCGTCTCCGCCGACAAGAACCAGCTCGAGCAGGCGCTCGTCAACGTGCTCCGCAACGCGATCGAGGCGATGGGCGGGGACGGAGAGATCGCCCTCTCCCTGGAGCGGCGCGACGGCGCCCTCTGCCTCGCCGTCGCCGACACCGGCCCCGGCCTCCCCGAGTCCGTCCGCTCCCGCCTCTTCGTCCCCTTCGTCTCGACCAAGCGCGATGGCCGCGGCCTCGGCCTCACCCTGATCCGCGAGATCCTCGAAGGCCACGGCTTCGCCTACGGTCTGGAGGACCGCCCGGAGGGCGGGGCGCTGTTCCGGCTGGAGGTCCCTACCGGCGCCGTCGAGGACCCGCCCCCGGCCGCCGCGGCCACCCGGCCGGCGGCCGCTCACCCCCCGAGCAGGTAGTCGAGCCGCTCCCCCGGGGCCAGCGGCTCGGGGTCTTCGCCGCGGGCGAAGAGGACGCCGCCGGTGGGGCCGAGGAGCTCGATCTCGCCGCCTTCGACCCGCAGCAGGGCGCTCTCGCGCAGGGCGACGACCGGGCCGGGGTTCTCCTCGAGGTACTCGGTGATGCGTTGCTCGCGGGTCTCGCCATGGTGGGTGGACGACGGGTCGGCGTCGAGGAAGTGGGGGTTGATCTGGAAGGGGACGAGGCCGAGGGCGGCGAGGCTCGGCGGCTCGACGATCGGCATGTCGTTGGTCGTCCGCACGGTGGGACAGGCGACGTTGGTACCCGCCGAGGTGCCGACGTAGGGGGCGCCCGCGTCGACGCGCTCGCGGATCGGCGCCAGCAGGTCGCCGGCGTAGAGCTCGCGGAGCAGCCGGAAGGTGTTGCCGCCGCCGATGAAGATCGCCTCCGCCTCGGAGACCGCCCGCCGCGGGTCCGCCGCGGCATGGAGGGAATCGACCTCGAAGCCGAGCCGGGCGAGCCGCTCGCGCGCCTTGGCCGCGTAGCCGTCGCGGTCGTAGAGGGCGAACGGCACGAAGAGGACCCGCGCAGCGCCGGCGAGGAAGCCGTGGAGCTGGCCGGCGAAGTGGTCGAGGTAACCGGAGCCGTGGGAGGTCGAGTTGGAGACGAGGAGGAGTCGTCGCATGGCGCGCCGAGTCTATCCGCCGTCGCGCTGGGCGAGGAGAGCGGACGAGAGGCGCCGGCACCTACGCCCGAGGAGCCGAACGGGAGGCCGGGGAGACCCGGTCGTTGATATCGTGCGCCCGCCATGAGCGAACGTGCCTCCACCGAAGCGCCGGCGACCCTCGAGGGGTTGATCCAGGGCTGGGACGGGGTCGCGGTGGTGTCCCGCTTCGACGCGGAGAGCGGCTCCTGGCTCTTCGTCGCGCTCCACGACGACACGCTGGGGCGGCCGACCGGGGGGACGCGGCTCAAATCGTACGGCTCGCCGGCCGAGGGGCTGCGCGACGCGATGCGGCTGGCCGCAGGGATGACCGAGAAGTGGGCGGTGGCCGGGGTGCCGTTCGGCGGCGCCAAGGGGGTGATCGCCGTGCCCGGCCCGGTCGAGGGCGAGGCGCGTCGAGCGCTCCTCCACCGCTACGGCGCCCTCGTCGAGTCGCTCGGCGGCGCCTTCGGGACCGGCGAGGACCTCGGGACCACGCCCGAGGACATGGCGGAGGTCGCCCGGACGACCCGGCACGTCCTGGGCGGTCACGGCGGAGGCGGCCTGCTGCTCGACCCGGGACCGTTCACCGCCCGCGGCGTGGTGGCGGCGATGCGCGCGAGCCTGGCACGCGTCTTCGGGAGCGACGACCTGGCGGGCCGGCGGGTGGCGGTCCAGGGCGTCGGCGACGTCGGCGCACCCCTCGCCCGGCTGCTCGCCGACGCCGGCGCGACACTGGTGCTGGCGGACACCGACGGCGGGCGTCTCGACGCCCTCGCCGGCGAGCTCTCGGCGGGGACCGCCTCCCCGGAGGAGATCGCCACGGTCGCCTGCGACGTCTACGCCCCCTGCGCGGTCGGCGCGACGGTCAACGAGACGTCGATCCCGCGGCTGGCCTGCCGGATCGTCTGCGGCTCGGCCAACAATCAGCTCGCCGAGGACGCCGACGCCGACCGTCTCCACCGCGCCGGCATCCTCTACGCGCCCGACTACGTGGCGAACGCCGGCGGCGCGATCGCCTTCGGCCGGCTGGCCGCCGACCCCGACGCGACCCGCGACGACCTCCACGCCCGGGTCGACGCGATCCGCGGCATCCTCGACGAGGTGTTCGCCGAGGCGGCCGAGAGCGACGAGTCGCCGCTCCACGCCGCGCGCCGGCGGGTCGAACGGACGCTGGAGGAGGGACGGAGACTGCGGGCGGCCGGCACGATCCCTCCCCGCAGATGAGCGAAGGCCTCCGCGTCACCGACGACCTCGACCTGCTGCTCGCGGTGCTGCCCGGGCCGCTCGAGCGCAAGCTGCGCGCCCGGCCGGACCTCTCCGAGCTCGTCGAGGTGGTCCTCGACCTCGGGCGGCGGCCGGAGGCGCGCTTCCCGGACCGCGGCGAGGAGCTCTCCGACCGCCCGGTCGAGCGCACCGACCTCGACCAGGTCGTCGAGCGGGTCGGCCGTTTCGGGGCCGACAACCGGGCGGGGATCGAGCGCACCCTGCACCGGATCTCGGCGATCCGCAACCGGGCCGGTGGCACGGTGGGGCTCACCTGCCGGGTCGGCCGGGCGGTCTACGGGACGGTCGAGATCCTCCGCGACGTCGTCGAGCAGGGCGTCTCGATCCTCCTCCTCGGCCGGCCGGGGGTCGGCAAGACGACGTTGCTGCGCGAGGCGGCGCGGGTGCTCGCCGACGACGTCGGCAAGCGGGTGATCGTCGTCGACACCTCGAACGAGATCGCCGGCGACGGCGACGTGCCGCACCCGGGGATCGGCCGCGCCCGCCGGATGCAGGTCCCCTCCCCCACCGCCCAGGCCGAGGTGATGATCGAGGCGGTCGAGAACCACATGCCCGAGGTGATCGTCATCGACGAGATCGGCACCCAGGCCGAGGCCGCCGCGGCCCGCACGATCGCCGAGCGCGGGGTGCAGCTGATCGCCACCGCACACGGCAATACCCTCGACAACCTGCTCCAGAACCCGACGCTCTCCGACCTCGTCGGCGGCATCCAGCCGGTGACCCTGTCCGACGAGGAGGCGCGCCGGCGGCGCACCCAGAAGACCGTGCTCGAGCGCAAGGCGCCGCCGACCTTCGACGTGCTGGTCGAGATCCAGGCGATCGACGCGCTGGCCGTCCACCACGACGTCGCCGACGTCGTCGACCGCCTGCTCCGCGGCAGCCCGCCCCGGCCGGAGATGCGGCGGCGGACGGCCGACGGCGAGGTCGAGATCCGCCCGGCGGCGGGCGCGGACCGGGGGGGCGAGCGGCCGGCGGACGACGAGCGGGGCGGCGAGCGAGCCGGCAGTCGTCGCCGCGAGGGCCGGGCCGCGGGCGCCGTGCCGGCCCCGCCTCCGGGCTCCGCCGCCGGGCCCGACGGGGCGGCCGCCCCCGACCGCGAGGCCGGCCGCTGGCCCGGCGCCCCGCGGCCGCCGGTGGGACGCGCGAGCCGCATCCTGCGCGTCTTCCCCTACGCCGTGTCGCGCGCCCGGCTCGAGCGCGCGGTCCGCAAGTTCGGCGTGCCGGCCTACGTCGTCGACGACCTCGGGCAGGCCGACGTGATCCTGACCACCAAGGCGCAGGAGCGGCGTCAGCCCCGCAAGCTGCGCGACGCCCAGGCGCGCGGCGTGCCGCTCCACCTGGTGAAGAGCAACACCGTGACCCAGATGGAGGGGTTCCTGCGCTCGGCGTTCCACCTCGGCGAGCTGCGCGGCGACGAGACCGCGGCGCTCGAGGAGGCCGAGGAGGCGGTCGGCGCGGTCCTCGATCGCCTGCAGCCGGTCGAGCTGGCGCCCCGGGGCCCCTACCTCCGCCGCCTCCAGCACCAGGTCGCCGAGCGTCACAGGCTCTCCTCGGAGAGCAAGGGCGAAGAGCCCTACCGGCGGGTCGTCCTCTTCCCGCCGTAGCATTTCCGCACGTCCCCCGGGCGGCACACCGATTGCTTCCTCCAGGGATGCCCCGTCTCCGGGGGAGCCCGAGGGATCCCGCGAGAACCCGACCATGCCGAACGAGCCCCACCTGCCCGCCCCCGACGCGGCGACCGCCACCGCGGAGCGCGTCCTGGTCCTGACCGGACCGGGACGGGGCACGGACGGTCCCGCGGTGTCCGCCTTCGCGGCCTCCGACCTGCCGGTCGAGCCGGTCGCCGACCTGGCGGCTCTCGCCCACGAGGCCGAGCGCGGCGGCGCCGTCGCCTTCGTCCTCTTGCCGGCCGTCGCCGGCGACGACCTCGACCGCCTCGAGCGGGAGCTCGCCGGACGCGGAGCCCTCGGTGCGATGGCCGTCCACCTGCTCGACGCGCGCGCCGCGGCCGTCCCCGAGGAGACGCTGGCACGGCTGGCGGCGATCCCCCACGTCACGGTGGCCGACGCCGTCCCGCCCCCCCAGCACCTGGTGGCGACCGCGCGCGGCGCGCTGCGCGAGCGGCAGCGCCAGGCGTACGTGCACGGGCTGCTCGGGCGGATCGAGGAGGCCGAGCGGCGCGAGGAGCGACTGGTCGCGACGCTCGGCCACGAGCTGCGCAACCCGCTGGGGGTGATCACGACGGCGCTGTCCGTCATGGAGCGGATCGAGGGCGACGAGGGCCCGACCGTGCGGCACCGCCGGATGATCGAGCGCCAGGTCGAGGCGCTGATCGAGCGGATCGACGAGCTCCTGGCCGGCGAGTTCGAGCCCGAGCAGCTGCGCGCCCGCGAGTGGCCGCCGCCGCGCCCCGGCCGCGGCACCGCGGAGGGCGCGGCCGAGCCCGCTCCCCCGAGCGGCCCGGGCGTCCTGGTCATCGAGGACGACGACGACGGCCGCGCCGCCCTCGCCGAGCTGCTCGGCCTGTGGGGCTACCGGGTCGAGACCGCGCGCGACGGCGAGAGCGGGGTCGAGAAGGCGATCGAGCACCACCCGAGCGTGGCCCTGATCGACATCGGCCTGCCGGGGATCGACGGCTACGAGGTCGCCCGCCGGCTCAAGGCCGAGCTCAACGGCTCGACGCCCCGGCTGATCGCGATGACCGGCTACGGACAGCCCGAGGACCGCCAGCGCGCCATGCAGGCCGGCTTCGAACGCCACCTGGTCAAGCCGGTCGACGCCGGCCGGCTCGCCGAGCTCCTCGCCGACGACGCACGAACCGTGGTGGCCTGAGCCGATCGCCTGGGCCCCGTCCGGGCCAACCTCGAGGATACGCATGACGAGCGACCCCGCCCAGATCGAACCGCCCGCCGCCGACGCCCCGCCCACGCTGCGCGACCGCCCGCTGCGCTTCGATCCCGACGATCCGCTACCGGCCGACGGCGGCCCGCGCCCGGGCGAGGAGGCGAACCCGGCGGGCGAGGGCACGGAGGGCCGGGTCCTGATGCTCGCCAAGGTCGGCCTCGACGAGGCGCTGGCCGAGAAGGTGCTGACCAAGGCGGGGATCGAGCTCATCGTCCGCCGCGGCGGCGACGAGATCGCGGAGCTGCTCGCCGAGGGGGCCGGGGCGCTGCTCGTCTCCGCCGAGGCGCTCACCCCGACCAGCCTGCGCCAGCTCCTCGACGCCCTGGCCGACCAGCCGCCGTGGTCCGACCTGCCGATCCTCGCCCTCCCCCAGGAGGAGAGCGCCTCGAGCCGGTGGACCACCGGGGCGATGGAGCGGCTGGGCAACGTCATCTTCCTCGAGCGCCCGGTGCGCAACTCGACCCTGCTCTCGTCCGTGCGGAGCGCCCTGCGCGACCGCAAGCGGCAGTACCGCTTCCGCGCCATGCTCTCCCGCCTCGAGCGGGTCGAGCGCAAGCGAAGCGAGTTCCTCGTCGAGCTCGGCCACGAGGTCCGCAACCCTCTCAACGTGGTCCGCAACGCCGCCTCCCTCCTGCGCGAGCTCGGCGAGGGCGGCAAGGCCGAGGAGCGCGAGCGCGCGGTCGAGATGATCGAGCGGCAGACCACCCAGCTCTCGCGGATGGTCGACGACCTGCTCGACGTCTCGCGCTTCAACGTCGGCGCCGCCGCGCTCGAGCGCCGCACCGTCGACCTCGGCGAGCTGGTGCGCCAGACCCTGGAGCGCTTCTCGCTCACCGCCAAGGCCGAGGGCGAGGACCTGTCGCTCGACCTCGAAGCCGACCGGGTCCCGGTCCAGGCCGACCCGGAGTCGCTCGAGCAGGTGATCTTCCACCTGGTGCGCGCCGCGATCCGCGACGCCCCGGCCGGCTCGCGGGTCCACCTCGAGGTCGCCGCCGACGGCCCGCGCGCCGCCCTCACGGTGCGCGTAGCGGCGGGCGAGGAGACGCCGGCGCTCGACCAGGCGCTGCCCATCGTCCGCAACCTGCTCGAGCTCCACGGCGGCCGGGTCGAGGGACGGCGCGACGACGGCGAGGCGGTCGCCGTCGCCAGCCTGCCGCGGCGCGCCGTCGAGCGCGGCGGCCGCCGCCACAAGGACGCCGGCGCCGGGACGGCCCGCGGCGACGGCCCGCTCTCGGTCCTCGTCGTCGAGGACTCGAGCGACGGCCGCGAGGGGCTGCGCGCCCTCCTCGAGCTGAAGAGCTACAAGGTGCGGATGGCGGCCGACGGCGGCGAGGCCCTCGAGGCGTTCCGCGAGGAGCGACCCGACGTCGCCCTGGTCGACATCGGCCTGCCCGACATGGACGGCTACGAGGTCGCCCGCCGCCTGCGCGCCGAAGAGGACGGCGGCGACCCCCTGCCGCTGATCGCGCTCACCGGCTACGGCCAGCCCGACGACCGCCGCCAGGCGCTCGAGGCCGGCTTCGATCTCCACCTCGTCAAGCCCGTCGACCCCGACCAGCTCTTCGCCCTCCTCGCCGACCTCGCGGCGCAGGGCGACGGGAAGGGGAAGACGAAGACCGGGAAGGCGGCGAAGAAGAAGCGCTAGTGGTCTGAGTCACCCATCCCTTTCCTTCCGTTGCGGCGGCGTGGGGTCGGATACCAGGCGCCGCGACGCAGGCGATGCCGTAGCATCGTTGAG
>Ga0214468_1000194_pt1 | contig 19122 bp, 19 predicted proteins | sample RVTome_9_FD_187334 | JGI IMG/M metagenome (GOLD analysis project Ga0214468, IMG submission 187334) | Soil microbial communities from uranium-contaminated site in the Upper Colorado River Basin, Wyoming, United States - RVT155D38 HiSeq ...
GGCGGTGGCCGATATCGGGCCCCACGTGCTGCGCCTGGTGCCGCGCCGCGAGATGGCGGTGCCGGCGGTGGTGACGCTCGGCGCGGACGTCGACGTCGCGCGCACCGAGGACCTGCTCGGGCTGCGGGTCGACGTCGAGCGGGTCGAGCTACCGGTCGCGCCCCTCGTCGAATAGTCGTCGGTCACGGCGGATTCTCGCCGACCGATTCGCCTCCTGGGCGGTCGCGATCGCGAGTCCGGGGCGCCGCGGAGTCGTCATCCGTGCACCGGATGTACTGCAGGCACGGTTTGGACGGTCGCGCGCGCCGCCGCCACGCTCACCGTCCGGGCGTTCCGGCGTTGACGGCCGCCTATCGTGCACCACGTGACCATCTGACGGAACGGGCGACGCGGGATGGCGGGCCCGGCACCTTGCGGTCTTGCCAAACTGCGCCGGGGGCGACGCTAGACGGGTCGCGGCGCCGGCCGGGCCGCTGAATACGGGGCAAATCTATGTCGCACAGGACGCCAAGGGCGGATCGGCTCACCTAACGACGCCCCCAGCGCAGAATGGCAGAGTCCCTCGCCGCCTGTCCGGGCGAGGGCCGATCACCCTCCCCGGCGCGACCCGCTGTTCGGTCACATCCGGAAGAGGCTGAATCCCGGCTCCGGGATCGGGGCGTTGAGGGACGCCGAGATGCCGAGCGCCAGGACGCGGCGGGTGTCCGCCGGGTCGATCACCCCGTCGTCCCAGAGCCGCGCGGTGGAGTGATACGGGGAGCCCTCGCGCTCGTACTTGTCGAGGATCGGGGCCTCGTAGGCGTCGCGCTCCGCATCGGTCCCGAAGCCGCCACGGACTGTGGACAGGACGCGGGCCGCCTGGGCGCCGCCCATGACGCTGATCCGCGCATTCGGCCACATCCACAGCTGGCGGGGTCCGTACGCCCGGCCGGCCATGCCGTAGTTTCCGGCGCCGAAGCTGCCGCCGATGATGACCGTGAACTTCGGCACATTGGTGGTCGACACGGCGGTCACGAGCTTGGCGCCGTCCCGGGCGATGCCGCCCGCCTCGTACTCACGGCCGACCATGAAGCCGGTGATGTTCTGGAGGAAGACGAGCGGGATCCGTCGCTGCGAGGCCAGCTCGACGAAGTGCGCGCCCTTCAGCGCCGATTCGCTGAACAGGATCCCGTTGTTGGCGATGATCCCGATCGGGTAGCCGTGCAGCCGTGCGAACCCGGTGACCAGCGTCTCGCCGTAGCGCTCCTTGAACTCGTGGAAGTCGGAGCCGTCGACGAGGCGGGCGATCACCTCGCGGACGTCGTACGACTGGCGCGCATCGGCCGGGACGACGCCGTGGATGTCGTCCGGCGAGACGGACGGCGGGATCGGCTCGGCATGCTCCCACGGCGGATCCGGCTTTCTCCAGGCGAGGTTGCGGACGATCTGGCGGCCGATGGCGAGTGCGTGCTCGTCGTCGAGGGCGTAGTGGTCGGCCACACCGGATTGCACCGTGTGCACCTCGGCGCCTCCGAGCTCCTCGGCCGTGACGACCTCGCCGGTGGCGGCCTGCACCAGGGGCGGACCGCCGAGGAAAATCGTTCCGGTGGCCTTGACGATCACGGTCTCGTCGCTCATGGCGGGCACGTATGCCCCACCGGCGGTGCAGGACCCCATCACCAGCGCCACCTGCGGGATGCGCTGCGCCGACAGGTGCGCCTGGTTGTAGAAGATCCGGCCGAAGTGGTCGCGATCGGGGAAGACCTCGTCCTGGAGCGGCAGGAACGCGCCGCCGGAGTCGACCAGGTAGAGGCACGGCAGCCGGTTCTCGAGCGCGATCTCCTGGGCGCGCAGGTGCTTCTTGACGGTCATCGGGTAGTAGGTGCCGCCCTTGACGGTCGCGTCGTTGGCCACCACCACGCACTCGACCCCCTCGACGCGGCCGATGCCGGTGACGATGCCCGCACCCGGGGCCTCGTCGTCGTACAGGCCGGTGGCAGCCAGTGCGTTCAGCTCCAGGAACGCCGTCCCCGGATCGAGGAGCCGGTCGATCCGCTCCCGGACCGGCAGCTTGCCCCGCTCCCGGTGGCGGGCGATCGAGCGGTCGTCGCCGGCGGCGCCGCGCTCCGCCAGCACGCGATGGCGACCGCGCAGGCCGTCGACGAGTGCCCGCATCGCCGCGGCATTGGCTCGGGCAGTCGGGTCGTCGGGATCGATCGAGGAACGGAGGACGGCCATCGCCGTCGATTATCGCCGGGCGGCGCCACGCCTGGCCGCCCGCCTCGCCGTGGGGTTGCGATCAGGCCAGGGTGACGAGCGGAACGATCTGGGCGATGTGGGTGGAATTGACGAGCACGACGCTGACCACGTGCTCGAACGACGGCTCGCCGCCGTGGAGCAGGTACGCGTCGGTGAGCGGCAGGAAGCGGCTCGTCCGAAGCAGGTGGGGGCTGATCTCGCCGCCGGGCGCCAGATGGACGTTGCCGGTCACGTTGAACGGACCCGCGACGACGGCGGCGCGCCGGAGGCGCCGATGCAGCCGAAGCTGCCGGCTGGCGCGCCACTCCGGCGGCATGGCGAGAATCACGCGCTCTGTGGCGAGCGACTCCCATTCCCCGTTGTCGCCGGGTTCGCCGCTCGGGGGCATCGAGCGGTCATCGAGCGGCCCGGGGCTCGGACGCCACAGGCGCAGCTCGTCCTGGGTGGTGAGCAGGTCCGTCACGCGCTGGCCGTTCGGCGCGATCCAGCCGACGATGCGCGCATCGGCGGTGTACAGCTCGATCGGCGCGAGATCGGTCGACAGGGCGATCGCCGCGCTTCCCTGCGTGGCCGATTGGCCGGGACCGCGGCGCCAGTTCCAGAACGTCACGTTGCCTCCTGCTCGGGACGGCCGCGCTCCATGCGCGCCGTTGGTGAACCGTACGCGGCGAACGCGCGCGCACCAAGGGTCCGAAAGTCCTACGGGGGGCCGTTGCACGCGCGCATCGGTCCTGCCTTCGCTATCGTGCGCCGATGATCGAGTTCGACGACTTCCAGCGGGTCGACATGCGGATCGGGCGCATCGTCGCCGCCGACCCATTCCCCGAGGCGCGCAAGCCCTCGGTCAAGCTCCGCATCGACTTCGGCCCGGAGATCGGCGAGCGGGTCAGCTCGGCCCAGCTGACCGTGACCTACCCGGACGCCGCGGCCCTCGTCGGGAGGCAGGTCGTGGCGGTCGTGAACTTCCCTCCGCGGCGGATCGCGGGGTTTAACAGCGAGGTGCTCGTGCTCGGGGCGATGGGAACCGCGGGGGCGGTCCATCTCCTCGCGCCGGACCCGCCCTGCGAGGACGGCCTCCGGATCGGCTGATCCCATGGTTGCCGCGCCGGTGCTTGATCGCATCGCCATTGGGGGCGATACTCCGACTGAATCGGTCGGAGTTCCGGCCGCCCTCACCGCCCGCGCGGCAACAGCCCGCGCGCCCGTCGAACAGTCGCTCGAAGGAAGCTTTCGACCACCTCATGTCCGTTGCCGATGCCTCCACTCCGACCACGCCCGCCGTCCTCGTCACCACTGACTGGGCGCGCGCGCACCTCGACGATCCGACGGTTCGGTTCCTCGAGGTCGATGTCGACACCGATGCCTACGACTCCGGGCACCTCCCCGGCGCCACCGGGATCAACTGGAAGAGCCAGCTGAACGACCCGGTGCGGCGCGACCTCGTCAGCCGCGAGGACCTCCAGGCGCTGCTCCGCGCCGCCGGGGTCGATGACGACACCACCATCGTGCTGTACGGCGACAACAACAACTGGTTTGCCGCCTGGGCCTATTGGCAGCTGCGCTACCAGGGCCTCGACAACGTCCGCCTGCTCGACGGCGGCAGGGTCAAGGTCGAGGCCGATGGGCTGCCCCTGACCACCGACGCGCCCGCGGACGCGCCCGGCTCGATCACCGTGCCGGAGGAGACGCGAGAGGAGCTGCGTGCGTATCGGCAGCAGGTCGTCGATGGCGTCGGCGCGGCCGGTCGCAGCCTCGTCGACGTGCGATCCCCGGAGGAGTTCCGCGGCGAGCTGGCCGCCCCCGCCCACCTTCCCCAGGAGGCGGCGCAGCGGCGCGGCCACATCCCCGGCGCGGTGAACGTGCCGTGGTCGCAGGCCGTGGCGCCGGACGGGACCTTCAAGCCGATCGAGGAGCTGCGCCAGCTCTACGCCGCGCGCGGCGTGGATGGAGAGGGCGATGTCATCGCGTACTGCCGTATCGGCGAGCGCTCGAGCCATACCTGGTTCGTCCTCCACGAGCTGCTCGGGTATCGGGACGTCCGCAATTACGACGGCTCGTGGACCGAGTACGGCTCGCTGGTCGGGGTGCCGATCGAATCCGGGGACGCGGTGAGCGCGTGAGCGACGCGCCCCGCGCCGCGCCGGCACTCGTGGGTCCGGCTCCCGAGGGGATGCCGGATCCGCACACCGTTCCCCCGCAGCTGGCCCGGTCGGGCGACCCGTTCGCCGCGCTGCGGGTGGTGCATTTCGTCTCGCGGCTGCGTCGCAACGAGACCCTCCAGTTGCGGGACGTGGTGACTGCCCTCAACGCCGAGTTCCTCGACTGGTACTTCAGCGAGAAGGTCGTCCTCGCCGAGCTCGTCCAGCTCCAGGCGAACTGGGGGATCAGCTTCCACGGCGACGACCGCATCGTGCTCGACCGCAACGAGCGCGGCCACACCCTGATCGTCACCGACTCGACGAAGATGAGCTCGTTCCTCGTGAGCGAGGCGCGCCGGCTGTCCGACGCATGCGCCGATGAGCTCCGTCGCTTCACCCTCGGCGACGGGATCACCTCCGACAACTGAGCGGCCCCTGATCGCAGGGATGGTCAGTTCGGGCCGCGCTGCCCGGCCGTCAGCCGCGGAGCTGGTCCAGCTTGTCGTCCCGGCCGATGAGGATCAGCTCATCGCCTTCCGCCAGCCGCTCATCCTTCGCCGGGTTGACGAAGACCTGCTGGCCGCGCCGCAGGGCGATCGGCGTCAGGCCGAGCCGCCCCTTGAGGTCGAGCTCGCCGAGCGATCGGCCGAGGAACGGCTTCGGCGGCCGGATCTTCTCGAGCCCGAAGCTCGGCGCCACGTCGAGGTAGTCGATCACGTTCGGCACGTTGAAGGAGTGGGCGAGGCGCAGACCCGTCTCGCGCTCGGGGAAGACGACGCGGTCGGCACCGACGCGCGACAGGATCTCCCCGTGAAGGGTGCTGCCGGCCTTGGCGATCACCGTCCGCACCCCGAGGCGCTTGAGGACCATGGTGGCGAAGATCGAGGGCTCCGCATCGGTGCTGATGGCCACGATGGCGGTCGCGAAGTCGCCGGCTCCGGCCGAGCGCAGCGCATCCTCATCGGCCGCATCGAGCTGGAGCGCATGGGTGACGTCGGGGGCGATGTCGTTCACGCGCTGCTCGCTGCGGTCGATGGCAAGCACCTGGTGTCCCAACCGCTCGAGCTCCCGGGCAACCGCTGAGCCGAAGCGGCCCAACCCGATCACCATCACCTGTTCTCCAGCCATGCGGTCGCTCCGATCCTGATGTCGTGAATGAGCCTAGCCGATGCGCACCGTCTCGACGGCCGGACGATACGACACCGGGTGCGCGCGCGCCGCCAGCGCCAGCACCAGGGTCAGCGGGCCGAGGCGGCCGACGAACATCGCGACGCTCGTGATCAGGCGGGCCGGATCGCTGAGCTCCGGCGTGATGCCCGTGCTGGCGCCGACCGTGCCGAACGCCGAGACGGCCTCGAACAACGTCTGCACGAAGGTCGCATCGGTCGTGAGGGTCAGCCCGAGGCCGACGAGGAACACGAAGCCGATGGACAGGATCAGCACCGCGAGCGCGCGATACACGATCGCGTGCTTGATGCGCCGACCGAACGCGGTGGCCGACGGCTCGCCCTTCACCGTCGAGGCGATGGCGATGAGCAGCACGGCGAACGTGTTGACCTTGATGCCGCCGGCGGTCGATCCCGATGCGCCGCCGATGAACATGAGAGCCATGACGACGAACAGCGTCGACTCGACCAGCGCCCCGGTGTCGAGCGCCGTGAACCCCGCGGTGCGCAGGGTCGCCGACTCGAAGAAGGCGTTGAGGACGCGCTGCTCGGCGGGCATCGCGCCGAGCGTCAGCGGATTCGACCACTCGATGAGGCCGATGAGGACCGTGCCCCCGACGAGCAGCGCGAGGGTCGTGCTGATGACGAGCTTCGTCTCGAGCGCCATGCGCGACCATCGGCGCATGACGATCGCGTCGCCGACGATGGCGAACCCGAGGCCGCCGAGCACCAGCAGGATGCCATGGGTCAGGAGGACGACCCAGTCGTCGCGGAACGGGATGAGGGACTGGAACCCTCCGGTGAGGTCGAAGCCGGCGTTGTTGAACGCGGAGATCGCGTGGAAGATCCCCCACCAGATGCCCAGCGGATGCCACCTTGGCCCCGCCTCGGGACCGGCCATGAAGGCGATCGACAGGATCACCGCGCCGATGAGCTCGCACACGATCGTGAAGATGGCGATGCGCTTCACCAGCGTCGTCACCGTGCCGAGCTGCATGCCACCGAGCGACTCCTGGACCAGGACGCGGTCGCGCAGCGTTGTGCGGCGCAGGAACAGGAAGAGCAGGAGGGTCGAGCCCGCCATGATCCCGAAGCCGCCGAACTGGATGAGCATCATGATCACCACCTGCCCGAAGGGGCTCCAGTGGTTTGCGGTGTCGACGACCACCAGCCCGGTCACGCATGCGGCGCTGGTGGCCGTGAACAGCGCGTCGACGAAGCGGGTCGCCTCGCCGTCGGCCGCGGCGGGCGGGAGCATGAGCAGGAGCGTGCCGACGCTGATGAGGACGGCGAACAGAACGAGCAGGGAGACCGCCGGCGGAGGCGCGCGCCGGAGCCGCTTCGGCGTCTTGACGGTGAACTCCTCGGGCCGCGTGCGCTCGACGCGGACGCGGCGGTCGCCGGGTCGCCGCCCTTCGTGAGTCATGTCCGGGGTGCGATCAACGGGTGCACCCCGCGAGGGTACCGCGCGTCAGACCCTGTCGGAGTCCCCCGCCTGCCCGAGCTGCGCCCCGACTGGCTCGCCGTGTGACGGGCGGACCTCGCCATCGGCCACCGGCAGCGGGACCCGTCGCGGCTTGGGCCGGAACGGGCTCGTCTCGGGGACGATCGGGCCATCGGTCTCGGCCAACGATCCACCGCGATAGGCCTCCCAGACGGCCATGACCGTGTCGCGATGCGGTCGGATGCGGCAGTGTTCGTCGCGGTTGCCCATCTCGTCGCAGTAGCCGAGCGGAACGCACTTGGGGGCCAGGAAGGAGCCGAAGAACGGGCTGACCCGGAAGACCTCGTGACGGATCTGCTTGAAGAGCTGGCGGATCTCCCACTGCGCCATCGTGCACAGCCGCAGGCCGGACATGTGAATGAGCTGGCGGAGGTTGACCGTCATCACCAGATTCGTCTGCATCGCGTTCGGGAAGATGAACCGCGCGTCCTCGGCCGGGACCTCGGCCTGCAGCAGCTGACCGTACAGGTCGAGGTTCTCGTCGATCGCGCGCTGGAATCGGCCGGCGAGGTCGTCCGGCAGGTCGCCCTTCGTAACGCTGTCGGGGATCGTGTAGTTGTCCCGCTTCTTGAAGCTGACGTAGCGCTGCGACTGCTGATCGAAGGCCGTCCCCGCGCGGTGGCGCACGAGCTGATGGGAGAGCGTGCGCGTGACACCGCTGATGGCGAACGTGAAGTTCACGTGCTCGATGGTGCTGCCGTGGCCGGACTCCATGACCTTGCGCACCAGGCTCTGCTGCTTCTCATCGGCCACGTCGCGGCTGACCGCCTTGTCCCAGATCCGGTCGGGGACGAGCTCCGAGTAGCAGGTACGGCAGGCCGTGTAGATGATCGGAAGGTAGTACTCCTCCACGATCTCCTTCGTCGGGAAGATGAGCTTCGCGGAGAGCGCGGCGGAGGTGGCTGGCATGCTTGCCTCACGGTGCCAGCCCACGGCCGGCCAGGATAGGGGGTTATCCACAGGAACTTCCCACACATTGTATGACATCGGTGGATAACTCACCAATGCTGCCGCGCCGCTTCCGCCAGCCGGTTCGTGCTCATTTACAGGCGGGCACGCGGGTCGCCCGCGTGCCGCTCGGAACCAGATGTCATACGCCGCGGATCAGGCGGGACGCTCGTCCTCGGCGCGCCGCGTGTGGTCGGTCCGCCGATCCTCGAGCCGTGCGAGCCCGTGCAGCCGATCGAAGGCGATGCGGTTGCCGCCGGCACTGCGAGCGCTGGCGAGCGCCTCGTCGACGCGACTCAGCAGACCGTCGAGATCGAGCTCCTCGCCGGATCGCATGACGGCCACGCCGACGCTGATGGTCACCGGCACCGGCTCGACGCCGATGGCGACCGGGCGCAGTCCGAGCCGGTGCTGGAGCGCATCGGAGAATGTGGCGGCTCCGCCCTCGTCGGTGTGGGGCAGGATGGCGATGAAGCTGTCGCTTCCGGCGCGCCCGAGCGCATCGGCCTCCCTGACGCGCAGCCGGATGCGCAGGGCGACCTCGCGGAGGACAGCATCGCCGCCGGCCGTGCCGTGGCGCCGGTTGATCTCCGAGAAGTCGTCGACGTCGAGGAGTACGACTGCGACCGGGTGCTGGTACCGGCGGGCCTGGGCCATCTCGAGGCGGAGGCGCTCGAGGACGGAGGTGCGGCTCGTCACGCCGGTGAGCGGGTCGACGGTGGCGGCTCGCTCGATTTCCTGGCGCTGCAGCTCGACCGTGCGGCGCGACTGGAGCAGCTCTTCGATCGTGCCCCGCAGCTCGCGGCCAAGGCGCTCGGCCTCCGGTGTGGCAGCCGGGTCTCGCAGCAGGGCGTTCAGGCCGTCCCGGGTGCGCTGGAGGTTGATGCGGAGCCCGCCGACGGCAGTCGGGACTTCAACTGGTCCGTCATGCGCCGGGAGCTCGGCCAGGGAGACGCCGAGCAGATCCTCCAGCCGGGCGCCGGCCGAGCTGGCGTCCAGGCCGAGCAGCTTCTGGGCCGCCGGGTTCCAGTCACGCAACCCCAGCCGGCCGTCGAAGCGCAGGATGGCGTCGTCCAGGAGCCGGGCGAGGGCGGGCAGGCGCTGTGGTCCTTCCGCAGCCGGTTCGTCGTTCCAGGCCAGATTCCTCGCCATGGCGAACAGCTGTGAGGTGATGAGCGCCGCCAGGCCGATGACCTGCTCGAGGTGCGGTCCGCGCGCCGCCGTCGCGTCGATGGCGGCCACGGTCCCGACAAGGAAGATGGACGCGACCGGCGACATGGATCGCCCGAAGGCGGCCACCGCCGCCGCCGCGGCCAGGATGACGGCGGCACCGCCGACGACGATGCGAGCCGGGTCGACGAGCTCGGTGATCGCCGGCAGAAGCTCCGCCAGGACGACCATCTCGGCTGCCACAATGACGGCCGCCGCGCTCGCCACGCGAACGCCTCGCCCGGCGACGATGAGGCCGCGCCGCGCGGCCACAGCGGCGGCCAGCAGTGCCGCGGCGCCGCCGACGAGCGGGATCTGCACGTCGGATCCGGCGATGGCGACGATCGCCCCGCCCGCGACCGCCGCGGAGCCGCCCCCGGCGAGCAATTCCGCCACCGATCCGCTGCGCATCCCCGAGACGAGCCACCAGCCGGCAGCGGCGGTCGCGGCCGCGACGAGCAGCACGGCCATGATCGCCGCCACCCATCCCAGCTCGGTCGCGACGAGGTCCGCCGGCGGAAGCGCCTGCGCGACCGCCAGGATCGCGATGAACGGCCCGGCGACGAGCAGGCCGATCGCGGTGCGTGACACGTGGATCCCGCCGCTTCGCTCCATACCTGCCGAGTCTCCCGTGCGCGCGGAACGACGAGCAATGGTACGAACGCCGTCCGGAGAGCGTCGACTCTATACTCGCCAGCCGTGAACCAGCGCCCTGCGGTCATGTCCCGCTCTGCATTCCTGGCCGTGACCGATGAGCTCATCGCCACCGGCGACTCGCTCCTGGACGATCCGGACTGGGAGCGTTTCCGTCAATGGTTGATTGCATCGGACCAGCTCCTGGAGCGCGTGTGGGGCCGCATGGACCGATATCACCTCGCCTGGCTGAACGTCGGCCGTGGCAGCGCGCCGCCCGGCTCGACGCTCGACGATGCCGGGACGCGCCGCTTCATTGCCGAGGTCGCAAGCGGAAAGCTCGCGGTCCTGCGTACGATGAGGACCGCCGTCGAGCAACGGGGCTGGACCCTGCTCTCGGACGAGCCCGACAACGATGTGAACGAGGAGGTTCGGTGAGCCACCCGATCCGCGCGGGCGGCCTGGCCGTCGTGCTGGCCCATCCCGATGATGAGAGCTTCACCTGCGCCGGCGCGCTGGCCGTCGCGCATGACGCCGGGGCCACGACGCGTCTCCTGGTCGTGACGCGTGGCGAGGCGGGCACCCCGGACGGCGAGCCGGACCCCGCGACCGGGGATCGGCGCGAGGCAGAGCTGATCGGCGCGGCTCGCGTCATCGGCCTCGACGAGGTGTCGCTGCTCGACGGCTACCCGGACGGCGGCGTGGCCGATCAGCCCTTCGACACGCTCGTCGAGGAGATCGCCGCGTGGCTGATGGATCGCCGGCCACAGGCGGTCGTGACGTTCGGACCCCACGGCGTGACCGGCCACCCCGACCACGTGGTCGTCGGGAACGCGACGCGCTGGGCGGTCGAGCGCCTCGCGGAGTCCGGCCTGGCCCCGAATTCGGTGTACGTCATCTCCCCGATCTTCGACCCGAGCGGCAACCTGTTCGACCTCTCTCCCGAGGAACAGGTGGTCACCCACCGGATCGACATCACCGATGTCGCGACGCGGAAGCTCGAGGCGCTCGAGTGCCACGCCAGCCAGGGCGGCGATACCGCCGCGGAGATCGCCGCGCTTCGGGCGGCGATCGAGGCCGGCGGGCCGATCCACGAGGGGTATCACCGCGTTCGCCCGCTCGTTCCGAACCCGCACCCCGTGTACGACACCGCCCTGCTCTGAGCCCCGGCCATTCGGCCGGCGAAGGTGCTCGGCGGCACATGCGCGTACACTTGCGTCATGACGATCGATTCCAACCTCGGCAAGGTGGACGAGGTGATGACCGCGCTCTACGACATCTTCGATCCGGAGATCGGGATGAGCATCGTGGACCTTGATCTCATCAAGGCGGTCGACATCGGCTCAGATGGCGCCCCGACCGAGATCAAGATGGTGCTGACCACCCCGTTCTGCCCGTGGGCCGGGGAGCTGATCCAGAACGTGAAGACCAAGACCGAGGAGGTCGTCGGTCCACCGGTCAAGGTCACGCTGCTCGCCGATCGCTGGGAGCCCCCGCCCGGCCTGTTCTGAGCGGGATGCGCATCTACACGAAGAAGGGCGACGACGGCTCGACCGGCCTGCTGTTCGGCGGTGATCGGGTGAGCAAGGCCGATCTGCGCACCGATGCGTACGGCACGACCGACGAGGCCGTGTCGGCGCTGGGGCTGGCGCGCGCCGCCATCGGCACCGAGACGGACCGCATCGAGGCTCACCTCTCGACCCTCCTCCTTCGGCTCCAGCGTGAGCTGTTCGTGGTCGGCGCCGAGCTGGCCACGCACGTCGAGCGTCGCGATCGCCTGGCTGACGGCACGTCGCGCGTGACCGCGGAGATGGTGGCGGCGCTCGAACGGGAGATCGACGAGCTCGAGACGATGGTCGAGCAGCCAACCGAGTTCGTCCTTCCCGGCGAGAGCCTGGCCGGGGCGGCCCTCGACCTCGCCCGCACCACGGTCCGTCGTGCGGAGCGTCGCAGCGTTGCCCTCGCCGCCGATGACGGGCTGCCGGACTCGCTCGTCCTCCCATACCTGAACCGCCTGGCCGACCTCCTGTTCGTCATGGCCCGCGTGGCCGATGGCGGATACCGCCCGGTCAACGCCTGACATTCATCGCTCCCAGCGTTCGGTCCGGAATCGGTCAAACGGCCAGCGTGGTGTGGTGGATTCCGTAGGCGAACTGGGTAGAATCACCTGTATCGGTGCATGCCGACTCAACCACCCGATCAGTCCCTGAGGTCGCAGCCACGTCATGACCCTGACCGCACCACGTCAACAGATGTTCATCGACGGCAACTGGGCCGATGCCGCGTCAGGCGAGACCGCCGCGGTCATCAACCCGGCCACGGAGGAAGAGATTGCGCAAGTCCCGAAGGGCGACGCGAGCGACGTCGATCGGGCTGTGGCCGCCGCGCGCGCAGCGTTCGAGACGTGGTCGCAGTCGACACCCCAGGATCGGTCGAAGGCGCTGTACGCATTCGCCGATGCGATCGAGAAGGATACCGAGACGCTCTCGCTCCTCGAGCAGCAGAACGTCGGCAAGCCGAAGGGCACGGCCGACTTCGACGTCGAGTTCACGGTCGACAACGTCCGATTCTTCGCCGGCGCCGCCCGCGTCGTCGAGGGCAAGGCGGCCGGCGAATACCTCAACACGCATACCAGCATGATCCGGCGGGAGCCGGCGGGGGTCGTCGGCCAGGTGGCGCCGTGGAACTACCCGCTGATGATGGCGATCTGGAAGCTGTGCCCGGCCATCGCGGCGGGCTGCACTGTCGTCCTCAAGCCGTCCTCGATGACGCCGCTCTCCGCGCTCCGGCTCGCGGAGCTTGCCGCCGACATTTTTCCGAAGGGCGTCTTCAACGTCGTCACCGGGCCGGGGGCCGTGGTCGGGGATCGGCTCATCCGTCACCCCGACGTCGACATGGTCAGCCTCACCGGCGATACCGCCACCGGCAAGGAGATCGCCGCCGCCGCGGCCCAGACGGTGAAGCGCGTCCATCTCGAGCTCGGGGGCAAGGCGCCGGTGCTCGTGTACGACGACGCCGACATGGAGGCGCTGGCCGATACGATCAAGCTCGCCGGGTTCTTCAACAGCGGGCAGGACTGCACGGCCGCCACCCGCATCATCGTCATGGGCGACGGCTACGATCGCGCCATCGAGGCGCTCGTGCCGGCGGTGGAGTCGATCACGACCGGCGATCCCGCCTCCGATCCCGATCTCGACATGGGTCCGCTCGTGAGCAAGTCGCAGCAGGAGCGGGTGGCCGGCTTCATCGAGCGGGCACGCGGCTACGGGGCCGAGATCGCCGCCGGCGGTGCGACCATCGGCGACAAGGGCTTCTTCTACCAGCCCTCGATCGTGACGGGCGTGGCGCAGGACGCCGAGATCGTCCAGAACGAGGTGTTCGGCCCCGTCGTCACCGTCCAGCGCTTCAGCGACGAGGCGGAGGGCCTGGCGTGGGCGAACGGCGTGCCCTACGGCCTGGCGGCATCGGTCTGGACGAAGGACGTGAAGCGCGCGCTGCGTGCCGCCAAGGCACTGCGCTACGGCACGGTCTGGATCAACGATCACCTGACGATCGCGTCCGAGATGCCGCACGGCGGCTTCGGCCAGTCCGGCTACGGCAAGGACATGAGCAGCTACTCGATCGAGGATTACACGATCGTGAAGCACGTGATGGCCAAGATCGTCGACTGAGCCCGGTTCCTCCGCGGCCGCCGCTTGCCGGTGAAGCACGTATTTCGGAACATCGCCACGAAACGGGTCTCCCGAGCCCTGTGACGTGCGGCCGCGGCAAGCCGGGATGTTGAAGGGCGTCTTGCGTCGCAGATACGTGCCGGAGCCGCAAGTCGCCTCATCGAGAGACCACTGGGCCGATCCGCGCCATGCGGCGCGGACACCGGTGCAGCCGATCGGTAGCATCGGCGCATGAGGTACGGCGTCATCATCACAAGCGGTCCGGTCCATGAGCAGATCGAGCTGGCGCGCGCCGCCGAGGCCAACGGCTGGGACGGCGTCTTCACCTGGGACGGCATCCACGTCGGCGACACGATGGAGGTCCACGATCCGTGGGTGCTGATGAGCGCCTTCGCGATGGCCACCGAGCGCGTCCGCATCGGCGCCATGATCCAGCCGTTGGCGCGCCGCCGTCCCTGGAAGGTGGCACGCGAGGCGATGACGCTCGACCACGTCTCGAACGGGCGATTCGTGCTGTGCGTCGGCCTCGGCGCCCTCGACGACGCCGGTTGGGGCAGGGTCGGGGAGTCGACCGACCGACGCACTCGCGCGGAGAAGCTCGACGAGACGCTTGCCATCCTCGCCGGACTGTGGACGGGCGAGCCCTTCGGCTTCCACGGCGAGCACTACCAGTTCGAGCCGATGGCCTTCCGGCCGACGCCGGTGCAGCAGCCGCGCATTCCGATCTGGGTCGTCGGCGCCTGGCCGGCCGAGAAGTCCATGGCTCGGGCGGCTCGCCACGACGGCCTGCTCCCGAACGTGGCGGGCGGTGGCGCGTACAACCCGGACCTCGTGGCCGAGATGCGCGACTGGGTCGCCGAGCGGCGCGGGTCCCTCGACGGCTATGACATCGTGCTCGAGGGTTCGACGGAGCCCGGCGACGCCGGCGACGAGCTGCGCCGATTCGCCGCGGCGGGGGCGACGTGGTGGATCGAGTCGAACTGGGAGTCGCTCGACCCGGTCGTCGACGCCCGCCGCCGCATCGAGGCCGGCCCACCGCGCGTCGAGGACCGATGACCTGGGGGCTCCGGACCGTCAGGCCAGCTCGACCACCACGGCTTCGTTCGGGGCGAGCTCGACGACATCGCGCACTGACGTGCCGTCGCGCGAGCGATCCGTCCCGACGAGGACGCGGCCCGGGCCGGCGTCCGGCACGGACCTCGGCTCGCCGGTCAGGTTGAGCGCCACCGTCAGCTGCCCCGCCTCCGATGACCGACGGAACGCGTACGTGCCGCTCGGGGTCGGGCCGAACCGCTCGAAGTCACCGGCGCGCAGCACCGGGTGCTCCCGGCGCAGCCGGATGAGGTGGCGGGTCAGGCTCAGGATCGACTCGGGGTCCTCGGCCTGGCCGGCGACGTTGACCTCCTCGGCATCAGCGGCAACCGGCAGCCACGGCGTTGCCTGCGGCGTGGTGAATCCGGCGTTCGGCGAGGCGTCCCACTGCATCGGCGAGCGCTCGGGGTCGCGGCCGCGACCGGGCTCCCGTGCCTCCACGGGGTCGCGGGCATCGGCGCGCGCCACCGGGACGTCGACCATCCCGATCTCCTCGCCGTAGTAGATCGTCGGCGTGCCTCGCAGCGTCAGGAGCAGCAGCATCCCGACCTTCGCCTGGTCGTGCCCGGCACGTCGCGGGGAGGCGAATCTCGGCTGGTCGTGGTTGCCGAGCACCCAGCTGGCCCATGCGCCGGGCGGCAGTACGCCCTGGACGCCCTCGACGGCGGCGCGGACCGCATCGGAGTTCCAGGCGCTGTACGTCAGGTGGAAGTTGAACGGGACGTGGATCTCGTCCTGCCGCTCACCGTAGTACTTCGCCCAGGTGTCGTAGTCGGGATGGTGGAGCTCACCGATGCTCACCCGATCGCCGGGATAGGACTCCAGGAGGCGCCGGAAGGACCGATACAGCTCATGCATGTCCGGGTGGGCGTGGTCATGGAGGTGGAGCTGGGTGCCCCATGCGCCGAGCCGCTCGACCTCGGCCGAGGACGGGTTCGGCGGGTTGTCGCGCAGCTCGGGATCCTTCATGACCATCGGCGCCACGTCGATGCGGAAGCCGTCGACGCCGCGATCGAGCCAGAAGCGGGCGACGTCGAACATGGCGGCACGGGCCGGCGGGTGGCGCCAGTTCAGATCGGGTTGCTCCGGGAGGAACGTATGGAGGTAGTACTGCTTCCGCTCGGGGCTCCACGTCCAGCTCGGGCCGGAGAACATGCTGATCCAGTTGTTCGGCAGCTCGCCCTTCGGTCCGGGGTCGCGCCAGTAATACCAGTCCGCCTTCGGGTTGTCCCGTGAGCTGCGTGACTCGACGAACCACGGATGCTGGTCGCTGGTGTGGTTCGGCACGTAGTCGATGAGCACCCGGATGCCGCGGTCGTGGGCGGCGGCGAGCAGGTCGTCGAAGTCGCCAAGCGTGCCGAACAGCGGGTCGACGTCGGTGTAATCGGCGACGTCGTAGCCGAAGTCCGCCATCGGAGAGGGATAGAACGGCGAGATCCAGATGGCGTCGACGCCGAGCCAGGCGAGGTAGTCGAGCCGGTTCGTGACTCCCGGCAGGTCGCCGGTGCCGTCCCCGTCCGCATCGGCGAAGCTGCGCGGATAGACCTGGTATACGACGCCGGTCTGCCACCAGCGCGGAGCGTTCAGCTGCATGCGCGCAGCCTAGCCCGATGTGGATGCCTCGGTCATGGCGCCCGCAGCGAGCGCTCCGCGAGCTCGTCGCTGCGGCGCGCCGCGCCGACGCCAGGGTTCCGCGGCGCCCGGATGACGGCCCGATGGTCGTCGACTTCGGGCGCTACGCCGGCTGGACCGTGCCCGACATCGCCCGCCACGATCCCGACTACCTGCGATGGCTGGCGCGCCATTCGTCAGGGATCAGATTCCGCGAGGCCATTGCCCGCGCCCTTCCTCGCGAGCCCGATCTGCAGCGTCGCGCAAATTCGGTCGCCTGAGGCCAGGGTCGGCCGGCGAGGTGCCGGCCTGCTACGATCGGTCGGATGAGCGATGCCGCCGTCCGCACCGATGCCGCCACGCCCGGTGACCTGCCGCGCGGACGCACGGAGCCGCTCGAGCCCGGCGAGGCCGAGCGCCTGTTCCGCGAGGGTGTGGCGCTCTTCAACGGTGTGCGGTACTGGCATGCGCACGAGGCCTGGGAGACGATCTGGCGGGCCGCACCGGACGCGGAGCGCGAGTTCTACCAGGGCCTGATCCAGGTGGCCGCCGGGCTGCTCCACCTCCAGCGTCGCAATGCGCGCGGGGCTCGCATCAAGCTGTCCGAGGGTGTCGCCAAGCTCCGGCCCTTCGAGCCCGCTCACCGCGGCATCTTCGTCAACGAGCTCATCGGCCAGTCGACGCGGCTGTTGACCGAGCTCGACGACGGGCACCTGCCCTACCTGATCCCGCCGGTCATCCGCTTCGTGGACGCGGAGCCCGCCGACTTCAGCCGATGACCGACGAGCGCGTCGAGCACGACTCGATGGGAGAGGTGCATGTCCCGGCCGACGCTCGCTGGCGCGCCCAGACGCAGCGGGCCGTCGAGAACTTCCCGATCTCCGGCATGCGCCTCGAGCGCGGGCTCATCGAGGCTCTGGCGCGGATCAAGGGGTCGACGGCGGCAGTGAAGCGCGAGCTCGGCATGATCGACGCGGACCTGGCGCAGGCGATCGTCGACGCCGCCGGGGAGGTCGCACGCGGCGACCACGATGCCCAGTTCCCGATCGACGTGTTCCAGACGGGATCGGGGACGAGCAGCAACATGAACATGAACGAGGTGCTGGCGACGCTCGCCGCGGAGCGGATCGGCCGCGTGGTGCACCCGAACGACGACGTCAACCATCCGCTGTCGTCGAACGACATGTTCCCCTCGGCCATCCACGTCGCGGCCACGGCCGGCGTGACCGCCCAGCTGATCCCGGCCCTCGAGCACCTGGCCGCATCGCTCGGTCGCAAGGCGGACGAGTTCGCCGATGTCGTGAAGTCCGGGCGCACGCATCTCATGGACGCCACGCCCGTGACGCTCGGCCAGGAGTTCGGCGGCTACGCGGCCCAGGTGCGGCTGGGCGTCGAGCGGCTCGAGGCCAGCCTCCCTCGGGTCTCCGAGCTGCCGCTGGGAGGCACCGCGGTGGGGACGGGGATCAACGCACCGCCCGGCTTCGGTGCCCGGGTCATCGCCGACCTCGCCCGTTCGACCGGGCTTCCACTGACCGAGGCGCGTGACCACTTCGAGGCCCAGGGGGCCCGGGACGCGCTGGTCGAGCTCTCGGGCCAGCTGCGAACGGTCGCCGTCGGCCTGACGAAGATCGCCAACGACCTGCGCTGGATGGGTTCGGGGCCGCGCGCCGGCCTTGGCGAGATCAACCTTCCCGACCTCCAGCCGGGGAGCAGCATCATGCCCGGCAAGGTGAACCCGGTCATTCCGGAGGCGACCCTGATGGTCTGCGCGCAGGTCGTCGGCAATGACGCGGCCGTGGCCTGGGGAGGGGCCGCCGGCAACTTCGAGCTCAACGTCATGCTGCCGGTGATCGCTCGCAACCTGCTCGAGTCGATCCGCCTGCTCGCGAACGTCACGCGCCTCCTGGCCGACCGGTGCGTCGACGGCATCACCGCCAACGTGGAACGGCTCCGCGAGTACGCCGAGGGTTCGCCGTCGATTGTCACGCCGCTCAACGCCTACCTCGGCTACGAGGAGGCAGCGAGCATCGCGAAGCAGTCGCTCGCCGAGCGCCGTACGATCCGAGAGGTCGTCGTCGAGCGCGGCCACGTCGAGCGCGGCCGGATCACCGAGGACCAGCTGGACGAGGCGCTCGACGTGATGCGCATGACGCGTCCCTGAACGCGGCCCTCAGGGCTCGAGGTCGCGGACGCCCGGCAGGAAGGCGTAGCGAAGCTCGCGGACGCGTCCCGGCGGCGTGTCGTCTGCATGCATCCAGACGAGCAGGTCGCCGCGGAGGTGCGGCCGAACGGCACTGACCCGGCCATCCGGGGCGTGGCGCTCGATGAGCCGCGCCCGATCGAGGACGAGGTCGTAGACGCCGAGCGTCGTGCTGTTCGATCCCCACCAGGCGATGAAACGGCTGCCGGCCGATGGGTAGTTGACGTAGTCCTGCGGCCACGTGTCGAGGGGCGACACCTTGCCCGACGGCAGGTCGTACCGGAACATCTGTCCCCAGTTGAACATATTGAACCCGCGGTCCGCCTCCTTCCAGACGACCACGTCATCGACGATCTGCGGCATGGTTGCGAGCCCGGAGGCATCGAGGCGCCGTGACGGCTCCTCCGATGCGCCGATGGTGCCCAGGTGCACCGAGCGCTCGTCGCTCCGTCGATCAGCCGCATAGCGGACTTCGGTGTAGACGACGGTGTCTCCGTAGAGCGACGGAAGCCACAGCTCGCCCTCCGCCGCCGGGAGCTCCGCCGCCACCCTCGGCGTCCAGTCCGGTGCCGAGGCGGCGAGCATCTGGGAGACCGGGCCGGACGGCCCGCGGTCGAAGGCGGTCCACACGATGGACGGCTCGTAGAGGCTGAAGCTCGGGACCAGGCTTGGCACCGCTTCGTCGCCGGGATGCGAGTCCAGGATCACGGCC
>Ga0214468_1000195_pt1 | contig 19033 bp, 33 predicted proteins | sample RVTome_9_FD_187334 | JGI IMG/M metagenome (GOLD analysis project Ga0214468, IMG submission 187334) | Soil microbial communities from uranium-contaminated site in the Upper Colorado River Basin, Wyoming, United States - RVT155D38 HiSeq ...
ATGGATGAGGGTCTCCGTTTCGCTATCCGTGAGGGTGGCCGCACCGTCGGCGCCGGCCGAGTCACCAAGATCCTGAAATGAGCAGCGAGCAACCAGCAACGAGCAACGAGCAACGAGCGACGAGCCAGAACTCTGGCCCATTGCTCATAGCTCATAGCTCGTCGCCCAGCGAGCGAAGCGAGCACTGATGGCTGATCAGCAGAAGATCCGAATTCGTCTCAAGGCCTACGACCACAACGTGGTCGATGAGTCCTCGAAGAAGATCACCGAGACCGTGGTGCGGACCCAGGCCAAGGTCAAGGGCCCAATCCCCCTGCCCACCGAGATCCATCGCTACTGCGTCATCCGGGGACCGCACGTGGACAAAGACTCCCGTGAGCACTTCGAGATGAGGATCCACAAACGTCTCATCGACATCCTCGAGCCCACCCCGAAGACCGTGGACTCCCTGATGCGTCTCGAACTGCCCGCCGGCGTCGAAGTGGAACTCAAACTATGAAGTCGCTCTCCGCCATCGTCGCCGGCTTCCTCTCGATAGGGAAGACCACGAAGACCCCTCGGTATCTGTATCAGGTCGAGCGCGCCGACTTCGCTTTAGGCGGGGGGCGCAGGGGGGTCGTCCCCCCGCAGGGGAAACAGCCATGAATGCCATCCTCGGCACCAAGCTGGGCATGACCCAGGTCTTCGACGATCAGGCGCGGGCCATCCCCGTGACCGTCATCAAGGCCGGGCCCTGTCGCGTCGTCCAGATCAAGACCGAGGAGACCGACGGCTACAACTCGATTCAGATTGCCTTCGGTGACGCCAAGCCGGCCCGTGTCAACAAGCCCGAAGCCGGCCACTACGCCAAGGCGGGAGTGGCCCCGGCCCGGCACCTCGTCGAGCTCAGGGTCGACGACCCCAGCCTGTACACCCTGGGCCAGGAGATCCGGATCGTCGACCTGTTCCAGCCCGGGACCAAGGCGGATGTCTCCGGTGTCTCCAAGGGCAAGGGCTTTGCCGGGGTCATGGAGCGGCACAACTTCTCGGGTCAGGGCGCATCGCACGGCAATCACAAGAAGCACCGCGCCCCGGGTTCGATAGGCGCCTGCGCCACACCGGCCCGGGTCTTCAAGGGGACCCGGATGGCCGGTCGGCTCGGTGGCGAGAAGGTGACCACCCTCAACATCGACATCGTCGGCGTCGACGGCGATCGAGACCTGCTCCTGCTCGGGGGCGCCGTGCCCGGTCCCAAGGGATCGGTGGTCCTGGTCAGAGAGGCGGTGAAGGCTCGTGGCTGAGGTGAAGGCCCCGCTGTTCGCCTCCGACGGCGGCTCCAAGGGCGATATCGAGCTCGACGCCGAGATCTTCGGGATCGAGCCCAACCTCGCCGTGCTCCACCAGGTGATCACCGCCCAGCTCGCCGCGAAGCGCTCCGGGACCGCCTCCACCAAGACCCGGGCCGAGGTCCGGGGCGGCGGGCGCAAGCCTTGGCGTCAGAAAGGGCTCGGTCGCGCCCGGCACGGCTCGATCCGCTCCCCGCAATGGGTCGGCGGCGGCATCGCCCATGGCCCCAAGCCCCGAGATTTCACCCAGCGGACTCCGAAGAAGATGAAGCGTCTCGCCCTGCGCAGCGCCCTCTCCGCACGCGCCTCCGAGGCCTCGGTCAAGGTGATCGAGGACATCGATTGGACCGCGCCCAAGACCAAGCAGGCAGTGAGCCTCCTACAGGCAGTCGGGGCCGAGGGCAAGACGCTCGTCGTTCTGAGCAAGCTCGACGGTGTCGCCGGCCGTTCGTTCCGCAATCTTCCCGACGTCCTGCTCTGTGAGCCGGGCCATCTCACCCCTTACGACGTCCTCTGGGCCGACCAGGTGGTCTTCACCTCGCACACCGTTGGGTCGGTCGGCCGGGCAAGCACCTATGAGGTCAGCGACAGCGACTTCGTCAAGGACGAGGGAGGTGACTCCTGATGAAAGACCCACACGACGTCATCCTCGCCCCGGTGGTCTCGGAGAAGTCGTACGACCTCATCGAGAACAACAACACCTACACCTTCGTGGTCGACACCCGCACCAACAAGGGGGAGATCAAAGACGCCGTCGAGTCGATCTTCGACGTCCGGGTGGTGCGGGTGAACACGATGAACCGCAAAGGCAAGATGAAGCGACAGGGCTGGACCAGGGGTCGTCGCAAGGACACCAAGCGCGCCCTGGTCACGCTCGCCGAAGGCAATTCGATCGACCTCTTCGGAGTCTGAGATGGCTATCAAGAAACGCAAACCGACTTCGCCGGGCCGCCGGTTCCAGACAGTCTCGGACTTCGCCGAGATCACGACGGACAAGCCGGAGAAGACGCTGATCTCCAAGAAGGGCAAGACCGGTGGGCGCAACACCCAGGGTCGCATCACATCGCGCCATCGTGGAGGTGGGCACAAGCAGCGCTACCGCGTCATCGACTTCCGCCGCGAAAAGGACGGCGTGCCCGCCCGCGTTGCCAGCATCGAGTACGACCCCAACCGGAACGCCCGCATCGCGCTGCTCAACTACGCCGACGGGGAGAAGCGCTACATCCTGGCCCCGGTCGGGCTCAGGGTCGACGACAGGCTGACCTCGGGCTCCGGTGCAGAGATCCGGCCCGGGAATGCCCTGCCGCTGAGGAACATCCCGGCCGGCACCAATGTCCATGCCATCGAGATGCGCCCGGGCGGGGGGGCCAAGCTCGCCCGTTCCGCGGGGACGTCGGTGCAGCTCATGTCCAAGGAGAACGACCTGGCCCTGCTGCGTCTCCCCTCCGGTGAGATGCGGCATGTGCCTCTCGACTGCCGGGCCACCGTCGGTCAGGTGGGCAACACCGAGGCCGAGCTGGTCAAGGTGGGCAAGGCGGGGCGCAACCGGTGGAAGGGTGTCCGCCCTCAGACTCGTGGTGTCGCCATGAACCCGGTGGACCATCCCCTCGGCGGGGGTGAGGGCAAGTCGTCCGGTGGCCGCCACCCGGTCAGCCCGTGGGGCAAGCCCGAAGGCCGGACCCGGAGCAAGAAGAAGGCGTCCAACCAGTACATCGTCCGTCGTCGCGCCAAGAAGGGCCGGAGGTAGAGCCATGTCCCGAAGTCTCAAGAAGGGCCCGTTCGTAGACGAGCACCTGGCCAACAAGGTGGACGAGCTGAACCGATCGGGCGGCAAGCGGGTGATCAGGACCTGGTCGCGGCGTTCCACGATCATCCCGGAGATGATCGGCCACACCATCGCGGTTCACGACGGGCGCAAGCACGTCCCGGTCTACATCACCGAGTCGATGGTGGGCCACAAGCTGGGCGAGTTCGCCCCCACCCGCACCTTCCGGGGGCATGCGGACCGGTCAGCGAGGAAGCGATGAAGGTGAGGGCACAGGCCAAATACGTGAGGCAGTCGCCGTACAAGGTGCGCAAGGTCCTCGACCTGGTGCGTGGCCTTCCGGTGCAGGAAGCCGAAGACGTGCTCCGGCTGGCTTCGCGCGGGGCAACCGAGCCGGTCACCAAGGTCTTGAAGTCCGCCGTGGCCAACGCGGAGCACAACTTCGCCCTCGATGCCGACGAGTTGGTCGTTGCCGAGGCTTTCGCCGACGAGGGCCCCACTCTCAAGCGCTTCCGGCCCCGGGCCCGGGGCCGTGCCACCCGAATCCGCAAGCGAACCAGCCACATCACGATCGTGGTGTCGGACATGAACGAGGAGGTGAACTGATGGGTCAGAAGACACACCCCTATTCATTCCGCCTCGGCGTGTCCACTGACTGGAAGTCGAAGTGGTTCTCCAACAAGGAGTACGTCCACTTCGTCAACGAGGACTGGAGAATCCGCGACTACCTGAAGAGGGAACTGATCCGCGGCGCCGTGTCCCGGGTCGATATCGAGCGCACCCGTGATCGTCTCATCGTGGACATCCACACCGCTCGTCCCGGGGTGGTGATCGGGCGTAAGGGGGCAGAGGCGGAGCGTCTCCGCGGCGCTCTGGAGACCATGGCCGATCGCCCGGTGAAGCTGAACATCAACGAGGTCAAGGATCCCGATCTCGACGCCACCCTGCTGGCCAGGGGAGTCGCCGACCAGATCGAGAACCGCATCGCTTTCCGCCGCGCCATGAAGCGCGCCATCGCCTCGGCCCTCAAGGCCGGCGCCGAGGGGGTGCGGGTCGAGTGCAACGGTCGTCTCGGTGGTGCCGACATGGGCCGTCGCGAGTGGTATCGCGAGGGGCGCGTGCCGCTGCACACGCTTCGGGCCGACATCGACTACGGGGTGGCCACCGCCCACACCACGGTGGGCACCATCGGGGTCAAGGTCTGGGTCTATCGGGGTGAGGTGGTCAGCAGAGGGCAGGTCTCCGGCGATCGCATCGCCGCCGAGGCGGACCTGGCCACCGGCGGCCCGGCGCGACGCACCCAAAAGAGCCTCAAGTCGAGGGCCGAAGAGGCGGCGGGGGCGGAGCGCAAGCCACGTCTCATCGAAGCCGGTGGAGGGAAGCGTCTCGTCGAGGCCGGTGGCCCGGTCAAGGAGGGCGGTCGTCGCATCATCGAGGCCGGTGGAGGCCGTCGTCCCACCGCGGCCGAGGCCAAGGTGGAATACGAGTCGGCCCGTGAAGACGTCGAGGGCGAGGAAGTGGAGCCCGACTCCAAAGCACCGACAGATGCGGCGTCGACCGAGACCGTCGAGCCGCCCGAGGCAACCCAGCCCGAGGCAACCGAGCCAGAGGCGACCCAGCCAGAGACGACCGAGCCTGAGGCGACCGAGCCCGAGGCGACCACCGAGACCGTTGCGGCGCCCGAGGCAACCGAGTCTGAGGCAATCGAGCCTGAGGCGATCGAGCCCGAGGTCCCGGAGGCAGCCGGCGAGCCAACCCCCGAGCCCGACAAGGCCGAGGAAGAGTGATGACGCCCATGACTCGTTGCTCGTTGCTCGTTGCTCGTTGCGGCCGAGCGAAGCGAGGCCCCAATTGTTGATGCCCAAGCGGACAAAGCACCGCAAGGTTCATCGCGGCCGACGCTCGGGTGTGGCCAAGGCGGGCACTCATGTGGCCTTCGGCGAGTACGGGCTGCAGGCGCTCGAATCGGGTTGGATCACAGCCCGTCAGATCGAGTCCGCTCGTGTCGCCATCACCCGTGCGGTCAAGCGTGGCGGGAAGGTGTGGATCACCATTTTCCCCGACAAGCCGGTGACCCAGAAGCCTGCCGAGACGCGAATGGGCTCGGGCAAGGGGAACCCGGAGTTCTGGGTTTCGGTGGTCAAGCCGGGACGGGTCATGTTCGAGCTCGCCGGTGTGCCCGAGGACCTGGCCCGGGAGGCGATGAGAAAGGCCGGCCACAAGCTGCCGATCAAGACCAGATTCGTGACTCGGGAGGAGCTATGACCCCGTCCGAGATTCGCGAGATGACAGACGCAGAGCTGGCGGAGGCGCTGGCGGAGGCGAAGGAGGAGCAGTTCAACCTTCGCTTCCAGTTGGCCACCAACCAGCTCGACAACCACGCCCGCATCAAGGACGTCAAACAGGACATCGCTCGGATTCTCACCGTGCTTCGTGAGCGCGAGCTGGCCTCGGTCGACGCCGGAACCGGGACTGAGGAGAGTGCCTGATGACAGCTGACAGTTCGAGAGGGCGCCGCAAGGTCCGGGTGGGGGTGGTCGTTTCCGATGCCCGCGACAAGACCGTGACCGTCGAGGTGCCCAACCAGATGACCCACCCCCGTTATCACAAGGTGGTCCGGACCAGCACCAAGTTGCATGCCCACGATGAGGCCAACGACGCCAAGCTCGGCGACACGGTCCGCATCATGGAGACCCGCCCCCTGTCCAAGCAGAAGAGATGGCGCGTGGTCGAGGTCGTGGAGCGAGCCCGATGATCCAGCAGGAGTCCCGGCTCAAGGTGGCGGACAACACCGGCGCCCGCGAGTTGCTGTGCATCCGCGTGCTCGGTGGGTCCTCCCGTCGCTACGCCGGCATCGGCGACGTGATCGTGGGGACGGTCAAGGACGCCAACCCGGGTGGCTCGGTAAAGAAGGGCGAGGTGGTCAAGGCAGTCGTCGTGAGGACCAAGAAGGAGTCGCGACGCCCCGACGGGACCTACATCCGATTCGACGACAACGCCTGCGTGATCATCGACGCCAACTCCCAGCCGCGGGGGACCCGAATCTTCGGCCCGGTGGCCCGGGAGCTCCGCGACCGTAAGTTCATGCGCATCGTCTCACTTGCTCCCGAGGTCCTCTGATGACGCAAATTCAGAATCCCAGTACCGAGTACCGAGTACCGAGTACTGCGAGCGAAGCGAGCCCATGATGAGACTCAAATCAGGTGACAAGGTGATGGTGATCTCCGGCAAGGACGCCGGCAAGGAGTCGCGCATCACGCGGGTCCTCCCCGGCAAGGGCAAGGTCCTGGTCGAGGGGGTCAACACAGCCAAGCGGCACCGGCGCCCCGCCGGGCAGACCATGCAGGGCGGGATCATCGACAAGGACATGCCGATCGACGCCTCCAACGTCATGATCGTCTGCGAGAAGTGCGGCCCCACCCGCATCGGCCATCGCTTCGACGACAAGGGCAAGAAGCGCCGGGTCTGTGTCAAGTGCGGAGGTGACCTGTGAGCGAGCCACGTCTCAAGGTCAAGTACAGCCAGGAACTGGCCCCGAAGCTCAAAGAGGATCTGGGGCTGGGCAACGTCATGGAGATACCTCGTCTGGAGAAGATCGTGGTCAACATGGGTGTGGGCGAGGCAGTCCAGGACAAGAAGTCGATCGACTCGGCCATGGACGAGCTGACCCTCATCACCGGCCAGAAGCCGAAGCTGAACCGGTCACGCAAGTCGATCGCCAACTTCAAGGTTCGGGAGGGGATGCCGGTCGGTGCCTCGGTGACTCTGCGTGGCGCCCGGATGTGGGAGTTCTTCGACCGCCTGCTCGCCATCGCCATCCCCCGAGTGCGTGACTTCCGCGGGCTCAACCCGAGGTCGTTCGACGGCCGTGGCAACTACAGCTTCGGTGTGACCGAGCAGCTCATCTTCCCCGAGATCGACTTCGATCAGGTCAGCTCGACCCGGGGGATGGACATCACGATTTGCACGACAGCGACCAACGACGAGCACGCAAGGGCGTTGCTCGAGGCCTTCGGATTCCCTTTCCGCAGGGCGACGACCGAGGTCTGAAGGAAGGATTCTCCATGGCCAAGAAGTCACTGATAGCCAAAGCCAATCGAAAGCCGAAGTTCAAGGTGCGCGGCTACAACCGCTGCCAGCGATGCGGGCGGCCGCGTGCCTACCTGCGCGATTTCGGGATGTGCCGCATCTGCGTCCGCGAGCTCGCCTCGCGTGGTGAGTTGCCCGGAGTCAAGAAAGCGTCCTGGTAATGGTCAGCGATCCGATTGCCGACATGTTGACCCGCATCCGCAACGCGATTGCGGTCGGGCACGAGAGAGTGGTCATGCCCTCGTCCAAGATGAAGGTGGGCATCGCCCGCATCCTGGTCGACGAGGGTTTCATCGACCGCTTCGACGTCAAGGCCGAAGGCGCCCTCGGCGAGCTCGAGCTCGTGCTGCGCTACGGGAATCGCCGTCAGCCCGCCATCGAAGGGATCAAGCGCGTCTCCAAGCCCGGTCACCGCGTCTACAGGGGAGCCGCGGAGCTGCCCCGGGTCCAGGGCGGGCTCGGTGTCGCCGTCGTGTCCACCAGCCAAGGGCTCCTCCCCGATCGGGAGGCCCGTCGCCGTCGTCTCGGCGGCGAGGTCGTGTGCGAGGTGTGGTGAGATGAGTCGTATCGGAAAGGCGCCGGTGAACGTCCCCTCGGGAGTCGACATCAAGGTCGACGGCACCCGGGTGACGGTCAAGGGCTCCATGGGCGAGCTGTCCCGGGAGTTCGCCGACCGGGTCAACTTCTCCATCGAGGACGGTGTTGTCACCGTCGGTCGGGAAGACGACACCAGGGAATCGCGGGCACTCCATGGGCTGAGTCGCGCCCTCCTCGCCAACATGGTCCAGGGCGTCTCCGAGGGGTTCAGCAAGGTGCTCGAGATCCATGGCGTCGGCTATAGGGCCACTCTCAAGGGGAGCGACATCGAGTTGCTCGTCGGTTTCAGCCATTCGGTCGAGGTAAAGGCCCCGAAGGGGATAACCTTCGAGGTTCCCGAGCCGGCCCGCATCGTGGTGTCCGGAATCGACAAGGAATTGGTGGGTCAGGTCGCCGCCGACATCCGCAAGGTCCGGCCCCCCGAGCCCTACAAGGGCAAGGGAATCAGATATGCCGGCGAATACGTTCGACGCAAGGCCGGGAAGGCAGGTAAATGATGAGAGGCTCTCGTCAGGATGCCCGGGGCCGTCGTCATACCCGGGTCCGCAAGCACATCAACGGGACCGGGGAACGCCCCCGTCTGGCGGTGTTCCGTAGCAACAAGTACATCTATGCCCAGGTCATCGACGACGTCGAAGGTCGAACCCTGGCCGCCGCCTCGTCGCAAGAGGCCGATCTCCGCTCGGACAATCTCAATCTGGCCGCCGCCGCCAAGGTAGGCGAGGCGATCGCTTCCCGGGCCAAGGAGGCCGGTGTGAGCTCGGTCGTTTTCGATCGGGGCGGATACAAGTTTCACGGCAAGGTGAAGGCCCTGGCCGATGCAGCCCGCGAAGCGGGATTGGAGTTCTAAAGGTGCACCGCTTCGCAGAGTCCGCACGCGCCTCGTCGGCCCTCGTGTCCGATGCCGGCGTCCTCCTCCTCGACGCACCGCTTCGGGTGCGCCTTCGTCGTGCGTCCTTGGCCTCGGCTCACGATGACTCGACGATGCATCGCACGGCCCCCACGAAACGGAGCACGTAATGGCCCAGGATCAACAGAACCAGTTCGACGAGCGCGTCATCCAGATCAACCGGGTGGCCAAGGTGGTCAAGGGTGGCCGCCGTTTCAGCTTCACCGCTCTCGTGGTGGTGGGTGACGGTGCCGGCAAGGTCGGCATCGGCTACGGCAAGGCCAAAGAAGTCCCCGCCGCCATCCAGAAAGGGATGGAGACGGCCCGCCGAGCCATGGTCGAGGTTCCCATGGCAGGGCAGACGGTGATCCATCAGGCGACCGGGGTGCATGGCGCCTCCCGAGTCCTGATCAAGCCCGCCGCCCCCGGCACCGGGGTCATCGCCGGCGGCGCCGTCCGCCAGATCCTGGAGGCGGCAGGGGTCAAGGACGCCCTGGCCAAGTCGCTCGGCTCCCCGACCCATCTCAATGTTGCCAAGGCAGCGATGAACGCCCTCACCGGGCAGCGTCGCCCCGACGAGGTTGCCAAGCTGCGTGGCAAGCAGGCCGAGGACTTCACCCCGCCCGGCTTGCTCGCCGCCTACAGGGGAACCGAGTCGATGCGGGCGCACTCGAAGGGAAAGTGACATGGCCGACAAGAAGCTGAAAGTCACCCTGAAGAGGTCGGTGATCGGGGAGAAGCCGAAGACGAGAGCGACGGTGGAGTCGCTCGGTCTGCGCAAGCTTCATCAGACCAAGGAGCACGCCGATTCGCCCGCCCTGCGCGGAATGCTGCACAAGGTGAGGCACCTGGTTGAAGTCGATGAGGGCTAGCGCTCTCATCCGTACCTGGTACTTGGTACTTGGTACCTGGACAGAGGATTGAGAATGGCCGAAGAGAAGAAAGAACAGCTCAAACTCCACCACCTCCAGCCTGCCCCCGGGTCGAAGAAGGACCGGATCCGGGTGGGTCGGGGTGAGGGTGGTCGTCGGGGCAAGACCGCCGGTCGCGGCACCAAGGGCCTCAAGGCGCGCAACTCGTTGCGTCCCGGGTTCGAGGGTGGCCAGACCCCGCTCTCGATGCGGATCCCCAAGCTCCCCGGGTTCAACAACCCGAACAAGGAGGAGTTCGCCATCGTCAACCTGGCCGCTCTCGACGTCTTCGACAAGGGAGCCGAGGTGACCCCTGAGCAGCTGCGCAGCCGCGGCCTGATCCGTCACCGTGGCCGGGTCAAGGTCCTCGCCGAGGGAGACCTGAGCAAGGCCCTGACGGTGAAGGCGCATGCCTTCAGCGCGGCGGCCCGGAAGAAGATCGAAGAAGCGGGCGGATCAGTCGAGGTGCTCGATTGAGCTACGAGCTACGAGCGACGAGCTACGAGCCAGAGCGCGTTCTGACTCATTGCTCGTTGCTCATTGCCCGTTGCAGCCTGCCGCGAGACGAGTGAACCCGTAGAGATGCTCTCCATATACCGCAACATGTTCAAGATCCCGGATCTTCGGGTGAAGATCCTGTTCACCCTGGCCATCTTCGGGGTCTATCGATTCGGGGCCACGGTCCCGGTGCCTGGCATCGACCTGGAGGCGGTGGAGCTGTTCCAGGCACAACAGCAGGCGGGTGGGATATACGGTCTGATCAACTTGTTCTCGGGGGGCGCCCTCGAGTCGTTCTCCGTCTTCGCTCTGGGGATCATCCCTTACATCACCGCCTCGATCATCATGCAGCTGCTGACGGTGGTCATCCCCAGGCTGCAGACGCTCCAGGACGAAGGCGAGTCGGGGCGGAAGGTGATCACCCAGTGGACCCGGTACCTCACCGTGATCCTGGCTCTGATCCAGTCGACCGGTTTCTCCTATCTCTTCCACGTGGGCCGGTTCACCGGTGGCATCGACCTGATCCCCAACTACACCCCGGGCCGGGTCATCCTCATCGTCCTCACCATGACCGCGGGCACCGCCATGGTGATGTGGCTCGGCGAGCTGATCACCCAGCGCGGCGTCGGCAACGGGATGTCGCTGATCATCTTCGTCTCCATACTGAGCCAGTTCCCCTTCGTCTTCAGCCAGATCTGGCAGCAGACGGTCAGTGCCAATCTGCCCGTCCGGTTCGCGGTGATAGTGGCCATCTTCCTGGTCATGATCGTGGCCATCATCTACGTCGACCAGGCGCAGCGGCGCATCCCGATCCAGTTCGCCAAGCGGGTTCGGGGGCGCAGGGTCATGGGTGGCCAGTCGACCTACATCCCGCTGAAGGTCAACACCGCCGGGGTGATCCCGGTGATCTTCGCCACCTCGGTGCTGCTGATCCCCTCGCTGCTGATCACGGCCATCCCCTCGGACGCGGCCTGGATCCAGCGGGTCTATCGGTGGATCGACGAGAACCTGGGTGGGGCTGCCGCCACCGGGGTGAGCTGGTGGTACATCCTGATCCTGTTCACCCTGATCATCTTCTTCACCTACTTCTACACCGCCATCCAGTTCGACCCGGAGAAGCAGGCCGAGATGATCCAGCGCCAGGGTGGGTTCGTGCCCGGGGTCCGGCCGGGGCGGCAGACCGCACGCCATCTCGGGTTCATCCTCAACCGGATCACCCTCCCCGGATCGATCTTCCTGGCGACCATCGCCATCCTCCCCGCCATCGCCGGAGCGGTATGGGGGATCAACATCGCCTTCTCCGGCGTGTCCATCCTGATCGTGGTCGGTGTCGCCCTGGAAACGATGAAGCAGATCGAGTCCCAGCTGACGATGCGCAACTACGAGGGGATTCTCACATGAGAAGCCACTCCGTGGCTGTTACGAGCTACGAGCTACGAGCTACGAGACAGAAGTGCGCTCTGGCTCGTTGCCCGTTGCTCATTGCACGTAGCTACAGGAGCTTCACGCAGTGAAGCTCCTGTTTGTCGGTCCTCCGGGCGCTGGTAAGGGCACCCAGGCCGCCCGTGTCGCGGACCGCATCGGCATCCCCCACGTCTCCACCGGTGACATGTTCCGCGATCACGTGTCGCGTGGGACCGAGCTCGGGATGCGGGTCGACTCGATCATGAAGGAAGGGGACTACGTCCCCGACGAGATCACGGTCGAGATGCTCGGTGAGCGCATCGCCGAGAGCGATGCATCCGAAGGCTTCATCCTCGACGGCTTCCCCCGCACCGTGGGCCAGGTCGAGGCGCTGGACGGGTTGATCGGGAGACATGGTCTCGACACCGTGGTGGTGTTCGACGTCGACGAAGACGCGTTGGTGGAGAGACTGCTGGCTCGGGGCCGGCTCGACGACAGCGAGGACACCATCCGCAACCGGTTCAAGGTCTACCAGGAGCAGACCGCTCCCCTCCTCGACATCTACAACACACGCGGCATCGTGACCCACATCGACGGCCTCGGCGAAATCGAGGAAGTGACCGACCGGATCCTCGCGGTTCTGGATACCGGCAACCGCATACCGAGGGCTGCGAACCCGGAGGGTTCGCAATGATCACGATCAAGTCCCGGCGCGAGTTCTCCAAGATGCAGAAGGCAGGGGCCGCGGTCGCGGCGATCCACGAGGCGGTCCGTGAGACCGCAGCTCCCGGTGTCTCCCTGCTCGATCTCGAGGAGATCTCGGCCCGGATCCTGAAAGAGCGGGGATGCCGGTCTTCATTCCTCGGCTACCACGGGACGTATCCGGCCACGCTCTGTCTCTCTCCCAACGACATCATCGTCCACGGGATCCCCTCCTCCCGCCGTCTCGAGGAGGGCGACATCCTCTCCGTCGACGCCGGGGCCATCTTCGAGGGCTTTCATGGCGACGCCGCCTTCACCATGCCCATCGGCGAGGTCTCCGAAGAGGCCCAACGTCTGATCGAGGTCACCGAAGAGGCGTTGTGGGCCGGGATCCGCCAGGTGCGCAAGGGCAACCACCTCGGCGACATCGGTGCAGTCATCGCGGAGGTGGGGGAGGGCAACGGGTTCGGCGTGGTCGAGGAGTACGTGGGCCATGGGATCGGCCGCCAGATGCATGAGGAGCCCCAGGTGCCCAACTACGGCCAGAAAGGCCAGGGCCTGCGTCTCCGCAACGGTCTCGCCCTCTGCATCGAGCCGATGTTCAACATCGGGACCAAGCACACCGTGGTCGACCCCGACGGTTGGACCGTGCGCACCAGGGACGGCTCCCTGTCCGCACACTGGGAGCACACCGTTTGCCTGACCCCCGACGGGCCCGAGGTGTTCACTGCCGGTGAGAGCCCGATTCCGGTAGAATTTGAGCAGAGTGCGGCCCGCAGTTAGCATTACCGGGTCGTGGCGGCGCGATTTGGCGCCGCGCAACGCCTATTTCGGGCCAGGACGTCGTCGTTCCCATCCTCGAGTCAGATTCTCTGGGGCGGGTTTGACGGTGGCCTGGGACCGCTCGCGCACGTCCACGTGACAACCGGAGGGTTGCACTTTGGGCGGCGAGCCAGAGATTTTGGAGCAGAAGATGAAGGTGAGACCTTCCACCAAGAGAATGTGTGAGAAATGTCGGGTCATCAGACGTCGTGGCCGCGTCTGGGTGATCTGCAGCAACCCCCGTCACAAGCAACGGCAAGGATGATCTGAGTGGCACGCATCGCAGGCGTCGACCTACCCCGGGACAAGAGGCTCGAGATCGGTCTGACCTACATCTACGGCATCGGGCTGACCCGCGCCCAGAAGGTCTGCTCCGACACAGATGTCGATCCCGACACCCGGATCCGGCAACTAACCGACGACGAGGTCACCCGGATCCGCCGCTACATCGAGGCCAACTTCGAGGTCGAGGGAGACCTGAGACGCGAAGTCCAGCAGAACATCAAGCGGAAGATCGAAATCGGCAGTTATCAGGGCATCCGCCACCGGCGCGGCCTGCCCGTGCGTGGTCAGCGCACCCACACCAACGCCCGCACCCGGAAGGGGCGCCGCGTCGCCATCGCCGGCAAGAAGAAGGTCACCAAGTAGGTATGGCTAAGCAACCAGGCGCCAAACGTGTCCGTCGTCGTGAGCGAAAGAACATCTCCCACGGTCAGGCCCACATCAAGGCGAGTTTCAACAACACCATCATCTCGATCACCGATCAGACCGGCGCCACCGTCGCCTGGACCTCGGGCGGATCGGTCGGGTACAAGGGATCGCGCAAGTCGACCCCGTATGCGGCTCAGGTGGCGGCCGAAGAGGCGGCGCGCCGGGCCGGGGAGCACGGGATCCGCAAGCTCGACGTGATCGTCAGCGGTACCGGTTCCGGTCGTGACACCGCGGTGCGCACCCTGCAGAACATGGGTATGGAGGTCACCTGGATCCGTGACGTGACCCCGATCCCGCACAACGGCTGTCGCCCCAAGAAGAGGCGGAGGGGCTGAGTGCCTGATCACGCAACCCTTGCTCCCCAGTGTCACGAGGTCAGGCGCTGATGGCCCGTTACACCGGCCCCCGTCACAAGGCATGTCGCCGGGCTCGCACCCAGCTGTGCCAGTCGAAGCGATGCCCCGTCGAGCGTCGCCCCTATCCCCCCGGCCAGCACGGCCGCGGCCGGATCCGGGAGAGCGACTACCTGGTCCAGCTCCGTGAGAAACAGAAGCTCCGGGTGATGTACGGCGTGTTGGAGCGGCAGTTTCGCCGCTACTACGCCGAGGCAGCCCGACGCGGGGGGATCACCGGCGACAACCTGCTCCAACTCCTGGAGCAGAGGCTGGACAACGTCGTCTGGCGCGCCGGCCTCGCCGCCACCCGTCCCCAGGCCAGGCAACTGGTCAACCACGGGCACTTCCAGGTCAACGGGAAGAAGGTGGACATCCCGTCCTTTCAGGTTCGTCCCGGTGACGTCGTCACCATCAAGGAGAAGAGCAGGGACGCAATCGTCATCCAGCACGCCGTGGACACACAGGGACGTGAGGCTCCGGCCTGGCTCAGTGTCGACGTCGGCGAGCGGAAGGTGGCCGTGATCGATCATCCGAGACGGGACCAGATAGACACAGCCATAAACGAGCAGTTGATTGTCGAGCTCTACTCGAAGTGAGGTAATGCTTTGTTGATCGTTCAACGCCCCCAGATCGAAGAGGAAGCGGTCTCCGACGTCAGGTCGAAGATCGTGGTGGAACCTCTCGAGCCTGGCTTCGGATACACCCTCGGCAACACCCTGCGCCGGACTCTGCTCTCCCGGATCCCCGGTGCCGCCATCACCACGATCCAGATCGAGGGAGTCGAGCACGAGTTCTCCACCGTCCCCGGGGTGGTCGAGGACGTGGTCGACATCATCCTCAACATCAAGCGGATCGTGGTTCGTCTCGAGGGGCACGACACTCACACCCTCTACCTGTCGGCCAAGGGCGCCGGTGAGGTCACCGCCGGGGACCTGAAGCTCCCCGCCGGGGTGGAGATCGTCAACCCCGACCTCCACGTCGCCACGCTCAGCGCCAGCGGGCGTCTCGAGATGGAGATGACTGTTGCCCCGGGCGTGGGCTACCGCACCGCCGACGGCAACAAGGGGGCGAGCTCCGTGATCGGGGTGATCCCGGTCGACTCGATCTTCTCCCCGGTGCGGCGTGTCTCCTACAAGGTGGAGAACACCCAGGTGGGGCAGATGACCAACTTCGATCGTCTCGTCCTCGACGTCGAGACCAACGGCGCCATCGATCCCGGCGAGGCCGTCTCCTCCGCCGGCAAGACGCTGCGCGAGCTGATGGGTCTGTTCGCCGACATCGGCGAGGGGCAGGGGCTCGAGCTCGGCGAGGTCCAGCCCGAATACACCGGTTCGCCCGACCTCGAGCTTCCCATCGAGGCGCTCGACCTCTCGGAGCGTCCCCGCAACTGCTTGCGCCGGGCACAGATCAAGACCGTGGGTGAGCTGGTGGAGCGCACCTCGGACGACCTTCTCAACATCACCAACTTCGGTCAGAAGAGCCTCGAGGAGGTGACGGCCAAGCTCGACGAGCTCGGGCTCAGCCTGGCCGATGCCGGCGGCGGCGGCGGCCACTGATGCCACGCCCGCGTAAGGGCCCCCGTTTTGGTGGGTCGCCCTCTCACAACAAGAAGATCATGGCCAACCTGGCCATAGAGCTCTTCCTCCACGAGAAGGTGACGACGACATTGCCCCGCGCCCAGGCGGTGCGACCCCTGGCCGAGAAGCTGATCACCAAGGCCCGGCGCGGTGACCTCCATGCCAAGCGGACCGTGCTGAGGACCATCCCCAACCGGGATGCCGTGGTCAAGTTGTTCGACGAGGTCGCCCCCCGCTACGTCGACCGTCAGGGTGGCTACACCCGGATCACGAAGCTGGGCCCCCGCCGAGGCGACGGAGCCGAAGAGGCCATCATCGAGTTGGTCTGAGCCTTCGGCTCAGAGTGCTACGAGCAACGAGCGATGAACGATGAGCCAGAATCGCGGTCTTGGCTCGTTGCCCGTAGCTCGTTGCCCATAGCGATCGGGTTCGCCGCTAGGCGGCGAAACCGATCAGAAGTCCCACCACGAAGATCGTGCCTCCTCCGATCACCACCTGGATCGGGGTCACCTTGTGCTGGAGGACCCGTCGGGCGATCACACTGTCGAGCATGGTCACCCCGCCGAGGAGGAGGACTACGACGCCGGTGATGAGAAGCAGGTTGGAGACGACCTCGGCGAAGATCACGATGAAGGCGAGGAGGCCGAGGGCAGCGGCGGCACCGATCTTGCTGAACACCCACGCCGGCAGCTTCGACCCGAACCGTTCCCTGGCCCGTTCCAGATAGGCGTCGAGCTTCGACTCGCGGCGTGGCTTTGGCGTCCTCACCTTGACCGCGGTGGCAGTCGCGGTGCTCTCCGTGCCCTGGGATCGGGCCTTGGAGACCCTGCGACTCTTGGAGGCCCGACGGCTCGGCTTGGTGGTCTGGGCGGCGGCCTCTTGCTCGAAGGTGGCTCGATCGGAGATGTCGAGCAGGAGGACCTCTCCCTCTGCGGCGACACGGATCCCCTCAGGAATCTGTGAGATCTCGATGGTGTCGAGCGACCAGTCGCCGATGACGTGCTCTCCCGCGGCAACCTGGAGACGTCCCTCGTGGAGTAGGACCACCGCGGACAGGCCACGGCTGTCGCCGGGCATGCGCAATGACGCCTGGAACTGTCCCATCACCCCCTCTATCGGCCATATTCAGCGCGGGATTAGAGAAATTCTGGAGAATCGCGAAGAACTCGAAATCCGGGGCTCGGGTTAGCCTGACCTGGTTGAGCCAGCCGATCTACCTCGATTTCACCAGCGAAGAATGGGCCGCCCTTCGCGCCAACACCCCGTTGACGCTCACCGAGTCGGACGTCGAGAAGATCAGGGGCATCAACGTCAACCTCGACGTGGACATGGTCGAGCACAGCTTTCTTCCCCTCTCCCGTCTCCTCAACCTCCACGTCCAGGGCAGCCATCAGTTGGCCACGGTGACCGATACCTTTCTCGGCACCCCTCCCAGCCCACGCCCATTCGTGATCGGGATCGCGGGGTCGGTGGCGGTGGGTAAGTCGACCATCTCCCGTGTCCTCCAGGAGCTCCTGTCCCGGTGGCCACAACACCCCCGCGTCGAGCTGGTGACCACCGACGGGTTTCTCTGGCCCAATGCCGTGCTCGCCGAGCGCGGGCTGATGGATCGGAAGGGGTTTCCGGAGAGCTACGACCGCCGGTCGCTGCTCGAGTTCGTGGCACGGGCCAAAGGGGGTGAGGACCACCTCGAAGTCCCGGTGTACTCCCACTTCGCCTACGACGTGGTGCAAGGGGAGCGCCGGATGGTGCCTCGGCCCGACATCCTCATACTGGAGGGGTTGAACGTGCTCCAGGCCGGCGAGACAGGTGCCTTCATCTCCGACTACTTCGACTTCTCCATCTTTGTCGACGCCGACCTGGAGGCGGTGCGGGGGTGGTACATCCAGCGGTTCATCACTCTTCGGGACACCGCTTTCGCCCAGCCCGACGCGTTCTTCCACCGGTACGCGGGTCTCTCCGACGAGGAGGCGGTGGCGGTGGCGACCGACATCTGGGAGAGGATCAACGAGGTCAACCTTCGAGAGAACATCCTCCCTACCCGGGAGCGGGCAACCCTGATCCTCGAGAAGGCGCCGGATCACTCCATCGAGCAAGTCCGGCTCCGCCGCTGACCCGCTGATGCAGGTCACTAGCCTCGCCCGACTGTGAGCAGAATGTTCTCCCGTGCCGGACGAGCCGCGATGCTCGACCGCAAGCCGTTCACCGAGGCCTTCTTCGACGGCGACTCCGCGGCCGACGCCGCCATCCTGGTCTCGATCGTCGCCGGTGTGACCTATGTCGGCAGTCTCGTCCTCAACGGCGTGATCGGTCTCTTCGACTTCCCCACCCTGCTCCAGGTCGTCATTGCCGGGGTGGTGTCCTGGTTGGTCCTGGGCTTCGCCACCTGGTTCGCCGCCACCCGGCTGTTCCAGTCCACGGCCAAGCCGCAGACCATGATCGCCCTGCAAGGTCTCGCCGTCCTCCCACTGGTTTTGGAGCTGTTCGGCCAACTGGGTGGTGTGGTTGGTCTGATCTGGTATCTGGTCATCCTGGTGGTGGGGACGAGGGAGGCTGCCGGTATCGACACCCGCAACGCCGCCGTCTCGGTGCTGATCGGGCTCGCCGTCGCCGTCATCTTCCGCGCCCTGCTCGGGGTTCCCTTCGCCATATTCGGCGCTCTGTTCTGATGCCCACGCTCCGGGTCGACCTGGCCTATGACGGCTCGGGTTTTCGGGGCTACGCGCACCAAGAGGGGTTGAGAACGGTCCAGGGCACCCTGGAGGATGCGTTGAACACCGTGCTGGAAGGGCCGGTGGAGACCTCGGTTGCGGGAAGGACCGACGCCGGGGTCCACGCCCTGGGCCAGGTGGTCTCGGTTCGAGTCGGGTCCCCGGTCGATCCAGGGCGCCTGGCCCGCTCGCTCAACGGTCTCGTTGGGCCCGAGATCGCGGTGAGGGCCGTCACCGAGGTCGATGACGGGTTCGACGCCCGATTCTCCGCCCAGTGGCGTCGTTATCGCTACTCGATGTCGACCGGCGCCGCCCCCGATCCGCTCACTCGAGGGTTCGAATGGCACGTCGGCCCCAGTCTCGATCGTGAGGCGATGACGAAGACAGCCACGGAGTTCGTCGGCGAGCACGACTTCAGCGCCTTCTGCCGCTCGGCAGAAGGCAAGTCCAACGTGCGGCGTGTCGAAGAGGCCGGCTGGGAAGCAGAAGACGATCGACTCCACTTCTGGATCAGGGCCAACGCCTTCTGTCATCAGATGGTCCGCTCGCTGGTCGGTCTCTGCTACGACGTGGGCCGCGGCTTCACCCCGGTCGAGTCGGTGGGCGAGATCGTCGAGTCGGGCGACCGCAGCCGGGT